>Ga0114974_10002293_pt1 | contig 14727 bp, 15 predicted proteins | sample S_130206_EF_Meta_FD_87318 | JGI IMG/M metagenome (GOLD analysis project Ga0114974, IMG submission 87318) | Freshwater microbial communities from Lake Simoncouche, Canada to study carbon cycling - S_130206_EF_MetaG | ecosystem: Environmental > Aquatic > Freshwater > Lake | place: Lake...
CTAGGTAGTGCGCAGCGATCTGTTCGGCCAAGAGCTTCAAGTCGCCCGGCTCGGCCATGCAGCCGCCATGGCGGGCAAGGGCCTCACCATCGAAGCACGGGATGATATGAAAATGCAGGTGAAACACCGTCTGGCCGGCCAGCGCACCGTTGAATTGGGAGACGACTAGGCCATCCGGCTTTAGGGCAGCGGTCACGGCGCGGGCCGCCCTATGCACAGCGCCGATCAAGCGGCCCAGGGCCTTGGTCTCAGCCTCGAGCAGGTTGCGGGCCTTTGAGGTCTTGGAAATCACCAGCATGTGGCCACGCGCCTGCGGAAAGGCGTCCATCAACACCATAACCTCAGCGTCCTCGAATACCTTCGCGCTGGGGATTTCACCACGCAGGATCTTAGCGAAAACATTGTCTGGATCGTAGGTGCCGTCGAGACTCATCAGGGACTCCCGTGCTGATGGAGGGGGTTTAGCGATGGCCGAGGATGGGGGGAAGGGCGCGACGGGCAACGGAGTCCAGATGGTCATGGCCCATATCCGATCTCTCGATGCGATGGGGCCTAGGTTTCGTGCCGGAAGGGCGAGAACTCCGCCGCCAGATAGTCCATCTCACCCATGACAGCGACACGTTCCTGATCCAGATAGCGGGCGACGGGCGCGCGCAGCGCCGGATCGGCAATCCAATGGGCGGAATAGACCGCTTGCGGCAGGTAGCCACGGGCGATCTTGTGCTGGCCCTGGGCACCGGCCTCGACGCGGGAGAGGCCCAGCCGGATCGCATGTTCGATCGCCTGATAGTAGCAGAGCTCGAAATGCAAAAAGGGTACGTCCTCGGTGCAGCCCCAGTTGCGACCGTACAGAGCGTCTGTGCCGATCAGATTCAGGGCCCCGGCAATCCAGGTCCCTCCCCGCCGCGCCATGATCAGCAGAATACGGTCGGCCATCCGCTCGCCGATCAGAGAAAAGAAGTGTCGATTCAGATAGGGGCGGCCCCACTTTCGTCCGCCCGTATCTATGTAGAAGGTGAAGAAGGCGTCCCAGCGGTCTTCGGTCAGGTCTGCGCCTGACACAGCAACTATTTCGAGATCTTTCTGCGCTTCGCGGCGTTCACGGCGGATGGTCTTGCGGCGGCCAGACGAGAGGTCGGCCAGGAAGGCCTCAAAGTCGGCATAGCCAGGGTTATGCCAGTGGTACTGCTGATCCTGGCGAAGCAAGAGCCCCTCCTCCCCCAGCCACGTCCACTCCTTCCCGGTCGGGAAGTTGATATGCAGCGATGAAGCACCACGCTCCTTGGCCAGGGCCAAAACCCCACCCAGCAAAAGACGACAGGCGGCGTCTGCGTCGATATCGGGGCGGATCAAAAGACGCGGGCCTGTCACCGGCGAGAACGGCGCGGCGCTGAGGAGTTTGGGGTAATAGTGGCCCCCGGCCTGTTCATAGGCCTGGGCCCAAGCGTGATCGAAGACGTATTCACCCTGACTGTGCGCCTTCATATAGAGCGGCATGACCGCCGCCACGGCACCGGCTTCATCGCGCAGGCTAAGGTGCTGCGGTCCCCAACCCTGCCGCTCGACCGCGCAACCAGCCTGCTCGGCAGCATCAAGGAAGTCGTAGGCGATGAAGGGATTGCCGTAGGGCCCGGCGCAGGCATCCCACGCTTCGCGCCCGATTTCCTCAATCCGGCGGGACACCTGCACCGCCGGGTTTAGCGGGATCACGGCTTAAAACCCTCGAAGATGAAGTTGTCGCAATGGTCCTGCAGCGTGGCCCACTGATCGGGGCTGCGGATGGTCCAGGCCACGACCGGCATGCCCTCAGCCCGCAAGGCGTCGGCACGAGCGCCGGGCAGGATATCGAGGCTAAGCGCCAAGAAATCTGGCTTGGCCAGATCGACCTGCTCCAGGGCGGCAAAGGCGCGGCGTTGGTCGGGAGCAAGCCTATCGGCGGCCTGGTCACGCCAGGCGTAAGAGTCGAGCCCGCGCAGGATCTGCGGATGATGCTGAGCGAACCAGGCATGAGAATAGGGATTAAAACCAATGACGGCGGTGGGACCATTGTGATCGAGCAGCACTTCGCTGACGCGCTTTTCCAGCGGCCCAACCTCGCCAAACGGCGCCTTGACCTCGATCAACACCAGGGCGCGGTGGCCAATCTCGACCAGGGCCTCGGCCAGGGTGGGGATGGTATCATCAGTACCCGAAAGAAACAGGGCACTAAGTTCGGCAGCGGTATGGTCGCTCATGCGGCCTTCGGTGCCGGTTAGGCGCTCCAGCCGCTCATCATGAAACACCATGGCCTCCCCATCCGCCGAGAGCTGCACATCCAGTTCTATGCTGTAGCCGGCGTCGCAGGCCGCCTGGAAGGCCATCAGAGAGTTTTCCGGCGCACCGTAGGGCGTCCAGAGTCCGCGGTGGGCAATGGCGGGCGAGAACAGCCGGTCCCAGGCTTCGCCGAACAGCTGGATCGCCGGGCGTGAGCTGTGGCGCAATCTAGACTTCCACCACGGCGTCGACCTCAACCGCAAATCCACGCGGCAGGCGGTAGACACCCACGGCCGAGCGGGCATGACGGCCAGCATCGCCGAAAGCCGCCACCATCAGGTCGGAACAGCCGTTGACCACCGAGGGTATGTCAATGAAGCCCACTGCGCCCTGGACGAACCCGCCCAGTTTGACCACGCGCTTGACCTGATCGAGATCGCCACCGCAGGCCGCTTTCATCTGGGCCAGCAGATTAAGACCACAGAGACGCGCCGCGGCCTGGCCCTGCTCCAGGGTGAGATCGTCGCCTACCGTGCCCATAATGCCGCCGTCTGCACCGAGTGAGACCTGGCCGGAGATGTAAACTAGGTTCCCAGACCGCACGTACGGCAGATAGTTGGCGATGGGAGAAACGGGCGTGGGCAGGCTCAGGCCCAGTTCCGCTAATCGTTGCTCGACCTTGGACATCTCACCTCCGAACGCCTGTGCTGTGATAGCGCGGGGGGACCGGGGGCGGCAAACGAGAAAAGGCCCGGACTGTCGCCAGCCCGGGCCTTTAATTCTGAGGTGGAAGCCAGATGGACGCCGAAAGGCGACCTATCCCGCAGCCAGGGCCTATCGGGCGGCTTGCACCCTTTCGACCAGCGCGGTGGCACGCTCGTTGATCGGCTTGAAAGCATCCTTCACCGAGGCAGTGACGGTTTCCGACATGGCGTTCACGTTGGCGAGGTAGGATTCAAGAGCCGACTTGGCAAAGCTCGTTTGCAGCTCGACCGCTTCCTGAACGCTCTTGGCGCCAGCCAGGGCCTTGGAGGCCGCTACTTGATCCTCGACGCTCTTCTTGGAGAAGGCGATTGCCTGGGCACCCAGGGCTTCAGCACCCTTGGTGGCGGCGGTGACCGAGGCCACCACAGCTTCGAGGTTCTTCTTGGAATAGGTGTTCACATCATTAATGCCAGACAGGGTCTTTTCGACAGAGTCCTTGAAGGCTTGCGTGCCGGCGGCGGTGAATTGGTCGGTGGTCGACTTGATGGTGTCAGCGGCGGTGGCCATGGGGCTCTCCTGTAGACAAGTGAAAGGCGACGAACGGGAACTATTTTGCACCTGCGTTGTACCATAATGCATCGCAGCACGAAAGCTTTTTTGTGCGCCGCACAATAACGTCGCAGCAGCGTCATTCACCTTGACGGTCAGGCTAACCCACGGAAAGCTGACCCCACCCGCTCACATCTTGTTAACCATCGCGAAACGCCCCATTGCGCATACTCAGTTCAATTCGTGCAGTGCGGCTCAGAATCGAGTCGTTTAATCCTCAATTCGACGGACAAAGGCCCATGCCCCAGCTCGCCAGGCGCGTTCTAATCGCCCTCGCATTCGCCGCCAGCGCATTCACACCGCTGTGGTGTGCGCCAGCACAGGCCCATGCACAGGCCCTGCACTTTGTCCCCTCTTCACAGCCAAAGTACGCCGCTATCGTGATCGACGCCAACAGCGGCGAGGTCCTGTACGAGAACAAGTCTGACAGCCCGCGTTACCCCGCATCGATCACCAAGATCATGACACTGTACCTGGCGTTCGAGGCTCTGGCCGAAGGCCGGATGAAGCTTGGCGATCAGGTTACCGTTTCCCCACGGGCCGCCGCCATAGCTCCGACAAAGCTCGGCCTGCGCGCTGGAGAGAGCATCAGCGTCGACGATGCCATGCGTGCCCTGGCGGTGCAGTCCGCCAACGACATGGCCGTGGCCCTAGCCGAGAAAATGGGGGGCACCGAGGCCCGCTTCGCTGCGCTAATGACCCTGCGCGGCCAAGAGCTTGGGATGCATAACACCCGCTTCGTCAATGCGTCGGGTCTACCGGACAGCCGACAAATCTCGACGGCACACGATATCGCCGTGCTGTCGCGCGCCGTGATGCGCGACTATCCGCAGTATTACAGCCTGTTCGGCACTCAGCAGTTCAGCTTCCGCGGGCGCACCATGCGCAATCACAACGGACTGCTAGGCAAGATGCCGGGCGTGGACGGCCTGAAGACGGGCTACACCAACGCCTCCGGCTTCAACCTTTCTGCCTCGGCGGTGCGCAATGGCCGCCGACTGATCGCGGTGGTCATGGGCGGGTCGTCGACTGCGGCACGCGATTCAAATGTCGAAGATCTGCTCCTTACGGGCTTCGATGTGCTGGACCGTCGCAACCACGGCGACAAGACCGCCTCGATAGGCCGGAACCTTTCCGAGCCGTCGGCCGAAGGCCACCTAACCCGGCCGCCAATCGGCCAGGGCGATGCGGAGCAGGCGAGCGTGCATATCGAGCTAGCCAATAACCCTGCCCGGCACCCGCTGAGGCCTAGTCAATCGGAAGCCAAGGGCCGCTGGGGCATTCAGGTTGGCGCGTTTCGCCAGCAGAAACTCGCGAACAACCAAGTTAAACTGATCGAAAAGCGTTTCGCCAGTGCGGTCAGAGAGGCCGACAGCAAGGTCGAGAAGTCTGGGAAAGGCTATCGTGCCCAGTTCATCGGCCTGGGCGAGGCTGACGCCCGTGAGGCCTGCAAGAGCATCAAGGCCAAGCGAATGGACTGTGTGGTTCTGCCGCCGGGCTAGACACCCCGTAGATGGCCACCCGCAGCCAAAGCCCCAGCATAACGGCCCGATCGTACTTCAGGTTCGGCCAAGCCCACTAGGGTTTCAGCAAAACGTCACGAGCGGCATTCAATTGGATAGCTAGGCCACTGGCACCGCCGTGGTCAGGGTGGACCCGTATCATCAACCGCTTGTAGGCCGCCTCGATCTCGGCCCGGCTGGCCCCCTCCCCCAAACCCAACATTGACCGGGCCTCGGCCACACTCATGCGAGCGGACGACGGTGAGGATGCAGTGGCGGTAGAGCGTGCGCCACGGCGGCGAGCGGCCAGGGCCATACCGAGGCCTGTGATCAACAAGGGCACACCCCCGATCCAGGCACCGCGGACAAGCAATAGCGTGCCCCCCACCACGACCGCCAGGGCGATCATGCCCCCGACAATGCGCCACTTGCCTGATGAACTGGCCTTTTTCGAAGCCGACGCGCCACGGCCCAGCCAGACCAGGAAGGCCAGCACAGCGGCAGCAATAAGGAGATCGATCATGCGCCGCTACTGAGCGGCGAGCAGGTCTTCGCCGGAATAGTCCGCTAGGCCAAGACCATGCATCAGAGCACGCAGTTCCTGCCGCGCGGCCAAATGGCTGAGCGACACGGCGACTGGCCGCACCTTGGTTGAAAGATCGGCGACCGTCAAACCGAAGGGGAACAGTTCACGGTATATCACCCGGTCACGTAGGCCCGATGCGATGGAAAAGCCAGCGCGGCGCGACAGGGCGATCAAACGCTCTTCCAGCCGCCGCCGGTTGCGTGCCTCCGCCGGGGCGAGGCGATTTCGCAGCACCACCCAGTCGACCGACTGCCGGCTGAACGCCGCCTTGGCCTTGCGCGCCTCCCAGACTGTCAGGGCGTAGAGGCTCGGCCGGATCAGATCCAGGTTGACCGGATCGACAACACCCAACATGTCGAAATCGACGAAGCTGTCGTTCATTGGCGTGACGATCAGATCGGCGCGCCCATGGGCAGCAACCGAGAGTGGGGTGTGGCCGCCAGGGGTGTCTATGATCAGAAAATCCGCAGCGGAACCAGCCGCGTAGGCGGTCTCAAAACGCGCCAGTTGATCGGCAGACGGGGCCTCGGCCAGGGCAATGGGATCATCCGCCAAGCCGTATTCCTCGACCTGTGGCAACACCACAGCATTGGCTGTGGTCCAGGCATGCCGATGCTCAAAGAAGTGCGCGGTCGAGCGCTGACGCAGGTCAAGATCGATCACCGCGACCCGGGCCCCGCCATGCAACAGAGCCGTTGCGAGGTGCACCGCGATGGTGGACTTGCCCGCCCCGCCCTTCTCGTTGCCTATGACAATGACCCGCGCCATCTGTCTCTCCCGAATCAATCCCCACCACGACACGCCCGGAGGCCTAGCCGGTCAACGCAACGGGATGATCCGTCCACAGCTTCGGGGATGAACAAGAAGGAACACTTGAGTTGCTGCGCCTCAAGGCGCGGGGACTACCAAGCACCCAGTTCGCGAAGCTTCAGCGCCAGATCGGTCGGCAGGTCATCATCCTGGCCAGGCGTTAAGTCCGCCGGGGCATCGGCAGCAGTCAGGTAGCGCCACCCTTGGAAGGCCCGCCGCGGCGTTGGAACTGTGCGATGCACCGTCTCGTCGAGGGTGATCTCACAGCGGACAGCCACGCCCTCCCCCACCGTTTTGACGGCAAGGATTCGCTGACGACACAGGATCGCGCCCTTGAAGACACGGTAGAGTGAGCCGCCATCGATGAGTTCGTCCGCCCGCTTGGGCGTCTGACGGGTGCGAAGGAGCCAGGGACCCGCCTGACCGACCCGCCAGGCTAGCAGATCATCAATGGAGGCAGCTCCCACCACCAGCTTGATCATGTGTAATGCGCCTGACATCGGGCTTCGATAGCCTGAGTGGCCGACCACCGGAAGAGCCGTGGTTTCGACTCAGGGGTCGGTTTAAGGTGCCGAACTGTGGGAACACTGCCCAATCATGTGGCCGACACGGCCCTGGCTCGCCTCTTCGCAAAGCAGCGGAGGGAGGGTGCGGCCACATGGTTCTCGCTTCCGGGCGGATCGCACCTGTTCACGGCGGGGGAACCCGCCGACCAACTTTACTTCCTCAGAGTGGGGCGCCTGGGCGCTTTCCTTCGTGAAGACGGGCAAGAACGGCAGTTTTTAGGGATCATCCGGCCGGGCGAGGCCGCGGGGGAAATGGCCCTAATCGCCGGAGCACCGCATAGCGCCAGCGTGATGGCGCTGCGCGATTCTGAGATCATGGCCCTGCCGCGCGCTGCGGTGTTCGCCGCCGCCGATCAAGACCCGTATGTCATGACCGAACTGGCGCAGATGATGATCGCGCGCCTGCGCCAGGCCGCGGCCGGACACAGCCCGATGGGTGATCCTGCGGCATATGGCTTCATCGCCGCCGACGCCGGGCCGCTGGTGCGACCGCTGGTGGAGCGACTGGCTGGGATCGTGGAGACCTTGGGCTACACAGTCATCGTCGCAGGCAGCGAAGCCCTGATGGCCCCGACGGCATGGTTTTCGAGCATCGAGACAGACCACGACTTCGTTTTCTACGTCGCTGAACATGGTCAGCACGGCTGGAGCCATGTGGTCGGCCGACAGGTGGACCATTTGTTCCGCCTCGGCTTTGGCAAGCCGCCGACCACGTCTATCGAGGCCTTTGCTTCCGAGCCGCTTCAGGCTCAGCATCTGGTCGACCTGATCCTGGTTAACCCCGTAAACGCACCACGCCGCAGCGGCACTTCGGCCTGGATCGATGCTAGCGGCGCGGCCAGGGTGTTTCAGATTACAGACGGCGACACCGGCGACCTCAAGCGCATCGCACGGGTGATTACGGGGCAGTCGGTTGGGCTGACCCTGTCGGGAGGCGGCGCGCGAGCCTATGCCCATATTGGCGCGATCCGGGCACTGCGAGAGCGGCAGATACCAATCGATTTCGTCGGCGGATCTTCCATGGGCGCTGTGGTCGGTGCTGGCCTGGCGCTGGGCTGGGGCCAGGAGGAGATGGAGGCCAGAATCCGCAAGGCGTTCTTCGAAACCAGTCCACTTGATGACATCGCCATTCCGCTGATCGCCATGACCCACGGTTTGAAGGTGCGCCAACGCCTGGCGGAGCATTTCCACGATATCGACATCAGCGACATGGCCCTGCCGTTCTTTTGCGTCTCGTCCAACCTGACCACCGGCGTCTATCAGCTTCATCGTCGCGGCCAGCTGGCACGGGCTCTGCGGGCTTCGATCTCTCTGCCCGGGGTGCTGCCGCCGGTCACGGACGGGGCCAATGTTCTGGTCGACGGAGCGGTGATGAAGAATTTTCCAGCCGACATCATGCGGTCCATGCAGCTTGGACCAATCGTCGGCGTAGACGTGACTCGCGGCCGAAGCATCACGGCCAAGGACGTCTTCCGCCCGCCCAGCTTCTGGAAATGGATCTTGTCTGGCCAATGGCGCTCGGGGCCGCCGATCGTGGGGCTGTTGATGCGGGCCGCCACCGTGAGCACCGGCCGAGACCTGGCCGCCTCCCGCGAGGCCACCGATGTGCTGATCACGCCCAAGCTGGAGGGCATCGATATCCGCGATTGGCAAGCCTATGATCCAGCGGTAGAAGCCGGTTATGGCGCAACAATCTCGGCTCTGGATGCCCTCGATCGTCCAGTTCAGGCCCTACGCCGCCGCGCCAGCCGCAAAGAACAGCCGCGACCCCTAGCAGCCGAGTTTGGCTAGGCCAGCCCGACATCAAGTCGCGCCCCAATTAGGCACGCGACCGCAATCCACGGCCGAAATCGATCATCAAAATCGGCGTTACCGCCGCGCCACGGCGACCGCGACCTCGTTTAGGCGCATGAACGGCAGGGTCCACGGCGGATCATAAAACCAAGCCTGGGGCTCGCCCGTAGACGTCCAGGACGCTTGGTTCAGTTTATCAGACAGCTGTTTCTGTTTCAAAGTTACCGCAGCCGACGAGCGGCTGCCGGAAAAGGCCAGGACGGCAAAGGTCTGTGGCGGCAACTGAACCAGCTTCACCCTGGCGTCCTTGGGCTTGGGCAGGGTCGCTAGATCGTACTTGGCCGGCATGAAGAACTGGATGCGCCAGCCGGCCGCGGACGACTGCTGGGCCACAGGCGCGGTCATGGCAATCTGCTCGCCGCCTGTGGCCTGCGCCACTGGTGCCGTCATGGCGATCTGGGCAGAGGCGGCGTTTCCACCAAAGATGTAGCCGGCGATCAGGCGAAAACCCTCGCTTCGCGCAAAGGCTTCATCGCCGGCGACCAAGGCCTCGGCCGCAATCCGTCCCTCGTACTGGCGAATTTCTACGGGCCCAATCCGCTCAACCGTCTGATAGCGGGGCTGCTCGGTCGTGCCGCGCGCGCCGAACGCCTGGAGTACTGCTGCCGCTAGGGTTGCGATGATGCTCGGTCCTGCCATAGCCATTTCCTTTTGTAACCAAGTAGCGCCTGTATCGGCTTATCGCCAATTTTCAGACTGCACCGGTATGATGGATATCAAACGCCTTCGTCAGGCGCGACCTCAGCCGTTTTTCGAGTTGGATCTGGCAGGACCCATCGATTCAATGGGGTTTGCGTTTGGAAATCCGCTGCGCATTTTCCAAATCCCGCTCAGTTTTCCGGGGCGTCCAGCAGGCGCAAAAGACGGTAGGTGGCAACCACGAAGCCGACAGCCCCACCCACGCACAAGATCCAGCTGATGATCTGTTCGGTCCTTAAGGTTCCGGACGCGTCAGAAGCAGTGCTAAGCCCACCGAAAACCCCGCCTGCCACGAAAATCAGGCTGAGAAAGGCCAGGATGAACAGGCGCGCGGATTTGGCCGCGCGGGGCTTGCGGGCGCGCGGCCGGGTGGCATCAAAACTGGCCACCACGTCTTGGTCGTTATCAAGGCCTGCATTCCAAAGCGCATTGCTCGCGTCGAGCGGTGCGGGCTCGCTCTGAACCTCAGGCGCTGAGGCCAACGGGAAATCCTGCGGTGGATTATCCTTTGGCACGGCGGCGGGCTGTTCCTCGGCCAGGACCTGGGCTTCGATCTGCCCCTGCTCTTGTGGCGTGGGCGCCAGAAAGGGCGCCGGCCAGTCCAGGGCCTGAGTCAGCGGCTCCGCCGCTTGGCTAGGCTCGACAAGCGGGCTTTCAGGGATCGGGGGTACATCGAGGGCAGCGATCTCGCCAAGTGGCAGCGGGGACAGCAGCGTTTCATCCACGACGTCGGTTTGAGGCTCGACCGATGCCTCAGACCGGGACACCGGAGCGACATCCTCGGGCAGGAGGGATTCCAGCTGAGCGCTGACAGCGGCGGCGGCCCGCTCGCTGGCGGTCGGCTCGGCATCCTCGTCGGGCGGCACGGGTACTGGCAGGGGCGTGCCATCACGGTAAGCCTCAGCACGATCACCCTCTAGCGAGGCCTTGACCGGTGAGGGTGCCTGGCGCGGCACAGCGTAGGACGCGTCGTAATCGACCTTTGGCGGCAAGATCGGCGACGGGGCAGCCACCCAGCCCTCCGGCGGGGTGAGAAACATGTTCTTTTCGGCCGAGCGCCGACGCACCAGGGCATCGATCACGATCCGCTCACCAGCGAAATCAGCCTTGCGCCACACATCCATAGCGCAGGCCGCCTGGATCAGAGCCCCTTCATTGACCCGGCGCAGCACGGCCGAGCGCTTGAAGTTCTCCACCCCAATGTTGAACGCCAGGGACGTCAGGGCGTCGAACTGGTTCTGATTAAGCGGCGTGTAGCAATGTTCGTTGACCGCATGAGCCACCGCGATTAGGTCGTACATCAGCAGGGCCGCGGCATCCTCGACCGAGACGTGCGCGCCCTTGCGCGCCGTCAAGGTATGGCCATAGCCGATGGTCCACCGCCCGTCCGCCAACTGAGCGGCGTTCGCGCGATAGCCTTCGAACCGCTTGATCAGCTCGATGGCGTTCTTCGAGACCTGCAGACGCGCCTTCATAGGCATTGACCCAAATTGAAACAACGACCCAAGGGTGCGGGTGGTCCACAGCAAGACCGGGGCCAACCCCGGATCGACCACGATCAGCGCAGTATAAGCGCGGCCAGGGTAAGCACGGCGATAAAGCCCATGAAGTCGGTCAGGAATGTCACGAAAATCGACGACGACACAGCCGGGTCGCGTCCCATCCGCTCCAAGGCCAGTGGTGCCAGGATACCGCCGACGGCGGCTGTGAAGATGTTCACGACTAGGGCTAGGGCGATAACGATGGCCAATCGCCAGTTGTGGTAAAACCCCAGAACGCAGGCGCCCATCACCAGAGCAAGGGACAGGCCGTTGGCCAGGCCCACCCACATTTCGCGAAAAATAATGCGCATGGCGTTGGCTGAGGTCAGCTCACGGTTGGATAGCGCCCGCACCGCCACAGCCAGGGTCTGGGTGCCGGCATTGCCCCCCAGGGACGAGACGATAGGCATGAGCACCGCTAGGGCGACCAATTTGGTTATCTGATCCTGAAAAATGGCGATCGCGCTGACCGCTATGGCCTCAGTGGCCAGGTTCAGCACCAGCCAGGGCAGGCGCGAGCGCACGATCTCGCCAACATTGGCGTCGCGGCCGGCGTCAGACACGCCGGCAAGGGCCAGAATGTCTTCCTGCGCCTCTTCCTGGATAACGCCGACGATATCGTCGACGGTGATCTGGCCCACCAGACGCCCGCCCGGATCAATAACGGGCGCGCTGATCAGGTGATATTTGTCGAAGATGTAGGCTACCTCTTCCTGGTCCATATCGACGGCGATTTCGGTCACCGGCTCCATCAAAGACCAGAGGGTAACCTCGCGTCCGGCGCGCAGCAGCTGACTGATCGGCAAGGCACCGACCGGCTTGAAGCCGGGATCGACCACATAGAGATCGAAAAACAGTTCTGGCAGGGCATCAGGATCAGCCCGGATATGGTCGAGCGCATCGCCCACCGTCCAGAATTGCGGTGCGGCCAGCACCTCGCGCTGCATCAAGCGGCCGGCGCTCTCCTCCTCATAGGCGAGTGAGCTTTCGATCGCGGCCCGTTCCACCTCGGGCATGGCAGCCATGACCTCGGCGCGCTTATCGTCCTCGAGATCCTCAACCAGGTCGACGGCATCGTCGGTGTCGAGATCTTCCAGCGCCTTGGCAAGCGAGGCGGCAGGCAGGCTGTCGAGGATTTCCTCGCGCAGATTGGTATCGAGTTCAGAGAGGATTTCCGCCAGATCGTCTGGCGCTATGTGGGGGATCAGCTCTTCGCGGTAATCAGCGGTCAGAAAGCCCATCAGATCGGCCACGTCGGCCGGGTGGAGTGCATCGATCAGCTCTTTCAGCCGCTCGCCGTCGCCGCGATCAGCGGCGTCGATCACCATGTCGACATATTCGGGCTTGAGGGCGTAGTCCTCGCCCAGCGCTAGGTCTTCGAGATCTTCGGGAACCACGGGTTCCGCGCGCGCCGTCAGGTCGGCTATTTGCCGGGTCATGCCCCCTCCCTGACGTTGTATGATGGCTTACAGCCGGATGATTTGCCTGGTGTGACGATTCAAAAGGTTCACTGGTGCGGTCGAGAAGACTCGAACTTCCACGGGTTGCCCCACAGCGACCTCAACGCTGCGCGTCTACCAATTCCGCCACGACCGCACGCCGTGAGCGGAGCGGGGTAGCAGGGTCTTTTAGGTTTGTGAAGCACGGTGAAGCCCGACCATGGCAGGCTTGTATTTTAAGGCTCGTTTTATCCGAAAAGCAGCGCCCTTTTTTGGGAACGCACCGTTTATCTAGCGCCAGCCAGGAAATCGAACACATCGGCTGAACGCTTAACGGCAATAGTGATGCGATCGTCCTGAATCTGAATTTCGCCGCGGGCGACAGGATGGTTGTTGGCCAGAATCCAAACTTCATCGCTGGTCTTGGCATCGAGCGGAATCACAGCACCCCGGCCCATGCGAAAAGTTGCTGTATCGGCAGGACCGAGCGCCCCAGAAGCACCTGGATTTCGACATTGACCGAATTGACCTGGCTCACGGATGCCCCTTACGGCTCGCAAGAGCGAGCCTGAAGACATACATTGCACCACAATGCTTGCCTTATCCTTAAAGGACCGCCCCGAACTGAAACGCCCCGACGCAATTGCGGCAGGCTGGGCGGTATCATCGCAACCCGTTGCCTACCTGGAGGCCGTGGCCGCCATGGAAGCGCGGGCCCAGGCGATTGCCGATGGCACCGCCGGCGAGCTGGTCTGGCTGCTGGAGCATCCATCGCTCTATACGGCCGGCGTATCAGCAAAAATGTCCGATCTTCTGGATCCTGACGCACTGCCTGTTTTCGCGAGTGGGCGTGGCGGGCAGTTCACCTATCACGGGCCCGGCCAAAGGGTCTGTTACCTGATGCTGGACCTAAATCAGCGCGGCCGAGACGTGCGCGCCTTTGTCGCCGCCCTGGAGGCGTGGCTAATCAAGGCGCTGGCTGATCTGGGCGTCGATGCCGGCCCCCGCGAGCGGCGCATCGGCGTATGGGTTGACCATTCGGGTGCGGACGAGAAGATCGCCGCCATTGGGGTGAAGCTTCGGCGCTGGGTTAGCTTTCACGGGGCAAGCTTGAACGTCGACCCCAACCTGGGCCATTTCGCCGGTATCGTGCCCTGTGGCCAGCCACAGTTTGGGGTTACCAGCCTGAGCGCACTGGGCGCATCCAGCAGCCTGGTCTTGGCCGATGCGGCGCTCAAAGCCGCGTTCGAAGAGATATTCGGGCCCACATGCGAGGCGGCGGCCCCACTCTAGGCCGCGGCGACCGTCGCCTGCGTCGGATTAGGGCCAAAACGGTTGGTGGCCTGCTCACCGCTCATGACGCCCAGTTCAACCACCGCCCAGAAAAGCAGCAGGGAAAACAGGAAGTCGAACAGGCCTTCTGGCCTCGGCCAGACGGCGATGACGGCCACAATAATCGGCGCTGCCCACCAGCCTGACCGGCCTCGGTCGTGCAGGCGCTTTGAGAGCAAGCAGGCACTGACATAGACCACCGCCGGATAGACGAACTAGCCGGTCAGCCAACGCAGGGTGGTGTGCACCACCGCCTCGTACATCGAGATCAGCACCAGCATAGCTATAGCCACCACTAGAAAAGGCATGCGCGCCAGCCGGCCCGTGGAGGACAGCAAAAGTTCCGACCAATCAATCCGGCCGTACATCCGGCGCTCCATGAAGAATTCTATGTCAACAAACTAAGGCCCATTGCGTATTAGTCCAAGCCTGCAAACACCGAAGGTTATCGGCATGACCCTGATATCGACGTCCGGCTTCGACCTCACACCGCCAAGTGACGACCAGCGCGCCGCCCTCGAGGCCTCGCTGAATGCCGAAGAAAAGCGCGTGCTGATGCACCATGGCACCGAGGCACCGTTTTGCGGCGGGCTTCTGGGCGAGAAATCACCCGGTATTTACTGCTGCCGTGAATGCGGCCTACCGCTGTTCCGCCATCAGACGAAATTCGAGAGTGGCACGGGCTGGCCAAGCTTTTATGCCCCTTTCGATGAGTCGCATGTGCGTGCAGTGAAAGACACGGCCTATGGCATGGTGCGGATTGAGACCCGCTGCGCCCGTTGTGACAGCCACCAGGGGCATGTTTTTCCAGATGGGCCACCCCCGACCCGC
>Ga0114974_10002294_pt1 | contig 14727 bp, 20 predicted proteins | sample S_130206_EF_Meta_FD_87318 | JGI IMG/M metagenome (GOLD analysis project Ga0114974, IMG submission 87318) | Freshwater microbial communities from Lake Simoncouche, Canada to study carbon cycling - S_130206_EF_MetaG | ecosystem: Environmental > Aquatic > Freshwater > Lake | place: Lake...
ATCCCGATTAGTGCGTTAATTCCTTGAACGGCTCCTTGAATGAGGAAATTTAGTCCCTTGATAACTGCGGCAACGACGTCAATAACTCCGCCGGCTATTTTGCCGACTACTTCAAACGCGCCGCCTAGAACATTGACCAGAACTGGCGCAACGTAATCGACAATAAATTGTCCGAATGCTTTAAACGTTTCCTTATTATCGTTTATTGCTTGAGTTATCGGCTTAAAATAATCGGCAAACTTACCAAGTGCCGGAATAACTTTGTCGATTACGAATTGGACTAAATCTTGAATAATCGGAAGAAGTTTTGCTCCGACTGATTCCTTTGCCTCGTCGAATGTAACCTTGAGGATTTCCATTCGTCCGGCGAATGTCTTTGCATTAGCGGCAGAAGCCCCACCGAATAATTCTGAAAGTTTTCCTTGCGTCTCTGTGAAACTCATCGCCTTAAGTTCGGCGGCTGAGAGTCCTACGCCTAACTTACCGAGTGCTGTGTTATTGCCGTCGTAAGCCTTACCGAGAGCGTTAGCAACGCCTTCCAAGTCTTTTCCGGTTGCTTGAGATATATCCAGAGCGAGAGTAAGTAAATCTTGAGCCTTCTTAGCGTCATTAGTTGAGAGCGCTAGGCGAGACAGAGCCGGACGCAATTTTTCGTCGGAGACTCCCGAAGCGAGAGACATTTTTAAAACGTTTTCTTCGATTGCTTTTATCTGATCATTAGTTGCGCCAGTTGCATTTTTGAGAGAGTTTGCGAGGCGCACCTGCGCGGCTTCATCTTCTATCGCCGCTTTTACTCCGTCGATTGCTAACTTGCCGGCGTAGATTGCGGCGGCTCCTGCGGCGGCGGCGAATGCAAGTCCGGCTTTCTTTCCGAAGTCTGTAACTTTGTCGCTGAAACTTTCTATCTCACCTTGACCGCCTTTGATTCCTTTTTTTAGGTCGTCGAAGTCCGCGTCAAAGGTAATCTTTACTTTAGGAATGCCAGCCATTAGTCGAGTTCCAGATTCTTAATAACGGATTGAACTAGGTCAATATATTCTTTTGCAACGATAGGCGTATAGAAGTCCACGGCTTTATTTAGCCAGTAGCCATCTCTACGGTAAGGAGCCTTAAATCTATTTGTAAATTTTCTTCCTGCACGATCTACGCCTTGATGGGATCCATATTCCGAGCCCCATAGAAGCGCACCGGCAGGAGCCGCGCTTTTGCCTACTTTGTTCCCTTTGCCGCTTTTACTTGCTGTTCCACCGTAGGGACGACCGACTTTCTTAGATCCACCGACGTCCACACGAATCAGACGATCGCGAGGCGTGGCGATAGATTTAAGAACGAGTTTCGTCTGCGGAGTAGGAGAGGCGTCTCCGAATTGCATAATCTGACCGGCTAGTCTTTGCGAAAGAGGTTGAGCCGCGTCTCTGACTCTCCATTGAGTTTCCTTGTCCAGCATGTTGAGAGTCTGAATTAGATTTTTCAACGCGTAAGGCTCGCACTCTATTCGGAAAGTGCCTTGACCCTTTGTCGCCTTGAATGTCATTGTCTAGCCTCCAAGATTTCCTTCGCCGTATAGATCTGCTCCGCCGTGACCCATTCGCTCATCGGTATTCCCGTCGCTATTGCTAACTCGACGAGAATCCGATTCACGCTTCCGGCGGCGTAACTTTTGGGGCTTCGTCTCCGGTTCGTACGTCGGATACAGTCTCGCACCATATTTCGAAGGGCTTGACAGGCTTGCCGCCTGACTCCCTTTTCATGGCATTCCACGCAAGGAATAAGAGATCGGATATTCCGATTTTATCTTGCGCTTGTGAAATTGTGTATCCGGTTTTATTTTCCCATTTAGCCCACTCCGGCGGTTGAGCCGTGTAGGTTCCTGAGTCGCCGGACATGTATTCGATGGTGATTGGTAGTTTCATTATTGCTCCCGTTTTCTCTAGTTAGATCAAGTGATTGTTAAGACTGGAGTTGTAGAACATAGCATTGTCCAAGTGTCGGTCTGTGCGTCTGGAGCCGCGCCGCCGGCAGTTGGAGCAACCGGAAAGACGTTGCCAGCGAATGACGCGCCAGTAGCCGAAACGAGTGTGAATGCGAGTGCAGTATTAGGAGCCGAAGTGAACGCCGTCCACATGGCTTCGAATAGCGATGAAGTCGCGCCCCAGTCTGCAAGAAGTGCAATATTAAGAGTCCATTGGTCGTCAATGTGCTTATAGGCTTTCCCATCAAGTGTTTGATAAGTCGTGATAACTGGCGCATTAACTAGAGTGACCGAAGTCGTTTGCGCGTCATAATTTACGGTTGCGAGCGTAAAGGTTATATCGCGACCCGTGACGATTGTAGTTGGCATTTTAGGTATCTCCTTAGATTGTCTGTTGTGTGTAGTAGGTCGAAACGGATAGATCCGCCGAAAGTAAATTCGACGATCCTAGCGATATGACTTGCGGAGTTTGGACGTTTCCGACGACGTATCCGGACGGTATAACCGACAGAATGCTTATTATTAATTTCTCGAGATTATCGAGTGCGCCGGCATTATTATTAAACGCAACGGCGGCAGATATTACAAAATTAAGTTTCACTCTTACGGTGCTATTACCGATTAAATTACTTTCCATCATTGGAGAGTCGTACACAATTACGCAAGCCGGAGCAATTACCGATTCTGGCACGGAAGAATAAACGGAGGCGGCAACGGAAGAAAGAGCAGTCGCAAGTGTTCCTCGAACGTTTGTCGCGATACTCGTAGGCGTTGGCATTATTGAGCCATAGTTTCAACGTCGATGTAAGGTGAAAGAAGTCCCATGACCCGATTCTGGAGTGATCTACCGAGGACGAATGGTTGCGGATTGAATTCAAGATCTGCCGAAGTATTTCCCGGAGCGGTAACGCTCTGCATGATTTCCACGGAAACGACAAGAATCGCTTGCTCGATTGCTTCGGTGTTTGCGTAAAGAGTGGCGGCGTTGGCACCGGATAGATAGGCAACGCCAGCCGGTATCACCGGACGGAAGGTGATATTCGCATTTGTAATTGCTGCCGTAAAAACATAATAAGGAGCAGGATAAGCATATGGAAGATATGGAAACGGATCATAATAATTTGATGTAACGGTTAAAGTCCCGTTGAATGTAGAAGGGACGCAACCTGTAACGATGACGCTTTGACCGGCGACGAAACTATTCGGCTTTTGAGTTATGTAATAGGCGACATTATTTTGTAAATAAACCGCACTAATAGCATTTTGATTAGCGGTAAGCATTGGCAGAATTGCTTGCTCTGCGCTTGTGATAATTCCTTCAAGATAAGCGTCTGAATATAAGGAAACGGAAACGCCTAGCACGGTGCGAAGTTGTGACGCCGTAACGATACTAGGCATTTCCATTCCTCTCGTCTGCTCGGCTAGATACGGGAGCGTACCTAGCCGATGATTATTTGGATCAGGTTAGATTGAAACGACGAAGACCGCCGGCGAATACTGCTTGAGCCGCGATGTATCCGTAGAGCATGATTTCGATTTCGCCTGTTGTTGGAACGTTGGTAGCGAGTTGAAGAGCAGGAGATTCAAAAATTTCAATCGAACGAGGCTCAATAATGAACGCTGATTCGTCGATAGAAGTAGAAACCATGTTTGGGTCCACGTAGTAATCGAGTCCTAGTACGTTTCCGCGAATACTTGTAGGAATTGCAGATCCTGCATTATTCATCGGATTTCCCGCGTTGTAAATTGGTCGCCCAGTTGTATCCACTGCACCAAGAAGAGTGCTCCACATAGAAGTCCCTGAAACGAATGACTTTGCGGTGCGCTTTGTTGCGTTGTAGACGGCTGGAGATTCTGTCGAAACGAAAGAAATAATTCCGGCTGAGTCTGCGGCTGTTGCAGTTGCTTGTGTTCCGCCGGCTGTAATTTGTGCAATTACATATTGGTCGGTTGCTTGAGCATATGCGTCGCGAAGATTTTGAAGCATGATTTCATAGAATGATGGATCTGATCGGTCGAGAAGTTCGACTGAATAGCGTTGGAAACCGGCTTTTTTGATTACAGTCGCATTGACGTAAGCAGAAGTGATTGCAGTTGTTCCAGTTGGATCTCCGCCTTCTGCGACAGTTGCAGCAGTTGAATTAGCAGTGATTTTAGGAATTGAAACTGTCATACCGTAACTATTAAGCGGACGTGTTCCACCGCAAGCGTCAATTACTGGACGCATAGCATTAGTATTTTGTGCAACGTCGCGAACGTAAGAAACTGGGCTGAACGCTGGATTAGTTGTGAAACTATCGTCTGCCGCTTTTACATATTGACGTGAATCTTCATTTCCAAGACCTGCTCGGATTGTGTGTTCAAGATAATTTCCTGCGGTAAGAATTGGTGAACGTGGTTTTGTAAATGCGAGAGGTGCTGAACCTAAGTTCACTACTTTCGCCGCTTCAACCGTTTCGGCTGGAGCGTCTGGAACGGTTGGAGTGATTTCCACTTCGTTTTCTCCTTCATTAGTTGGATTTATTTCTTCTGTCTCCGGTGTTTCCGGATCAGAATTTTCACTTGCCGCGATTGCGACTTTTGCGCTTGCGATTGCCGGATCTGTAACGAGTGAAACCTCTTTAAGAGAACTCGCGGAAATTGTAAGAACGCCATCTATATTTTTATACTTATCGGCTAGAACTCCAACGCTGAAACCATCGCGAAGTCCGGAACTTGCCTCCACGAGGCTATCGTTTCCGGCGGTTGTATTTCCGATAGAAAATACCGCGTCAATTCCGGCGTCTGTAACTTTGTAAGACTTGAGGAAACCGATTGGAGATTCGCGTTTGTGTTCAAGTAATAATTTCGTAGTGTCTCCGAAAGTAATAGATCCCGGAGTAAATAAAGTTTCACCGGCAGAAGTCGAACCGACTTCATTCCATGTAACTATTCGACCGGAGATTTCGCGCTTAGGAAAATTTGTTGCACTAACCTTAATCGAGAAGTTGAGATTCATTGGAGTTTCATTCATCGGATCATTTCCTCTTCCATTCGGATTTCATCGGCGGTAATTGCCCCTATATCAAAAAGAATTTTATAGACGTCGGCGCGTTCTTTTGCAGAACCGCGCAAGTAATCGTCAAGATCGAATTTTACTTCTTGCGTAGAAGAAACGAAATCGTTTGGCATTCCTGTCATTGAAAGACGCTCTTCAATACTTGTCATAATTGGACGAAGTGAGAAATCCAATAAAGATTGACGAGCAAGTGAGGCATTCGAGTACGTCATACTTGATCCAGATTCGGCGTCCACATAATAAGCAGGAATTCCAGTAACCCGAGCGAGTTCTGTCGCAACGTAGGAACGCGCCTGATTGAGTTGCAATTTCTCCGGATCGAATCCTAAAGTTTCTAAAGTTACGTCGGCATTGAGGAATGCGGTTGAACGATTGCGACGAGCCGCGCCCCATGATTCGAGAAGTTTTGCAATACGATCCGCCGGAAGTGCTGCTCCGTTAGATTTGAGAACCATTGTTGGAACCGGTTCGCGCGCGTACATTGTCGCGGCGCGTTCCAATTCTGCTCCGGCTTTAATTGTTCGTCCGGCGCGATTGAGAATTCCTTCATCATTACCGTAGAACACCGCGAGAGATCCGACGCCTTCATAAGGAACTGGAATTGAATCTACGCAATAATACTCAATTTCCGTTCCCATCGCATTAGTTTTAATCGTGACCCGAGTTGGATCTACTCTTTCGCAAGAACGAATGCGATATGTGTCGGAATAAATTTCATTAATTTTTAAGTAGCCGTAACCGTATAGAAGAATATCTTCTGCGAGCCACGCATAAGTCGCGGATCCGGGAACGCGTGGATCCGGTTGATTAATAACGCGCGGAGGTGTTTCAACACGCGCGCCGTCGGCTTTTGTGCGAACCTTAAGCGGAATACTTGCAACACTTGACGAAATAATGTTTCGCGCTCTGGCGCATGTTGGTACAGACATGAATTCAACGCGTGAAGCCGTAATTCCGGCAACGCCGTAGATATTGTATAGCGAAGAGGTGACATTGACCGGAGCGAGAGACGCTTCGATGTCGGAGGTCGCCGGTAGGCTTTGAGGCTTTGTAATAAATAAATCTTTTAGACCCATGCGCAAAGTGTAGAGCGCACTTATACGCCTAGCCGACGAGAATGTCTATCTCTGTCTCTCCGCGTGTCGCGAAGTGAGTGCAAAGAGCCGCCGCCACGGCGGCGCATACGGTTGTCTGAGACGCTCTTCTTCCTATAATCCAGCCTCCGTCTCCGTGAGGTAGGCGAACGGCTGAGAGAATTTGTTTTGTCAATTCTGGATTTCGATTGTGTCTAAGTCTGCCGGAAGTAATTGCCGATAATAGAAGATCGCAAGAAGTCGCGTAGTTATGTCCGTCGAAATCCATAATTGGAATACCGGCAGGAACGAGGCGTCCGGCAACACTTGAGGCGGTGCGCTTGCTATAGGCGACAACCTCGACGGGATACTTTCGAAAGTGTTCGGCGATATCGTTAGCGATAGATAGATCGTTGAGAGAGACAGAGTTCTCCCATGTTCGCATTAACTTTATCACGAAGCGATTATCGTCTAAGCGTTGAGCCGCAACGAGCGCGCCCGCTTTTCTGTCCGGAGATAAGTCAAGTCCGAACCACGTTTGACGCTCGATATCTAGATCCACGTCATCGCCGCACTCTTCCCATGAGAGAGCCGGAATTACTGCGTCTTTTTGATGGATCCATCGACAGAGAACTTCGGTTTGCACGACGTGAGGCGGATCATTGAGAACGGCGCGGATATTATCCTCGTGTACGGTGTGACCAAGTGCCGGATTGCTTGCGACCCAGTTATTCTCGTCGTGAATATCGTCGGTATATGCAGACCATTCGAGATACGTAATTTTATCGTCTCCATCGACTGCGGCATTCATTCCACGTTCTCGAAGTTGATTGAGTACGACCGAAGTCTGATCTCCTGCCGTTGAGAACGTCCAGACTTGCGGATTCCTCGATGCCATCATCGTATAACGCAACGAGGCAAAACCATCGAGATCTTTCATCATGGAAAGTTCGTCCATGTAGATTACCTCTGGACGTGCGATACCACGAGCCGCCGAATTACTTGCGCGAACTAGATAACGATTTCCAGATTTTGTCTCTATCTCTTCGGATCCATGAGCCCATCGAATAACTTTAACCTGCTCTTTGAGTTCGTCGTGCGTTTCAACGATTTTCACAATTTGGCGAAAGAGTTCGAGCGAGGTTGATAACCGGTGAGCCGAAGAAATCTGGAGAGGTTCATTCCATAAGAAGAGTCCAGCGAGTGCGCGTACCATGAGAAGCGTTGATTTTCCTTGCTGACGTGCGGCGACTATGCAGACTTCACTCGAGTTCCACCGTTGATCCGGCTTGATTTTATGCGCGTGTTCGATAACGAACTTCTGCCACGGCATGAGTTCAATCCCGAATTTCGTTGCGAAGTCGATTAGTTCCTGTCCTTTAGACGGAAGATCATTGAGTTTTGAGTGAATTCGAGGCGTAGGAGAGCCGATTAGAGACTTTACTGGAGCAAGTGTCGAATCTATGCTGACCGAATCCCTGTTCGTCCCTGATACGACCTTGAGAGCCCTTGTCTTGCCCTGTCCAGCCTTAGTCATAACTTATCGTTTCGTTTAGTGGTGAAAGAGATTCACGGGATAGCATGGCGGTGGAACGCGGTCTTAAAAAAAGGTGAGTCGGCTTATCTTGCTTTCGTGAATTACACGAAACACACGCGGCGATCAGATTATCTGGATTCAATATCTCTCCGCCCTTATTGACGGCTTGAACATGATCGACGGTGTTTGCCGGCTGACCGCAATAACCGCAAGTAAATCCGTCTCGAGCAAGAATCATCTTGCGCATTTTGCGCCACGCTGATCCATAAACTTTCCCGTGTCTGTCTTGTGCCATCTAGTAGTGACCCTTCTGCTTCCAGTACGCCCACGCCTTGCAAGGAGTCGAATATCTATGATGGATATAGCGTAGCCCTAGATCTATCTGCTTGAATGGATTGCGTTCCTTCATCTTAAGCAGTTGAGGAATTCCGAATGCCGTTGAGTCTTTGTTATCGGATTGTGAATTCCATTGAGATTCTTTAGTCCAGAGTAAATCTACACAATGAAATTCTTTAGAGTTGAGTAACTTTGTATGTGCGTAAAGTTTATAGATCTCTATTGTGTTATTAACTGCTTTTGCTTGAGAAGCCGTACTAACTCCCGTTAGACATAGAACTCCCGCAACCACCAAGAAGCGGCGGCGAGCGATTCGCCTGGGCGGCTCTCCACCGCGTCGTGATGGTAGCCGACGTGTCAAGTTACCGATGAGTATGTGGATAACTTGAACGGCGCTCCTGCGTGTCGTCCACAGGTTATTCTTTCCCTGTGGATAACTAATCACGCTTGACACCATTCAACGCATTTTGATAGCCCGAACGAACCAATTACAACATGATTAGCGACGTGATGTGCGGCGGTTTTTATGCATTGATCCTGCATGGACGAAAGACACCACGTTTGATTGCAATCGACGCATGAAAGATGGTAGGCATATTTGAAACGCGTTTTTTTTGTTTTTTGTTTATTACTCATTGAATATCCTCCAGCATTACGACGCCCATTACTCCGCACTTGAGACATTCCAGCACTTTTACATTAGGCGGAAGTTTGTCCGTGACGATCCGTTCGCGTTGCATAGTAACCTTCTTACATATACGACAACTAGATAAGTGAACGTCCATGTTCGCTCCTTACTAAATCCTCGATTGGAAAGAGATTGTGTTGCTCTATCCACCATGAATCCTGAGATCGGTGCTTATACTTTGCCCGTTTAGCGAATTGCACCGGTATCCAGCCCGCTATGCGATAGGTAGGGCTTTTACCTACGACCATTACCGCCACGTCGCTATCTCTGTCATTGGGATAGATGATTAAGTGTCCGGATTCGTATTTCGTCCACTTGATTTCCAAGCCTTGCCCCACGTCGGCGTGATGTTTTCCGTTATTTTGACGTGCGTCATAATCGAGCCCGAAGTAACGTGCCACGATTAATTCTGCCGTTATGGATTCGGCTAACTCTGAGACTTGTTCATGCGTGTTAAGAGCCAGGTTGTATCTCGGCTGAGATCCCATGACTCCGGATCCTTGAAGGATTTTATCGGTCGCCGCTTGATGAATATACATTTCATCTGCGAAGGCGACTGAATACCTTAATTCGTAGGACGGCATGATCCACATAGCCACATTACTTTTTCAAGATCTGCAACTTGATAACCGGCAGAATCGAATTTGAGTAATAACTTGCATGAATCACATTGTTCGACCTTATACTCGGCAGTAACTTGTCCATCAAGTAAAAGTTTCGCCGTCATTGTGCGCGGATTTATTATCTCTACAAATTCGCTCATTTCTTAACCGCCCAATTACCATCTGCACCTAATACGCCCCAGACAACTTCGCATTGGTGTGAGACGAGCCCATTAGGGCAGTACCAACCACCGTAGGGCTTATCGGTTTTTTTAGATATTCCGGATCTGAAATTGCGCGCTCCGTGCTTGCATGAATATGGATCGTCGAGAATCGCACCACCGAGCGAGTCTTTGATTGTGTCTATTGCCGTTCCGAGTGTTGGCATTCCGGCAGTTTCCGCGGCTTCTTTAGTGTCCCACGATGGAATCGAAGTCCAAGCGTCGCTCTTCTTTAATTCTGAAACGTCCGAAGTGGATAAGCGTTCAACCTTTTCCATGTCCTGACGTGTTGGACGAGCGGCAGTTTTTGGATCTTTAGACGGCGAAGCCAGCCCAATCACTCTGCCGATTGCGCTTGTGATTCCGTTTTCGACCCAGAAGTGTAGATTAACTCCACGATCGGAGCGCATTTCCAGCGCGTAATCTGTGAATGATGGAACGTGATCTTCGAACTCTTTGAAGAATTCTGCTTTGACGAGTACGTAACCTTTAGCAACGTCGATATCTTCGATATGCGTAATGATTCGACACGATGGAAATTCGGCGTGGATTCTTGTAATTCTTGCATTGACGTCCTCGTATCCTTCTAGGAAATTACTCATTTATTAATCTCCTTGAGTGCCTTAGCAATAGCACGTCCGCGAACGTAACCTTCCGAATGCCCATCTTTCCAGCCCCTTGAGTAGCCCCATGAGATTCCGATAACTGCGATACATATAATTGCTAGCCAGTATTGAAAGTCTTCAATCATTATTGCTCCCGTGGGAGCCTTGTCGTTGCTCCCGAATAAAGAGTCTCATCGAGAGCCGACATATTCAAGTCTTACGCGTAATTTACGGCGTGTCTATTTCTTGAGAATCTCCGCTAGAAGTAGATCTAGACGCGCTTCTATCCTATTGACCTGATCCTTGAGGCTAGTTCCGCCATTAGGTTGAAACTCGCGAAGAATTGCTTTGATCATGAAACGCATAGCGGAATAGACGGCGGAAATAATTGCAATAACGCAACCGATTAACGCCGCCCATTCCGTCGGAGACATTAGCCCTTGACTCCGAAACTTGCGTCTTTTGGATTGAGTGTTCGCAAGATGACCGGAAGAACCGCTGCCATTCCTGCCGTAAAGAGTGCTTTTGGATCCGTCTCACCGACTGCAATAAGAGCGATTGCCGCCGCTAGGAATGAACGCGCCCATGAAGCCGCGAGTGCTTTTGCTTCCTTCATTTTTTTAGCCTTCCTATTTTTTTCTTGATAGTTGTTTTCACTTCTGCAACGATGACCGGTAATTCGCCTTCGAAGTCGGCGAAACGGCAACGACCGAAACCGACAACCGGTGACCCTGTACCGAGTGCGCGAGTCTTGATCATTACCATTCCGCCGTTGCGTTGATCGCCTGTCCCTGACGTATTTCCTTCGATTGTAGTAATCGAATCCGACGCAACTTTGACCACGATTCCGATGTGCGAAATACGATCTACGCCATCGTGAGGAAAATCCATGAATGCAAGATCTCCGACTTGAGGCGATTCTCTAAATTTAGCAAGATTCTTAAACGCGTGAGCCCCTGCCGCCGTTGAGATAACCGACGGAATTTTAACTCCGGCTTCTTTATAGACCCAATTACAGAATGAGCCGCACCACGGAAGACCATCGACGCCAAAGGCTTTCCCGTACTTTGTTAGGTTGTCGCCTTCTTCAACGGTTCCGACTTCGCCCAGAGCGATTTCAATAACGCGGTGAAGAGTGCCGTTAGGAAACTGATTCGTGTTCGACATTAGCGCACTCCCATTCTATTTTCGTCGCGTTAAGTATTGCTTCTTCGTGGCATTTAGGCGTCATAAACGCGTCTAATTCTTCTATGTAGGAATAACCTATCGCGGCGTAACGCTTGCGAATGTTGTTGTTGTAGGAAGTACGTTTGCAGACTTGACCTCGGAAATTTCCATACCATGTTTCCGGATCTAATCCTTCAATTAATTGCGTCTCGTCAATTCCTGTAATCACTTCGGTTACAATTTTATTTTGATCTAAGAATGCGTAATGCGCCATCATGCCCACGACACATTTCCACTACCGGCGGTAATTGTTGAAACCTTGTAACCGCCGCTCGGTGCAGCCGTTGAACCTGTCAAACCTGATCCGATTGTAATAGTGCGAGAGTCTGGATATTTTAGAATTACAACTCCAGATCCACCGGATCCTCCAGCCGTTGCCGGTCGATCTCCGCCTCCACCTCCGCCACCTGTGTTAGCAGTACCAGCAACTCCAGCACCTCCGTTTCCACCTGCACCGCCGCCACCGGATCCACCGGCTCCGGGAACACCGCTTAATCCTGTTGCTCCACCTCCGCCGCCACCACCGCCGCGAGTAACCGAAGATCCTGTGATAGTAGAAGCCAAGCCAGCACCTCCGGCACCGCCTGAATAGTTAGGGCTTGTTTGTGAAACTTGACCGACTGCCCCAGCACCGCCACCGCCACCTGATCCAGCATTTCCAGCCGTTGCGTTTCCGCCGTCGTAACCTTGAGCGGTTGTGCCTGTTCCCGGTGTATTAGATTCGAAAGGTGCGCCGCCACCTGCTCCACCATTTCCACCACTTGACGATGGTTCACCATAACCGCCGCGTCCACCGCCGGTACAGGTGATGGTGCTAAATACTGAGTTAGATCCGATTACTCCGTTGCCTCCGTTACCACCTGCGCCACCTGCTCCGACTGTGACGGTGTAATTCGTAGAAGGAATTAATTGCAGAATAGATTCGGCACTTGATCCTCTGCCCGATGTGCCGGCAGAAGTTCTATAACCGCCAGCACCGCCACCGGATCCGCCTAGTCCTGCACTTGACTTTCCACCGCCACCACCACCACCGCCGGCAATCACTAGGAAATCGACCGCAACCGTTCTCGGATAATTTTGAGAAGCAATAATTCCAAGTATTGGCATTATGCAATATCGCCGATCACGGTAAATACATTTGAAGCCGTGCAGATAATAGAAGCGGCTGAATAACGCGCGCGAAGAATCGGAGCCGCCGAAGTTGCGCCGGTTGAAGTAATTGTCACCGAAGCCCCTGAAATAGTTGTGAGTCCGACGCCGATAGATTGGACGTTAATAATGTTGCCGGCTGAGAAGACACCGGAGGGAATAGTTACGATCACGGCTGAGGCGTTTGAAGTTGTGACTAATTTTGCCGAGTCTGCGGCGACGAGTGTGTAAGTTGTGCCTGTTTGTGCGTTGAATGAGATTGTCGTATCGTCCTGTTCAATCCAAGCAAAATCCATGTTTGTGTTAGACGCTTTCGATAAGACTTGTCCTGTTGTGCCACCGAGTAAATCTTGCATAGAAGTATCCACGCCTTGACCGAATACGTTGAAGTCCGCCGGTAGATCCGTAACGAGATCCGTAGCCGTCGGCATGACCCAGCCGAAGTACGTTGTTGGATTAGCCATTTATCTATCTCCTTTTCTAAGCGACGATTGTCGCATTTTGCCAGTCTAGAGTCGGCGACACGCTCGACCACGTTTCAACGATTGGAACGTCATTCCATCTCATTGCTTGCAAAGAGAATGCAAGTGGTGAGAGTAGAAGAGTAATTGCCAGTTCATTGTAAGAGGCTGAGAATCTCCAGCCTTCTATGAAACCTTGAAAATTACCGGAGGACATATTGAGCGGAAGATTTGTAAGGTTAATTGGTTGTCCCATGAATGCACCGATTAGTGCGTCACGGTCGGCATTATCGAGTTCGGGATTCGTAAGAGCAAAGGTTATAGATTCGAATATAGGTTGCGGATAGGCGCGAAGAGATAGATAGAACGCCGCTTGATCTGTTGCGTCTGCCGAATGCTTAATTGTCGTGGTAATAATTTGAGCAAGTTCGCCATAGAGTCCGATTGAAGCCTCGTCGCGGTCGCTGACTTCGCTTGTCGAATTTGTATTGTATTTAATCGTCAAGTCGTTTCTAATATCTCCAGCGCGTGTTTGGATTTTAATCCCTTGACCGAGTGCCTGATTTGCGTCAAGATCTGTATATCCGTATGTGCTGAGATAAGTAGTTCGATGAGTTGAATCGGCGTAGGAAATAAGTCCTTGCGCGTCCTCGTATAAATAACCGAGTCCAGAAGTTGCAAGTGCGGCAACCAGAGAATAAACGTCGGTACGATTTGAAGAGCGTTGTGCTAGTTCATAATTTCCCGGAGTATCTATTTCGCCAAGACCGGTATTTTCTGCGTTTGCCCACGTCGTAGTCGGATCATAAGTAGCCCACGTTAGAGCCGCCGGAACCTGTTGCCATTGAGCGAATAAGACTTGACGGAGAATCGTTTCGATTTGATTGCCGTCAAAGTCTTGAGTTAAAACGCCGTTTGTAAGTGCCTTTTGTAACCTTGCTAAGGCTCCTAGAGCGGTGATTGTAATAGTCTGAGCAATTCCTACTGAGCCGACTTGAGAAACCGTCACACCGACGTCCACAATAGATCCACCGAATATTGGGACATAAACTGCTGAGGTGTCTTTGACCGAGATTGCCAGCGTGTCGTTAATTGTCGGAACTATTGCCGATCCCGTGAGGTTGATTAGATTTATTGTCGCATAGCCGGCTTGCGCTTGCATATAGATGTTCGAGCGTCCAGAAGTAATCGAAAGATTCGCAAGAGTGACCGTCGTATAACTGACGCCATTTATTTCTATTTTCCAGACTGGACTCCATTGTGTCACGAGATACCGACAAACTGAGAGGCTCCGCCCGTGCCTCTGTAATAAGAATTATTCATTACGTCGGCAATTTGACGCGCGGTTCCTTCGGCGTCGATTGCACCGTTGACCGTAATGTTATTGACGATTGAGGATTGACGTTGAAACTGTCCTGCCTCCATGAGTGCTATTGAAGAAGATTTTCCGAATGAGGGAACGTAATTAGCAGAAGGATTAAAGAACTGCGCCGCACCTGCGGCGGCACTTGATACGCCAGAGCCTCCGGAAGTTGAGCCGCCTCCACTCAAGTCCGGAACCGAAATAGTCGGAACGGCAGCACTTCCTCCCATGTCGGGAACCGAAACCTTCGGAACGGATATTGAAGGTGCGCTTACTTTTGAAACGTTAGGCAAGAACGGCACGGAATTATAGATCCCGATTAGTGCGTTAATTCCTTGAACGGCTCCTTGAATGAGGAAATTTAGTCCCTTGATAACTGCGGCAACGACGTCAATAACTCCGCCGGCTATTTTGCCGACTACTTCAAACGCGCCG
>Ga0114974_10002295_pt1 | contig 14726 bp, 11 predicted proteins | sample S_130206_EF_Meta_FD_87318 | JGI IMG/M metagenome (GOLD analysis project Ga0114974, IMG submission 87318) | Freshwater microbial communities from Lake Simoncouche, Canada to study carbon cycling - S_130206_EF_MetaG | ecosystem: Environmental > Aquatic > Freshwater > Lake | place: Lake...
ACCGCGACGCCATGAAGAAGACTCACCTAAAAGACGACCATTAAATTGAAGAGTACGAGAACCGTCTTTTACCTCATACATTATGTGATCCAGACTCATTGTGTGATGTAGAATCTGACTTTACGCCTAATCCGTAAACTGGATTACCCTCTTCATCATGTTCATGCGGTTCATCAAATTGATGGAGTAATTCATGCTCTTCATTAGTCATAGTAAGAGTTCTACCAGCGTGTCCATCGTTATTTAAGTGATTCCACCATGCTATTGATTTTTCAAGAACATCATAAATTTCTTTAATGTTTACAAAAGGCCAAGGCTTTGTCCATACTTCTGGCTCTGGATATGGCGCAAAATCAGCAGAAAGATATGTTAAGTATTGACCTAAATGCTCCAAGTGCTCATTAATTGTTTCGTCTGAAATATTATCAAGCTCACCTTTATTGGTTAAATTGATTTCAGTACAAAACTCTTCACCATTAGATGCAGTAATAAGTTTGCAGATATGAGGCTCTTGCCCAGCTTCATACTTAGCTTTGTATTCTATCATTTTGTCTCCATCAACTTTGCTAGTTGCTGCTTAAGTAAGTCTATCTCACTTTGTTGAACCTTTACAATTTCTAACACGAGTGTTGACAACATAGCGTAGTTGATAGCAATAGGTTGCTTTTTATCATCATACTCAACTATCTCTTTTACGCCCAGTTCGTCTACATCTTCAGCAATGTATCCGTAGCTCCACTCACGGCCTCTATTAAGCGGTGTCCATTTTTTATGATATTTGTATTTTACAAAATTTAATTGAAGAATTTTTTGTAAGTCCTCTGGCATGTAGTCAGAGATATCTGTTTTGAACTTACGAGAAGACGGCGCACCAGTTGTACCTGTGTGAGCGTGAGCACCAGATTGAAGTGTGTGACCGTGAGCACCGCTGGATTCAATTGTTACTGCGTGCGTGTGACCTGATCCAGCAAATCCAGTATGGGTGTGAGACCCCTGTGCTACCTGAGTAGAGCCATTTCCAATTGAACCACTTGATATTTTTGAAAATGTAACAGAACCGTTTCCAAGTTTGTCTGTTGTAACCGCACCAGTAGCAATTTCTGTACTACCGACTGCACCAGCAGTGATTTCAGAAGCAGTAATAGCGTTAGGGCCAATATTTAACGCACCAATTGAGTTATCAGATATGTTGTTTTTAAATTGATCTAAGCTTCCGCCAATAGTTTTTGTGACAATATGTTGATAGTTAATTGAATTATTAGCCATATTATCGCTTGTGATAGTTGTTGTAGCTATCTTTGCACTAGTAACAGCACGGTCTACAATGCTATTTGTATCTACAGCATTATTGGCAAGTTCACTTGCACCTACAGCATCTAAATCAATTTCATCTGCATCTACTGCTCCAGTAGCAATTTCTGAACTATCTACAGCATTAGCATTTATTTCTGCACTATCTACAGCATTAGTAGCTATTTCTGAACTACCTACAGCATCAATATAGATTTCATCTGAGTTTACCGAGTCAGTTCCCATTTCTGAGTTAGTAACAGCATTAGCATTTATTTCTGCACTATTTACAGCGTCTGTAGCAATCTCTGATGAACCAACAGCATCTACAGTTATTTCTGCGCTATTTACAGCGTCTGTAGAAATTTCAGAGTTACCTACAGCATCTACTAAAATTTCAGCACTACCAACTGCATCAGTTGCAATCTCAGAGCTGCCAACTGCATCTACATAAATCTCATCTGAACGTACAGAATCAGTGCCCATCTCATCGTTACCAACAGCGTTGGCATTTATTTCCGAGCTATTTACAGCATCTGCTGCAATCTCTGAAGATCTAACAGCGTCTAATGCAATCTCGTCAAAGTTCACAGCGTCTGTAGCTAATTCAGAGTTTCCTACAGCATTATCTTTAATTTCAGAGCTGTCAACCGCATCAGTAGCAATTTCATCATTACCTACAGAGTTAGTAGCTAACTGTGCTTGTCTAATTGCATTTTCAGCCATCTGATCGTTAGTGATTGCAGCAAGAGCAATCTGGTCAGTTGCTACAGCTCGTGGCTGAATGTTGGTTCGTCTAACAACTTGGTTAGCAAGTTTTGACGGAGCAGGTCGTGCTTCTAGATATTTAAGACGACGCATAACATCGCCAATAGACCCCGTAATAGAGGAACTTCTTGCACTTCTTCTAGTTGCCACTTTGATCGACCTTCCAATCCGTCACTAGCTCTAATTGTACTGATTCTGGGAATGTAGGACTGTCAGGAACAGTCACCGTGTAGGACCCAATTTTTCTAATCAAGATGTCATCTCTTGGTTCTTGGTCATTAGCTAAACGCTGACGAACAAACTCATCATCAATAATGATTGAGCACCACTCACCTGGAAAGTATGAGCCGATAATTGGAGCAAGAGAGCCGTTTACAGTAATGCTGTATTTACCAATAGGTGGTCTTGATTCATAAAGATAATCTTTTGCATAACTGTAAAGGGTAAGCTCATCTTCAATTTTATCAAGTGTTTCTACTTGATCAAGAATAGGCCAACTTCTTCCAGTTTTATTATCAAGAAGGTCTTTAGCCGAAGCACCTGCATATGGCTGACTTGCGGCATCATTTAAATCTTCAATGCTTCCAACAACAAAAAATCTAGTTGCAGCATCTTCGGCACTTTCTTCAATACTAAAAGTAGAAATATTACCTGGATATTCAAAAACAATTTGGTCAGCGCCAAGTTCTTCTGCTGTATAAACAGCACCTGCAGGGGATTCTGAGCGATCAATTGGAAGAATCTTAAAAGTACGAGTAAACTGGGCAGTATCAAAGTCATAGTCACAGTCAACACGGTACTCAAATCCACCTTCAACAGTATTTGAGTATGTTTCTAGAACTTCACCAACGCTTCTCTGTTCAAATCCACGAAATATTTGAGTGTCTTGATAGGAACCGCTTTGCGTTAGGTTCTCAAAAAGAATGCCAATATCAGCATTTGAAGTAAAGCTTCCAAAGTCTCCGTAAATAAATTTTGAACCAAATGTTGCAATACCACCAGCAACTGCACTTGCGCCTACGTTAAGGATTCCTCCAGAGACAAAAGTAAAACTTGTTGCAGATGGAATTCCTGTAATAGTAAATCGACCATTAAATGTTGTATCTAATCTTCCAGTATAGAAAGCATCAACACCATCTAAGATAACAGTTTGCCCTACAGCAGCACCGTGAGCACGGTCTAAAGTAATAGTTGCTACATTATCTACAAGCTGCTTTTGAACAACGTTAAGAGAGCGAATCCCTGAAAGAGAAGCTTCAGCAAGGTCAGCACCTGATAATTCATAGCGGACAGTCGTGGAGTCTGGAATCTCTGTAATAACGTGAAGACCATCTAAGCCAGAGCCTACCTCTACAACTTCAATTTCTTGACCTGGCACTGCCTCGTGTGCAGATGCTGTTCGTAGAGTTACAACACCAGCTGAGCGACGCTTTGAGATTACAGAGCCTTGTAATTCTTTAGCTGGCTTAATTACTTCATTGGCAAAATTAATTCCACCCAAATCAGTTGCAACCCTATAAACCAAATCTCGTGCAAAGTCATAGGTATCAACCAAGCTTCTACAAGCTCCACTTGTACTTGGTCCAGAACCGTTAGCAGAAGCTGTTGTAAATTGATATTGATTTGCTGCAGGAACAGCTGTAATTGTTTGAACACCGTCAACAATAGGGCTGGTAAAAGTAATTTTTACTTTTTGACCAACAACAAACCCATGAGGAACTTCTGTTGTAATAGTTCCTACTCCACTAGATACAGCATAAGAAGCAATACCAATAAACTCAGAACCATACTGAAGAGTCTGCCAAAGGTTTCGATGATAAAAATAACTTGTGAATTCTGAAGCGCTTACAGAAAGAGTTTTGCTTTCTACGCTATAAGAGCGTGACCAAATAATTCCACCCCACACACAGACTTGATTACGCATAACATACAAGCCAGTTCTTCCCGGCATTGTTGCTTCGTAAATATCTAAACCTTTTGTTGCCTCAATGAAAGGTATATCCCCAGAGAATTCTCCAGCACGACGGTTTACACGTTGGTAGGAGACGCTCTTAAAAGGGATTTCAGAAATAACAGAGTTAGTAAGAAGGTCTGTTAGAAAATATCTATATTCAACAGATGTTTGAAGAGCCATGTTTTTCGTCCTGTCTATGTCGTTTCATTATCCAAGCCATCCAGAGCGATAATATACTCGAAGACTTGCTGTTCCTTCTGGAGCACCAGTGTCTTCAAACTCAATCTCGTTATTTCCCGGAGCAAGTTTGATAAAGTCAGCAAGAACATCAACTCTGCCTCTTGCACCTTCTAGCTCTCCGTTAAAAGCAACTTCTCTGTTTTGAGTGTCAATCTCAAGAATATCTGCTTGAAGAACTGCTGTTGCTCCACTAATACCTGGAGTGAAGGTTACGTTGTTAGTTTTGATTGCTTTCCCAGAAGCTGCAATTCTTGCAATTGTGTCAGAAACACTCGCTGTTCCAGTAGCTGCTTGGAATACAAGAGAGCCTGCAACGGAGGCAAGACCATCTGGTGATACACCAGTTGATGTAATAGTTCCTGGCATTTCTACAAAAGCACCTGCAACATCTGCTAAAGCAACGTTTGTATTTGTTTTTGCATATGTAAAGCTGGTATTTGTTGGAATTGATGTAACTGTATAGGTTCCATCAAATGGGGAACCAACACCTGTAATTGTTACCTGCTCTCCAAGGATTGCACCATGTGTGCTTACAGTTGTAATAGTTACGGTGTTACCTACCAACTGACGAGACTTAATCTGACGGCTTCCAGCTCTTACAGTTGCATCTGTGACTGCTGTAGCAATTAAGTCAGTAGCGGTTTTTGCATAAGTAAATGTTGAATTACTTGGAAGGCTAGTAATCGTGTAGGTTCCATTAAATGTTGAATCTACGTTTTCTACAACAACCTTCTCCCCCACTACAAAACCATGAGGAGTTGAAGTTGTGAGAGTTGCTGTATTTGAGGATATTGCTTTAACTACAACATCTTTCTGAGTACCGCGAGGACGCTTGTATGAAAAAGTTGTTGAAGCTGGAGTTGCTGTAATGGTATACCCACCATTAAGAGATAGGTCAATATTAGAAATGTTGACTACTTCATTAGGCACAAAACCATGTGGAACTGTAGTTGTCAATGTGACAACATCTGCAGCCATAGACTTGTTAATTACGGAGCGAGCGTTAGTACGAGTGGCTGCATAACTAAACTCAGTTGCAGATGGTGTAGCAACAACTGCGTATGTGCCATTGAAGTTAACATCTACTCCAGCAACAGTTACCTGCTCGCCAACAATAAATTGATGAGCGTCAGATGTAGTTAAGGTTGCAATGTTTGAAACAAGCACCTTAGCCGTAATTGTTCTAGGAGGGACACGGGTTTTTGCATAAGTAAACTTGCTTGAAGTTGGTGTTGAGGCAATTGTGTATGTTCCATCAAACAATGCATCTACGCCGTTGATCAATACTTGTTGACCAGTTGTAAACCCATGAGCAGCTGTTGTTTCGATAGTCGCAACGCTTGAGGTAAGAGCTTTAAAAGAAACAGATTTAATAGATGCTGCACCAGCAACGTAAGTAAAAGTAGTATCTGTAGGAACTGAAGTGATGATGTGCTCACCATCAAATGGAGAACCTAGACCAGAGATGAAAATGCTATTTCCCACTGCAAATCTGTGAGAAGCAGTAGTGGTTAAAGTTGCTATATCTTCAAGTGTGTCTACATTGAAAATCAACTGCTTGTTGATAACAGAGTTGACAACGCTTCCTTTAAGACCCTGAGTAAGAAGAATAAGTTGTTCTGTAGTTCTATTAAAGATTCTACCTGGACCTGTAAAAGGACCAGTAACTTCTATATAGCAAGGAACGTTGTAGTTTCCAACATTTGTCACAGTTCCTGAACCTGTATAGCCTAAAGTTAGATTCTTAACTGGAATATCAACGGTGTCGTAACCATCTTCGTTTGTATCATTCCAAGAGTATTTAATTGGGTCTGCAGCACGAAGAGCAATAGAGAACTCGGTACGTCCTCTTGCGTTAACAGTGTCAATATTTACATCCCCACCAAGACGCACAAAGGAAGCACGAATTGGGTCATTACCAGTCTTTAGCCACACACCTCGATATACAAGGTTTGTAGCATCAACTAAGCGGTCACGAGCTGCTTCTACTAAAGAAGGGTTTGGAGTGAGAAATACTCCTTCAAGAGTAAAGTTTCTTGCGCTATAGCGTCCCTGAACATCGTAAGAACCGTCACCAAAACCACGAGGAATATCTGGCATTTCTGGTGATGGATGACGCCACCAACCATCAATATTTGTTATGACCCAAGTAACGCCATACTCATCGATAGTGTTGAAAATAAACTCTCCAAGAATAATATTTGCTTGGAGCTTCATACCAGTTAGGTGTGGCTGTGGAAGCGGAATTAACCCACGGTCTACAAAATTATTTTCTTGAGCTTGATTAGCCATTTTATGCAGCACCCTTTCTCATCTGGTAAGCAAGTTGCTTGGAGACAAGATTTGCAAGCTCACGTTCGTTCATTCCTGCTGATGGGTAGACATTGATAGTTGCTCCACCTGCACCATTACCAGCAAGCATAGAGATAATTGCTTTGTCACGCTTTGACAAACCATCTGGATCAAGAGGCTCTACACGCTCTGGACGACCTGCTTCACCAATTGTGGCAAGGGTTCCACCAGCACTAGGCATAACAACTCCACCCATAGCAAGTCTTGGAATGTCAGGAGTTGAAAGTGTAAATCCTCCAATTTTCTTACCAAATACCGAGACACTTGGTAATGTGAAAGATAGACCGTTCCATTTGTCAATAATAAAGTTGATTGCACCCTTAAAGGCATCTTTTAATCCGTTAAACATTCCACTTGCAGCAGATGCAATTTTTGCAGGAAGACCCTTAATAAATGTGACAATAGAGTCAATTTTTGATGTTATAAATGTGTTTACGGCAGGCCATGCAGCCTCTACAGCTTTCTTAAGCAGGGCTATCGGGTGGTATTTAGTAATGAATTCTGAGACAGTCGTGGAAAGTCCAACGATTGCGTTTTTAATTTTTCCAGGAAGCTCAGTGAACCAAGTCTTAATCTTTTCCCAGTTCTCGGTAACAAGTCTCCAGATCACAAGAATTGGGTGATACTTATTAATAAATTCAAGAACTGTCGTGGATAGACCGACTACAGCGTCTTTAATCTTTCCTGGTAGCTCTGTAAACCAAGTTCTAATACTCTCCCAATTTTCAGATACAAGTCTCCAAAGAATGGCAAGTGGATGATATTTAGCAATAAATTCTAGAACTGTAGTAGCTAAACCTTGAATAGCAGTTAATAGTTTTCCTGGAAGTTCGGTAAAGAAGGTAACAACTGCACTAAGAACTCCAGAAGTTTTTTCCTTAATCCAATCCCAAGCTGCTCCTACTTTCTCACCAATCCACTCGACAGCAGCTCCGACAACTTCCTTAATCTTGTCCCAGTTCTTCACAATAATAATGACGAGTGCAACGATTGCAATAATAATAAGAATCCATGGGTTAGCCATCAAAGCGCGACCGATAGCCATCAAAGCTCGTCCTACAGCCATCACTATCTTCTTTAGAGCATTTCCAACTGCCATAGCAGCGGTCTTTGCAGCATTACCTAAAGTCGAGAACCCTGTTTTAAGAAGATCAAAACCTTTGGTTGCGCCAGCTTTAATACCTTGTCCAGCTGTTGTTAGTGCACTACCAATAGCAGTTTTTGCTGTACCAGCGGCAGTTTTAAGTTTTCCAAACCCAGATTTAATGGAGTCCATGGCATACATAGCTTTAAGCCGAAGTCCATCAAAAGAACCGCCTGGAGCTAAAGCTTTTTTAAACTTACCGACTGCTCTAAACGGTGCCATAAAGTTTCCAGCTATGCCTAAAGTAACAAACTTAGAAACTTTAAACATAAGACCAAAAGCTCGTGTTATAGCAAAGATTGGAGCTACAAATTTAATAACTGCTTGAACTTGTTCGTTTCCAAATATCTTATTTAAGATTTTTAGAGCACTGGTTAGGATTTTAAAAAATGTATCTATAGAACCGCTCTCCGTGAGGTTCTTAATAAGCTTGGCAAATTCTTCAACAAAAAGACCTAATGAAGGACCAGCATCAGTAAGAGTTGCACCAATTCCTCCAAATGTGTCTACAGCTCTACTTAATGAGTCAACAAACCCGCCAACACCTTTATCATCACCAAGTTTTAATAGCTCTGCAACAATGTTTACAAGAAGGTCAAGTACTTTTAGACCATTTTCCGTAGCCTTATCAAAGTACTTACCGAGAGAGCCATCTCCATTCATTTGCTTCATAAGGTCAGCAAAGCGCTTACTAGCATCTTCAAAGTACTTAAGGAGACGCTCTCCAGCACCACCGTTCATTACGGCTTTTCCAATTTCTTGGAAGCCCTTGAAATAGTTCTTTAAGATTCCACCAATTCGACCTGCAACTTTTCCAGCTTTATTAAAGTTATCGGTAAGTTCACCAGTAGCTTTTTTTGCCTTTACTGTCTGTTCCCAAGTTTCTGTGACTTTTACAATCCAGTCACCAAACTTATCAATGAGAGGTCCAGCAGCATCAAGAAGATTGATGAATGCACCATAAAGGTTTCCAGAAGCTTTACCAAGTTTTCTGATAAGTCTGTCGTTAGTTTTCCAAACACTTTGAAGAGCTTTAAAGTTTTCTGTCTCTGTTACAGCCTTTGAAATCTCAATTGCGACATCACCAATAGCTGATCCAGTTCCCCGAAGCAATCCCTCAAATACTTTTAAGTTGCCCTCTGTAACAAGATTTTTTATTGCTGTTGTTAGTTTAGGGAATAAATCTTTACCAGCAGCAGCTTTTAATCTTTCAAACGCACCTTTAAGGCTAACAATATATTTAACAAAAGCTTTAGCCTCAGGAGATAAACCAGCTAAGGCATCTGCATAAGCATCAGTTCCCGAGCCTTTTCGAGCCTTTGCTTCATCTCTTTTTGCATCTTCTACAGCACGCTTTGCGTCAGCTACTTGTCTGTCAAAGTCTCGTAGTGCTTTGCTTTGAACATTTGGATTATTACCAGCTTCCGCTGTAGCTTCAGCAAGAGCTTTTTCTGCATCAAGTACACCCTTTTTAGCCTGTTTGCTATTAATTAATGCGTCAGCCTCAGCGTTAACTGCATCACGCCGTGAAAGCACTGCATCTTTAACTGCTTGAGCACCTTCAACACCAGCAGCAGTAGCTTTTTTCTCTTCTGCTTTAAGGTCTTTGTTTTTATCAATTGCTTTGCGAAGGTTTAGGTCAGCTTCAGCAAAGGCAAGCTCTGCTTCTTGACGAGCGCGAGAGTTTGGTGGAAGATCTTGAACACGCTGGAGTGAGTCACGAGCTTTTTCAAACTCAAGGCGAGCTTTCTTCTCAGAGATAGCACCCCCCTCAACTTCAAAACGAAGTTGTTGGAGTTTTTCTTTTGCATCTTCACGAGCTTTGTTAAGATTCTCAATAGCTTTTTTAGTTTTTTCTTGAGACTCTTTGTATGTTCGCTCAGCTCTTGTAGCTGAGATTTTTGAATTAGCAAGAGCATCTTCTGCGTCTTTTTGACGTTCAGTAAGTTGTATTAAAAGCTCTGGTCTACCTTCATTAAGAAGTCTAAAGTATCTCCGATTTGCATCTTCAGTACGTCGAATTGCATCTGCTAGTGCATCTGTATCTTTTGCAGAACCTTTTGCAGCTTTTAGACCAGCTCCAATAGCTTTTCCAACTCCAGCAAAGGCTATTTTAGCTACAATTGCAGCTTGAGCTAGAGCGGTTAATGCTCCAACAAGAACAATCGCTGAGGGGGCAGCAGCTCCTAATACAGATACAAGGGACACGAGAGCGGCTCCTACAGAACCAACTGCTCCAGCAACGCTGGCAAGTGCTGGTCCTAAGAAATAACCAGTTTGGATTAGCTTATTAAATCCCTGTCTTGCTTGCTCTGCTTCATTAAGAAATTTTGCACTAAATACACTAGAGTTTCCTCCAGCAGAGCTTAAACCTCTACTGAAAGAATCACCAATCTTTTTTCCTTCATCTTCACCAATTCTGTCCGTGCCTCTAAAACCATTTCTAATATCACTATCAATACGATTGGTGAGAGCGCGTACGACAATATAAGCATCACCTACAACAGCCATGCGCTCTCACCTCCTTCGTATTTATAGTTAATTTAATGGTGCATCTAGAGTTTTACCGAAAGGCAGGTAACTGTCTTCGTTCAACTCTGTCGGCGGAACATAGGGTTTTTGTACGTTTCTTGTTGGATCAAATGGCTCAACATCTAAGTCACCATAAAATCCACCATCTGGGAGCGAACTTCCATCAGCGGTGTAAGAAGAACTTCCACTACTTGATGACTTGCTCATTGCATATTTATAAGTTTTTCCATACAACGTTCTATAGATCACAGAACGAGCTTCAGACTTAGCTTCTGCTTGTTCAGCAGTAGATGCGGATAGGTCTTCTTCCATGAAGTAATGCAAAACATCACACATGTCTGAAGCCTCCATATCAGCTAGTCTTAGTCCACTCATAATTGCTTTCCCATTAACGTAAGGCCAGAGATCTACTGCCCACTCAAGGAAGGCTCTGGCTGCGGCGTAGGGCGGCTTGAATACTCCTCTACGAGCCATGCGGTGATTTCACCCAAGGTCTCGACCGAGACAATTTTGTCTGGATTTGTTAGAAGGGACTCAAAACGCGTAAAGCTTTCTTCTAGTAAACAAACTTCGAAGAAGTCATTAATTACCTTAGCCATTCCCATACCGTCATTAATATCGGTATTGGCTACAATGTTGAGGAGAGATTTACCTTGAATTGTCGGACGACAATGAAACTCCTCACCATGAATTTTGAACGAGAGGGGGGCGGTATTTACATCTCCACCCGACCCAAAGTCCTTGAATCTATTTGTCATGTTTTTTCCTTATCTTGTGTCTTTGATTTATTACTGTTGTAATAAATCATTCCTGCTTATTTTACCAACCTGAGATTGTCTGTTAGGTAGCGATTTGGCCTTGTACCAGGGTGTCTCACCAAGTGTGTAATGACCAATTGCCCTCTAGTGACAAATTTCAGAACTTGTTTTGTGTTAGGTCTAATTAAATGAGGTCTAGTTCCCTCGTGATGGAGCCTTGTGTATGGCAAAGAAGACCCAATTCGAACATATTGTCCTCGTGTATCGCCAAAATGCCTCATATGGATTGATGCACGAAGTGCTCCAGTATTTACTCCTACTTGACGTTTAGCGGCAGCAGTAATTAGTAAACCTTTTTTAGCTAAATATCTACCAACATCGCCACTAGGTGAGTTTTTGTATTTACTAAATGCTGGTTCACGGAAGACTACAGTTGGCATTATGGAATCGCCATCGTGATAGTCATACGAGTAGTTGAGAATCCGCCTTCTGGCTCAGCAGCATCTACGGTTGCAATAACCCCAAGACCGTAACCACCCATGTTTCCCCATGTATCTAGCTGTTGAATGCTTTCCATTAGTACCCAAGCATCATATGCCGATACAACAGCAGCAGCTTGAATGTCGTCTGCAGGTGGTGGATTACCATTCTGCTGGGAGACAGGTACTGCGCGAGAAACAGAAATATTGAGAGTAGCGCTACGAGGGTCATTACATCTGCGAGGCTCAGTTGCTTCATCTCCTGGAGTTCCTACATACATTTGAATCATAGAAACAACAAGCTGTTCGCAATCGACTGCTGGTGTACCAAAAGTCCAGTAACGACGAGCAGGTAATGGCATATCAAATGATCCGTAACAGGTGATAACTCGGTTAAGGACTTCTTGAAGAAACAGAGCTAAGTTTTTAGCTCCATCATCTACTGCAGATACATTCACTATTGGCATGTCATTTCCTTCATTCGTCTTAGACTATTGCGATTGGCTTTTGAGTATTCCCTAGCTGATAGATAACGTTGCTATTCAAAAGGTTGATTACTTCGTTCACAGCAGGGTTACCTAAGCTTGGTCGAGATGCATACAAATCTAAAGTTCCTGGGTCACGAGGACCTAGAACAGAAAGAATGTCTGCGTAGCTAGCGCTAAGTCTAATAGTACCCTCTACAGTGTCTAAATCTGCTGCATTTGTAAGAGTTTTTGAGATTGTATTTGTGAAGTTAGATATAACTGCATATACAGTCCATGCTGCATCATCTTCTAGGAACTCTCCACCAAACTCATTGAGATAATAGATATTTGATCCACCCTCTGTGTTGAAGTAGAGGTCATAAGCGCTTAGCTCAAAAGATGGACTTGCACCGATGATTCTGCGAGCACGAGGTGTGTCTGGTGAAAAAACTCTAGAACGAGCACGAGCTCTATCTGGGTTTGCTGTTTTCAAGAAAAGGTCAATTGCATAGATACCAGTCCGAAGTTCATCAATAAAGGACTGGTTATCTAATACTGTGTAGCTAACTCCTTGACGAGCAACAGATGTAACTCTTTGAGGAAGAGCACAGGTGTCATCTCCTTCATAGAGTTTTACAAGCTCAAGTGCAAGAATGCGAGCAGCAGCACGACCAGCAGTTGGTGGTGGAGAGCCGTATGTATAAGTAACTTCTACGTTTGATGAAGACCACTTTGCATTTGGTGTTCCAAAGATGGTTGAGTGGTCAGACAAGTAATAAGTTTGAGGGTCAATAATGTTTCCACTTTGGTCACGGAGTGAGTGGATCTCTACTACCTTGCGACCACGCAGGCGTACACGGGAGTATGATGAAGTTCCATCTCCCATAAAATCATGGCTTGAATCCGAGCCGCTACTAACGATATTTTCTACCTTCCCATCGATTAGTACGGGTGTATGGGTTAGGCGTGAAGCCCCTGTGCGAAGGTATGGGTCATAAGCGGACACATAACGCTCTGTAACTGTTGTAACTCCACTAAATTTGCGCCCTGATAGAGCCCAAAGCATGTAGGAAGCTGTTTTTACTGCCTCGTAGGCATAGTCGGAATCAGCATATGTGCCAAGTTCTTCGACATCGGTCCAAAGATTACTCATTCCGTCCTTCCTTACATAAAGTAAAAGGGGCGGGCAGACAACCGAGTGTTAATACACACTTTCGGCAACTGCCCGCCCCAACTTAACTACTTGGTTACGCTGTTGGATCCTCATCTGATGCGATGATGAAGTCAATTGCGTTATCTGGGTTGTAGGTATCGCTACCTGGAACGTTGTATGCAGATGTCGACCCTTGTGAGGTGAAATCAGATACAGCTAGGTAACCCTTGTTACGAACAACTGCTCCTACTGGGCTAACTGCTGCAGATGCAACATCTGTTGCAGTCTTTGCATAGCGGAAGGTTGTTGTTGAAGGAACTGCTGTGATTGTGAAAGTACCGTTGAAAGTAGCATCCACACCAGTGACAGTCACGCTCTGACCAACTTCATATCCGTGTGCTGCACCTGTTGTAAGTGTTGCAACGTTAGAAGTAAGTGACTTGTTATTTACGGTCTTCTGTGAATCTGGGAACCAGCGATAGAAGCCCTTAAGACCTTGTGGTGAATATGAAGAACGTGCGTATGCATATGGACGCTCTGTAGCGACTGGGAACTCCCAGCGACCATCAAGACCACCATTAAACGCAACGTTTCCTAAGCCATAGCCTTCAAAGGTGTTAGCTAGAAGACCGTTTTCAATTACACGGTCACCTGACTGACGAAGCTTGACATATGGGAATACCCAGTAGAAGTAAGGAAGGCTTGAAGCACGCTTTCCGTCCTTAACTGCGAATGACCAACATTCAACAGCAACACCGTTACCTGCTGGATCGTCGCCAACGGCAGGTGCGGCCCAACCGATTGACTTGTTATCGGGGGAAGCAAAGCTTCCAAAGTTTTTGCGAAGAAGCAATCCACCAGACATAAGAGCTGTTAGCTCTGGGTCTGGGTCGCAAATTGCGATCTCCATAGTAATGCGCTTTAGAGTGTCAGGGGCTTTGTACGACACGCATACAGTGCCGTCAGCTGACTTCTCTGTGATTTCGTCACCCTCTTCATATTCGGGGGTGAATGATGTACGGAGGAACGCCGAGGTAGTGTAACTATCTCCTGCTCCATTTAGCAAGTTTCCTGAGGCGTCCAGTCTAGTGACTCGGATCGCCACACCTTGGACGCTAGCCGCATAGTCCTGTGTAGCCATTCCAGTTTCTCCTTTTTCTTTTGTTTGGGATTAGTCGCTAGGTAATGTCACTCGCATGCTGTAAAGCATGCTTGGGTCTGCGTAGACAGCCGCTGGGCGGAATGCCTTGATACGCATGTTGTTAATTGTAACATCTGCTCCTTGAGCCAAGTTATCGTTTACAACCTCGATTTTACCAAGATGTACTTCAACTGGGCCAGTCGCATAGATCCATTTGTTAGTTGCTGACGCTGTTGCGTTGGCATCTCCAATTGGACCGTTACCTGTATAACCAGAGCCAATAATGACGTCTGTGCCTAGACGAGTCATTGCTCGTCCAGAATTCTCTGTTTCGCCCTTTTTGTATACAAGACGTGAGCCAAGGATGGAAGCTACGTCGCGAGTCATGTGAATGACACCGTTTTGTCCTGTTGGTGAGTTAGAAATTGCTTGCTCTAAAATCATCAAA
>Ga0114974_10002296_pt1 | contig 14724 bp, 14 predicted proteins | sample S_130206_EF_Meta_FD_87318 | JGI IMG/M metagenome (GOLD analysis project Ga0114974, IMG submission 87318) | Freshwater microbial communities from Lake Simoncouche, Canada to study carbon cycling - S_130206_EF_MetaG | ecosystem: Environmental > Aquatic > Freshwater > Lake | place: Lake...
GCGTCGAGCCCCTCGAGCTGCACGAGTTTCAACAACCGATGCACGCGGTCCGCGATGTCACTCGCCGGCGGACGATCGCGGCGCGGCCGGACGTTGAGGCCGAAGGCGATGTTTTCAAAAACCGTCATGTGCCGGAACAACGCGTAATGTTGAAACACGAAACCGACTTTGCGTTTGCCCGCCGGCACGCGCGTCACGTCTTCACCGTGAAACGCGATGCGCCCAGAACCAAAATCAGGCTCATCGAGTCCGGCGATGATGCGCAGCAACGTAGTTTTTCCGGAGCCCGATGGACCGAGCAACGCGACGAGTTTACCCGCAGGGACATTGAGATCGACGCCGCCGAGAGCCGTGAAGGCGCCGAACGATTTGCGGATGTTGGAGACGTGAATGCTCATGCGGCGAGGGGCTTCAAGCGGCGTGCGCCTGGGCGTGGCGCCACTCGACGACGGATTTGAGCACGAGCGTCACGAGCGCAAGCAACGCGAGCAACGAAGCCACGGCAAACGCGCCGACGAAGTTGTACTCGTTGTAGAGAATCTCGACGTGCAAGGGCATCGTGTTCGTCTCGCCGCGGATGTGGCCGCTCACGACGGAGACGGCGCCAAATTCACCCATGGCGCGGGCGTTGCAGAGAATGACACCGTAGAGCAGACCCCATTTGATGTTGGGCAACGTCACGCGCCAAAACGTCTGCCAACCGTTCGCCCCGAGTGTGATCGCGGCGTATTCTTCCTCGCTACCTTGCGCCTGCATGAGCGGAATCAATTCACGCGCGACAAAGGGAAACGTCACAAACGTCGTCGCGAGCACGATCCCCGGCACCGCGAAAATAATTTTCACATCGTGCTCGATCAACCACGGGCCGAGCCAACCCTGCGCGCCAAAAACGAGCACGTAAATCAAGCCCGAGATCACCGGCGAAACCGCAAACGGCAGATCAATGAGCGTGGTGAGCAGGCTTTTTCCGCGAAAAGAATATTTGGCAATGCACCACGCCGCTGCGACGCCGAAGACGACGTTGGCCGGCACGGAGATCAATGCGGCGATCAGAGTGAGTTTGACCGAGGCAAGCGCATCGGCATCACCCACTGCTGCAAAATACGCTCCCAAGCCTCGCCGCAACGCCTCGCCAAACACCGCCGCGAGCGGCAACAACAGAAAGAACGCGAGAAACCCCAACGCGATCCCGATCAGTAACCACCGCACCCAGCGCGGATCCTGCGTCGCACGCAGCGGCGCCCCGGCCAGCGCACGAGACTTAACGAGAGTAGAGGTGACGACGACAGCCATGTTAAAAATTTAGCGCTAAACCGCCGCAAAATCTGGGTAACAGACGCAAAATCAGGATCGTGGACGTGCTCATACGCGGTGATGACGACGGCTCCATTTCTGGATCAGGTTAATGAGTAGAAGCAGCCCGAAGGAGGCCGTAAGCATCACGACCGCGATCGCCGTGGCGCCACGGTAATCGTATTGCTCGAGCTTAGTAATGATGAGCAGCGGCACGATTTCCGTGCGCATGGGCATGTTGCCCGAAATAAAAACCACGGAGCCGTATTCGCCGAGCGCCCGGGCAAACGAGAGCGCAAACCCTGTGAGTAACGCCGGAAATAACTCAGGTAACAGCACTCGGGCGATCGTCTGCCAACGATTCGCCCCGAGACTCGCGGCGGCTTCCTCGAGTTCGGGTTGCAGCTCTTCAAGTACCGGCTGCAACGTACGCACCACAAACGGCAGGCCGATAAAAGTAAGGGCGACAAACACGCCGATTTCGGTAAACGCGATTTTTACGCCCTGCGGTTCGAGCCATTGGCCAAGCCAGCCGTTTTTTGCGTAGATCGCCGTGAGGGCGATACCGGCGACCGCCGTGGGTAACGCGAACGGCAAATCGACGAGCGCATCGAGGATGCGTTTACCGGGAAACGCATAACGCACGAGCACCCACGCGACGATGAGACCGAAAAATGCATTCACACTCGCCGCGGCTAAAGACGCAAAAAAACTCAGGCGATACGCCGCCATCACGCGCGGTGAGGCCACGGCGGCAACGAAGTCCGCCCAAGACATGCCGGCGGTTTTGAGAAATGCAGCGGACAAGGGCACCAGCACGATCAGCCCGAGGTACGCCAGCGTGAAGCCGAGAGAGAGGCCGAAGCCCGGAAGAACTGAATGCTGTTTTCGGAGCAGGGACATCAGCGGGCGTAAATCTGGTCAAATACGCCGCCATCGGCGAAATGAGTTTTCTGGGCCTGGGTCCAACCCCCAAATGCGGCGTCGATCGTGACGAGTTCGAGTTGTGGAAAATGCTGCGCGTACTTGAGCGCGATCACGGGCGAGCTCGGTCGATAAAAATGACGCACCGCGATGCGCTGAGCCTCGTCAGAAAAAAGATACTCCAAGTAAGCTTGAGCGACGGCTTGGGTGCCTTTCTTTTTCACATTTTTATCAACGAGACAGACCGGCGGCTCGGCGAGAATGCTCAACGAAGGCACGACGATTTCGTAGCCCTCGGTAAGAAATTCTTTTTGCGCAAGATGGGCTTCGTTTTCCCAAGTAAGCAGCACATCACCGATACCGCGTTGGGCAAAAGTCGTAGTGGAGCCGCGCGCACCACTGTCGAGCACGGGAACATTTTTAAACAGATTCGCGACGAATTTTTGCGCACCCGCTTCGTTGCCGGCGCGGCGCCGCGCGTAGGCCCAAGCGGCGAGATAATTCCAACGCGCGCCGCCCGAGGTTTTGGGATTGGGGGTGATGACGGATACGCCGGGTTTCACGAGGTCGCCCCAATCTTTGATCGCCTTGGGGTTACCCTTGCGCACCAGGAAAACGATGGTGCTGGTGTACGGTGAGGCGTTGCGCGGCAGGCGCTTTTGCCAATCGCTCGCAATGAGTTGCGCGTGCTCATGCAGCGCGTCGATGTCCGCCGCGAGAGCGAGCGTGACCACATCGGCTTGGAGCCCGTCAATCACACCGCGGGCCTGTTTGCCGGAGCCACCGTGAGATTGTTTTATAACGACTATGTCGCCAGTCTGAGCTTTCCAATGCGCGGCAAATGCAGGGTTTAAATCAACGTAGAATTCACGCGTGGGATCGTACGAGACGTTGAGCAGCTCGATCGTTTTCGCGCTCGAGGACGCGATGAAAAAAAATGCGAACAGCGCGATCGAAAAACTGAAGAGTTTTTTCACTTGGGTAAAAATGCGGCGCGCAAGCCACGAATATTTTAGATGCTGTATTCGCCCAGAATCTGGTGGAGTACACCCTCGGATTCATCGAGGCGGGCGTGAGCGGAGCGACGGGACAATTGACGCGCGAGACGGGCGGAGGAGGCCGCGGCGTCGGCTTCTACAGAGAAAGGCAAGGGAAGGCTGTCGCGCCGGAGTTTGCGCAGCGTGATCTCGACCACATCGGCGAGCGTGTAACGATCGAGGATACCGGCGATCGCGTTACGCACATCAAGCATGAGCATACGCAGACCGCAGTGCGCCTCATCCGGACACGTACATTTTTCGTAAGCGGATTGGCTGACACAACCAATAGGAGCGAGCGGGCCGTCGATCAACCGAACCACTTGGCCAATGGTGATCTCGCGGGCCGGCTTAGCGAGGCGGTAGCCACCAAACTTGCCACGCACACTCGTCACCAGCCCGGCCTCCTTCAGCGCCTGCATGATTTGCTCCAGAAATTTGATCGGGATCTGCTCGTTATGGGCCAGTTCGGAGACTTGCACGAGGGCACGTTTTACCTCCACGGCGATGCCGAGGTTGATGAGCGAGCGGAGCGCGTATTCACCTTTTTTGGAGAGCTTCATATCACGACTATATTAAACTACATTAGTTAAGTAGGAATTAAATCAAGTCTCAAAACATAGGCTATCATTTGTGAGTTTGATTGGTTCTTCGCTACTTTCAGTGGGTTAAACGTCACTCAACGATCACTATTTGTGGGTTAAATCGCCCAACAGAGTCTTTTGATGCTTGAATAGTAAGGATTTACAAAACCCCGTCCTAGGCCAACTGCTCCCATTCATGCAAGCCATCCACTGGAAACAGCGAGGAACCAAAATAATCAATGTGCTTATCTGGCACAAGCCATGGCGGAGCAACCTCAAGGTGAACGTGGCTTTAACCTTAAAAGAAGCCCACCAACCTAAACCGCGGCCAGGGCAGCAACCAAAGCATCGGCCAGAGGCCTTTGGCGATGAGCTGCATCGGCGGCAAGTGTGCGCTCGATTTCAAGCATTTGACCAAGAAATTGAAAATTACCTAAGACACGCTCGATCATTCCGGTTAGATCCGGACTTTGATCTTTCCTTAAAAGATTTCTAAGATCCATGAGGTCGTAGTCGCTTCCACCCTCGATTCGAGAGCGAAAGCGCCCGAAGTCCAGACCAGGACCACCGCTGTTCCATAGTTTAAGCACCGCCAGCGACCGGATTAATTCCTTTGCGAGCGGCCGGCGCGCAATCTCCGAGAGATCGTAAAGGTCTCGGATTTTCGAACGCTGGCTAGCAGCTCGAATTTTTTCAGCAACCACTTCCTCAAATGCTAGGCTAGGGATTGCGGCAGGCAGGAAAGCGAGATTTTTGAAATAACTTTGCTCAATTTGCGGAACCGCGTGAACAGGTCGAATTGGACGCTCACGCGTACTAACCTGAATCTTGATTTTGATTCCAGTAGGATTACCCGGATGAGCTAGAACCGGATTCGCGGCGCAACCGTCATCGGTAAGGTACCAATCTTTATTCCTGTCGAAACGAAACGTGATTCCGTGGTACGGCTTTGCCAGTGCTTCCAGCAGGCCAATCATAAGATCGTCGATTTCAATGTCAGTGCGACAGGTGAAATCTAGATCAGTCGAGAGGCGACCTTTCGGACCAAAAACCATTTTGCGCAGAAAGGTTCCTCCCTTGAAAGCGAGATGTGCCATCAGCCCTTTTTCGTGAAAAAGCTGAAGCAGGCAGGTAAGCCCTACATCGATTTCGATGGCCGCGATATCTCGGGCACCAGACAAGGCGGCAGCTTGCCGTAATTGTTGCGCGGTCAACATCACGCGACTCCACTGCGTTTGATCCGAGGCACGTCCGTCAAAAGCTCAGATTCGCGTGCGTGAACCAGCAAACCCCAAGCGGCAACGTAGCCGATGTCGCCCACCTGACGTTTCTCACGGCCAAAGACCGCTCTAGTCGAGGGAACGATGGCGTTGCGCAACCGTGCACGGACGACAGCAGGGAAAGTCCAGCCGACAAGGTCAGCAAGAAACCCCAAGCGTTGGAGCAATGCGGTGGACTTCATGCTCAGAGCAATATCGGCCACATCCTTAATATCTGCGTCAACCGCAGCGCCGGAAACGATACGCGCCACCTCAACGACTCCTCCCGCCAAATCGGGACGGTCGAGACAATCCACGAGCGTTTTCTGCGGCGTGGAAAGCATCACCGGACGCCCATAAAGATCATATGATTTAAAGCCGAAAAACTTTCGTTCGACGACTTTTACGAAACGAATTTCATTACCCTCGATCGTGCGAGGCGACATCGATCGCCGCGTCGCCAACGAGATGATTGTCGGCTTTTGAGTGGTCAATCCGTGAAATGATGCGGCCGCCCACCAACCGATGTAGGAGGGTTCGACTACCGCCGATGCGATGGCGAGGGGATTATTCTCCCCGAGGTTTTCTGATCCATGCTCCGGTGGCAGGAACAAATAGCGGCCAGCGACTAAGCGTATAAGCCAACCTTTTTTAAGTAGGTTTCGTATCACCTTCCGAGCCGTTTGTTCTTTTCCTAAAAGTTCAATCACATCTTCGGCACATACCACGTTGCGCCCTTGTTCTCGAAAGGTGAGTACGGTTATGGCTTCTTTTGGCCCAAGTGTTCTTAGATTGGTTTTCACACTGTTTTAGCCTTATAAAGGCTAAAACTAATAATAAATCAATCAATTACTAGTAATTAATACCTGACCCGTAGAAACATCTTCCATGAAACACCGCTAACTCACGCGCGTAAGCTGGATACCACCCGCTCACCTTATGCGAGGAAATCCGCGTCGCAAAATCTTCAGAGCTTAACCCGCAGACCGTCAAATGCCGGTTCGATACCGGTGGGTAATTCAGCGGTGAGCAACGCGTGATCACTCAGGTGCGTGAGGTGCGTGAGCAACGTCCGCGGCGCGGCGATCTCCTGCGCCACTGCGACCGCCTCTGGAATGCTCAGATGCGAGGGGTGCGGCAATGGCCGCAGGCCATCAAGCACCACCAGATCCGCCCCGCGAGCGAGCGCAACCGCCTCGCTCGGAACACGCTTACAATCAGTGTAGTAGACCAGTTTCTTGCCGCTGCTACGCTCAGTAAAAACAAGACCGAGGGTATTAACCCCGCCGTGCGGCAGGAAGGTCGATTCAATGGTGCCTTGCGGCAACTCCAGCACGCTCGGCAATTCTTTGAGTTTAAAAGCTGGATACCCCTTCACCACGGGCCGCTCCATAATCGCATAAGGGTAAATCGCCAGCACGCGGCTGATCCCTTCATCGGTCGAATATACCGGCAAACCTTCCCCACCGAGCAGATCACAGAAGCGCCGCAAATCATCCATGCCCGAGATGTGATCGGTATGCCCATGCGTAAGGATAAACAAATCCAGTTGGCGGATATTTTCCCGCAAACACTGCAGTCGGAACTCCTGCGCCGCATCTACCTGAATATGTAATCCGTCCATCACCACATGAATCGAGGTGCGCGTGCGTCGATTGCGCGGATCACTCGAGCGACACACCGCACAATCACACGCGATCATGGGCACGCCCTGCGAGGTACCCGTGCCAAAGAAAATGAGCTCCATAATGTGCGCGCATAAAAACCCAAAACTCCCCGCGCCGCCAGCCCGCAAACGCTGATTTTCCCTCACCCCCAATAAGGAAATAAAAAAGGCGCCCCGCTTTAAAGCGGAGCGCCTTGGAGTGATTACCTAGCGTGATCGTAAGATCGGCGAGGGACTTAGTAGTCCATGCCGCCGCCGGGAGGATGGCCGTGGCCGCCGCCGGCCGCTTCCTTCTTCTCGGGGATTTCGGTGATCATGCACTCGGTCGTCAGCAAGAGACCAGCAATGGACGCGGCATTTTGCAGCGCGGTACGGGTGACCTTCGTGGGGTCAACGACGCCGGCTTTGACGAGGTCTTCGAACTTATCGGTAGCGACGTTGTAACCAACGTTGCCCTTCGAGCTGAGGACTTCTTTGACGACCACGCCGCCGTCGACGCCGGCATTCGTGCAGAGCGCGCGGATAGGGTGTTCGATGGCGCGACGCACGATCTGGGCGCCGAACGCTTCGTCGCCTTCGAGCTTGAGAGCTTCGATGGCTTTGATGGTGCGGAGCAGAGCGACACCGCCGCCAGCGACGATGCCCTCTTCAACGGCCGCGCGGGTCGCATGAAGAGCGTCTTCAACGCGGGCCTTCTTTTCCTTCATCTCGGCTTCCGTGGCGGCGCCAACGTTGATGACGGCGATACCGCCGGCCAACTTGGCAAGACGCTCTTGGAGCTTCTCGCGGTCGTAGTCGGAGGTGGTCTCGTCGATCTGGCGGCGGATTTGCTTCACGCGGCCTTGGATGTCGGAGCTCTTGCCAGTGCCTTCGACGATGGTGGTGTTTTCCTTGTCGACGACCACGCGCTTAACCTTGCCGAGGTCGGCGAGGGTAAGGTTCTCGAGCTTGAGGCCGAGGTCTTCGGTGATGCATTTGCCACCGGTAAGGACCGCGATGTCTTCGAGCATGGCCTTGCGGCGATCACCGAAGCCAGGGGCTTTGACGGCGCACACGTTGAGGGTGCCACGGATCTTATTCACGACGAGAGCAGCGAGGGCTTCACCTTCGACTTCTTCGGCGATGATCAAAAGCGGCTTACCCGTCTTGGCGACGGTCTGCAAGAGCGGGAGCATCTCCTGAAGGTTAGAGATCTTCTTCTCGTGGATCAGCACGTAGGCGTCCTCGAGGGCGACTTCCTGGCTCTCGGCGTTGGTAACGAAGTACGGCGAGAGGTAACCCTTGTCGAATTGCATACCTTCGACGACGTCGAGGGTGGTTTCGATGGACTTGGCTTCTTCGACGGTGATGGTGCCGTCTTTGCCGACCTTGTCCATGGCGTCAGCGATGATGTCGCCGATCGTCTCGTCCCAGTTGGCGGAGACCGTCGCAACTTGGCGGATTTCTTCGCGGTCGGAGACCTTCTTGGAAACGCGCGCCAGCTCGGCGACAGCGGCCTCAACGGCCTTATCGATACCGCGCTTGAGGTAAACCGGATTGGCTCCGGCGGTGACGTTCTTGAGGCCTTCGCGGTAGATGCCTTCGGCGAGGACGGTGGCGGTAGTGGTACCATCACCGGCGCTGTCGGAGGTCTTGGAAGCGACTTCCTTCACCATCTGCGCGCCCATGTTCTCGTACGGGTCGGGCAATTCGACTTCTTTGGCGACGGTCACACCGTCTTTGGTGACGGTTGGGGAGCCGAATTTTTTGTCGATTACGACGTTACGGCCTTTAGGCCCGAGGGTGACCTTGACGGCGCGGGAGAGCAGCTCAACGCCGCGGAGGATTTTCTGACGAGCGGCCTCGTCGAATAGGATTTGTTTAGCAGGCATGTGTTTTTAGATTTTGGGTTTGAGATTAAATTATTCGGTTAAGCGAGATCAGGCGAGGATACCAAGGATGTCGTCTTCGCGCACGAGCGTGTACTTCACGTCGTCGATTTTGACTTCGGTGCCGCCGTATTTGCTGATGAGAACTTTATCGCCGACCTTCACTTCGAAGGTGGACAGCTTGCCGGCTTCATCTTTCTTGCCGCTACCGAGGGCAATGACTTCGGCTTCTTGGGGTTTTTCTTTGGCGCTGTCTGGGATGATGATCCCGCCGCGGACTTGTTCTTTTTCCTCGAGGTGCTTCACGAGAACGCGATCACCGATGGGTTTGATTTTTACTTTGGCCATATGGATTTTTGTTTTTGGGCTGAAGGTTGGGTTTTTATGTTTGTGGGTTTCAACAAAGCGCACCGCCCGGGTTTAACCGCCACGGCGCGCAAAGATTTGAAAATTATTTTTTGTTCTTATCTTCGTCGACGACCTCGAAGTCTGCATCGACGACGTCGGCTTTCTTTTCGGTTTTCTTGGTGGCGCCACCAGCGGGCTGGGCCGTATCGGCACCCGCATCGGGAGTCGCTCCGGCTCCGGCTCCGGCGGCCTGCGCCGCGGCTTGCGCTTCGGCGTAGAGTTCGGCGCCGACTTTGGAGAGTTTCTCCATGGCCGCTTTCATACGATCGCCATCGTTGCTTTCGAGATCTTTCTTAGCGTCGACGATGGCGTTCTCGATCGCGGTTTTCTTTTCAGCAGGGAGCTTATCACCGGCGTCTTTCAACGTCTTTTCGAGCTGGTAGATCGTGCTATCGAGTTGGTTCTTGGTCTCGACGGCTTCACGGCGCTTCTTGTCCTCTGCAGCGTTGAGCTCGGCTTCCTTGGTCATCTTCTCGACCTCTTCCTTAGAGAGACCGGAGGAGCCTTGGATGGTGATCTTCTGGTCTTTGCCGGTACCGAGATCTTTAGCGGAGACATGGAGGATGCCGTTGGCATCGATATCGAAGGTGACTTCGATTTGGGGCGTACCGCGGGGTGCGGGAGGGATTCCGTCGAGTTTGAAGGTACCGAGAGTCTTGTTGTCCTTAGCCATGGAGCGTTCGCCTTGGAGCACGACAATTTCAACGCCCGGTTGGTTGTCGCTATAGGTGGAGAACGTCTGGGTCTTCTTCGAGGGGATCGTGGTGTTGCGCGGGATCATGGGCGTCGAGACGTCGCCGGCGGTCATAATGCCCAAGGTCAACGGGGTGACATCGAGCAGGAGCACGTCGCGGACGTCGCCTTTGAGGACACCGCCTTGGATGGCCGCGCCGATGGCGACGACTTCATCCGGGTTCACGCCTTGGTGCGGAGGTTTGCCACCGAGGGTCTTGGCAATCTCAACGACCTTGGGCATGCGGGTCATGCCGCCGACGAGCACGAGCTCGTCAATCTTGTCGGAGGTGAGGCCGGCATCTTTGAGACAGTTTTTGAAGGGCTGCATGCAGCGCTCAAAAAGCTTTTCGCAGATCTGCTCCATTTTAGCCCGGCTCAATTGCACGTTAAGGTGCTTCGGGCCGGAGGCGTCGGCGGTGATGAACGGCAGGTTGATGTCGACGGATTGCGTCGAGGAGAGCGCGATCTTGGCTTTCTCGGCTTCTTCCTTAAGGCGCTGGAGCGCCATCGGGTCTTTGCGCAGATCGATGCCGTTTTCTTTTTTGAAGGTTTCAACAAGCCAGCCGATGAGGGCTTCGTCCCAGTTGTCGCCGCCAAGGTGGGTGTCGCCGTTAGTGGCTTTCACTTCGAAAACGCCATCGCCGATCTCGAGCACGGAGACGTCAAACGTACCGCCGCCCAAATCGAACACGGAGATTTTTTCGTCCTTCTTCTTATCCAAGCCGTAGGCCAGCGAGGCGGCGGTGGGCTCGTTGATGATGCGGAGCACTTCGAGACCCGCGATCTTGCCGGCGTCTTTAGTGGCCTGGCGTTGCGAGTCGTTGAAATACGCGGGGACCGTGATGACCGCCTGCGTGATTTTCTCGCCAAGATAGGCTTCCGCATCGGCCTTAAGCTTACCAAGCACAAACGCCGCGATCTGCTCAGGGGCAAACTGCTCGGTTTTTTCGGCGGAAAGCACTTCGATGTAAGCATCGCCATTCTTGCCGGCGACGACCTTGTAAGGCATGTTCTTGGACTCTTCGCTCACTTCGGTGAGCTTGCGGCCGATAAACCGTTTCGCTGAGAAAACGGTGTTGCGGGGATTGGTGATGGCCTGGCGCTTGGCGGCTTGGCCGACCAATCGCTCGCCGGTCTTAGTGAACGCAACTACGGACGGGGTCGTGCGCGCGCCTTCGGCGTTAGGAATTACGACGGGCTCGCCGCCCTCCATAACCGCCATGCAAGAGTTGGTGGTACCCAGATCGATGCCTAGAATTCTGCTCATATTGAATCATTTCTAAGCAACGGACGTGCCTTTGGCGCGAAACTAACCTTAGACCCTATAATTCAATATTTTAAATAAACCTGCGCTAAAATATGCCTTCGGTGAGCGGCCAAATTTAGGTCAAATTGTCCCACTTTTTTCCAAATCGTGCCGCGTCGGTGGCACAGTACAACGTATCGTCACAGTTGAATTCTAGCCTTTCCTACCTAAGGTTTTCACATGGAAGCGGAAATTATAGTGCCCGATGAAGTGCCGGTGATGACGTTGCCCAACGTCGCGTTTTTTCCGCAAGCCCTGCTTCCGTTGCATATTTTTGAGCCGCGCTACCGGCATATGCTCCGCGATGTCCTCGCTAGTAACCGCATTTTCGCCATCGCCGGCCTCGATTTGGGTCAACTCGGCCAATCCGAAAATCCCGAGCCCCAACACCGCATCGCCGGACTTGGCATCATCCGAGCCTGCCAGAAAAACGATAACGGCACCTCCAACCTGCTCCTTCAAGGACTCTGCCGCGCCGAGATCGATTCCATCATCAGCGACGAACCGTACCGCCGCATCCGCATCCGCGCCCTCACCAGCGAACCCGGCGCCCCTTTAGACGAAAACGAACGCCTTCGCGCCGAACTCGCCCGCTTGATTAAATTAAAACTTAAACTCGCTGAAACCCAAGCCAGCGACCTCACCCGCTTTCTCAAAACCGTCGCCGATCCCGAGGCCTTTGTGGACATCGCCGCCTTCAGCCTCTGCGAAAATCCAGCGCTAAAACAGAAGTTACTCGAAACCCTCGACGTCCACCGCCGTTTCCAACTCTTCAACCGCGAGCTGCGCCGCGATATCGAGCAGATCAAACTGCGCCGCAAACTGCAGGGCGGCCTCGCCGACGAACACATCGCCGATAACTAAAGGCGCCAAGGCCTAGCGCGAAATGGAGCCGACAATCGGACTCGAACCGATGACCTGCTCATTACGAATGAGCTGCTCTACCAACTGAGCTATGTCGGCGCTTTTGAAAATGCGCAGTACCCACGTCGCGAAGAGCGGAAGAAACTCGCCACCCCTGCAAGGGCAAGCCTCATTTTCCCGCCGTGCCGCCACTCGCCGCCCAACTTTTTGATTACACCCTGCCCGAACACCTCGTCGCGCAGACCCCCGCCGCTCGGCGCGACCAGTCCCGGCTCCTCGTCGTCGACCGCGCCACCCGCACCCTTTCGCATCATACCTTCGCCGACCTCCCCCGCTTCCTGCGCGCCGGCGACACGCTGTTTCGCAACAACGCCGCCGTCCTCCCCGCGCGCCTCCGCGCCCGTCGCCCCACGGGCGGCCAAGTTGAGTGCTTCCTACTGCGCCCCTCCGAAACCCACCCCGGTCAAACCTGGCGCTGCCTCATTAAACCCGGGAAAAAACTTCCTGTCGGCGCCACGTTTGCTGAGCCCACCGGAGCCTTCCATGCCGAGATCCTCGACCGCGAGCCCGATGGCTCCGCCTACGTACGCTTCCACACCCTCGGCGACGAACCCGTCACCCGCCTCGCCAACCGCGTCGGCGAAATTCCACTACCTCCCTACATTTTACGTCCGGAAGCTCCCGCCAACAATCAAACCCACGCTGCCGCGCCCAACCCCGACCGCACCCGCTACCAAACCGTTTACGCCAACCCCGACCGCCAAGTCGCCGTCGCCGCTCCCACTGCCGGCCTGCATTTTACGCCCGAACTTCTCACCACGCTCTCCGACCAAGGCATCCACTACGCCGATCTCACCCTGCACGTCGGCCTCGGCACGTTTAAGCCCATCACCACCGCCACCATCGAAGAGCACGCGATTCACCGCGAACTTTACGAAATTCCCGCCGCCGCCCAACGCGCCTTGTTTCCGCCGCTGCCCGGTCGTCGTATCGCCGTGGGCACGACCTCGGTCCGTACCGTCGAAGACTTTCTCGCCCACCACAAGGCCCCGCTCGAGCACCCGCACATCGCAGAGGCCGACATCTTTATTTACCCCCCACGCACTTTTCGCGGGATCGACGCGCTGATCACCAATTTCCATCAACCGCGTTCCACGCTCCTTTGCCTAGTCTCCGCTTTTCTCACTCCCGGCTCCTCCGAGGGCATCGCCTGGCTCCAGCAAATTTACACCGAAGCCATCGCCCGCGACTACCGCTTCTTTAGCTACGGCGACGCCATGCTCATTGTGTGACGTTTTCGATCCACTGGGTCAAAAAGCGCAAAATTAGTTGCCTCATTCAGCGGACCGATTTGCGTGCCTCGAATCGTTAAACATCAAAAATCACGAATCCTTTTCCCTATGAAATCCATCGCCCAACTCGCCCTCATCGCCGTCCTCTCGCTTGGCTTTCGAAGCACCGCCTCCGCTGCGACCGAGACCTACGTCATTGATCCCGTCCACTCGACCTTGAACTTCAGCCTCCGCCATCTCGTCTCTAAATTCACCGGTAGCTTCACCAAAGTCACCGGCAGCATCAGCGTCGACCGCGCCGATCTCGGCCGCAGCTCCGTCGAAGCGGTCGTCGACATCGCCTCCCTCAATACCGCCGACGAAAAGCGCAACGGCCACGTCAAGAGCCCCGATTTCTTCGATGTCGCCCAGTACACCACCGCCAGCTTTAAGAGCACCACGTGGAAAAAAACCGGCGAAGACGCCTACGACGTCACCGGCGATCTCACCCTCAAAAACATCACCAAACCCGTCACCCTCCACGTCAAACTCCTCGGCTTCGGCGACGGCATGAATAACGCCAAGCTCTCCGGCTGGGAAGTCACCGGTCTGATCAAGAAATCCGACTTCGGCTTGGCTGGCCCTGCCATGCTGAGTAAAGCCCTCGGCGACGAGGTCACCCTCAACATCGGCATCGAAGCCGTATTGAAAAAATAATCCGCCCGTACGGTTTTTAATCGTGCTTACTTTTCAGGACGGCCCGCAAGGCCGTCCTTTCTTTTTGCCCATATCGCCGCCACGCTCCCACCTCAACCGCCCATGACGCCCGACGAACTCCAGAACTTGATCGAAGACGCCACCGCCGACTACGCCCTCGGCGATACCGACAGCGCCCTCGCCAAACTCGCCCGCGCCACCGCCGCTACCCCCGACTCTTTCGAAGCCTGGCATGCACTCGCCGAGGTGAATTTCTCCCTGCGCCAACTCGATGCCGCCCTCGCCGCCGCCGACCGCGCTCACGCCATTCAACCCGCTGATCTATTTATTAACACGACTCTTTCCCGCATCTGGATGGAACGCGGCGACAAAGCCCGCGCCGAACACTACGGAGCGCAGGCCAAAATCCAAAGTTGGAAAGAGCAGCTCAAGTCCCCACCCGCCCCCGGCACGCCCGGCCTCGCTTGACGCCCCGTTGACACCACCGCCCGCCCGCCCGTAGAAAATACCACTTATGGAAGCTCCGGCCTACGTTTTAGAGTTTGAAAAACCTCTCCGCGAACTCACCAAGCAACTCGATGAACTGCGCCAACAGTCCATCGAGACCAACGTGGACCTCGCCCGCGAAATCCACGCCATCGAAAAGAAAATCAGCGCCACCCAGAGCGAAATTTATTCCGCGCTCACGCCTTGGCAGAAAGTCCAAGTCGCCCGTCACCCGAAGCGCCCCTACGCCCTCGGCGATACCGACAGCGCCCTCGCCAAACTCGCCCGCGCCACCGCCGCTACCCC
>Ga0114974_10002297_pt1 | contig 14719 bp, 12 predicted proteins | sample S_130206_EF_Meta_FD_87318 | JGI IMG/M metagenome (GOLD analysis project Ga0114974, IMG submission 87318) | Freshwater microbial communities from Lake Simoncouche, Canada to study carbon cycling - S_130206_EF_MetaG | ecosystem: Environmental > Aquatic > Freshwater > Lake | place: Lake...
GCGTTCATCACAATACCGTCATCCTGGTTGTAGCCCGTGAAAGATCCGATCGCCAGAATCATGTTCTGGCCGTAGCCCATTTGGCCATCCGCCATGTAGTCATAATAGAGCGTGCGCACCAGGGGCGCTTGCATATAACAGAGAACATCCGCCCGATTATCGAAGCGGTTCTGGAAGTTCGTTGCGTACAGGGCGATACCCTGCTTCGCCTGGGAGCAACCGAGCTGGTTACGCGGCGACTGGTTGTGGTGCGCATAGGGGATCATACCGTTGATGGCGCCCACGATCGTGCTCGGATGAATCTCGAGATGGCTTGTCTCGGCTTCAATGTACTCCGGAAAGTTGGCGATATACGCCTCGTTCATTTCATAGGGGTCCATATACTCGATCACACCCGCGTTCGGCATTAGCGCCATATAGTCCTCTAGGGCCTTTGGTGCAGCGAGCGGATCGATGAACCCCGTCTGATGCACGGAGCGCTTCGCCGTCTGGGGCAACACGCCAAGCACGAGGTCGCGCCATGTGGTGGCCTTTCTGAGAGCCTCGACAGGTATCTGGCCCTTCGGTCCCAAATGGATCAGAGGACGCATCGGCCGCCCCTCATCCAAGAAGACAAAGACGCGGCGATCACGGATACTGAAGCCGACGCCTGTGGAGGCCGGCAGACAGCCCGTCCACTTCAGCACCTTCAGCACATCCTTTAGCATAATGGGTCTCAGCGTATATCCAACAATGCCGTTATTAATAAAGACGGGCACCGACATTGTAAGCGTGGCGGGAGTCATCTGATCGCAGGCCGTGACCCCCCCCTTTGTAAGAAGCCACTGGACGAAGGGCGCCGGATCCGTCGCCGTAGAAATCGAGGCCAGAAGCGACAGATTCTTTGAGATACCGATCGATGCACCACCGGGCGTCTCGCTGGTGCAGAAATAGCCGTACTGGCTCGTATGGAGACGGCGGGGGCCGGGCAACTTCATACCGGTGTCGAAGTCGAGTACGACGCGGCGGCAGTGCGACAGAAAGTCAATGTAGGAGAGGCGGGACAAGGGCTGGATCACGCCGGTCTTTTCCTCGCCGACTCCGGCCCCGGACCCCGAGGACCACTTGCCCTTAAAGGCGCGCTGAATGCCCTCCGTGATCATGCCGGCCTTGAACATCTGATTCAGCGTGCCCTGCAGGAACAGATTCTGGAAGTTCGAGTCCTGATAGATTCCGACGTTGTATTTGTACTCCTTATCGAGCATGAGCACGGTGGCCTTGGCCCAGTTATTAAAGACGCCCTGGAACATCATTCGCGTGAGGACACCGGAGGTCAGACAGCGCTGGTTCCGCGTGTCGTCGCGATCCGTCTTGGGATCAATGCCCGCGGCAACACGGAGAATCTTCCGCACACACTCGGCCAAGAAGGCGAGACGCGCGCCCGGGCGATTCTCCACGTGAATAAAGGTCTGGTTATGGAGAATATCGAGCACGTGGGCCTCCGAGAATCCCTTCGTCATTGTCTTGATATACTGGACCGCCGAGAAGGTGTCTAGGAAAGGAAAGGAGTCGACGATGGACTCGTGGAGCAGCGGCTCCAGGATCTTGGTTTCGGCGGCGACCGGGTTCGGCAAGATAAGACGCACGATGTCCTCATCGGCCTGGACACCCATCGCGCGAAACAGAAGAAAGACCGGCAAGGGCTTTCTAACGAAGGGGAGACTGACGGCAAGCGTGCCCTCACGGCGCGCCAGGCCGAAGGCCACGCGCTTCACTTGGCGAGTCGTGGCGTTCAGGCAGGAAATCGTGGCATAAACGGACAGCTTCGGATCGCGCTCCTGCGGTGTAACATAGAGCGTATTGAAGGCCTGCTCCTGATGCGTCACTAGCACCTTCTCGGAGCCCTCGATAATGAAGTAGCCGCCGTAGTCATAGACGCACTCGCCGGCCTCCCGTAAGAAGGCCTGGGGCTTCGAGTGGAGCACACAATAGCGGCTGTGGAGCATGATCGGAACCTTGAAGAGCGGAAAGCGCGCGAGATATCCGTAGGTGGTCGGATTCGCCACAGGGTCCATGAGGATCTCCGTCATGACAGGTGGCCCGGATGATTGCGGCTTCGCTAAGGTGAGCCGGATCACTATATCGGCCTCGACGACTGCCGCGTAGGTGAGGTTCCGGAGACGAGCCTCATTCGGATACAGGAGACGGATCTCCTCCGAATCCTTCAGACTCACTGAGGGCGTTCCAATATAGAGGCGCTGGCCGGTAAGACCTCCTACAAAGATCTCCGCCCGGTAGGCATAGATGCCCGTGGTGCCGATCTGGCTCTGGAGAAGCTGGATCGGATTGCGGGCGGCAATAATCGCCGGCAGATCCTGGCTGAGAAACTGATCATAGGACTCTATGTGGTGTCTCGTATACGGATAGGCCTGTGTCTTGAAATACCGATTAATGAGATGCTCGGCCATCTCTCGGGCAGTATCACCGCGCAACTGCTCCATCTATTCCTACATGTGATTGCTGTCACGTTCTTTAACCGTCGGCGCTTCCTTAAGGATAAGAGACCTCATTGAGAGCTCTTATACATAACTTTTAACTCTGTGGCACATTAATACATTCTGTTGAACAGGCCCGGATTCTGCTCAGGTGCGGCGGGTGGCGGCTGGGGGCGACCGAGAGCCGTATCTTGGGCTAGGATCAGACCCGTAGTAGGTGGCGCCGCAGGAAGAGGGCGCGTCGACAAGCTGAAAATGGCATCCGAGGCGGCCTGTATTACGCCACCACCTCTCTTGTAACCGCCCTTCATGAAGGCATTGGAGCCCATTGATGCGGGCACCTGGGTGGTATAGCCTGGCGACTGGAACATACCGGGCTGATTGATCATGTTTCCGAAACCGAAGCCGCTGCCCACATACGGATTGAAGCTACCGTGGACACCGTCGACTCCGGGGCGGACCTGGAAGTCGACAGGGGCGCCCGCAAGCGCCGAGCCACCCCGCTGCTTCCGCGAGTGGCCACGAGACTTCACCTTCAGGTAGGCCTCGGCGGCGAGGGCATCGACCGGGCGGCCAAAAATCCGGCGCCAAACCTCCTGGAATTTCTTCACACGCTGCTTCTGTGAGGCGGGGCTGCGTAGAATATCATTGACCGCCTGATTTAAGGAATCGAAGGATTGTTTGAGAGCCGGTATGGAGGCACTGCGGCTCTTTGCAAGGCGCTTTCTTGTCTTTCTGGGTGCCATTCCTACCAATGTATGATATTCTTATACAGCCTTCGTTCGAAGATTGTAGTTTCTTGAAGTATTGCCGAACGTGTTTCTCCGTGAGTTGTTAAACCCGGCCGCGTTGAGGCCCATGCCAAAACTCTTTGTCAAAGGGTTCGTTGCAGAGTTCGGCGACGGCTGAGTCTCAGGCACCGAAGGAATCGATGGACTCTTACCCAATCCAAAGACGAACAGAAGATACGCGATCAAGAAGACCACCACGATTCCTACCATGATTTGCGGGGCATTGGAGCGCATCTTGTCTACGAAGGTCATTCCCATGTAATCTCCGCCGAACATCAAATAGTGGTTATACAGCCCATAGGCCAGCGCGGCCGCCGCAAAAAAGGCGAGGATAACTGGGGCGAGTCTTGGAAACACATAGATGATGATAGCGAGCGCCAATAGGATCGCAGTTATTGACGGTAGAACGAAGTCCATCACTATTAGTTACATTAGATCTTCTGGATGAGATCTACGTGGGTAAGGAAATGTGTCCGGCAGCACTGGTTGATGTTCAGCGCATCCAGCACCTGCTTTTCGGGGGTGACCGGGACCTTTGCGCCATCGAAATAAAGGCGCTCTTCGGCCTTGTCACCCTTCAGTCGCCGAAGCTCGCGCTGGTAGAATCGCCACTTATCCGCGATTGTCTTACCGCATTCAAAGCAACGTACAGGGATGATCATGCCGTTCTAGTATGAACGGTGAGTGGTAATTTTAAGCACGTGGCAGTGCGTTCAAATACTCTCCGGGAATACCCCTTGTCGGTACAGAATGACATCGGTTTTGAATGGCGGAGGCATTAACTTCCAGAATGGAAATCCGCTTGGCCGGATCGTTAAGATTCTTCGTTTGGAGCTCGATAGCATGAAGGATGAGATCCGAGAGCTTCGGGTTCTTCTTGCTCTCAGTTCGCGTGGTTCTGGCGCTGCAGGCTCTCAGGGCCCGGCAGGCCCGGCAGGCCCGGCTGGTCCTGCTGGCGCTGCCGGTCCTGCTGGCCCGGCTGGAGCTCCAGGTCCCCAGGGTCCTGCTGGCGCTGATGGCGCTCCAGGCCCCCAGGGTCCTCAGGGCCCCCAGGGCCCTGCTGGTGCGATGACCTACGTCGCCCTACCCCCGGCGGCTATGGCGCAGGCGCAAGCGGCTGCGGCTGCAGCCCCTTCCTCATAGAGCGAAGACGCTGCTCGGAGATCTTGATTCCCTCGAGTTCTAGGTCATAGACAAGTCGCTTCAAGGGCGCATTTGGCCTAGACCGTAGGATTGCTTCTATATGTTCAACAACACCATCACTTGCCGTTGGCGACTGATTCGTTGTTATCACGCTTCTTACAGGTCCCTCGCTCGTTTGCTGAACGGACCCGATCTCGATGACACCCTTATGGTGCGCCATATGACAGGCCTCGCATATCACGGCCAGATTCCGCGCACTATTCATCGAGGACCCATCGGCTAGATGACCCTGTACAGCCTCGGAGCGCTGTTGGACGTGATGGACTTCTAGAGCAGTGGCTACTGCGCCACATACCTCACATGCCGCACGAGTAATCGCGGAGTTCCACCGGCTTTCCGGGGCGTCTTCTGCCGCTACAGTACCCGTCAGTTCCTTACGGAGCTTGTGCGCCGTGTCCAAAAAGTCCAAGGGAAGCCCCATGGCCTTCGCCACTTCGAGGCCATATAGAGAACTGCCCGCCCCGGGCTGCAGCGTCCGCTCATAAATGAGTCGATCGGTGACCGGATCCCGCTTCACACGGAGATGCCAGACTTGGAGCGTAGTCAAGGCGGTCACGATCGGAAGACTGTGGAGCCCGTGCAAATGTGTGGCGAAGATGTACTTGGCACCCTTGTCGGAGAGCCACTGGAGGGACGCGCCGACGAGAGCTGTAGCGGAGTCCGATTCCGTTCCGGAACAGACCTCATCGCCCAGGACAAGACTATGCTTGTCGGCGCGCCTAAGAATCTCATTGAGCTCTGTCATCTCTACGGCAAAGGATGACAGACCGGCCCACAGGTCGTCTTTATTCAGAATACGCGTGAAGATGGCTCGAAAAGGTGTGAAGCGGAAGGCGGTCGCCGGAACATAGCAGCCTGCCTGGGCGAGAATCGTCGCGATTCCTACCGCCTTCATCAGGCTCGATTTGCCGCTCGCGTTCATACCGTAGACGAGCCAGCCGCCCGTCGCGGCGTCAAGGCGCACATTGTGCCGAACGTATTCGAGCTGGGTTTGCTGGGACTCGATCAAGGGATGTGCGAGGCCGGTGATCTCTACGGCTGCTGTTGATCCGGTGATCAAGATTGGCCGGCAGAAGCCATTGGACTCTGAGACCCGGGCAACGGTTGCCGTAATATCTGCCGTGGCGACCCATGTTTCCACAGCGATCCATATATCGGAATGTTCCGACAGCCGATCACAGAGCCCAGGAAGCACTGTCTTTACGGCTGCCACGAGTTTTGCCCGGAGTCCGAGAATCTTATGAAAGAGGGCAGTGAGTGCCGGAATCTCGAGGCTGGAAGAGGCCTTTCGGCTTTGAATCTGGATTCCTGTGGTGCCCTTCGTTATAGCCTTGGCCGCCAAGGTCATAACGGCCTTCGTACCCGTAACGGCCACGGACGCCTCCTTGAAGTCAAGACGTAGCGAGCCCGGAGTGAGTCCGAGCTCCTCGGTGACCTTATCCAGAGTCTCCGTCATGGCGGCCGTCGCGGCGGCAATCTCGGTCTCTATAGCTGTGACGCTGGGAGCCACTGCATCCTGGAGACAGAAGGCGTCTTCGGATGCAACCTGGGCCTTTTCCACCGAGAATATCTGGTGAAAGGCTGCAAGATATTGGGCCATATCGGGAGCGCTGCCGAGAGGCGAATCGGCCGTGAGTTCCGATGCAGCGGCCACGCGTTCATAGGATTTGTCCAAGAGAAGAACATCGGCTGCACTTGTTATACCGAGACGAATCTTATGATGGAGCCGGGGCAGATCCTCGATTTGCCTCAGCACTGGCTGGAGATCCGTTGTCAGAGCCCATTCGACCTGTTGGTAGCGGAGCTCGAGCGCTGCCGGATCACAGATTGGATAAAGAATCCGCTCGCGCATGGCCCGACGACCGAAGGGCGTGGCCGTTTTCAGATACAGGCCGAGCACAGAATCCTCCAGCCTCAGGCCGATCATATTGAGCTGGGTCAACGCGTGATTGCCTAAGAAGACGGCCGACTCCGGAACCCATTCTGTAGGGCTATGCAGACTCTCCACGGCGGCCATATAGTGATCCTGTATGAAGCCGATCAGGGCCACAACGGCCTGGACCCTTGGATCAGCCATAGGGGCTTTTAGAATCGTGGCCACAGGCAGCATCGTTTTCAGACGAAAGGCTTGGCGTACGAGGGCCTCGGCCTGGAGCGGGCTCACGGCCTTCGCTAACCGCCGATGAATGAGGGCGGTGTTCGAGCCGGTGGCCTTTCTTACGGTGAGGTCGGAAGGCATGGCAACTGCTGCACCGGCCCACCAGATAACGATCTCCTTCGGACTATGGACCTGAAAGAAGTGCACAAGATCGTCCGTGGTCCACGAATCCTGCTTGCCAGTTGCTCGGCCGGAATAGGTGGTCATGCAGCCTGTGGTCAGATCCACGGCGGCTGCCGAGAAGCTGGGCGGTTCACCGAGGATCTCTTGGAACCAGATGCCACCCAGAAAAACCGCATCGTTGCCGCCGGCCTCCGTTGTACCCGGTGAATAGATTCGGGCGAGCGTCCGATCCTTCCGCTGCTTTCCTACGGCGTCCACTTGGTCGAGCACGGCCACGGTCCAGTTCTCCCGGGTGAGAAGCGCCACATACTTCATCAGCGAATCCTTTGGAAATCCAGCGAAGAGGCCATCTTTGCCGGCCGCGTCGCCCTTTTTAATCTTGAGCTGTATCCCAAGGATATCCACGGCGCGCTTCATGGAAGTGGCACCTTCGCCAGTTGCGGCATCAATCACGTCATAGAGTTCATAGAACCCTCCGACGAGCATTAGGACGGCCGTGTTGGGGCCGTAGGTTTCTGCATTGTGTTTGTAGGCGGTTTGGTATTGGTTGTATATGCTGGCCGGTTGCATCTTGGATTAGTATAGTGCGGCGGCTCTAGGTGGTTTTTAAAGATGGGTTGAATATATAAATGGAAGATCTGAAGGCGCATGTCGAGCTCGCATTTAGCAACGCTGAGAATGGAATCTCAAAGATTACACCTGAGATTATAGGCATGGAGGGAATGTCAGGAACGAAAACAAGACACTTCTATAATAATCTACTCAATAAGGACGATGCTAGATATCTTGAAATAGGTACATGGAAGGGATCGTCAGTATGTTCTGCAATGTGTGGAAATAAAGCCAAGGTAATATGTATCGATAACTGGAGTGAGTTTGGTGGCCCTAAGGCTGAGTTTATAACAAACTTCAATCGATTCAAGGGTGAAAATGATGCTACATTTCTAGAACAGGATTGTTTTAAGGTTCCTGTAGGGCTGCTACCGAAATTTAATATTTACATGTATGATGGAAACCATTCAAAAGATAGCCATTATAGAGCATTAGTTCATTATTATGATTGCCTTGATGATACTTTTGTATTCATTGTTGATGACTGGAACTGGGCGGATGTTAGGGATGGGACGATGGATTCATTCAAGAAGTTGAATCTAAAGGTATTATATGAACGGGAAGTCCGTTTAACATTTGATAATTCAGTTACACCGGAACCAGATCGATCAAAAACCTGGTGGAATGGTATTTATGTAGCAATCTTACGTAAGTAAATATAGGGATATAGACTGATTTAAAATCCTTTGTATTTTTAAGTTGGCAATAACGACCCTATCGCGGAAATAATATACAGATTATTTATGCATTAATACTAATATGATTAAATGGGTGCCTAATAAACCTATAAATCATGATAGGGTACGAGAATTACTGAATAAATCTATTCAAATGAATCAATTTACAAACTGCAGCCCGGCAGTTGAGACACTTGAAACAGCTGTACGAAACCTATTAAATATTAATAATACAAAGTCGATTGTCTGTGTATCAAATGGCACAGTAGCCCTATGGGCTACTATTGCGGCAATAGAGGTATATTACCAGAAAGATCTCAGATTTTTTACACAGTCCTTCACTTTCCCTGCATCTGCACAAGGATATTTACAAAATGTCAATATCGTTGATATTGATATAAGTGGCGGATTAAACTTGGATGAGGTTCCATTGGATCAATGCGACGGTATTATAGTAACAAACATCTTTGGCAACGTTGCCGACATTTCTAAATATGAATCATGGTGCAAAAAACACAATAAGATTCTAGTTCTAGACAATGCGGCCACTTCTAATACTACATATAAGGGCATAAACTCATGTAACTACGGGAGTGCTGCTAGTCTAAGTTTTCATCACACAAAACCAATCGGGTTTGGAGAAGGTGGATGTATTATAATAGATAATAAGTATGAAAGGTGTCTACGAGATGTCATAAACTTCGGAATCAATAACTCATCACCCACCGGTAAATGGCACAGAAAGGGTGGAAACTATAAAATGTCTGATCTACAGGCAGTATATATATTACAGTATCTAGATATTTTTGATGAAATAGTTAATAAGACTAAGAAACTATACGAGTATTTCTTAGATTGTATCGCCCAACATTCTAATATTAAACCATTTCCCAACTTTTCAGATGGAACGCCATTCGTGTCATGCATTTGCATATTAGTAGATAACAGCTCTGATAAAATAGCAGCCCTCTTAAAAAATAACATATATTGTAGAAAATATTATAATCCACTTGTGGCATTACCAGTTGCGACTGATGTATATAATAGGATTATATGCATACCTTGCAATGTTGATATGATCACAGATGATATTGACAATATATTAAATATATTAATATTATGATAAAACCCTATGTTCTAGTTCGAGTAGTTGTTTCGATCGTTCTTTCAAAAATCGTGCTGGTGATCCAATATACATACTCCAAGGCTTACACTCTTTTTTAACTAAAGAGTTAGCTCCTATTGCAACCCCTTCGCCAAGGATAGCCCCAGGTAACATAATTGAACCCGCGCCGATAATAACATGTTTTTCTATAGTAATTGGTGAACTATATATATTTCTTAGATTTATCGGAATGGTTGGGCCGATTAATACATCACCGCTAAAATCGTCAGTTTGTGTATATATTTTAGATCCAGCAGATATGTTAGAAAATGATTTCATATGAAAACCCTTTTGCCCATAAATATATACACCTGCTGAAATATGTATATAATCTTCTAATATAAATGGAGAATCGCCGCTTGATAAAATACAAAATGCATCGATTCTCACGTTATTACCTATACTAATATTACCAGGGCCATATATCTGGGTAGATCTATTTATTAATATATTAGACCCATATTGTTTTAAACCAAGCAACGATAACTCGTGAGCATTGTAGAAACTCATGATAATATAGCGCAGTATTTTCTTAAGCATTGAACTATAACGATATAAGATGGCCTCTAACTGCGCAATCATTTTTAAATTCAATATAATGCTCTATATGTTCTGGATGAATCTGCAATACATAAGAGAATATTATGTTACCCTGTAGATGTATCATATATTCATTGTATACTATATCTGCAAGCATAGATTTAAACTCACTTTTAATATTCCAGCCTATAAACTTCGCTGATACAACTGGTGTCTTGTCGATCGATAGATTACGCTCGCGTAAAGTATGAAAATACCTATAAGTAGATTCTTGCATCTTATCAAAGTTATAGCTCCACCTCCCATTACCAAGGCTACGTATAAGTTCCTTAGTCATTGTATTACTGCTACCAGAATAGTATCCAGAAGTAACAAACAACGCTTTACCCCCGTTTTTTGCTAATTTAACAAACTCTTCATAATTAGAATCTAGCGTTACGACGTTTGAATCACAGATAAAAATATATTTATACTTTAACAAGTCGGGCACAACCTGTTCGGGGTAACAGTTAATCTTTGCAATAACCTTGCGTTTCTCAAAACTATCTGTTATACCATTATATTCATCTATACAATAGGCCGTCCAACCGTAGGATTCTGCCAATCTTTTATCAGATTGACTATCGGTTATATATACTGGAGTCATACCTGGCGGCATACGCCCTGGAACACGGGGCACCGGGTCATATCCAAACAGATTTTTAAAAACTAGACAGGTATCTGTCATTATAATATTGATATATAATATATGGCTGAACTTTATACGCAATAGGGGTATTACACTATTTTATTATAGTAAGAAAGTATACGTGGTATATATACATGTTTATCGCCATATATTCTATAGATATCTTCAATAAGAAGTCCATCTGCGTCATATCTAGACTCGGTCCATTTTAATCCTGTCATCATCTTTTTAGTAATCATAAACATAGCCGTATCGATTCTACCCAGCTTGCATTCATCACCCTTGTACACTCTTCCATTTGAATCACGTGCCTGATCCCACGTATAAAACCGATCCGCCGCCGCCGTTGGTACAATACTCCAAAAATCTGGGTGCACTATATTATCATCATCTAAGAAGTAAATAAAGCCGTCCTGTACTCGCTGGACACCCAAGTTTCGCTGAGGGTTTCCTGAAATGCCCCCGCCGCATTCTAACTCTTGTATCTTTGGATGACCCAAATACTTATTACCATATGTTCTATTCTTTGATGTATCATATATAATATACCACTTATCAATCATATCGAACCTGATGGAGTTAAATAGTTTGTCAAGATTCTGTTGGCGATAGCATGGAGTGATAATGCTTAGTTTGCAAGGCCCCGCTCTTAAACTTGGGAATTGCGGCTCTCCCTGCTTCACAAGAATAAATAGCTTGTCATTATCCCAGCCAATAGAGTTTCGATTCACATGTTCAACAGATATGAAATAGTACTCCTGAAAGTGGGGCAATATATCGCCCAAGGCAACTAAATAATCCTTTTCATTATATTTTTTAAAGATATCTTCAATAATCAAGATTCCACCAGGATTTAAATACTTATATGCATTTCGTATGACATTTATTTGGTCTGGGAACTGGTGTGTAGTATCTTCTATTATTATGTCGTAGGTCGCGCTTACATCCTTAAATGAGTCATGAACATTCTGCGCATCATTAACATTTATTGGATGCAATTGAATATGCGGCAGATTATATCTTTTAAATTGTTCGATTAACTTCGGGTTATATTCGAATCCATGTATCGTTGCATTGGTAAAGTATTCATCCCACATGAGAAGTGAGGCTCCATCTAGAATACCCAACTCTGCTATTGTAACTGGGGCATCACGTTTTGATTTGAAGAGATCATTATATACTAATGTATACGCATGCGTATGTCCTGAGCGCTTATATGATGTTTTATCTGTATCATATTTTTTACCGATATCACACAGATCACAATTAGAATCGTTGTAGTTTAGTACAATTGAGTCTGCCATATATGTATTAGATATGATCCTTTCACACGATATAATCCGCATACCGGAAAGGTGATACGGCATACCTCTTATAACACGCGTAAAAATACACATGCCTATAATGAAGCCAAATATCATATGACAGTTGGCTTCATTATACTACGCAGCGTACGAGATAGTGCCACGAACAAATATTGGATAAACTCATATGAGTGCATACGAAAGTTCTATCCGGATAACCACATTCTCATCGTAGATGATAACAGCGTCCCGGAACATATAACGGACCACCCTACTCATGCAACCACTCGTATCCAGAGTGAATATCCGGGCAGAGGAGAACTTCTGCCGTATTATTATTATCTTAAGAATAAACTATTCGACACCGCAGTCATCCTCCACGATTCGGCATTTATAAATCAACCCCTGAACCTTGATATAAGTGGCTATAGAATGCTATGGGATTTTGAACATTGGTGGAACGAGTTTGAGAATGAAATACAACTACTCGATGTATTTAATGACAAGGACCTATCAGAGTTTCACAAGAATACATCTTTATGGAGGCCGTGTTTTGGATGCATGTCCATTATAACACACGATTACCTTACAAAGATAAATGACACACATAATCTAAGCTTATTACTTCCTGTCATGCTGACTCGAACAAACCGCTGTGCCTTTGAAAGAGTCCTTGGGGCCTTACTTAAATTTCATTCGAAAGAGAATGCGCCCACACTGCTTGGCGATATTCACCGGTATTGCCCATGGGGTGTGCCATACGGCGATAAAGGCAACTATTCACATCTGCCGATTACTAAAGTCTGGACCGGGCGTTAGAGTGCCCGATCCTTCAGCATCATGTAATCCGCATACATCTGCCGAAGAATCGACTCGGGCGCCTTCGTATCCGCCTTGACTAGAGCCGCCTTCTGCAGCGCCTTCTTGATCTCCGCTAGATCCAGGCTCCCAGCATCCTTACGAATCGTGGTGGCCCGGTGCAAGCGCTTCCCGAGACCAGACACGCTGACCCGGATACTTCTCGAGGCCCGGCGAGTCTTTCTCTGAGCCGGCACCACCTTCGGCTGCAGAATCACAGGCTTCTTCTTCGGCGCTTCCAGGACAACCTTCACAGCAGGCCCCGGTGTCTGTTCGCGCTTTACAAGTGCTCCTCCCGTTGCTGCTCCTCCTCCCGTAATAGGCGCCGCCGCCTGCGTCAAAGCGGAGTCTACGCCCACGACGGGCACCACCGCTATACCGGGAACATGATCGGCGCGCAGCTGCGTGATCGTGCCAGGGCTGGTAGAGCCGCCGCCCCCCTGTTTTCTTGAACGGCGTTTTGGTCCAGCCGCCGCTCCGCCATACGTCGACGCCGCCTCACCCGTCACCTGTACATTTTTCACCGTCATCCTACAACTTATATAGAGCCTAGAGATTCTTCCGCCTAAACGTTGCCTTATATACCGGTTCAAGGCTATGGCTAGCAAAATTGGCCAAACAACGCTGAACCCTATAGGCACAATGCTCCCCTCCTACAGACATGTGCTTGACCTCTATTTCAAGCAGACAGAGGGGCGCCAAATCGTGGCGCATCAGATCGAGTCATTCAATCATTTCATGGATATCGATATCCCCGAAATCATTCAACACGTCAATCCTCTGATTGTGCGCGGTAGCCCTGAGACACCTCTCTCGGGCCCCCGCTCCGCTCTGGCCTCCGCCACCGGCCTCTCGACCTCGGCGGCCAACGCCCTCATGGGTCGCACGGCGGACACCGCGGCCTATATTCCTCCTGGCGCGGCCAAGCACGAGTACGAGGTCGCGATCTACTTTGAGAACGTTTCGCTCAGAAAGCCGACAATCTTTGAGAACAACGGCGCCATTCTCCCTATGATGCCGAACGATGCCCGTCTTCGTAATCTCACCTACGCCGCACCGCTCTTTATTGACGTGCGTGTCAAGACTACCTTTATTGACAACACGAAGGGCGGCGAGCGTGTGACCAAGGAGCGCCTCTTTCCGAATGTACATCTCGGCAAGATTCCTGTCATGGTCGGCTCGAAGTACTGCCTCCTCCACGACCAGAAGCACTTGGAGCCCTTTGCCCTCGGTGAGTGCGCCGAGGACTATGGCGGCTACTTCATCGTGAGCGGCGGCGAGCGCGTCATCATCTCGCAGGAGCGCATGGCGGCGAATCGCCCCGTCGTCTTCCGCAACAACCGCAATCAGACGAAGGACGTCGAGGTTATTGAGGTCAAGTCCATCGGCCCCGATAACGACCAGGTCCCCAAATCAAATGCGGTGAAGATCATGTATCACCCGAAGAACCCCATTCTCCAGCTGCTCCGGGCCACCATGCCGCGCATCAAGACTGACATTCCGCTCTGGATCCTCTTCCGTGCCCTCGGCGTGCTGGCGGACTCCGACATCTGCCAGCTGATTCTCGGACCCTTTGGCCCGGACTTCGATCACGCCTTCGACAGTATTCTGGATGAGAGCATCCAGGAGGCCGGCGAGGTCCAGACCCAGGAGCAGGCCCTCGCCTGGCTCTCCGTCCACGTGAATAGCTGGTCGTCGCGCATCACGAAGCAGCTGAAGATTGAGGATATTCTCCAGCTTGAGCTCTTTCCTCACGTCGGCCTCACACCGGCCCACAGCTACGCGAAGGCCTGTTTCCTCGCCCATATGGCCCGCAAGGTCCTCTGGGTCTCTGCCTCTCGCATGCGCCACGACGACCGTGACGCCTATCCGAACAAGCTGGTCGATCTGCCCGGCTTCCTCATGGCGAACCTGTTCCGCACCTACTTCACCACGAAGATGATCAAGGACATCAAATCCAGTCTCGGAAAGGAGATCCACGGCGGAGGCTGGCGCGCCTCCGGCCACTTCGAGGATATTCTGAACGTGAGCAACATCAATAAGGTGATCAAGTCGGTGATTCTGGAAGTCGGTCTGAAGACGTCACTAGCCACGGGCAACTTCGGCTCGGCCAAGATCGGCGGCCC
>Ga0114974_10002299_pt1 | contig 14709 bp, 10 predicted proteins | sample S_130206_EF_Meta_FD_87318 | JGI IMG/M metagenome (GOLD analysis project Ga0114974, IMG submission 87318) | Freshwater microbial communities from Lake Simoncouche, Canada to study carbon cycling - S_130206_EF_MetaG | ecosystem: Environmental > Aquatic > Freshwater > Lake | place: Lake...
AAATGTCCAAAATCCGATTCCCTTTTGACGGTTTTTGAAAATACATCGATTTACTCTTCCTTACCATAAATTTCAAAAAACGAGGTTGACTTTTCAAATTTGTGAGCATAATTTTTTTTATTTTTTACACAAAAATTGGCAAAAACGCGCAAAAACCGGTTTTCCAAAAATGTCCAAAAAAGGCCTGGCAAAATGGCAATAAAAAAAGTATGCAAATCAGTAGCGACCTTTTGCAAGATTTGTTGGCACATCATATATGATGTCATTGTTTGTTGGCACAATACATTTAGGCGCGTGTTAAATCCATATTGCCATTTTTTAAAATTTTAAACCTTTTTATAAAACTCCATTTAGGAATTTATAGCATTTTGTCTGTTTTCAATGCATTAAATGATAGTTTAATAGCCATATGGGTCGCACCATTAAAGGTGAAATGTTTTTACCCCATATTCACAACAATGCACTCATGGTGTAAACGCAAAGTTGCGTAATAAATCTAAAAACGAATGCATTCGCCAATTATTTTAAAAACACTTCAATAATGGCCATTTCTCAAATTAAATGGCCATTATTTCTTCAAACTATTTTAAAAAACTGTTAGATTTTTGATAAAGAATGGAAGACTTTTGAAAAAGAATGGAAAGAATGGAAAGAATGGAAGAAAGAATGGAAAGAATGGAAAGAATTGGAAAGTTAATCAAAGTTAAAAAACCAATATAAAAGTATGCGCAATATATATATATATATACATTGCAATATGCCCAAAATAATAATAGACTATTCCAACACCACATTCTATAAAATTGTATGCAAAGACCCGCGCATAACGTATAAATATGTTGGACATACCACCAATTATGTTCAAAAAAAGCATTATCATAAATATCATTGCACTACTGAAACCACACCAAAATTTAATTGTGAAATATATAAAATAATACGCAGTTACGGAGGCTGGAACAACTGGACAATGGAAATTATCAATACATTACATTGCAACAACCAACAAGAGGTAAAACAAAAAGAACAAGAATATTCTGCCGCGTTAAATACGCCGGTTGTTGTTCAACGTATTGCCGCAACTGCGCCCATTCAGAACGCAACCGCTGAAAATGCAATTGTGCAACAATCAAGCAAACGGTTTTCGTGCAAGTTATGCAGCTACATTACATATAATAAATTTAATTTTGACAAACATAAAACCACCTTAAAACATAAAAACAACTATATTCAAGCGCAAAGTGAAACTGAGAATTCTATAATAGTTTATGATAATGCGACACAACAACATGTAAAAATGTATGAATGCACCACTTGCGGGTATTCAACCAAAAAACACTTCAATTATAATAAACATCTTGACAGTAAAAAACATATTAATAAGTTACATCCAGGCGTTATTGTTAGTCCTACTGTAATTCATTCGTGCGCTTGTGGAAAAATATATAAAGACCCATCTGGTTTATGGAAGCACGCAAAAAAGTGTAAACCGCCTTCTGTTCCCATAGCCTATTGTAACACCAGCGCGCCATTGCCTCCTCCGACAAACGCATTTGTAAATGGCCAATACACAAATGGGTTTGCAAATAACCAATATGCGAACGGGTTTTCAACAAATATTTACCCAAATGGATACTCTCACAACGGAACACAGCCTAACGGAATTCAGCCTAACGGAATTCAGCCTAACGGAATTCAGTCTAACGGAATACAGCAGAATATCGGCAATAATGATTTAACTAGTGTAATCATTGATTTATTAAAACAGAACCAGGACATACAGAAGCAGCTGCTAGAGATTGCCAAGGAAGGGAAGACTGTCACTAACAATAATAACAACAATAACAATACCACCACAAATAACAGTTTTAATTTACACGTTTACTTGAACGAGACCTGCAAAGATGCAGTCAATATGGTAGATTTCGTCAACTCGCTCCACCTACAATTGAGCGACCTGGAAGAAACCGGCAAGCTCGGGTATTCTAATGGGATGTCGCGCATCTTTATTAATGGTCTAAAAGACATGGATGCATGCAAACGTCCCATCCATTGCAGCGACTTGAAGCGCGAGACATTGTACATAAAGGAAGATAATGTGTGGGAAAAAGACAATGAAGACCGGGACAGGATTAAGAAGGCCATTCGCAAGATAGAGCAAAAAAACATTCAGCAAATCCCGATTTGGATTAAAGCGCATCCCAACTGCGTAGTCAGTAACAACCGTGAGAACACGCCTTATTTAAAGATGGTCATGCAGTCTACCGGCGGAATTAATCCCAATGAAGAGTCAAATATGGACAAGATTATCACTAATATTGCGCGTGAAGTAGTCATTAGCAAAGGCGCAAATTAGTGAACTCAAAAAAAATAAAATTTATAAACGTGATTTTTATAAATTTTCATGAATATATTATGGTCTAATATGGTAAGCAACGGATTATGCATTATGCAATGAAGTCGGTTATTCGGGTAATCCAGTCAGGGAGGGTATCCGCATTTTCAAAAATGTCCGTGTTGCCATCCAATAACAGCAGTGGCGTATTGAGGTCGCACAAGTGTTCTATCATTAGCTCGTGATATTTATGGCAGTCTTGCAAATATCTGAGAGGGATGACACTTTCACCGGCGCGATACCGTTTTCTAATCCGGTCTATGCAAATTTCTGGGTCCGCTTTTACGTAGATGATTTTATGGAGAGGGCATTCCATGGAGAATTCATCAAACCATTTGAGATAGATTTGATGATTGACGTCTTCAATTAAGCCGCTATCAAACAGCATTTTGGCAAATACCATTTTATCGGTGTGCAGTGACCGTTCCGTAATGATGATTGCGCCGGGGTTTTCGCGCAGGGCGGCTTTTAATAAGGACAGGCGCGAAATATAAGCCATGATTTGGAACGAGAAGGCGTATTTATGCTGATCTGCGTAGAATTTTTCAAGCATAGTCGTGCCATTTGCATCTTTGATTTCTGCCCATACATCCACAGGTTCGTCCACAAAGACGATATTGCGATTTGCAAATACGGTGCGCAAATTTGCGAGAAGTGTGGACTTGCCGGAGCCGATGTTGCCTTCAATGGAGATAATCATGGTATTAGACGTTTGCATTTTGTTATTAGGAGCGCAGATTTATTATTAGACGGAATTGTGTTTAATATGTTTAGAACGTTAAAGATATTTTGTACAATGTCAAAAGTAATAAAAATTAAATCAATTTTTTATTTTATCAGATAATCCGATAATCCTTTTTAAGCAAAATAAAAAATTGATTTAAAAAAGGACTTAAAGACAAAATCACAAATAACTTAAAGACTTACTCAAAAGCAACACTACTCTTCACAACTCGTTACACTTATTAATATGGACTTAAATCAGCGCAAACTCACCAGAAGCGAATGGGATTCCATTGAAGTCCCTGTATCCCCCCAGGAATTAGAAGTTCTGGATTTAATAAAAGCCGGCTATGCTGACGTCTCCATCAAATACAACAAACATTGCTCCTTATTCACCTACCTAAAAATAGAATTCGCCAAACAAATGGAAGACTACCTTTATAACACATTCTTTGCACCCAAAATTGACGCGCTCATCGCAAAATATAGCGCGCAATACTTGCAAATCACCGTGAAAGCCAAAATCACCATTAATAAAGCAGACAAAATCCGGATTGAACGCAATGATGCCGCCAAATTGTCCCAAGACAACGTATACGAACTCCTACTCATCTCGCACATTGAACAGCTTCTTCGTAATAAGCATAAAGACAACAGTGCCTGGATATTCTTCTATTTCACACTTTATAAATTAATGCGCAATACCATCTTGCACATTAATGCAAACGTCATGGAAGTGTGTCGCAAATTAATCGCACAGTTTGAAGACGCCATCCGCTATGAAAACATCATTAAACACTCGGTGGACTATATTGAACGCAACCATTGCCTCCTTAAATATGAAGACAGCTCCCTATATACACACCAAAAAGAAGTGTTCACCGCGATGAAAAGCCCCAAACCCAAATTAGTTCTCTACATTGCACCCACCGGCACCGGCAAAACTTTGACACCCATCGGGCTGTCCGAGGCACATAAAATAATATTTGTTTGCGCCGCTCGACATGTTGGGTTAGCCCTCGCAAGAGCCGCCATCTCGTCATCCAAAAAAGTGGCATTCGCGTTTGGATGCAACAGCGCCGATGACATTCGGCTTCATTATTTCGCCGCCAAAGAATACACTGTAAACAAACGCACCGGCGGAATAAAAAAAGTGGACAACAGCGTAGGCGACAAAGTGGAGATTATGATTTGCGACATTCAATCCTACATTTATGCCATGTATTATATGCTGGCGTTTAATGAACGCGAAACCATCATCACCTACTGGGATGAACCGACCATCACGTTTGATTATGCGTCACACCCGTTTCACGAAATTATCAAAAGAAACTGGAGCGAAAACATCATACCTAATGTCGTGCTGTCGTCTGCCACATTGCCAAAATTGCACGAACTGACGGAAACGGTTGCCGATTTCAGGAGCACATTTCCTAACGCAGTCGTGCAAAATGTCGTCAGCCATGATTGCCGAAAATCTATTCCCATCATCAATAATGACGGGTTTGTAGTCATGCCTCACTTCATTACAGAGGATTATGCAGAGATGTTGCGAATAGTCACGCATTGTGAGAACTACTTGACTATATTACGTTATTTTGACCTAGAGGAAACCGCGAGGTTCATCGATTACGTTGATACGCACAACCTTGTGCCGGCAAATATCAAAATATCGCGTCAGTTTGGGTCATTGGACGAATGCACCATGCAAAACATCAAGCTACACTATTTGAAAGTGCTGAAACACATCGCGCCTGACACGTGGTCAACAGTTTACCATTACTGCAAAACTGCGAGACAACGCAAGATAATGCCGAACAACACTATTGACCCTAAGGGGAACAAAATCCGCAAGACACAAAGCATTGGCCCAGGAATACAAACGTCGAGCTCGCGAATGGAGGGCGCACCGTTGGCGCGAATGGCGAGCGAACAAGTTATTACACCATTCGCGCAACCTATTGCAAAAGAGACTGCCGGAGCAAGCGCAATCTACGTGACCACCAAAGATGCGTATACACTAACAGATGGACCAACCATATTTCTGGCCGAAGATGTGGAGAAAATATCCAAGTTTTGCATTCAACAGGCGAATATCCCCGCGAAAATCATGGACGACATTATGACCAAGATAGACCATAACAATATAATCAATGAAAAGCTAGACCAGTTAGAGAAAGAGCTTGAAGATATATTGGAAGAAAGCAAGAGCGAAAGCGCAGGCGCAAACGCCAGTGCAACCGATAGAAGCAAGTCGGGAGGCAAGAAGAATGACAAGAAGATTGAGCGGTCGTTTAACAATGAAACCGCCGGCGACAAAATGGGTGTTGCTAAATTGAGAGAACAGATTGAGTATTTGAAGGCCGCAATTAAACCTGCGTCTCTTAACAACACATTCGTTCCCAACAAACCCGAACACGTGGAAAAATGGGCAGAAGACCTGGCGCCCAGAAATATGTTCACCAGCGACATTGAAGACGAAATTATCATCAAAATAATGATGCTGACCGGCGTAGAAGATAGCTGGAAAGTTCTCTTGTTAATGGGCATCGGCGTGTTTACAAACCACAAAAATATCGCATACACCGAAATCATGAAGGCGCTCGCAGATAAACAGAAGCTATTCCTAATAATCAGCTCAAGCGATTATATTTATGGCACCAATTACCAGTTCTGTCATGGATATATTAGCAAAGACTTGCACATGACACAAGAGAAAATCATTCAAGCCATGGGACGAATAGGCCGAAATAATGTGCAGCAGAATTACAGCGTTCGCTGCAGAGATGATGAGCATATTTCAAAACTGTTCACGCCAGATGCGGCCAAACCGGAGGTCATCAATATGAATATACTGTTTAATCGGTCCGCCGTCCGCTACGATGGCACGAATTATGTTGTAGTCACTGATGCGACTGTAGCATAAACTAGCGCGTTCAATAATAATAATAAATAATATAAAAATAATAATAATAAATAATATAAAAATAATAAATAAATGTAAATATTTTTTTACATTTATTTGATAACATGCAGTTAACAGTTAAGCAGATTATTCCAGTTTCACCACTTGCTCGTGCCATTCTTTCGCTTTATTTTCCCAACTGAACCCCGCCGCATATTTTTTACCCGCGGAACGCAACGCCTCCATTCTAGGCTGGTCCTCAATCGCCTCCACAATGGTGTTCACTTCATTATTCGGTGTTAACTTAATGCCACACTCGCCAATAGTCTCGCAAATGCCGGCAATCGGGTAATAAAAGCATACCACCTCGCTATAAAGCATTTCTAGCGCAGTAATACAGGAGGTTTCGCAAAATAAGCTGGGGAAAACCCAATATTCCGCGGATGCCATTAAGCTGTATAAGTCTACCGGGTTCAATTGACCGACGACCTCCACATTCTGGACTTTCACCATCAACTCTTTGATTTCATTCAAGTCTTTTTCTTTGTAGTTGTCCTTGTAAGAAGTGATTTTTAATTCCGCGCCCGGAATTTTTGCGCAGATGTCGTTCCACAAAAGAAGGAGCTGTTTTAGTCCCCGTTCTGGGCGCGACGTGAATATAAAACGGTTTTTGACCTTCGTGTAAGCAGTTTGGAATAAATCAAGCTTAATGCCATTGTTAATGGTGGCGAATTTATTCTCCAAGGGTTTAAATAACTTTGCGTATTCATTCTTATGCCATTCTGTAAGCATCACGCATTTTGTAATCGTGGGCGACCATTTTGCGAGGATTTCGTCATTGTTCAAACTGCAACCATAAGGTAACAGGGAGGTATCATGCGCCCATAAATGCACCGCGCCTGCGCGAAACGTCGGGAACATCTCAAAAAAACCAATGTATCTGGATACAATAATCGTGTGGAAAGTGTTGTTGTCAATGAGTGCGGACAGGTTTTTCAGGTTGACATACGTAATGTTGTCCACTTGCTCTTCAATGACGTCGCCACCAATGTAAATGTCAAATGATTTGTCAAAATAAGTGGATAAATACGCGACGGCAGTTTCAGACCCACCGAGCGAGTTGTTCAAACGATACGTGAGGTTCCAATGGTAGCTGCTGAACCCGACATAAAATAATATCTTTTTGCTAGTGCATTTTTTAACAATATTTATAGAGGGGTTTACTGGAGATGATGATGATGATGGTGTAACGGTAATTTTATCGGCAGTGGACAACATCTTTAAGTTGGTCCGGTTAAGCCCATACTCAATATATTTATGCAACAAATTGGGTTTAATTGTGAATTTCGCCTCGTGAATTGCATTCAAGTAGTTCTCGCAACTTTTAAAGAAGTCTGTGTCGCCTGGGTCCACCTTATCTATAAAAAATTGCAGATTAAAAATTATATTGTCCATCCACCACTGGGACACAATGGTGAACTTTTACTCAAAGAGGATTTTATACATTTTAATGCCGATGTGGTGTTTCTTCACCTTGTCGCTCACAATAATCATATAATACGGCAAATAAAACGCGTATTCCGAGTATTTTGCAAAGAGCTTTACAGATACGTTGTCATTTACAAATTTATTTTCATAATAGCTTTGAATTAAGGTATAATACATAAATGCGACATCATTCATATCCTTGCAGCAATAATATTTCACCAACCGGTAAATGCATTCTATGCGATTGTTGTCCCATTTGTAGGCGTCTACTAAATGCACAATCCCGTCGTGCTCCCGTTTAATGTTTGTATAGCATTCGTAAATATTCAAACACGCCAAATATTTTTCCTGATGCCACGCGGTGTCAAACTCCAGCAGTTTCTTATAATATACGATAGCTTCCACATGTTTGTTACTGTCTCTGTAACTATTTGCTAAATAGAAATGGTATCGCGTGTTATCTGGTTCGTCTTTAATTCCTTGGGTTAAGAGTTGAATGTCTCGTTCAAATTTATGTTGCTTCGCACCGCCATCGCCGATATCATTGATGAAGAGGATAGACTTGTCTACACTGGCGTTATCATTTTTGGGCGCGGATATGTATTCATGTGTTACACCAGTGTATTTAAAGGAGCCATTGTTCCTAACAATGCGCGTGTTTTGGTAAGAGAAGGCTTCGTTGCCTTGCAATAATGTGAAGCTGTCGTATTTCGGGTCTAACACGGATTTATTGAAATTGCCGACTTGCAAAATCATGTCTGCGTCTAATAAGAGAGCATATGTTGACATACCGGAGCAATGCTGTAGCGCGACATTACGATTGTGGCAAAAATTGATGAACGGCTCTTCCACGACCTTGCCGGGGATGTTATGTTCCTTGAAGAATTTTTTGATAAAGTCAATTGTGCCGTCAGTAGAGCCGGTGTCGCAAATGCAGTAGCAGTCAATGATTGGAAGGACAGAGGTGAACATACGCTGCAAAATCTTACTTTCATTTTTTACAATCATATTCAAACAAATCGTAGGCCCATCTTTGGATGCCTTTTTTTTTAACCCTTTCATTACATTAGTAATTGAATAATCTCTAAATTGTTAAACGAATAATTATACTTTGAATTCGCATTTTGAATAATATTGAACTTTTACGGGCACCCGCTACATTCAGGTTGTTCTTTTTTAACAAACCCATCCCCCTCTATGCTACATGTGGTTGAGTTGTGCCCGCGATGCAGTTTCGCTTCTTCATAACTAACAACGCCGGTCACCACATTCTTTGTGCCATATTTCAAACAAATGCCGCGTTCAACGTAACTATGCGATGCATTGAAATACATGCAATCCACGCATGAGGGGAACTTTGCATATTCAATTTGTTGGTTATTCATTGCGAAATATTTAATGGTGTTTTTGTTCGCGAAAGATATCTGCCGATTGTTAACGCTACCCCTTAATATGTGCTTTAGTCCAAACATTATATTAGAACATTGCAAATAATCTTTATATGATTATTATTATTCATATTGTTCTAAAGATGCGAGTTGTGTAGAAATAATGGCGCTTTCACACAGTGGGAGCAAGCTAGGTGAGTTATTATGTTGTTCATCTGATGTAGTAGTTTTTTCTTTCGTAATGTTAATAAAGGAAGAAATTGTTGGTTGAATAAGAATGGGATTTGCTGCGGTTTGCTTGTATTTAAGACGCGCGGTTTTAAGTTGTCGGTATCTGTCTATATATCTATTAGGCATAGTTATAACTAATAGATATTTTATGATTTTGGTGAATATGTGTGCGCGGCATTACACAGTCGGACATAACTGCCATATAAACCCATTATAAATTTCATTTATGGAAGCGGTGTCGTGCAAAAGCTTGGCCAGTTTTCCATGAGATATTTGATATTTTTTGATGATTTCATTTTTTGGATTGTATGTGCATATAACATTATTTGTGAGCGGGTCTATTTGTTGTATTTTTGTTCCTGCATTGCTTGTAAATTTCTCGGGCAGTTTATTTGTTGATAAATATTCTTGCTGCATATCTTGCGAGCATTCGTCAAAAAAGTTCCAATAATGCCCACTAGACACGTGTTGCTGTTTTATTGCGCGAGTGAAACTGTTGCATTTCATATTTCTTGCTTCCACTGCGTCTTTTTGTGATGAATATACTGCTAATATTTTAGTTTTCTTGATATCAATCATTGCAATAAAGCGAATTTCAGGAGACGCGCATTTTGATATTACTGTATCTTCTATCTTTTCAGGAGGGGTCTCATTGCGGTGCACATACATCCAGCGGAACCCTTTATATATTGTGCATTTTTGATAAGCGCGTTTTAGTGCAGGATGAGATACATTTGACATTGTCCGCTCTACTTCCAGAGGACTGTCAAATACATTAATTGGGGTTACTAGGTCATCTGGATTATATTGGTAGACTTTGGGAATGGTTACCCCATTATTTCGTTTCTTGATATAGTTGACCGGCTCAATAACGGCCGCGACAACTGGGGCTTCATCTACATTGTCTTCATTATCCTCATCGTCTTTGTCGTCTTTGTCATCCTCATCACTTGCATCATTTGGGATAGATTGATGAGAAGGGTCGTTCATAAAATATTGATTGGTGAGCTTTTTAAGTTCCAGCTCATTCTTTTGCATTTCGCATTCAATTTGAAGCTGTTGCAAACGTATTGTTTCTTGTTGTATCTTTAGTTCAGCCAATTTGATTTGTTGGTCCTGTTGAATAATTTTCAGTTCCTCAATCTCTTTTGTTTCAGGTGGCAAAAAATCTGTTAACATGTGTTGAATTATTTTATTTATTTCTGCATAAATCGGTGCATTAATTAAATATGTCTCGCGAGAGGTGCAACCATTTTTTTTGAGAAGGTGCTCGTAATATTGAGCGATGTATGGATGTTGATGTATCTTCTTTTCAAACTTTTTGTAATGGTTGGTTTCAAAAATATCTAATATGTGTGGACTGCAACAGGTGTACGAGCACGAGATGCTGCCAAACCGCTCCTTAATGTCTTGAGTAGATCCGATCTTAATTACAAACTTATCTTCAATCGTCTTCAACTTGCAAATATATACAACATTTTTCTTATGGTATGCTTTGAGTAAAGTTTGGTGAGTAGCCAAATCGCATTTATGTTGAAATAATTTTTTATCAACTTCTTTTTCTTGCTGCAATTTGTATATTCCATTCACCCGGATTTCTTTCAAAACATTTATCATCCATTTTTGAAATGTGTGCGCGATTGGTTTTCTTGAACGCCCCAATATTTTGTACAGGCCTATCTCGGTTAAAAAATTCGCTTCTTTTAATCCGGTAGACGTGTCAGTTAAAATGACACGTTTTTCATCACTATCAAAATCTCTTAAATTCTCGCGTATATTACTAAATCCTAATAATTTGCCAATTTGGTTTGCTTGAAAGAGCGGGTCTTCAGGTGTGCCCTGGATGTTGATTGGATACTCCGTCTCTAATAGAGAAAACGCTTTCAAAATATCCATTATAATATATAATCGCGATATGTCTTTAAGTATTTATGAATGTATATATATTTAAATTAATTATTGTTTTTTATTATTAATAGCAAAAAACAATCCACAATTAAAAGCACTTCACCTTGCTCTCCAGCAGTTTGAAATAAGTGCCGTCATACATTACATTATTTTTTAGCGCCTTTTCTAATGTTTTGTCGCTAATGTGGAGCATTTTGATGCAATCATACTTGCACACAAACTCGCGCACTAAATTGAGGTTGCTGTCAAATTGCCCTACCCCATTTTTATACAATAGCGGTTCTGCATCGCCGTTTTTTGCAACAAGGTCTTCCTTCAGGTCTTCTTCACAATTGTCATATAATGTATAATAACTCTCATTAGAGAGAATTCCATTTTTAACTATGTGCTCTAATGAAGACGAAGAAGCGTATCCATTACATTCTGCAGCTGTTTTCCGGTCTAAATATACATTTATAATTTCAGTTTTGTCCTTATTTAATTTTGCAATGTATCCCAGATTTTGAAGTCTGGTTGGTTTAGTTGGCTCAATGTGCGTTATAATATTGGGGTCCAATTGTCTATCCACCAGCAACCACCGGAACCCGCAATACACAGTGTTTTGTTCAATCGCTTTATTGATACTAGGGCGTTTAATTTTATTATTTTCTTTCATACACTCGGTAACAGTTTCATACACTTTTATGAGTTGCAACGTTTCCGGATTAATGCACTGCAATCTTGGGCCGACATTGGCGAGCGGTTCATTAAAGTTGGATACAACCTTAGTTTGCATTGAGTTTAACTTTTCTTGAATTTCTTTGATTGAGTTTTCAAGGGCATCTATTTTGTTTATCTTTATCATGATTGTTTTAACGTAATTTAACAATTCTTGATATGTCGCGTTATCATTAGACGGGGGATGATCCATACTTTGTTTGCATTTTAATATTTCTAACTCCAACTCTAATTTTTTGATTTCATTATTGTTGTCATTAAAACCTTTGATGTTTGATTTAATAATGTTCAACAATGTTTTATATGAAAGTTTGTTGCCAATTAGAAATAACTCTTGTTCAGTCTCGTGTCCTGGTAAATTAGTTACCTTGCTAGGAGTAATGCTTGCGTTACATTTTATAAAACTTTCAAAGTCTTTACTTCTATTGACTAAAAAACAGTCTAATAATAAGCACTCATCATATTTACATTTGTGCTCATTGTATCGCCCGGTTATTCCTATGCGACTTTCGCCAATTTTTACAATGTATTGTCCATTCTCAAAAGTTTTTACTTTAATTATATAAAAAATAGAACCAATTGTGCCAAATTCGCCTAGCAATATTTGTTGCCTTTCAAGTTGTTTTTCTTTAAACAATTTTTGTTCATAATATTGTTTACATTTATCTGCGATTTGTATAGCGTTTTCTTTAGATTGGATAAGCTGTTGTTTAAGTTCATTACTTTCTTCTTGCAATACTTCTTGCAATAATTCTTCCATTTTTATGTAATACTCGTGGATTTCGTCCGCCTTTTTTGTGCCGGCTTTCAAACAAAATGATTTAAATGTTTTAATTGTTAACATAATAATTTCTTTATTGTGGCCACCGCGAGTGTCTTTTTGTGTGTCTACACTTTGCTCATGCTCTGCTAGCAAAACTTTATAATCTTTATTAATAATAAAATGTTTTTCTAATGAGTATTTTGAGTTTGCTTTTTTTGAAAATCCAACCCATTCCCATATATCATCAAGATTAATAATGTATTCTGTTGTAGGATTATAGTTTAAATAACAATAAAAACTCGCGACAAACATCTGTTGTTCATAATTACTAAAATTATTTTTAACCTTATCTATTAGTTTAGATTGGTAATTCCCGTTCAACTTTGCAATTGGATTGCTCTCAATAAGTTTGACTATGTCTACGCTCATTATAATATATTATATAGATTAGTCTTTAAGTAGTTATATTTATTATTGTTTTTTGTTAATAAAAATAAAACGCAATGTGCGCGTTTTTTGCTGTGCCGGGCAAAGTTTTTGATGCTGACGCCTCGGAAGCAAAGTTTTTTGATGCTGACGCATCGGAAGCAAAGTTTTTGCTATAGCAACCTCGGAGGCAATATTTTTGTTTTTTATTATTAATAGCAAAAAACAAAATACATTATAATATGCATTCACCTGCATACTTTGTGCTAATCTTGTCGTTAAAAATGGCGAGCTGCTCGTGCAAATCGTATTCTGGCGGCAGCACCATTTTAACATTTAATCGCATATCATCTGTTCTTTTTTCAAACACAAGATGTGGCTTCTCGCGCGAAATAACGAGCGACACATACTTTGGCAGTGTTGGTTCAGTTTTGTCTGGATAAATGTCGTTCTCTAAGTCGTCTACCACCTTATTCGCTTGCTGCAATTTTTCTTGGAGGGATACTTTATTTGATTTGGTGCTAGACCATAATTTATCTAATTTGGGGTGTTTTTCTACTCTAAAATATTCTCTTAATATGGTCTTCTCTTTATTGGCGTAATCTTTGTAATAACATACATATTTTCGCATCATATCGTGTGTTATTCCGTCAGGCAAAGTTTGCGCATTCTGTTTTCTTTCTCGTTTGGTTCCTGGCGCGATGCCTTTGCTGTTCTGTTCTTGCTCTTTTCGTGTAGCGGTGCGCAGATTTTCCAATGTATTGTTGAGCGGGTTTCTATCAATGTGGTCAATGCTAATAACATTTGTGCCTTTGCCGTTGCCATAACAATTCATAATGATTTGATGAATAAAATAACCCTTTTGTTCACACGTATGTGTTTGAATATATCCATTTGTTGCTTTATACCAAGTTAATTTTTTATTATTATTAAAAGTTGTTTCAAATTCCAATATGTTTTGATAACTTTCAGGGCATAGTTTGCAAATAGTATCTCTTTCACAATACATTAATATATATTCCTTCCCATTTTCCATTATTTTCCACATAGGGTTTTTCATAATATTTGCATCTTGTCCCATAGATAAATAATGACCAGGTATGTATGCAATTACATTATGTTGTTTCGCAATTTGCGCGTGAAATGCATGATAAATTCTTACGTTAGAATTTCTTAAATCAAATTGGTTACCATTTGCAAACACATAGCATGATTTATTCGGGTCAAATGCAAATAAAAAGTCTAAATAGTTATACTTTTTGTAATTGCAAGAGTAAGACGGGTATATGTCGTCTGCGTTTGCGAAAACAAAATGTTTGTTGCTATTGATGAGTTTATCCTTATCTTTCAAATCAACTAAATATGTGCGATTATTGTAGTCAATCACGCCACACATCAGGTCTTCGTTCGTTGAATACACCGGGCGCATAACAGGGGAGGCTGTAGGCTTGCGAATGTCGTCTTTATTCATATTATAATTTATATAATAAGAATGTCTTTAAGTTGTTTTTACACTTAATATACATATGTATATATGTTTTAACCACCCAATCCTCTAATTGCTGTACGCTAACCCGCCCATTCCGGACATAATGCGGAGAACGTTGTAGTTGGTGGCATAAACGCGAACCTTGGCGGTGTTGGTGCCGGACACGGTAGCGTTGGAGAGCACCAACTGAAGCGTGGCGTTATCAATTCTGGAGAAGTTGCACGTGCCGCTGGGTTGGTGCTCTTCCGGGCGGAGCGCAAAAGAATACACGTTGAT
>Ga0114974_10002301_pt1 | contig 14703 bp, 9 predicted proteins | sample S_130206_EF_Meta_FD_87318 | JGI IMG/M metagenome (GOLD analysis project Ga0114974, IMG submission 87318) | Freshwater microbial communities from Lake Simoncouche, Canada to study carbon cycling - S_130206_EF_MetaG | ecosystem: Environmental > Aquatic > Freshwater > Lake | place: Lake...
GGTGACCGTATTATCGCGGTAAATGGTGAAGCTGGTTTACAAGCTAAGATGCTTTCTCCAGGTTTACATTGGTGGATGTGGCCTTGGCAGTATAACATTGATATGCAAGGATTCGTTGTTATCCCAGAAGGACATATTGGTTTAGTATCAGCTAAAGATGGTTTAGTACCAAAAACAGGACGTATCTTAGGTCGTAGAGTAGAGTGTGAAAACTTCCAAGACTCTTTAGGATTCCTTATGAATGGTGGACAGAAAGGTCGTCAATCATCTTTTATTACGAATGGAGTTTATAAAATCAATACACACTTATTTGAAGTATCTATTGTTAAACAAGCTACTATTCAAGAAAATATGGTGGGTGTAATCACATCTTTAGATGGTGATCCATTAGAGAATGGACAAATCGCTGGTAAAAATGTTGAAGGACATAATAACTTCCAAGATTTTGATAAATTCTTAGAGTTGGGTGGTAATCGTGGTTTACAACAACAAACTATCTTGGCTGGTACTTATAACTTAAATCCTTGGGCTGTTCAAGTAGAAGAAGTTCAAATGACTGAAATTCCTATTGGTCACGTTGGTGTTGTTATCTCTTTCGTTGGTGAAGATGGAGTTGACGTAACTGGTGTTAATTTCAAACATGGTAACTTAGTTGGTAAAGGACAAAAGGGTGTTTGGGCTGAACCATTCGGACCTGGTAAATATCCAATCAACAAATACACTAATAAGATTGAGTTGGTACCAACAACAAACTTAGTTCTTAACTGGGCCAACGCTCGTACTGAGTCTCATAACTTAGATAAAGGACTTAATACAATCACTGTTCGTTCTAAAGACGGTTTCCCATTCAACTTAGATGTATCACAGATTATCCATATCCCAATGACAGAAGCTCCTAAAGTTATTGCTCGATTTGGTAATATGAATAACTTGGTATCTCAAGTGTTAGAACCAACAATTGGTAACTACTTCCGTAACTCAGCTCAAGACTCTGACGTTATCGCTTTCTTAACTACTCGTAAAGAACGTCAAGATTCAGCGAAACAACACATTTCTAAAGTATTAGATGAATATAATGTTCACGCTGTTGATACTTTAATTGGTGATATCGTTCCACCAGCTGAGTTGATGAAAACATTGACTGACCGTAAAATCGCTCAAGAACAAGAGGTAACTTTTGAAACTCAGAAGAAAGCTCAAGTTCAACGTCAAACTCTTGAAAAAGAAACTGCTATCGCTGACATGCAAGGAGAGGTTGTAAAAGCTGACCAAGGTGTTCAAATCGCTGAAAGACACGCTGACGCTTCTGTTAAGAAAGCTACGGGTGACGCAAACTCTGTTAAAATTGCGGCTGAAGCTAACGCAGAAGCTACTAAATTGAAAGCAGAAGCAGATGCTACAAGAACATCACTTATCGGAGACGCTGAGGCTGTCGCTATCTTGGCTAAGGGTAAATCTACGGCTGAGGCTTATAGATTGGCTGTTGACGCTATGGGTAAAGAGAACTTTACTACTTACAAAGTAACTGAGGAAATTGGTAAGAACAATGTGAAAATCATGCCAGACTTGTTAATCAACGGTGGTGGACAAAGTGGTAATGGTGCAATTGACGGATTGTTAGGGGTTCAAATCCTTAATATGATGGGAGATAAGTTCAAAACTAATCCAGTTGTAACAACTGATGTTCCTGTTGAAGAAGTAAAATCAGATAAAAAGAAATAATCTTTCTTACTGATTTCAAAACCCTCTGATTAATTTCAGAGGGTTTTTTTTATTTAAAAACTTTCCTTATATTTGTATTATGTATAATAAAATCTACGACTTCTGTAAAGTTAGAAATCTTGGTGGTACTTACTCAAATGGTAATGAACCTACACCAAGAGTTCAATTTCTTATGCAACTTTTAGAATCTGAAGGTATCAACTATGAATTAGATACTTATCAGTCAAGAGGTAATACTTGTTACAATCTTATCTTAAAAGGGGATTCTGATAGAATGGTAGTTGCTCATCACGATATTGTCAATTCTAATATCGATAATGCTAATGATAATTCAGCATCTGTTATTAATGCTATTATGATTAAGAAATTAATGCCTCAAATGAACGTAGTTTTATTAGATGGTGAAGAATGTGGTGGTTTAGGGTCTCAAAGAGTATCTGATCAAATCAATGAAGGTTATTTTAATACTATTGATTGGGTCCTTAACTTAGAATTAACCGGTAAAGGTGGTAAATACTTTTTCATTGGTAATTATCCTGGTAAGTTAACTGATCATATTAAATCAATCTTTGATTGTCCTATTACAAATACTCCATATAATGACTCTGTTACATTTAGAAAGAATGGAATAGATTCTGTTGTAATCAATCCAATACCTCCTCTAAACGAAGGTAAGACATCTTCTGTTAAGTGGAATGATGATACTTACTTGGACTTTTCTATGTTATATAATTGTCACTCTTCTAAAGATACTATTGATACAATTGATATCAATGATATGAAAGAGTTTGTTGAAGATGTTGTTATGAAAATACTTTCATAAATCTGGTATATAATCAGGGTCAATTATATCCTCATATATCTGTAGTTCTTCTAGTCTAAACATTAGTTTTGATAAATCATTCATTTTATCAAACTTACTCCAATTTCTATTTTTACGAGCATTTAATATTTGTTCAGTTGATAATTGCTCACATATTCTTATTAAATTATAGTTTAATATATCTTTATTCATATTTTATATATCTTAAAATTTTATATATACTAAATATAAAAATTGGAAATATTAATGAAAAATCTAAAAACATTTGAAGCTTATAGTTCTTATAGAGCACCTAAAGAAATAGCTTACTTAAAAGAACCGGTTGAGATCAGAATTGATGTTACAAAAGTAGTACATGCTTCTGATAGACAAATTAGACATGGTATAGATGATACTACTAAAATTACTGATGATGATATTATCGATACGGTTGAATTATCAATTGAAGAATTAACAATTGCTTTAATGCAAGATAAATTTGATATCTATCAAAATGAGGATAATTATCCAACCAAAGGTGTTAAAGCTGGTGAACCAAATAGGTTTGTAATTAAGAATAAAACAAATAACTTAAATCTTGTTTGTTCGTTAACACCTGGTGATAATGAATTTACATTAACCGTTATTACGGTAATGACTAAACCAGACTTTAGAGCTTATAATGGTCAATATGTACTTGAAGTACAATCATAAAAATATTTAAAATAAAAAAACCTCAGATTTTCTGAGGTTTTTTTGTTAGAATAATAATCTTAACCAATCGTTAAGAAGATTTTTCTACTCATTCGGTCTACTGAAAGAACTTTCACTTTGATATCTTGTCCAGGTCCGAACTTTTTACCAAGTTTCTCCATTTCAGAAGTATGAATAAGTCCAACAGTTTCATCATCAAGGTTTACTAAAGTACCAAAAGCTTTGGTGTCTTTAACGGTTCCTTCAATGATTTGACCATTTTTGATGTTATCCCAAAGAGTCTCTCTCAAGATTTGAGTAAGTATGATTTTATCCTTAATCACTTCTTTGATGTAGAAATCGATTTGAAAACCTGGTTTGATTTGAATCAATTTCTCTTGCCACTCAGGGTTAACATTAGCTTTGTGAATCATTCCTGTAAGACACTCATTGAACTCAACAAATACACCAAATGGTGTTGTTCCTGTTACGTGTCCTTTGTAAACTTCTCCGTAGTTAAGTTCTTTAACTGCCTCAGGAATCAAAGTTTGAAGATATTTACGTCTACTAACGATGTAAGTTCCTTCTTGTTGGGAATAAGATTCAATCATAACATTGAATGTTTGTCCAACAATAGAACTTTGGTCGTATAGTTTGTTAATACCAGCCAACGTATTCGGCATAAATCCTGGTAAAGTAACACCACCGTGTGATAACTCAACATCATAACCCGCTGGATTAAGACTTTTCACTAACACCATAACTGGTTTACCTTGTTCAAGTGATTTAAGATTAGCGTGAGCTCTAGACTCATAAAGAGAAGATACACTACCTTTAATCATAAAATTGTCATTATTAACATCTGTGATTAAAACATCTACCAATTCACCGATAGTTGATGATTTAAGATATTTAGACTCACTTAGTTTATCATCAATTCTAATATCGTCTTTGTAGCCTTTTACGCTAAAAATATACTGGTCAGCTACTTTGCCTGTATATTCTGCAGAAATTACTTGCCCCTTTTCAGGAACAGATACCACATCAAGATTATAGAGTTTCTCTAATTCTAAATGTTCTTTTGTTTTGTTTTTTCTGCCTTTTTTAGCAGAGAAGTTGTCGTCATCAAATAGATACGCCAATTCTTCGTTTCCGATTGTTTGTGTCATTTTCATAATTTTTAAGAAGTTAATTAATATAGTATTAAAGTGTTAAAATGTTTAGATATTTAGAAATTATTTTAATTTCTTTTTATTCCATTTCTATCCATGTAGTCACGAATTCTTGCAGCATCTTCGTACTTTTCGCCTTTAATGCAATTGTCAAGTTTTTCGTTAAGTTCCTTTGTTATTTGTTCAATTCCCTTTTCCTTAGAAAGACTTTTTATATCATCTGTGAGTGAATTATAAAAGTTTTCCATTTGTGATATATCAACAAAATAAACTGGAACTGGAGCTGGTAAAAACTTTTGTTCATTTTTTTCCTCATCAGATATTTCTTTAAGCTTATCGCTATTTTTAATCTTTTTAATAAAATCATCTGTTAATGCTGAATTATCAACAAGATATTTAGCTAAGTGATAAGGTCTGTTTTTAAACATCTTAAGTAATAAGACTAAGTTTTTGTATATATCCTCGTTTTCCATTTCTTATTATTCTATGTTTATTACATCTTATTGTTTATACTTTTTCAAATAAAATATTAAAATAATATTCAAATGTGTAATCTTTAGAACTTTTATCTTGATTGAAAATTATTTTCAATTTTGAATCATCAAAAGCTAAATCTCTTTGATATTTTGAAAATTTATTCTCTGGTTTATATGCTAATTGACTCCAAGTGTTTTTATATCTTAGAACATTTTGATTTCTTAGGTCTTTGAAGTTTATATAAAGGTCTAAACTTTTAAATTTATATCTATTTAGAACATTTACATTAATGTATTCTCTTATTGAAGAATCTACATCATATGTTTTGGTCATTTCTGTTTTCATTCCTTCAAATGTTCTGTATCTTTTAAGTGTTGCAAATAAAAAATCTGACAGAATGTTTTTTAGTTCAATGTTTAATATCCATGTTGTATTATTATCCTTTTGGAAACTAGATTGGGTTTCATCTAAAACTAATGTGTGATTAGCTTTCTTATTATCAGAAGATGAATATACAATTGAGTTCAATGATGATTCAATTGATAAGTCAGTTTGTTCTCCATTACTTCTCTGATAGTATATTATACTTTGTGTTTCAATATTAATATTATCTTCGACTTCTAGCATTTTTGATCCAAAGAAATTACTTTCCTCCACCATATTAAAAGTGCCATATGTTTTTGTTTTTTTATACTCAGGTGATATGTAAGTTATTCTCATTTTATAAATTTGAATTTTCATTTGTATTTCTTTGACCAATTGTATTATTCAAAGAGTTTCCAATAGGTGGGAGAGAAATAATAGGTTTCACATTTTGGTTAACTTCTGTTGTGTAGTGATATTCTATATCCCAAGTTGACTTAAATACAAAGAAATCTATTACTGTATATCCAAACTCATCTAACATAGGATACATAGACTTTTGATCTTTCTCATCTCTAAGTTTTAGAATAGAACCTGACTTATTTACTTTTCTTATCTTCTTCTCTTTAACGATTCCGAACTCAGTCAAAGATTCATCAAATCTATAATTCCCAACAGATGATGTGAAGAAATTTTTAGAAAACAATTCTATATCATAGAATAGTGGCATATAAAATCCACTATATCTATAAATAACATCTTCAATTATATTTCTACCACCATGATAAATTTTACTTACTACCGGAGTTTTTCTATTAGAAACTATTTCAGATGCTGGTGGTATTTGATTATAGTAATTTAAATTACTTAAACTAATATCTATTGATTTTAAAACTTTAGTTGGTTTTAGAGATTTTGGTAAATCAACTGGACTAACATGTAATGATTTATGTTTCATAGAAACTTCATCAGGTGTCTCACATACTATAAGATATGGTAGTTTTTCTAAATCATCATAATTATATTTAGTAATTTTACCATCTTCATCAATTATAATATAGTTTAAGTAGTCAGTAAATTCATATCTATTTGATATATCATTTACACATTTAATAAAGTTAAAAGCTGTTAACTTTCTATTTAATTCAGTATAAAGAAAATCTCTATCTTTATTTGATAATCCAATTGTTGTATTATCTGATATATTTATATTAATAATAATATTCTTCCATTTTTTATTAATGTATATATTTATACCACATTCTAATGTAGAATTTGATGTATTACTATTAAGTAAATAATAAGAGTCATTAATTTCTAAAATAGGATTATTATTTGTATTATAAACAATATTTGTATCTGGAGTTAAACTATAAACTCTTTCCCAATCAGTTGAAGTTCCTGGTTCTGTTCCAGTTTCCGATCCATAATTTATATTACCACTTGCAGTTGTTTTATATACAACATCTTCGTGTACAACATAGGTAGCTCCTGAATTTGATGGATAGTAAGTACTAGGGTTCCATAATAGTATTGGTTCCCATTTTGGACTACTTGATTGTGTAGCTGTCCAATAATAAATATATTTTTTTTGATCTATAAATGGTGTTTTATAATCTGGTCTGTGATGGTTACTAGATGTCATAGACATAAAATATTGACCATTAAATAAAACCGTTTGACCATAAGAATAACCAGTACCATCCGATGTTACTGGATTCCAAAAATCATCAGTTCCAGATGATGTATGTTTATAATAATCACCATTATTATAAACTATTCCAGCTGATGATGTTGAATAATCAACAGCGGCTCCTGGGTAGATTTGAGTTGGTGACCAAAATATCATATTGTTCGAACCAAAGGTTGAAGTAGGTAAATTATATGGCAACCAAGTTGTTTGATTATAAGGAGCTGATTTAACTTTTTTCATGTTAGGATACTCCTTGTTTGGTTTAAGTATTATATTTTCAACTATTGTCGATTGATATATAATATCATCCATTACAACAAGGTCTCCTAATTGATATGTTTTATCCATTTTCCAATCATCAAATATTGTCCAATTCATTGTATTAACTGATGATGTTATACCACCAGTATCACTAACAGATAACTCATTATCAGTTAAGATAATAGAGAATTTATATCCATCAAAAGTATTTGATGTTTTTAGATTGAAAGTATCTACTTTTCCAGTTTCATCTTTTTTAATTGAACTACCATCAATATCATATGCTATAAATTTAATACCTCTAAATAAAGTTATATTTGGTATTGAAGAATCTCCTTCATTAAATAATGAATACTTTTTAACATTTTTAGATATCTCACCTGAATCAAAAAATGATTTTCTTTCAAAGAAATATGTAAAGTAATCAAAACTATAAGTAGCGGATACCGTACCTGATGAGTATGTTCCTAAATTCAAATACTTATCCAACTCAAATTCATAATTCTGATTTAGTGATTTATCTGAATTGAAATCCTCAACATGTAAAGTATGATGTAAATAAGAATAAGTAGATGAATTTATTGTATAAAAATAATCTAAATTTCTTTCTATTCTTTTAGGATCTGGATCAAATGGATTAACAGTTCTATTATAATCTTCAAATACTAAAGAGTTATTTAAAACATATGGATAATCATTAGCACTTAGTGAGTTTTGATATCCCCATCTACAATAAACTGGATTCTTTCTCCATATTTGTGATAAATCACCACCATCAATTTTAAATGTTTCATAATTTGCTGTGTATTCAGATGAAACAGGAATATTAACAACTTCTTCTTTGAAGAAGAAATCGTCATAATCTTTTGGATTGCTATTACTTAATAGATTTATTAGATACATCTTAGTTTCATCTGTATCAGTTAAATCATATTTCTTCTCATATTCATATTTAGAATATTCAGTATCAACTATTCTATCATCAAAATCTTTTATATCTGTGAATTTTAACTTGTAGATATTAAATTTCTTAGGCTGATTGTTTTTATCAACAATGAAACTTACTTTTTTAGTATAACTCGAATCTGGTTTATTTATCCAATATGTATAATCATTTTCATTAAAATCAAAAGAATAATCTGAGAATACTTTTATACTACCATCGATATCTTTAATAAGATTGTGATAAACACCATCTATTTCAATAATCCAAACATCTGCACTTTCCCAATCTTCTATTTGAAAATTACTTATGTCATAGTTTATTAACTTTTTATTCTCATCTATTAAACCAATATTTTTATTTAATAAGGATTGTTTACCTGATAAATCTAAATCAGATATTATTTTATATTTAGTTAATTGTTCTTGCTTATATTCTTGTTTAAATACCTTACCACTTTTACCCGGAATCGAGGTTGATGTGGATTGTAATTTTGTTTTACCACCTACTATAACTTTTTCAACTTTATAGTATTCTCCCAGATATTCAACATAATAAACTTTGTGATCGAAGAATCCTTCCATAAATGGATCACCGCTGTTAGAATATATGAAATTGTCAGATTGTATAACAACATCAGATTTTAAAAATGGTGTTATATATGGAGAAAGAGTTTTTACTTTAACCATATCATCCAAATAGAATCCATAATATCTATTAATAGACCATTTTCTTAGTCTATCACTACTTGCTGGTGTATCATCAAATAAAAATGATAGATTAAGTATATTTGGAAAAACAACTTTGTGATTTTTATATCCATCAAAAATAAATTTCTCAAATTCAAATACCTCTTTTTCCTCTTCATAGTAAGTGTGGAGAAAATTTGACTTACTTGTATATCCACCAGTCTCATAATCTATACCATTCCACTTTGTAAACTCTAGATTCTCAAAACTCAACTCTAATGGAGTTAGTGGGAAGAAAGAATTATTAACAAAGTTTATATCCAACCATTCTCCAAAATTAGTAGCCTTTGTTAAATCAAACATTTTAACTGTCTTAAACTTTGTAAATATTTGATTTCTAATATTTGATTTATTTATCTTTTCAATTCCTGGACCATCAACTCTAAATACTATAAAGTTTTTAGGCATATTACCTGTTGAGATATAAAGAGGAGCGAAATATTCAAACTCTTCTTCATAATTTTTATTATTAATTATATTTCTTGCTCCATATTGGTATAACTCATCATATTGATTTGCGTAATTATTACTCATTGTTTCAATATCATTATCATACTTTATGTAAAATGCAGTTTCTGTAGGTAAATTGCCGAAAAAATAAGTAACCAACTCATCATAATAATTATCTTTGATAAATGGAACTTTCTTATATTTTGTAGCACTCAATTCCTCTTTAGACTCAATACTATCTAGTGATAGACTATATTTACTATCTACCATTATTTTAATATTGGTTGTTAAACCGACATTAGTTCTTAATAAAGCAAAACTCTTCACTATTTAAAAATTATTTTATTGAAGTATTAATTGATTGAGTTACTTTCTTAACAATTACTTTACTTCTATTTATATTGAATTTAATTGTAAATACAAAGGGTCTATTTTCAGATTCATTTTCTAAGAAGAACTTAATCTTTTTAATATGTTTAACCGTGTTTTTACTTAAATTCAAGTTAATATACTTATAGTTTAGACCAGCTTGATTATTATCCAATGAATTCATTTTGAAATAAATATTCAAAGGTATAATAGTTGAATTGGCATCACCAGCATTAATAGTTTTAACTTTATCTGTGTTAGTTTCAACTATTGACTCTAGATTTTGAACAACTGGATGTATTGTTGTTAATAACTTAGTTGTTGATGATACAGAAACGCTATTATCTATCCATTTTGAAGGATCTAAAAGTGACTTGTTATTTCCTAAAAATGATAATAGTGTAGTTTCATTATACCCAACATTGTATTCATTATTTCCTAATATATTCGTAATAGAGTTAGATGAACTTGTTGTGAATAAGTTTCCTATATTTTCTGAAATTTTATTTACATTGTTATCTAAAACAGATTCATAGTTTACAGTCCATATAAATTGGTTGTTCATTTGAGTTCTTGTTTGACCAGTTGTTTCTGATGTTAATAACTCATCTTGATCATTTACCCAGAATGTCTGAGGAGCTGATGAGTTATATACATCAGCATTTTGTAAATATGTTCTATTTGATAATAGTCCTAATGCTGAACTAGTAGATTTGTTTCTTAATTTAACAACAAAATCCTTTATTACATAGATATTGTTAGCATAAACTCTACCACTAGGAACCCCAGCTCCAGTATATGGATCTAAATAATCCTCACATTCTATATTAAATGTAGTTTCACTTCCATTTGCTAAAACAAATTCTTGATTATTTCTAAGAATAATAACTTCAAGTTCTCCTTTAGATCTTGATATCTTCTCTTCAAGTGAGTTTATTCTATCTTGTAAAGATTTCATATATGAGTAAAGGTCTAAAGCAACCCCATTCTCGTCTTTGAAACCAGAAAGTATTTTATTACTTTCATGATGGAATGTTACATTATTAACAACTATCGTATCAGATAAATGCTCATCCAATCCTTTAGCAGATAATTCTTGATTCATTTTTATTTTCAAATCCTCAGATGTTGCTTCTTTTAAGATAAAGTCATTTTCATTAACAACATTACTAAGATTATCTGGGAATTCAATAGTTAATAGTTCAGACCAATCAGATTCTGTTGGTGATTCTGGCCAACCTACCTCTGAAATAGATTTAACTCTCATTTCAACCTTTTCATTTGATTGAATAGAGATATCTATTTGATTAATATTTGGTGTATCAGCACTTTCAACATCTTCAATAACCCAAGTGTATTCACCAGTTGCTGGATTATATGTTCTTTTTCTAGCGTCAGTTTTAAATTCAGTCCAATTTGAAAATGCTGCTTTACTTTGAGTATTATCAACATTGAATGTTTCTACAGGTGGTTCAGTACCATCTTTACTAACATACCTATATTGTACTCTAAATTGAACAATTTCTTGTGGTCTTGTTCCTCTAGTGACAATAGCAGCAGGCATTGTCCAGAATCCTCTAACTCTAAATTTAGGTTCTACTTTAATAGTAGGACTTTTTGATAAAGTAATAATTTCTTGAGCTACCGTTGATAATAACTTAGATTTACTATCTTTTTTTCTTATCAACTCTTCAGTTTCTAAATCAGCTTGTTTTCTAAGAGATTCAGTTTTGAATTTAGTAAACTTAGATTTTTTATTTTTATCTATTAAAGCATCTGATATTTGTTGAACTTCAGACTTTAATGTAAGTTGTAGATTATGTTTTTGCTTAATTGTATTAGAATCAGGTGTGTCAGTTAAGTGTTTATTAATTTGAACAACTTTGAAGTTTGTTGCATTTAATGTTGGTGCAACTGGTGTTCCAGCTAATTTATTTGGAGTTTTCTTAGCAACTAAATCATGTAAAGCTTCACCATAATCATAAACATAATCAATATAGAATTGTTCCATTGTTAGACCATTCTCAGATGATGTTGATTCCAATCTTAAATCATTTGACCAAAAACCAGTACCTAAACTCCAATTTCTAGCAAGTAGATTATTCTCAGCATTTAAAGCTTTTATGAAAACTACATCTCTTTCATCATACCCAACACTAATGTTAACTCTTTGTGTATAGATAACAGGAGAATACATTTTTAATGTTGATATACCAACTGGTATTGCTTCAATACCTTCTAATCTTTCTAATCTGATTCTTGGATTAGATTCAGCAGTTGAGATTTCTATTACTTTATATTTAGTAGATGTTCTTTCAGAGTTAACCATTAACTCATTACCGATTGATAATTGTTGAGTTTGATTTGTTGATCTAACAACATAGTTTAACTTGTCTAAAACATACCAAAGTTTTCTATTTAATCTATCTTCTTGTATTCTTAAAACACTAAACTCACCATCATAAAGCAATTCATTTGGTTCTAAATCAAATACTTGCTCATCAAATTTAGGATTTAATGGTTCTACAATACCCGGAGTAGTATTATGCCAATTCTCAAAGTCAGTGATTTCTATTGATGAATTTCCTCTAAAAAGTGTATTAAAACTATTTAAAGCAGATTGACCAAGTGGTGTTAATGAACCAGATGCGTCTTTTGCAAAATCAACAATATATCTTCTAGATTTTACTTTTCTAACATTTGATTCTATTTTACCTGTTAAATCTAATTGAACAGAAATTATTGGACTTAATAAACTATCAAAAAACCAATTGTTCAAAGCCTTAAAACTACTAACTGGACCCAATGACCCGATATCACCTGGTTCTCTGTTTAAATCAACTGTTATAATTTTCTTGTATTGATTCTGATTGGATGTTTGTATCATCGCTCCTGCAGCATCTATACTATATAATGAGTTGATATTATTATTCAATCTATCAATCTCACCTTTTAGTGAAGTGAATGAAGGTAAAGTGTAAGATCTTAAAACCCCATTTTCATCATAAATTTGAATATTTACTGATGAATCTCTAGTTGTTGATAGAGAGTTAATTTTTGTTAGTATTTCTACTATATTTTTGTTATATGAAATAACCTGGTCAGCTATTGTCGGGAATGAACTTTGAATAGGCATTTTAATTCTATTGATTTTTTTTATATATTAAATTCTATTCATTTCATTAGTATTTGTTTTATTAAATACTTTTTCTTAAATTTGTAACATGATGAAAATATGGACAGTTACATTTAATGATGGTGGTTGGCATACTTCCTTACCAGAATATCAAGTAGTAGCAGAATCGAAAGAAGAAGCTATTGAAAAGATTTTAGAAAAAAATCCTCGTTATAGAACAGGGTATGATAAATGGGCATCTGAATTCAAGATTGAAGGATATGTAATTGAGGTTCATGATGAAAAAACATACAACAGAAATAAAAAATTAGAAAATCTTGATATTTAATAATAATTTAACTATCTTTGTAATATGATTGAACAACTGAAAGAACAAATTATTAAAGCCAATGAGGCTTATAGATTGGGACAACCAATTATATCTGACGCTAGATATGACCAACTAGTTGAAGAGTTATCTTTATTATCACCAGATGATGAACTACTTACAAAAGTAGGAGTTGAAATCGCTGATGAAACTCGTAAATCACTTCTACCCATTGAAATGGCTTCAATGAATAAAATCAAGTCAATGAATGATGTTGATGATTGGACTCGTCTAAAAGGTATTTCAAAATCAGAATATGTGATTATCACACCAAAGTTTGATGGACTTTCATTATGTGTTAATGAAAAAACATCTGAGGCATTCACAAGAGGTGATGGTACATATGGTCAAAAATCAAGCGAACATTACGCTTTAATTCAAAATCACTTAAACTTAGAAGAAGATCCATTTAGCTTTACTTATGGTGAAGTAATGATACCTAAAAAAGTATTCATTGAAAAATTCTCTGCTGATTTTGCAAACCCTCGTAACTTAGTTGCTGGGTTGTTAAACTCTAAAACTATTAGTGACTCTCTAAAAGATTGTCAGTATATTAAATATGGTGCTGTTTGTAAAAGAAACTTCTCAACTAAGCAAGAAGTTATTAACGAACTTAATAAAGGACAAGCATCAAAAGTACAATATCACATTTGTCAATTATCTGATTTATCAGAAGAATTACTTATTGACTTATTCCACAAGTTCTCTACTGAATATGAAATCGATGGTTTAATTATTGAATTAAATGATTTAGACCTACAAGATAAATTAGGTCGCGAGACTTCTTCAAACAATCCTGTTTGGGCTCGTGCATTCAAACATCCAAGTTTCGAACAATCTGCTGAAACAGAAGTTATCGGTATCTCTTGGAATATTTCTAAACAAGGTTTATTAAAACCAATTTTACATATCAATCCTGTTAAACTTGATGGTGTTACGGTATCTAATGTTACTGGTAACAACGCAAGGTTTGTAAAAGACTTCGGACTTGGTATTGGTGCTAAAGTTCTCGTAAAACGTTCTGGAATGGTTATTCCAATCATTGCTGACGTTATCACTCCAGTTGAGTTTGTTCAACCTACAATCGAAGGTGTTGAAGTAGATTGGAACGAAGCAGGTATTGAATTAATCACTTTAACTGAAACAGACGACCAAAAGTTAAAAAAGATTGTTGCTTTCTTTGAAATCTTAGAAGCAGACAATGTGTCAGAAGGAGTTATTACTCAATTGTGGGATGCTGGTTACAAAACAATTAAAGATGTTCTTAACCTTACAACTTCTGATTTAGAAAAGATTGACCGATTTGGTAAACGTAAGGCTCAAATTGTTTACAACTCTATTCAGAAATCTGTTAGTAATGTTCAGTTATCTAAACTACAACACGCAACTGGTATCTTCAAAGGATTAGGTTCTAAGAAATTAGTTCTTTTAGAAGGATTTACAACTAAACCAACTATTGACCAAGTAATGTCAATTGAAGGATTTGCTGAAGTATCGGCTAAATCA
>Ga0114974_10002304_pt1 | contig 14691 bp, 32 predicted proteins | sample S_130206_EF_Meta_FD_87318 | JGI IMG/M metagenome (GOLD analysis project Ga0114974, IMG submission 87318) | Freshwater microbial communities from Lake Simoncouche, Canada to study carbon cycling - S_130206_EF_MetaG | ecosystem: Environmental > Aquatic > Freshwater > Lake | place: Lake...
ATCAGCCTCTCGATCTTCGGCGCTTCGCTCAAGACATTTATGATCGTCTTCGCAAACTAGAAACAGCGACTCGGTTCACCGCACCCGTAGTAGATTTTGCTACCAATATTCCACCTTATCCTCGTCAGGGAGACATATTTTATGATCTTGACTCTGAGCATCTGGTTTATTGGAACGGTACTACTTGGTACAAATTGACTCAAACCACTTTGTAATTTGTTACTATTACGCTCATGAACATATCCCTTGATAGCGCGATGTCTATGGCGCAACTAATAGCAGTAGCCGTAGTTTTGCCTAGCGCCGGGTTCAAGATGTGGCGTAAATTAGACGAAAGATTGACCGCTCAAGATATACGATTGGTTCGTATTGAGTATCAACTTTACGAGAACGGAGGCCAATCTATGAAGGATCAAGTCAATAAACTGGTTACTGATGTAGCGGTTCTTAAAGCGACCGATAAAACTAGAAGATCGAAGGTGAACGCATGACGATAGATATCAAGAACTTGCTGGCTCTTTGTGAGTCTAATTTAGATTATGCCGAGACAGGCGATAACGACACTAAGTTTGGTAAATGGTTTGGCTTGAACAATCAACCTTGGTGCGCCATGAGCGCCTCTAAGATGTTCTTCGATAATGACGCTATTAAGAGCGTATCGGACAAGCCTAAAGGCTACGCAAGCTGCGATGCTTGGCTCAAGTATTTAACTAAGAACAATCAACTCGTTTCCGTAGGTCAGGCTCAAGCCGGAGATCTAGTGTTCTATCAGTTTGACACAGACGCTCAGCCGGATCATGTCGGTATCGTAAAGAGCCACAATAAGACTCTCAAAACAATCCAAGTCTACGAAGGCAATACGAGTTCAGGTAAATCAGGAAGCCAGTCAAACGGAGGCGGTTACTATCTCAAAAAGCGTAGCTACGCTACAATTATGGCGGTTGCTCGACCAAAATAAACTAAGGAGGCAAGAAAGTATGTCACCGAAAATGATAAGTATTTTGAAGTCTTACGCTCGTGGTGTTCTAGTCGCTATCACACCTTTGTTGGTAATTGGCTCTACTGATCCTAAGGCGTATCTTGCTGCTGTTGGGGCTGGAGTTATCTCTCCTGCGATCCGTTCCATGGACAAGAAAGATCCAGCATTTGGCAAGGTCGCAGACATAGTAGATCTTGAAGTTGATAAATTGGCTAAAGCCAGCAACAAAAAAACTAAATAACTTTTCAAGGTAGAAGCCCCGCTTTAATCGGCGGGGTTTTCTTTTTATGTGAGATGAGTTACGATTTACCTACGGAGGCAATTATGGGATTAGCAGACAAGATAGGTAAAATAAATAACGATCTTCACGGCGGTATTTGTCACTATCAAAAGTTAGTGGACTCTATGCCGGAGGAAGACAGAAAAGCATTAGCCGAAGCTTGGGCTAAGGAAGTATCGCAAAGAGTTATTTTACAAGCGTTGCGCTCAGAAGGTTACAAGACAAGCAACGAGGCTATTAGATCTCATAGATTAGGTGTTTGTAAATGCCCCAAGACTTAAACAAGATATTAGACGAACGCGAGACACAATACGGATCTGCTCACTATAACTTCGCTCAGGCTGGGCGAGGCTGGGGCGCGATCCTCGGAGTAGACGATATACCGGCGTGGAAAGTAGCGTTGATGTTGGACTTCTTCAAATCAATTCGCTGCGTTGCCAATCCGGCTCACGAAGACTCATGGATAGATAAGGTTGGATACACCGAACACGGTAGGCAGATAGCGATGACCGATGAGCCTTAAAGATCAATTAGAGAACATTCCGCCGGAGTTACCAAAAGAGGTAGTAGAGCTTCGCCAGATCATTGTGCGCCTACAAAAGCAACTTAAGAAGGCTAAAGAGCGCACCGAGGATCTAGTAGAGACCACGCAACAAGCTGCTTATGACGCGATGATTAGTATGGGTAAAGTACCTCCGGTCATAGAACCGGCTGCCGATAAATCCAAGAAAAAGGGAGAGGTGGCACTATGGCACATGACAGATTGGCAAGGCGCTAAAAGAACTACTACCTATAATTCCGAGGTTATGCGCAAGCGCGTTCTGGAGTTTGCTAACAAGGCTGTCAAAATTACTGAGATCCAGCGAGCAGATCACCCGGTTCGCGAGTGCTACATATTATTTGGTGGCGATATGGTCGAGGGATTATTCAATTTTCCAACTCAAGCCTTTGAGGTAGACGCGACATTATTTGAACAATATGTCAATGTATCTCGGCTATGCGTAGATGTAGTGCGCTTTGCTCTATCTAATTACGAGAAGGTGACAGTAGTACCAGAGTGGGGTAATCACGGGCGTATAGGATCTAAACGCGACAATGTTCCGCGCTCCGATAACTTTGACCGTATGTGTTATGAACTTGCCCGTCAATTACTTTCGGGGGAAAAGCGATTGACATGGCAAGAGTGCCCGGAAGATATTCAGCGTGTTGAGATTGGGAATTATCGAGCGCTGCTTATTCATGGAGACGAAGTTGGAAGAAATGGCTTCGCCTCTCCGGGCGCTATCGTCAATCATGTATCTCGCTGGCTTTCCGGATCGTACCCTTGGACTTTTCGGGATTGCTACATAGGCCACTATCACACGCATAACGAATGGGCTTTGCCTAACGGTCAAGGATCTGTTTATCAAACCGGATCTACTGAGTCAGATAATCGCTACGCCGGCGTAATGCTAGCTGCGAGCGCTACTCCTTCTCAGCGCCTTCACTTTGTAGATCCTGTCGCTGGTCGGGTAACTGCTGGATACAAGGTTTGGTTGGATTAAATGAGTGAGGCTATTAAGTTTCTTAATTTTGCCGAAGTAGAGACAATCGTAGCCACCTCACAAAAAGGATCTAATACTAAGTTTCTTTTTTCCGCTCACTCTCTTTGGTATCGCTTCAAGAACTATGACAAGAACCCTCCAATGGCCTACGAAGTCAATGGAGAAATAGTTTCGTTGATCTTTGCTACTTACAATCGCGATACCTATTCGAACTTGTACGAAATAGTCACGATTCAAGGTCAAGAAGGAAATGGATACGCGTCTCGGATTTGGGATATTTGGACAAGCTACGCAGTAGAACGCGGGGTGACTCGCTTAAAGATGTCTTGTACCCCTAGTTCAATCACATGGCATCAGCGAAATGGATTGCTTTGGTGGGCGGTAGATCCTTCGGGGTCTTTGAGATCCGATCAACCTTTGTTCGCTACTCGATCAGAACAACTGGCCTACCGAGACTTTGCGATAGATCACCCGTTAGAAGCTCTACCTCCGGCAAAGACTATAAAGAAATTGATCCCTGAGGGGTTGGAGAATTATTCATGGGGAGACAAGAAGCGCACTAAGACTCAAGACGCTATCAACGCAGCCGGCAAATCGTGGTTGCGTGAGTTTATGTTCTAGTCGTCTTCGTCATCTTCGAGATCCAGCAATTCCATATCCGTAATATCTATGCCGGTCTCTTTAGCGGTCAAGACGGCATTCTGAAATAAGTTGAGAGTGCGATTAGCCATGTCCGTTAGTTGATCCGGATACGCTGTATCGGTCTCTAACTCAACGATCAAGTTGTATAGGCTTATATGGACTCGAGCTGCCATTTTGATCTCCTTTGACACAGCCATTGTCTCACCTATTGGCGACTCGCCGGGGCTAAATCCTTGGCAAAGCGTAACTTATCCGTCATCATTCTCCTCAACAGGGGCGTATTCACGCTCCCCCAAACAAAGGAATAGGTATGGCTAAATTCGATATAGAGTCTTACGATACTGTTGAAACTAGACTCGCCCGGTTCTGGGAAAAACACCCAGAAGGTCGCGTTCTGACGAAGCTTGAGTTTCATGATGAACGCCGTTTTATATGTTACGCGGAGATCTATTTTGATCGCGAAGACACAACCCCGGTGGCTACCGGATACGCGGAGGAGATCGTTGGAGCTTCTCCCGTAAACAGAACCTCAGCCCTAGAAAACTGTGAGACGAGCAGCATTGGGCGCGGATTAGCGAACTGTGGCTTTGCCTCTCTTGGCAAGCGCCCGAGCGCTGAGGAGATGCTAAAGGTAGAACGCTACAACGCCGAGCCACGCAAGCCGGTAAAAGAGGTCGCACCAATTCGCGTATTTACTGAGGCGGAAATAAAGACCGCTAAGACCGCAATTGACTTGATAAATATCTCCCCAACCGTCATGGCTCTCAAAGCATTTTGGGAACAATACAAGGATCTAGCCGAGTGTAAAGTTGAAGGCGTATCCATTAAAACTGCGGTGAACAATCGCAAGAAGGCTCTTGGGGCATGAGCATAGATCGCAATACTGTTCTGATTTCTAAGAACGCTCAGCGCACCACAATCGCAGCAGCTCTAAACGCGCTACCTCGAACCGGATCTATTCGCCGAAAGGTCTATGACTATTTTGTGGCTTGTGGTCTCAGGGGCGCAACCGATCAAGAGATAGAAGCAGCTCTGCGGATCTCCGGCAATACATTACGCCCCACCCGGGGTTCGCTAGTCAAAGACGGTTTCATTATTGACACCGGAACTACCCGTAAAAACCACAACAACGAAGACTGTATCGTTTGGCGATCAGTAGAAGGCGAGATGCTCCTATGAGTAAAGAGAATAAATTCAATCCTCCAGTTGGCTACATAGTTACAATCCACGAACACATAGGTCGTATTCACGCTTTGGCTACAAAGCTTGACCAAGATCCCTACGAGATAGCGCAGGTTCTTGAGGCGGTTGGCCTCAGCCTCGTCACAGATCCGTTCGATATGTCTGCCGACTCCGGCAAGGTGATCCTCCAGCAACAGCAGCGTAGAAATTTGGAGGTTGTTCCTGATGAGAAATAAATACATAGCTTTTATTTTTTGGCTTGCCGATCTATTTCACCGCTGGCAGATCAACCTTAATATTCACGGCCTAGATATGAAGCGAGGTAGGAAATGAGCAGCATAACGATCACGCCGGACATGATAGAACGGCGCTTAAAAGAGCTATCAAAAGAGGTAGATAACTCTCACACCGATCTCGCTGAGGCGGAAAAGAATTACTTTGAGACCAAGGCGAAATACGAATTGTCTCTGGCTCACGCCCGGTTATCAGTAGCCAGTAAGAAAGATATAAAGGTGACGGTCAGCGACAAAGCCGATCTTGCGCTGGTGGCTACTGAGGATCTTCACATGAAAATGGCTACTGCCGAAGCTCTAGTCAGAGCAGCTCGGGCTAACGCTTCTCGCATTAGAACGCAGGTGGATATTGCTCGATCTATTGGAACTTCGGTGCGTACTTCTATGGAGTTGGTATGAGCCAAGACGATGCCTTTGTCATGACTCCAATAGGCGAGTCGGTTTATTTTGCCTATCTCCAAGCCATTATGAAACAGAACAATTGTTCGCAAGAAGAAGCAGTAAATATCGTTCGCTCTATTACCGCAATAGCCGATAGCGTCTCGGAATTAGATGAGGAAGACAATGACTGATTTACATGATTTGCTAACAAAATCCCTAAAAGGATTTGACGAGCAAAGAGATCGTTCGCAACAAGTTGAGATTGGGCCAAGTAGTCTGGGTGGATGTCGTAGACGCGTCTATCACGACCTCAAGCTGACGGAAAAAACCAATCTCAATACTGAATCGCTGGCTGCGATACTTGGCACTTTTATCCATAGCGGGATAGAGGAGTCAATCAGAAGGGAAGATCCGTTTGGCGATAATTTCTTTACCGAGATCGAGGTGAGTTCCGGGAGCATGAAAGGTCACATAGACCTATTCATCAAAGATCAAGGAATAGTGGTGGATTGGAAGACCACTAAAGTGAAATCATTACGCTACTTCCCTTCTGAGCAGCAGCGCTGGCAGGTACAAGTGTACGGCTGGCTATTGGCGCAGAACGGTTACGATGTTAAAGAGGTCTCTCTTGTGGCGATCCCGCGTGACGGAGAAATGTTGGATATTCGGGTACACCGAGAACCGTATGATGAGCAAATTGCTAACACAGCTTTAGTGTGGTTGGACTCAATCAGAGAAGGAATTGCCGAGGATAAACCTGCGCCAGTTCCGGAAGAGCGAGTAGCGTTCTGCTCTAAATATTGTTCTTACTACGATCCGACAGGGGAGATTGGATGCCCGAGTACCGCGAAGTAAATTGGGATCAAGCAGCTTGCTTTGATACATATAACGAAATGTTTTATTCGGTGGAGGAAGAAAGAAACGCCCACGCGTATAACTACATAAATGCCGTTAGATCTATCTGCGCTCGCTGCCCTATTTACAATGCTTGTTTAAGTTACGCCTTCCAATACGAAAGTTACGGAGTATGGGGAGGTTTGACGAGTGTGGAAAGAAAGGCGATGATCTTCCCCAAGTTGTACCCGGCTCAGCGAAGGCGAGCGCTCTTTGATCTCGAGAGTTACGGGATCACCAAGGAACAGGTACAGAGCTGCTTGCCGAAAGGATCTAAATGAGTATTCGCCTCATGTCGGAAGTTTGGCGTACCGATCTTCCAACGGTGGAGAAAATGGTCTTGCTTGTCATAGCCGATCACGCGAACGATGAGGGAACAGAGGCGTGGCCTTCTCAAGCTACTATTGCTAAGAAGGCCTCCGTCTCGATCCGTACTGTACAGAGAGCCGTCAATAATTTATGTAAAGAGGGCTATCTCCGTATGGAGAAGCACAAGGGAGGGTCAGCGACTTGTCGAGAAGATCGCCGGCCTCACCGCTACACAATCCGGATCTTGAAATTACGGGGCGACAAAGAGACTACCCGCAAGCTACGGGGCGACTCTCAAGACATAGACGGGGCGACTCTTACGCCGGATACGGGGCGACTTTTACGCCCTAAGAACCTTCCTTTAGAACCACCCTTAGAAACACCCGGGTTTGAATTATTCTGGTCTGTCTATCCTCTCAAAGTCGGCAAGAAAAAAGCGGAACAATCTTTCATAAACTCTTTAGATGAGGTTGAGGTTGAGATAATTATTCAGGGCGCGACTCGTTATGCCCAAGATCCGAATCGGGTTCAGCAATTCACTTTATACCCGGCGACTTGGTTAAACGGGGCAAGGTGGAACGATGAACCTTTGCCAGCCCGAGAGACCACAAAGGAAGAAAAGACGGCGAGAGAGGCATTAGAAGCTCGCAAAAGAACAGAGCAGGAAAGAGTTGCTAGTCAGCGTTTCTTTGATGATCTCGAGGAGCAGCGAGCAAAATCAGTACCGATGCCTGAGGAGTTGAAGAAGATCTTAAAGACAAAAACCCCCACCAAAAGGTAGGGGCGTTTGCCAGCACTCGCGGGTACTTATGTTCCCCGTTTGGCAAAGAGTAATTGATCTTGCGTAATACATGGACTTGACACGCCGTAACTGTTACACTATTCGTAACCGTTATGGTAAAGGAGAGAAATGGAACGCCTCGTATCGCCACAAACATTACAACCCGGCGACCAATTAGTTACCCCTGACAATCATGTATGGAATGTAAAGTTCGTAGATGGGCCAGATCGCATAGGAACTTTCGATGTTGGATTGATTGACAATCAAGGCAACGCTAAATTAGAAATTGTGAACAATCCCGTTAGAATAATTATGTGATTTCTTTTCGTGTAGACGGTCAGCCGATACCGCAAGGTTCGATGAAAGTCATCAATGGACACATAATCCATTCGCAAGGATCGGCGCTCGCAGTTTGGCGAAGCGCCATAGCTCTATCGGCGAAAGCAGCCGGAGCGAGACCAACCCATGAGGCCGTCTCGATGACCCTCGTATTTATTATGAACAAGCCCCGCACCGTCACCCGGCTAGATCCGACCGTTCCTCCAGACCTCGATAAACTTGTTAGGGCAGCCCTAGACGCGCTTACGGCTATTGCCTACAAAGATGACTCACAGGTGATCGAGATCCGGGCTGTGAAGGTCTATGGGGAAAGCCCCGGCGTAGAGGTCGTAATCGCTAAAAAATAGGGGAAAAAATACCCGATAAATCCTTGTCTTTTATAGCCGAATCGGTAGATTAGAGCTATTGGAGGATCTCCCTCCGATGATCTAGCGGAAGGCAATCCGATGACTACTCAAGTTACTACATATGACGCTATGTACGATGCGATCCAAAACCATGCGACAGATACCTACAACGGCAAAACCGGTTGCGCTTGCGGTTGCGCCGGTAATTATGCGGATGCGCAATCTGTCGCAGGGCAGACCCGTATTCGCCGTATGTTAAAAGCCGATTTCTCCAAAGTTTCATTTTACGATTTCGGTCATGGCGAGGGTTGCTACGATCTTGAAAACGGAACAGGCACTAGGTGCGTTCGTGTTTATGTGAAGGTGAACGCGTAATGAGTACCCGAAGCTCTATTGCGATCCTCGAAGACAATCAGATTAAATCTATCTATTGCCACTCAGACGGCTACCCAAGTTATATGGGCGAATTACTCAAGAGCGCTTACGCGACTATTGACCGAGCCAAAGAGATTATCGCCCAACACGATTGTTCTTTTCTAGCTTCGACTATCGAGGAGAGCCGGTTCTATAACTCTTGGCGCGGGGAGAACACTCAAGCTGCCGTTTGGTCTAGTAAAGCAGAATGGATTGATTGGGCTGGAAATGCTGGCCTCGAGTTTGTCTATTTGTTTGACGGATCTGAGTGGACTTGGGAAGCGATCTAATGCTCAAGATATTGTTCAAGGTCACAAAAATAATTCACGATAAATATGGGATTTTTATTAACCCAATTGACCTCCAACCCAAAATGATTTATCTGAATATTAAGAGGAAGGTAACGAAATGATTACAAAGCGAGGCAAGAGAGTTCGAGCAGTATTTATCGTGTTAGCAATCTACGCCGGGTTCAAGATTACCGGCAATATCTGGTGGGTTGGCGACCACTATTGCTGGGGATCAATGACCGAGTGCGTATTAGGAGGCAAATAAATGGAGATCTGTACACAATGTAAGTCACAAGTAGATCGTTTAGCGATATTTCCCGGTGGCCTATGCCTCGAGTGCTGGGCAATCTCACCGGAGGCCAATCGTCAGATCACAGCGCATGAATTGGCGCAGATGTGGGGAGGCAAATAATGAAGTTCAAAGCCATAGTGGAAGTAGATCTGCCGGAGGATCTAAATAAATACGCCGAAGCTCCGAGAGGGTCGCAGCTCTCTTATGTTCAGGCGCTTGCTAAGATCCGCCTAACGCTAGATCTTGATGACGCGTTACGGATATACGGCATACAAGCACAAACAGTTAGCGTGGTAAAGGCTCACTCGTGAAATGTTTTTGGTGCGGATCTCGAGGCGGATTGATCAATCAGTTAATTATTTATTTGACCTCGGACAACCAAGCTATTTATGAGTGTGAATGGTGTACGCATTTAATCTATCAACGGATACGGAAGGAAGGCAGCGATGACTAAGGAAGAAGAATACTCAGGCTGGAAGAACTACGCGACATGGAATGTGTCGCTAACTTTGAACAATGATTACGGTCTCTATACCGGGGCAGTAGCGTTCATGAAAGGCTATACAGGCAAGAGACCTTATATAGATTTCTGTGAAGACTCCGGCCTAGAACATCAAAAGACTCCAGATCGCATAAATTGGATCTCGGCAAAATTGGATTACAAGGCGCTCAACGAGATGATGTACGAGCTTCTAGGATGAGCGATCTGGAAATGTGTACGCGTTGCGAAGACAAAGTAGATCCTGACGAGATGATCAGATTGCTTGATTGGAAATTATGCGAAGTCTGTCAGGGTGATATCTGATGAGCATGAAAGGGTCAGGGATTTATTCAGAGACGGTAACGCGAGAGATCGTGTGTTTGGAGCGTTGCTGGGATTGTATAGATGTTAAGCGATCCTGTGACTCTGTGTTTGAGGTAGACCTCGAGACAGACGATTGGGGCAACATAGAACAAGAGATCGAATGTAAGAAATGTCAGCACACATATACCTATACGGAGGAGCGAGAATGAAATACACAATTGTAGTTATGGCAGACGGTAAAGAAGCTTGGCGACAAGATTACGATGACGCGGTAAAGGCAGTTCATTCGTTTGACAAATTTATAGATCACGGCACATTTTGTAAAGAAAGAATAATTACGCTTACTGAGCCTAACGGTCAAGCGCACATTAAGACTTTTTATCACCCGGCGTTCGTTCCGGTTAAAGGGTAGAATAATCCCGTTCCATTACCAACCGAGAGGAAAAGAAAATGGACAATCTAATATCCCGCTGCGCCTTTGGCGCTTGGCATTATGGGGAACAACTCTGCGAAGCTTGTAAAAAGGGGCAGAACGAGTAACGGGTTAGCAAGTTCGCGCAGATCCTCTTAGCAGCCGTCTTAACGGTAGGATTTGTAGCGCTCCCTCACGCTGAGGCCGAAGCTCCAAAAGCAAACTACGAACAAAGAATGCTGGCGATGACTCCGAAAGCCTACGCGCTTAAACTCGTAACGGCTGAATGGCCTTTGACCAAACAATTCTCCTGTCTGGCGCAGCTTTGGGGCAAAGAGTCTGGCTGGAACCCACGCGCCTTTAATCCAATCAAGGTCAATGGCAAACACGCAGGAGGTATTCCTCAGATCCTTGGACTTGATCCTTTGCTGCCACACACAAAGCAGATTGACCTTGGGATCAAGTATATTAAGCACCGTTATTCCACTCCCTGCCGGGCGTGGGCGTTTTGGCAGATTAGGAAATGGTACTGATGAGTATTATTGAGATAGTTCCGCCGGGCGTTTGGGTCTCACCGACTTCGACTCCGCCGGAGTGGGAAGATGACGAAGACGAATAAATAGATTACTATGCGCTTATGGATAAGGCGATAGTCAAGATAGTCGAGCTAAGGGCTGGCTACTACTGCGAAAGCTGCGGTGGTACGGCTACTGAGTCTATGGCCTTACACCATAGGAAGTTAAAAAGCCGGGGCGGTAAAGACACGCCGGCTAATTTGATACGGGTACATCACGGTTGCCATAATCTAAACACCGATAGTATTCATCTCAATCCGGAGAAGGCTGAGGATAAAGGCTGGATGACTCCTTCGTGGAAAGATCCCGAAGAACAACCCATGCTTTACCATAATTCTTTTTTCGTATTACTACACAATGACGGTTCTATTACAACGCTAGGAGAAGGTAAATGAGTATTCCAATTCAGATCAAAGGTAATGTCGGATCAGATCCAGAACTAAAGTTTTCAAAAGCAGACAAAGCTTGGGCGACATTCAGCCTCGCTTACACGCCACGAACAAAACAAGGCGAACAATGGATTGACGGCGACACGATGTGGTTTCGCGTAGTCCAGTTTGGAGACAAAGCCGAACAATTGGTGGATCAAGTGAGCAAAGGCGACAAAGTATTCGTAGTGGGATCTTGGAAGCAATCCACCTACACGAACAAAGAAGGCGTGGAAAAGACCAATCTTGAAATTAACGCTGCTGAGATCTATGTGATACCTAAAGAAGGCAAAAAGGCTCAGCCTCGACAGCAGGAGGAGGTAGCGCCTTGGTGATCTCAGAAGTTCCTTTAGGAAAAGAAGAAGGCTTGATGAGTTCTGCGGAAGTAGCGCAGCATCTTGGGATCAATATGAATAATTTGCGTCAGATCCAGAGCCGAAAGACTCTCGTTTGGGTTAAGAAATTAGGCCGTAATGTTTATTATCGGGAAGCAGAAGTTATCGCTTACGGAATTAAACGAGAAGCCCGTAAAAAATCGTAGTATTTGACTATGACTATTGTGGCCGATATTGAGATAGTAACTATCGCAGAGATAGATGAAGCTTTGGCGCACCTGCGAGAGCTTCTCCAAGATCGTTACGGCAATCGGCTGACTCATCAGAAAAGAACGCTACTGCTGGACAGTTTAGATGACTTGTTAGACGCTCGACTACAACTCACGATGAAATAATCTATTTAGGAGGCAATATGGAGATCAAACAGGTACTACTAGGCGACCTCAAGTTATATCGGAACAACCCGCGTAAAGGTAATGTAGATCTAATTGCTGACTCGCTAAAGCGTTATGGTCAATATAAACCTATTACGGTCAATGCCAACACCGGAGAAATCCTAGCCGGCAACCACACTTACCAAGCTGCGGAGACTTTAGGCTGGGATTACATAGATGTTGTTTATGTCCATGTAGACGACATAACCGCAGCAAAGATCGTGGCTATTGATAATCGTTCTAGTGATAATGGAACATACGACAACAAACAATTAGCAGAACTTCTCGAGGCTTTGCCTGAGTTAGACGGAACTGGCTACACCTTCGAGGAATACGACAGCCTCTTAGCGGTGATGAACGAAGCTACAATGCCTGTTCTATCAGATCAAACTTATTTCACCTCAGTAGAGGTAGGAGATACCGGGCAAAGCGGAGTCCATTTCATTCCAACTTTGGGAGATTATGCGGAACGCTATGCTCAAAAGGCTACGCGTATGTTGATGATGGACTATGACAACGATACTTATGTATGGTTGATTGATAAACTAATCCAATATCGAACAGCCAATAATATTACGAGCAACTCTGACGCGGTATTGAGCCTTGTGGAGAATGCCGTAGGAGAGAAAAGACCCGTTAATGAACTTAGCTGAGTTACCTGTCTATAAAGTCAAACGAGTTATGACCGAGGAAGACGCAAGCGCACTTGTTGGTACTACCGTTCCAGAATTTGAACCAACTTGTAATAAAGAAGGGATCTGGATTGACGAAGACACAGAAGAAGTCATATTTGTCTATTTTCCAATGGAGCAAGAAGTCAATCTTCTTCGAGCAGCAGTTCTCAATATCAATTACGGTGAAACAATCCGGCAATCAAGTGGACTCAAAAATAAATCAAGAACTTTCGGAATGGCTCCACGCAAGATATTCCAACGCAGAGAGACTTGCCGACCAACTACCCTCGCGTTAGAACAGCCAAGCGAACACGCAGTATTGATCGCTTTTGCTGAAAGGTTCGCGCAGCTCTATAAAGAGTTTGCTCCAGATCTATACGAGAACGATAAGAAAAACCTTGAAAACGCAGGATTATCTGATGAGTGGCGTATGACAGATGACGCGCTTTGGACTTCCGGAGTAGTAAATAAGTCTTCAACTTTGCCTTATCACCGAGACGGCTTCAATTTCGCTACTTGGTCTGCGATGCCGGTGATCCGTAGAGATATGTCTGGCGGGTATCTCACTTTGCCTGAGTACGATCTGACTTGTTCTTGTCGTGACGGCTGGGTGACTTTCTTTGCCGGATACAAATATGTTCACGGAGTAACTCCAATGTCTCCAAAGACCAAAGACGCTTACCGATATTCGATAGTTTATTATGCTTTGCGCGGTATGAAAGATTGTTTTACTTACGCAGTAGAAACGGCTAAAGGCAAAGAGTCTCGAACAAATCGAGAAGACAACATGGCGCGAGCGCTTAAAGGCGAGATAGATATGCCAACAATTGGCAAGGTAAAGAAGATTGAATAGTGATTATGCTTATTTTCATGAAGCGCAAACTCAATCACGCGACATGGATCCTGCTTATCCGGTATTAAAATGGTTTGCGGATCAGTTAGAAAGAGATAAAGGATTGTGGCTAACATTTCTATTCGTTGGTTACTATCACATGGGGTCAGCGCTTAAAGCGTTTAGCCTTTATCCAGTTCCTACTGTTCCGGATCAAGAGACTCTCAAGCTACCAATCGCACAACCTCGCCGGGCACATAGATCTACATTAAAGTTCGCTCAGCACCTTGACTCTTTGTGCCGAAAGATAGATGAGCATGACGGTCTAGGCGCATGGCTAGATAGCGCCTGTACCTCAGAAGATCCGATAGTCAATTGGAAGACGATCAACGATGAGTTAGCGACTGTGTTCGGTAACGGGCGTTGGGCTGCCTACAAAACGGCAGAGATCCTACTCAAAAGCCACGGGTTCAATCTCGAAGTGCCAGACATGGGTAATGCGAACTCAAGTGGGCCACGCAAAGGCTTAGGTTTATTTTTTCCGGGTCTGCCTATGGGCAATTCTCCTGACGAGATAACGAAGCTTGATGACCTTAGCAACGAAGTAGTCAAATACCTGACAGGCAGAGTTACTCAAGTCAGCATGGAGACAGCCGAGACCTCGTTGTGCGATTTCTATGCGATGACAAAGGGGCGTTACTATGTCGGCATAGACATAGATGAAATGTTAGAACAATTACACCGCGTTCCTTCTGACCTGACTGAGTGGGCTTTAAAGGCAAGATACGAGACTTTGCCTCATAACTATTTAGGCGAACTTAACGGTTGGACAGGAATAGACAAAAGCCGTAAATCTGTATACAGCCAAACTCGAGAGATTGCGGTGCGATGAAACTAATTGTGATTGGGGCAGGGATCGCGGGATCATCAGCAACAAGGATCGCCCGGAGCAAGGGTTGGGAAGTGACTTTGATTGACCACGCACCTGAACAAGCTGCGTCACGATCCGCTTTGGCGACTATTCGCCCTACTTGGTTCAGTAAATCTGAACGCGCCGATCTTGAAAGATCGTGGGAGTGGTACAGCGCTTGGGGAGCAGCCGGATCAAAAGAGGCTTATGTATCAAATTGGCGCAGCCCAGAAATTAAAGCGCAAAAAGATTGGTGGCTAGTAGATCCACTCGTACCTTTACTTGATCCAGACATAACTGAGCGCGTGATTGGTATTGA
>Ga0114974_10002306_pt1 | contig 14683 bp, 10 predicted proteins | sample S_130206_EF_Meta_FD_87318 | JGI IMG/M metagenome (GOLD analysis project Ga0114974, IMG submission 87318) | Freshwater microbial communities from Lake Simoncouche, Canada to study carbon cycling - S_130206_EF_MetaG | ecosystem: Environmental > Aquatic > Freshwater > Lake | place: Lake...
CGAAAGGAATGCTCCGGTGATGCTCCGCGGATTTGCCGCCACGTCGTCGGGCGTCCCTGCCGCCACCACTTCGCCGCCGCGCTTCCCTGGCCCGGGGCCAAAGTCGACCACCCAGTCGGCGGCGCGGATCGTCTCCTCGTCGTGTTCGACAACGACGACGGTGTTCCCCTTGTCGCGGAGGGCTTCGAGCGCCCCGAGCAAGCGGGTGTTGTCGCGCGGATGAAGGCCGATGGAGGGCTCGTCGAGGACGTAGAGCACCCCCGAGAGCCCAGAGCCGATCTGGGCGGCGAGGCGGATCCGCTGGCTCTCGCCACCGGAGAGCGTCGGTGCCTTGCGGTCGAGGGCGAGGTAGCCGAGGCCGACCTGATCGAGGAAATCGAGCCGCGAGCGAATCTCCTTGAGCAGCTCCGCAGCGATCACGCCCTGCGTCGCGTCGAGCGTGAGCGCGGCGAGAAACTCCCGCGCGTCGGCGATTGGCAGGCCGCAGAGGCGATCGAGCGACAGCTCCGGCCCGTGCGTTGCACGGGCCGGCTTCGAGGCTGTGGTGATCCGGACGGCCCGCGCCTGGGGCGAGAGCCGGGCCCCCTGGCACCCGTGGCAGGGGGTGATCCGCATTAGCTTCTCGAGCATCCGCCGGAGGATCCCGCTCTTGGCATTCCGCCACCGGTTGCCGAGCATCGAGAGGATCCCCTCGAACTTGGTCTTCGCCCCCCGTTCGGCCTTGCCGCTCTTCCAGGCCAGCCCGATCTCTTCGAGGCCGGTGCCCTCGAGCCAGATCCGCCGCTGCAGCGGCGTGAGATCCTCCCACGGGGTGTCGAGGAGGGTGCCGGCGGGAAGCTTGCGCTTCGCTTCGGCGTGCGCGGCGACCCCCGTGAACAGGCGCCGCATCCAGCGCGGCATGTCGCGGAAGCTCCCCAGGATCCCCAGCGCTCCTTTGCGGAGCGACTTGCCCGGCTCGGTGACGAGCTTGTCGGGGTCGATGCCGTAGATCTCGCCGAGCCCTTCGCAGGCCGGGCATGCCCCCTGCGGGCTGTTGAAGCTGAACAGCTGCGGTTCGGGCGTGGCGTAGCTCACCCCACAGGCGGTGCAGGCGTAGCGGCTCGAGAGGACGAGCTCGTCGGAGCCCGCTTGAGCCGGTCGATCGGCCGCTTCGTCGTCGTCATCGCCGGTCTTTCGCTTCGCCTTCTTCTTCCGCGCCGCAGCGGGTGCCTGTGCCTCGGCGGGCGTCGACTCCCCCTCGGGCTCGGCGGCCACGATCACCATTCCTCCGCCGGTGCGGAGCGCGAGTTCGACCGCCTCGGCGAGCCGGCTGCGGGTCGCTTCGCCCGGAACGAGCCGATCGACCACCACCTCGATCGTGTGCTTGAGGAGCTTCTCGAGCGGCGGCGGATCCTCGACGCGGACGACGCGGCCATCGACGCGTGCCCGGGTGAATCCCTGACGGACGAGATCGGTGAACAGGTCGCGGTGTTCCCCCTTGGCGTCGCGCACCAGGGGCGCGAGCACGAGGATCCTCTGCCCGCCCCGCTGGGCGAGGATCCGCTCGACGATCGCGTCGCGGGGCTGGGCCTCGAGGACCCCGTCACACTCGGGGCAGTGGGCGCGTCCGACCCGCGCGTAGAGCACGCGGAGGAAATCGTGGATCTCGGTCATCGTCGCCACCGTCGAACGGGGGTTTGTCCCGGCCGACTTTTGCGCGATGGAGATCGAGGGGGAGAGGCCCGTGACGCTGTCGACGTCCGGCCGCGGCAGCTGGCCGAGGAACTGGCGGGCAAAGGTGGAGAGGCTCTCGACGTACCGCCGCTGACCCTCGGCGTAGAGCGTGTCGAACGCCAGGCTCGACTTCCCCGATCCGCTCACTCCAGAGAGGCAGACCAGCCGGCCGCGGGGGATCCCGACAGTGACGTCCCGGAGGTTGTGCTCGCGGGCACCGCGGACCACGATCGGGGGAACTTGCATGGGAGGAGGCCGGGGGGATGGCGGGGAAAACGGCAGAGCGGGCGCCATTGTAGCGCCCCGGGACCGGCAGGCTGGACATCGCCTCCGGGCTGCCATACCATCGGATTCCCTGGTGGGCGCCTCCGCAGAGCCGCCCGCCTTCGACGGGGCGGTAGCTCAACTGGGAGAGCGCGGCGTTCGCAATGCCGAGGTTGGGAGTTCGATCCTCCTCCGCTCCACTGACTGTCGGCTCGGGTCAACCTGGAGGCTCAGGTCAACCCTTAGGCTCAGGTCAATGGTGTAGGTTCAGGTCAACCGTGTAGGTTTAGGTCAACCGTGTAGGTTTAGGTCACAGGTCAGTCGTCCACGAGTGCCCGGGTGCGGCAGTCGGGGCGCGGGTTCGAGCTCGCGAAAGCTCCCCGGTGGGGATGCTCAGGGCTCATTGGGGCTGGGATTCGTTCCATGGCCACCTCGGCTGATCCCTCCGCCGACCTCATGCTCCGGGTGCAGGCCGGCGATGCCGAAGCCTTCGAGCAACTGGTCACGCTCTGGCAAGACCGGCTCGTGACGCTCTTTCTCCACCACACCGGCGACCATTCCACCGCCGAGGATCTCGCCCAGGAAGTCTTTCTCCGCGTCTACCGGGCGCGGGAGGGATATCGGCCGACGGCGAAGTTCTCTACCTGGGTCCACACGATCGCCAACAACGTGGCTAGCGACCTCCGGCAACGGGCCTACCGGAGGAAGGAGCATGGCGTGGCCCCTTCGACGTCGTCGTCATCGAGTGCCGTCGGCCTCGAGCAGATCGCCATCGCCGCCAGCGGCGAACGGCCCGCCCGCGAGGCCGATCGGCAGGAGCTCCAGTCGGTCGTCCGCGACGCGATCTCCTCCCTCAACGACAACCAGCGGATGGCCGTGCTGCTGGCGAAGTTCGAGCACTGTTCGTACGAGGAGATCGCCACGGCGATGGGGCTGTCGGTGCCCGCCGTGAAGTCGCTCCTCTTCCGGGCCCGCGACCAACTTCGCGCCACGCTCGAGTCGTATCAGCGCGATGGCGTCCGCGCTCCGGCCGCCGGAGAGCCCGGCGGAGCGGCGCCATGAGCCGATCCGCCTCGACGCCAGCCGACGCCGTTCCCCCACCCCGACCAGGGAGCGACAGTCCTGAGGCTGATCCGCTCGACGACATCCGCCTCCTGCTCGACGGCCTCGCTCCCTCGGCCGCCCCCTCGAGCCTCGCCTCGACCACCATCGAGATGGCGGCCGTCTCGGCGACCGGGCGCAGCGCCCCCCTGACGAAACCGAGCCGGACGCTGCGCCGGTCGTGGTGGGGGCCGGCGGGATGTGTCGTCGGGGCCCTTGCGATCGGATTGGTCGTCGGCAGGGCCACGACCCCCGATCCCGACGAGCGAATCCTCGAATACCTCCCCGTGGTCGAGCACCTTGCTGTCCTCCAGGAGGCGGGCTCCGTGGCGTTTCTCCAGTCGGTCGCCGAACGGGCCTACCCGCCTCCGCGTCGGTTCCCGTTTGGCCGGCCCCCCGAAGAGCGTCCGGCAGACGGCGAGGCACGCCACTCGCCTCCGGCTCCTCCGGACGACGATGACGACTGGCTCCAGCTCAACGACACGCTCGAGGCCCTCCAGGACGGGCCGTTCGGCCCCGAGACCCCGGCCGGTGAACTCGACGCGCGTCGCGAACGTGTCGAGGACCTCGACGCCGAGGCGCGCCGCCGGATGGCTGATGCGGCGGCGGCGTTCCAGGGGTTGCCGCTCGCTCGGCGCCATGACGTCATCGAGCTTGCCCGGGCGCTGGGGGAGGGAGATCCGGACGGGGAGCTGGACACGCTTGTGGACGCGGCCCGATCGTGGCACCGCTGGCTGGCGTGGCGCGATCCTGCCGATCGCCATTCGATCGTGGCGCTTGAGGCGCATGAACGGCTCGAATGGCTCGATCGCTACGCCCGGTTCAATGCCCGGCCGAGATTTCCGCAGGCGCCGCAAGGGCGCGGAGAAGCCGGTGAGCCGCCGGGGCGGGGCTGGCCCGGGTGGTGGGGGTTCGGAGGGGATCGGCCGGGATCGATGCGCGGCAACCGCAACGGTTCGGATCAGCGTGGGGAGCGGGGCCGCGGGGGGATGCCCCGTCCGCCGGCGAGCGAGCGTCCAGCGGAGGATCGCCCCGTCACGGTGCCCCCCGAGGGCGCTGCGGAGACGCCGTGACGACCCGCTTCCCGGAGGAACTAGACGACCCGCTCCCCGAGGAACTAGACGACCCGCTCCCCGAGGAACTAGACGACCCGCTCCCCGAGGAACGAGACGACCCGTTCCCGGAGGAACGAGGCGAGTCTGGCGTTGAAGGCGGCCGGATCTTCCATCGGCGTCATGTGGCCGCAGCCGGGAAACGTCTCGAGCTCCGCTCCCTCGATCAACGCTGCGGCGCGCTCGAGGCACTCCGGCGGCGTGATCATGTCCTCCGCGCCGACGACGAGGAGCGTTGGCAGGGAAAACCCTGCGGCGGCGGCGGTCATGTCGGGCCGATCGCCGAGCGCCTCGAGCGCCGTCTGGATCGTGGCCACGGCCGTCCGCTCGATCGTGCCGCGGAGGCGGGCCTCGATCGGGCGGCGATCGGTGCCTGGGCCCCGCGCGAGGAGGCGGGGGACCATGGCCTCGGCGGCGAGTCCTGCCCCCAGTCGGCCGACGCGCTCGGAGAGATCGACGCGGCCGGCCCGCGCTTCGGGGGTGTCGGCTTCGAGTTTCGTGTCGACGAGCACGAGCCCACGGAGGCGGGCCGGGTGGCGGACGGCGAGATGCTGGACGACATAGCCCCCCATCGAGAGGCCGCAAGCGACGACCGGCTCCCGGCACTCAATGGCGTCAAGGATCGCCACCACCTCGTCGGCCATGGCGGCGATCGACGACGACGTCGGGCCGTCGCTGCCGCCGAATCCGGCGAGGTCGGGAACGATCAGCCGGGCGACTCCGTCGAGCTGTCCCCCCGGCGCCACGAGTCCCCACTGCCCGTCCCACATCGAGTGATCGAGGGGAAATCCGTGGAGGAGGACGACCGGCAGTCCGCTTCCCGCCTCGCGGACGGCGATCCGCCGGCCATCGTGCAGTGTTGCCAGCCGCGCTTCCGGCACTCGGCTGGCCGCTGCGGGGGAAGACTCGGTCATGGCTTCGTGGCCGCCTTCGCCGCCATCGCCTCGAACCGCTCGAGATTCTTCTCGATCGTGAGGTTGTGCGGTTCATGACGTCGCGCCAGGCTCTGCCAGCGGACGGCCCCGGCGAGGTCGCCGGCCGCGGCCCGGCAATGGGCGAGGGTGTCGAGATAGCTCGAGTTGTCGAACGACTTCACCAGCGACTGCTGGGAGTAACGCGTCGCCTTGTCGGCATCCCCCTCGGTGTTGGCGACGAGCCAGGCATATTCGTTGTAGCCATTGGCGTCGTCAGGAACGCTCTGGATCTCGTTTTCGATCTGCCGCAGCGCCTCGTTGATGCGGCGGACGGCGTCGGATCGCTGGTCGGGGGTGTTGTCGGGCAACTGGTAGAGGGCGATGAGGGAGTCGACATCCTTGCCGAGGGATCGGAGGGCGGTCTCGAGGAGCCGGCGCCGTTCGGCGGCGTCGCCGCGGGTCGCCGCGGCACACGAGGCGAAGAAGTCGGCCCGGGCATGAGTGGCCCGATGGTCGCGGCCGAGTTGGGCGAGCTGCTGCTCGACATTGAAATCGCGCCGCGGAGGGTTTGGTCCGAACAGGCGCCCGAGGCACGCCGCCGCCTCCTCCTCGCGGCCGAGTTCGTGGAGGTATTCGGCGGCCAGGATCGCGGTGTAGCAGTACTCGTAGGGCAGGGACTGCGGATCGTCGAGAACGGCCGTGTAGGCACGCATCGCCCAGTCAACGCATCCCCACCGCGCCATGACCAGGCCCGACTGCATCATCAGCCGGCTGTTGCGCCCGCCCCCCTGGGTCTGGATGGCTGCGAAGGCGGCGTCTGCCAGGGCCGTCGCCCGGCCGAGATCACCGCGGGTCCGTTCGGCGGCGGCGGCGGCGCAGGCCACAAGCGGATTGGCAGTGATCAGGTCGGGACGGGCATCGTGGATCTGGTCGACGATCCCCGGGATGCCAAGATCGGTGCCCCACGTGAGCGTCTCGATCGTCCGGGAGGAGATCTGGGCGGCGGGGACACCGTCCCACTGGGCGGCGAGCAACGCCTTGCCCGCTGCGATCGCTTCGTCTTTCCGGCCGGCGGCGAGGAGCATGGCGATCCGCGTGCGGGCGAAGATCCTCCCGACCTCCGTCGCGTCTGCGTTAGAGCGTCCTTGATCGCCGTCGTCGTCCTCCTCCTCATCGGCTCCTTCCTGCTGGGGGCCGTGGTCGCCGTCGGTGCGTTCGAGGTGCGCCAGCGCCGTGGCTGCCGCCGCGAGCGCCGCGTCTCGAGCCGTGGGCGTCTGCGCTGCGGAGAGTTCGATCACGGCCCGCGTGAAGGCAGCCGCCGGCCGGGCGCTCGACCCCAGCCCGGCGGTCGCGCGGGCGGCGATCGCCGGCCACCAGCGGTTGTCCGCCTGCCACTCCCGCACGAGGAGCGCCGCTGCCACGCGCGATCCCTCCGGCGAGCGCTCCAGGCGGATGATCCGCGCCAAAGCCTCGATGCCGGCGTCGTCGTCGACGCGGAGGAGGCGGTGCATGACACGGACGCGTCGGGCGAAGTCTCGCTGCTTGTAGCTCTCGAGCAACCGCGTCACCTCGGGGGGATCGTGCGGCATGCCGAGGGGGATCGTGTCGACGAGCCATCGGGCCCGCAACGCGACCTCGAGATCGCGTTCGAGTTCGGCGGCCGCTAGCAAGGCATCGACCGCCGCGGGGCCGATCGCCTTGAGCTCGGCCGAGGCTGCCTCCCGGCGCTGGAAGTCGGTGTCTCCCAGCCGGGCGATGAGCGCGGCGATCGCCTCCGGCGCGGGCTCGGCGGGGGGGACGCTGGTCGTTCCCGCCAGTGCCGGCCCGGTGGCGAGCAACAGCGCGACGAGCAGCCACTCGGCAGCCATCCCCGATCGCCTGGCAGAGTGATGCATGGTGGCACCGTGGAAGATGGAGGGAGTGGGGGGCATGCGCTGCAATCCTCCCGTGAACCACGGTCGCCGAGGTAACGGGCCCCGGTCAGGTGGCGTCGGGCTCGATACCCAGATCTCGGATCGTCACGATCGCATCGAGGGGGATGCCGCGGGCAGCGAGCGTGTCCCCGGCCCCGGCGAGCCTGTCGATGACGGTGACAACGCGCTCGACAACGAGGCCGAACTCGATCGCCCGGTCGATTGCCAGCAGCGAGGATCCCCCCGTGGTGGTCACATCCTCGACGATCACCACCTTGTCGCCAGGGGCGACCGGACCCTCAATGTAACGCTTCGTGCCATGATCCTTCGGCTCCTTGCGGACCATGAATCCGCGCAGATCGAGCCCGGCGACCCCGGCCATCGTGACGACGGCACTGGTCACCGGATCGGCCCCGATCGACATCCCCCCGACGGCGGCCGGCAGGGGGCCGTGGGCCCGGAGGATTTCGAGGATCGCCCGGCCGACGAGCATCGAGCCGCGGGCGTCGAGGATCACCTGCTTGGCGTCGAGGTAGAAGCTCGCCTCCCGTCCGGAGGCGAGACGGAACGTCCCGCGGCGGAGGGCCTTGGCGGTGATCAGGGGGACCAGTTCGGCAACGATTTGTGAGCGGGTTGTGTCCATCCCGGGAGTATAAGCGGTGTGGGCACGGCGGGGATGGGCCCGGTTTTTTTGACTCCGCCGGGGATGGCCATAGAATTCGTCCGTTGTCGCCCCCCGGCACCTGAGGACGGTCATGCCATTCAATGCCGCGACACCCGACACTCTTTGGACAGGGTCATCCCCGGCCCTCGTCCACGCCAGTGACGTCTGGGAACGTCAGCGACGCTCCCGGGCAACCGTCACCGCCGCGCGGCGGGCGATGGTGGCGCTCGCGCTCCTCGTCGCGACGACGCTAGGCACGGGGGCTGGCGGGGCTGAGCCTGCCGACCCTCCCGCCGATCCTCCCCCCGATCCGGCCAAAGCCGTGGTCGATGGTGGGGGCGCGGCTGCGCCCCGCGACGTCCCGGTGGCCGTCGTCCCCCTCCGCTTGCCGATCACCGGCACCCGTGACACGCAGGTCGAGGGGACGGTCCTCCGCACTCTTGATCGGCTCCTCGCCCGCCCCGGCGAGCGCGGCGTGCTCGTGTTCCGCTTTGACGGCGCCGACGATCCGGGCGCGGGGGCAAGCGACTTCGGTCGATCGCTGGCGCTGGCCCGCTTCCTCGCCGACCCGCGCCTCTCCGGCGTGAAGACGGTGGCTTGGCTTCCGGCGGGGGCCCGCGGACATGCCGTCCTCGTGGCGCTGGCCTGCGAGGAGATCGTGCTCGCCCCCGACGCCATCTTCGGCCCGGCGAACGCCGACGAGCCGTTCATCGACGACGCCATGCGTGCGGTCTATGCCCAGGTGGCCGCCCGACGGAAGACCGCCCCCCCGGCGCTCGCCCAGGCCCTCCTCGATCCCCAGGCGCGGGTCGTGCGTGTGGCCACCGACGATGGCGACCAGCTCGTGACGGCTGCCGAGGTGCCTGCCCTCCGCGATCGGGCCGCGATCCTCGATGAAGAGGAGATCGGGCCGGTGCCCTTGGCGCTGTCGGGGCGGCGAGCGCGGGAGTTGGGGGTGGCACGGGCGCTGGCGCGGACGCCCGCCGAGGTGGCTCGGAGTCTCGGCCTCAGCGAGACGGCGCTCGAGGCCGATCCGACCCTCGATGGCGGCTGGAAGGGGGTGCAGGTGGTCCTCTCCGGCGTGATCACGGCCGACCTCGTCGCCCGCACGCGGACGCGGATCGAGGAGGCGATCGCCTCCGGACGGAACTTCGTCTGCCTGCGGATCGACAGCCCGGGTGGCGAGCCGGAGCAGAGCCTCGTTTTGGCGGCCTACCTCGCCAGCCTCGATGCCACGCGTGTCCGCACCGTGGCCTGGGTGCCCCGCGAGGCCCGGGGCGATGCGGCGCTGGTCGCCACGGCGTGCGACGAGCTGGTGATGGGAGCCGAGGCCGTCCTCGGCGGCGAGGGGGCCGCGGCGATCGACGGACGCTGGGCCGAGGCGATCACGGTCGCGTGGCGCGAGGGGGTGGCGAAGAAACGGGATCGGTCTTGGTCGCTGCCGGTGGCGCTGGTCGCTCCGGGGATCGTCGTCCGCCAGGCGACCCGGCCCGCGACGGGACGCGTCGGGTATTTCTGCGAGGAGGAGTTTGACCGGCTCGACGATCGCGAGGCGTGGCAGCTCGGGGCCCAGGTCGGCGTCGGCCCGTTGGTGCTCAATGGCAAGGCGGCCGAGTCGCTCGGTCTGGCGGCCCATGTCGTCGAAGGGTTTGACGCGGTGGCCCGGACGTACGGTCTCGAGGGGGACGTCGCCCTCGCCGCACCCGGCTGGGCCGACACGCTCCTCGACGCCCTGGCCAGCCCCGGCATCGCCTGGCTGCTCCTCGTCATCGGGGGCGCGGGGCTGTACATCGAGCTCCACACTCCCGGGATCGGCTTCGGGGGCTTCATCGCCATGGTGGCGTTCATCATCTATTTCTGGAGCAATCATCTCCATGGGACGAGCGGATGGCTCGAGGTGATGCTGTTCCTCGCGGGCCTGATCTGCCTGGCGGCGGAGATCTTCGTCCTCCCCGGATTCGGCGTCCTCGGGCTCGGCGGAGGCCTGCTTATGGTGGCGTCGCTGATCCTTGCCAGCCAGTCGTTCGTGCTCCCCACCAACGCCTATCAATTCCGGCAACTCCAGTGGTCGCTCCTCGGCATTCTCGGCGCGGCCATCGGCGTCACGATCCTTGCCGTCGTTGCCCGGCGCTGGCTCCCCGAGTCGCGGCTCTTCCGGCACGTGCTTCTTGCGCCTCCCGGCGACAGTGCGGTCGACCTGATCGATGATCCGCTCGAGGCCCTCGTCGGCCTCGAGGGAGAGACGACGTCGCGGCTCGCGCCCGCCGGCAAGGCGCGGATCGGTGAGGAGATTCACGATGTCTCGAGCGACGGCCAGCTCGTCGAGCCGGGGATGCCGGTGGAGGTGGTGGCGGTTCGCGGTGGGCGGTTGCTCGTCCGGGCGATCGATGCCGGGGAGCGGGGGACGCACGGATGAGCCCGGTTGTCTGGGTCGCTGCCCTGTTCCTCGTCGGCATCGGCGTGATCGTCCTCGAGGTCTTCGTCCCTTCCGGCGGGGTCCTCGGCTTCGTCAGTGTGGCGGCGATCATCGCCGCGATCGCCACCGCCTTCCTCGAGCTCGGCGTCGGCGCCGGCACGGCGATGATCGCGCTGTCGGTCGTCGTGGTACCGGTGATCCTCGGCTTGGCGTTCCGCTGGTTTCCGGAGACGCCCCTCGGTCGGCGCGTCCTCCCGGCCCCCCCCGAAGCGGCCGATGTCGTCCCCGACGCGCCGCGCCGGCGGCGGGCCCGCGATCTCGTCGGCCAGCGCGGGCGGACCACGAGCGACCTCCTCCCCTGGGGAACGGTGGAGGTGGGGAGCGAGTCGCTCGACGGGGTGAGCGAAGGGGGGCCGATCGATGCCGGCAGCGAAATCATCGTCGTGGCGGCCCAGGGAGCGGCCGTGGTGGTGCGCCCGGCCCCGGTTGCCGCGGCGCCAAAACGTGCCGCTGAGCCCGTGGCCGAACCGGAAAAACCGGCAGCCCCGGAAGCCCCCCGGCTGTCGCCGACCCTCGAGAACTTCACCTTCGAGTCATTCGAGCCCCCCGACGCTTGACTCGCGGCGTCCGCGGAACAACGCTGGAACTGTCCCCTGCCGTGCCCCGAGGCCCCGGCCCTGGGTCAGCGCCCCCGTCCGGAGCCACCGATGCCCCCGTTTGTTCTGCCGGTCGTCCTGCTTGTCGTCCTCGTCGTCGGCCTTGGCATCGCCGCCATGCTGGCCCGCTACCTGCGGCTGTGGCTGCAGTCGTATGCCTCGAGCGCCGGCATCGGGCTGTTCGACCTCGTCGCCATGAGCTTCAAGAAGGTCAACCCGAACGTCATCGTTCGCAGCAAGATCATGGCGGTGCAGGCCGGACTCGGCGATTCGACCGGGATCACGCGGCAGGCCCTCGAGGAGCACTCGATGGCCGGCGGCCGCGTCCCGCTCGTGGTGCAAGCGCTGATCGCGGCCAACAAGGCAAAGATCAAGGAGCTCAACTGGAAGCTGGCGACGGCGATCGACCTGGCCGGACGTGACGTTCGCGAGGCGGTGCAGACGAGCGTCTATCCGAAGGTCATCGATTGCCCCGGCCGGAACAGCGGCCGCGAGACGCTCGACGCGGTGGCGAAGGACGGCATCCAACTCAAAGTCCGGGCCCGCGTGACGGTGAGGACGAATCTCAATCAGCTCATCGGCGGTGCCACCGAGGAGACGATCGTCGCCCGGGTTGGCGAGGGGATCGTCTCGGCGATCGGTTCGGCCGAGCGCTACACGAGCGTCCTCGAGAATCCCGACGTGATCTCGAAGACGGTGCTCGCCCGCCGCCTCGATTCCAACACCGCCTTCGAGATCGTCTCCATCGACATCGCCGACATCGACGTCGGGGCCAACATTGGCGCCCGCCTCCAGGCCGACCGGGCCGAGGCCGACACCCGCGTCGCCCGGGCCAACGCCGAAGGGCGGCGCGCGATGGCGGTTGCGAAGGAGCAGGAGATGATCGCCGGGATCGAGGAGAGCCGGGCGCTGTTGGTGGAATCGGAGGCCGAGGTGCCGCGGGCGATCGCCGATTCGCTCGCCAGCGGTGGGCTCGGGATCGTCGACTACTACAAGATCCGCAACCTCCAGGCCGACACCGACATGCGGCGGACGATCGCCGGCGTCGGCAACGGGCCGGCCACGGCGACCCATGCCGTTCCTTCCGGTCAGTGAGCCCACGTCGGTCGCTCCACCCATTCAATCCCCATTGCGGAACCCACCCCGATGCCCGCGTTTCCCGTCGTCGCGTGCATGGTCCTGCCGCTGGCCGCCAACGATTGGCTCGAGGGGCTGGTCCCGTTTCTGTTCTTCGTGATCTGGATCGTGTCGCAGGTTGTGGGAGTCGTGCGGCGGATCGGCGGCGGGGGAAAGGTCGCGGGGGGTGATCCGAATGCCGGCCGGACGGTCGGCCCGGCGCCCGGTCAGGTGCGGGAGGTGCGGCCGCCGGTCGTCCCCGTCGGCGAGCTTGACCGCCGCGCTTCCGAGCTTGACCGCCGCGCTTCCGAGCTTGACCGCCGCGCTTCCGAGCCTGACCGCCGCGCTGCCGAGGATGATCTCCAACGTCAGATCGAGGCCTTCCGGCGCGGGCAGGCGGCGGGGGGGATTCCCGATCCTCCGCGCCGCACCCCCTCAAACCCACCGGCCCTCCCCAAGGCCCCACCACGGCGCGAACCGGTGGCCGGGAAGCCCGCTGCGCCGCGCGGCCAGGAGGGGGGCGTGCGTCGATCCCCCGCGCCGACGGCGAACCGTTCCGCTGCCGTACCGGCACGACAGGGAACGCCGCCGGCGAACAATCCACCGCCGATTCTCGGTGGCCATGGCGGCGAGATCGGCCGGCATGTCGACGGCGCGTTCGCGCACGATCTCGCCCACGCCGGAATCCGTCCCGGCAGCAGTGACCAGTCGGCGGTCGCCCCGCAGACAGTGCCGACGGTCGCGCACGAACTCGTGGCGATGTTCCGCGATCCCAAGACGATCCGTCAGGTGATCCTCCTCCGCGAAGTACTCGACCGACCGATCGATCGCTGGTGAGCGGGGAGCCTTGTCGGCAGAGGTTGGAGACGTAGGATCCTGCCATCGACAAAGGCATCTGCGACTCGAGGAGACGATCCCCATGCACGGCACGCAAGGACCAGCCCCGGCGGCGACATCGGCCGCTCTGGCCGGATCACCGGCCGTGGCGCGGCCCGGTGTCACCCGGCTCGGCTGGATCGGCACCGGCGTGATGGGACAGTCCATGGTCGGTCGCCTCCGCGATGCCGGCTTCGACATCCTCCTCACCACCCGTTCGCGATCGAAGGCCGAGTCGCTCCTCGAGCGCGGCTGCCAGTGGGCCGAGTCGCCGGCGGCCGTGGCCGCCGGGGCGGACGTCGTCTTCGTGATGGTGGGACATCCCTCCGATGTGCGCGGGGTGGTCCTCGGGGACGAGGGCGTCCTCGCGGGGGCCGCCCCCGGAGCGATCCTCGTCGATCACACGACGAGTGCCCCGAGCCTGGCAGGTGAGATCGATGCGGCGGCTGCCGCTCGGGGGCTATGGAGCCTCGACGCACCGGTGTCGGGAGGCGACAAGGGCGCCCGCGAAGGGACGTTGACGGTGATGGTCGGCGGGGCGGATGCCCCGCGCGAGGCGCTGGCGGCGTGTTGGGCGGCCGTGGCCGGCAGCGTGGTTGCCTGTGGCGCCGCCGGTGCCGGGCAGCGGACGAAGCTCGTCAACCAGATCGCCATCGCTGGCGGCATGGTGGGGATGTGCGAGGCGCTCCTCTTCGCCCATCGGGCAGGGCTCGACGTCGAGACGACGCTCCGTGCCATCTCCGGCGGGGCCGCCGGTTCGTGGTCGCTCTCTCATCTGGCGCCCCGGATCGTGCGCGGGGATTTCGCGCCTGGCTTCATGGTGGAGCACTTCGTCAAGGACATGCGGCTGGCCCTCGACGAATGCCGCCGCCTCGATCTCCCCCTGCCAGGGCTGGCGCTTGTGGAGTCGCTCTACACGGCCCTCCTCGCCCACGGTCGGGGGCGCCTGGGAACCCAGAGCCTCGTGCTGGCACTGGCGCAGCTTGCAGGTCATCCCTGGCCAACGCCGCCGGCTGCCCAGGTTTCCTGAACCTCCCCATCGGGCCGCGATCCACTCTTTGGTGGGGGGGCTTGGGAGGCGCTGACAGGTGGGAAACCGGGAGTTTTTGCGGCCTCGGTGAAATCCCGAATCGCGACTTGAGCGGCGCTTGCCGGTGGACTACAAGACCTATGGCGGGCCGTCTCGACGGCCTGCCCACAGCGCGTAGACGAGGTCGCCCAAGCCTCGTCTACGCGCTTGCGTTTCGGCACGATCCGCGGCGGCTTTCCGCACGGCAGGCGATGGATCGCCTGCGGGGAATGCCACGGTCCACAGGCGGGTTTCCAGGGAATGGATGCTCACGCCATGGCGATGCCCGCCAAGCCCCCGATCGCCCTGCCGTGGCGGAGTGCCGCGGGGTCGCCGCATGCCCCTGCCGGCCGGCCGGCCTCGTCTTCGATCGCAGGTGTGCTGCTGATCGTGCCGGTGGTGCTTTCCGCCTGGCTTTTCGTCGCCGGGAGGGAGATCGCGGCGCAGCCCCCGACGGACACCGGCGAGGTGTCGGTGCTGCGCGAGGCCGATCCCGGGGATCAGCCTGTGCCGGCTGACGACGGGCCGCTGCCGATGGCGGTCGAAGTCGGGGTGGAGCAGGCTTATCTGCGGGCCGGCCCCGGCGAGGACTACTACCCCACCGAGCGCCTGGCACTGGGGCGATCGCTCGAGGTGTGGGCGATCGACCAGCGTGGATGGTGTGCCGTCCGTCCCGTCACGGGGAGTTTCAGCTGGGTTCGCGCTGCCGACATCGATGACGAGGCGGCGCTCGAGCCTGCGGCGCGATCCGCTGTCGGCGGAACGGGAGCCGGCGTGGGGGTCGTCGTCGCCGATGGTGCCGTGGCCCGCGTCGGCTCGCAGCTCAACGATCTCCGCCATGTCGCCCAGGTGCGCCTCGAGGCAGGGGA
>Ga0114974_10002309_pt1 | contig 14663 bp, 17 predicted proteins | sample S_130206_EF_Meta_FD_87318 | JGI IMG/M metagenome (GOLD analysis project Ga0114974, IMG submission 87318) | Freshwater microbial communities from Lake Simoncouche, Canada to study carbon cycling - S_130206_EF_MetaG | ecosystem: Environmental > Aquatic > Freshwater > Lake | place: Lake...
ACGAGTTATAGTCTCTGGAGGGAACAAGTTCGTTACAACGGTGATCGTCATATTGTCGATTTCGCGTCCACACAAAATATCGCCCGGAACGCGCGGTGCTTGTCCGCCATTCAGTTGGCGCTGAAATTCATAGTAATGCGGGTTATGAATAACCGTCTCGATGCGCCCTGTCACCCAGTCAAACGCGCAGTCGTTGCACGCTGTGCAGAACATTTGATTGCATCCGCTTATCTTGAATACCCGAGCACCGCATTTGGGGCAGGCGCGCGTTTCCGCGTCAATCAGTTTCGCCGATGCTAGATTGTCTGCGTTACAAACATGTGGCGTATCTTGTGCATCACCCTTCATTTCGTGACAGTCCTTGCACGTCCACATGCTGCACAAGTTACACTTCCACTGCGTGCTGAGAAACCCGCGACAATTCGCGGCGGTATTTGGGCACGGTCTTACAAATGACACATGATGTTCGCGCTGTGATGCGGGGAGAGATGCGTCGGCCGCTGGCCCTACACGTATGCGATGCTCGAGACGATTTTTCTCCGTTAAACACGCATAATGTTGCGTGCGGAGGGCGTTGATTTGTTCCAAAATAGTATTGCACTGGGTATTCAAATCGTTTTTGCGCTTCACCATTTCGGCGACGGGTTGGCGTGTCGGTAGAAGCGCTCGTTCCTTCTGTAGCATAATGCGCTCGCGATGTTCTTTCCAATCTTTTGAAACAAACTTTAGCGTGAAATTATCTACGAGAAATTCGCGCTGGAATTCCTTGTGACATTCCATACAATTGGGATGCGTATTGGAGGCATCCAATATAAAGGTTGTGTGACATTGGCGACAGGCTTCGAAACCACACGACTGACATGCGACTCGAGTGCGCGCAGACTTATTTATATTTCGAAACAGATGCGACACTCATTGATTGGAGGGACGGGCTTGGTTTTGACAACAGTGGTAGGTGTAGGCGTAGGTACCGTTATTGGGAGGACGCTAGATGCATTCATTAATGAAATGATTTCATTCTTGGGGGGTTGTGTGGGGGTATCCGTTTCTTGAATCTTTGATGACATTGGCGATTTCTCTTTATTGCTGCTTTTGTTTTTATCTATTATTTCTATTTCAATTTTATATTGGTGCGACATAATTGCGAAATAGCTAGATAAATAAAAACTACTACTTAATATTAATATATAAGATATATTAATATCGTAAATATCATAAAATATATTTTGTAGTTATATATATAATGAGCGGTAAATATACACCCGGTGGTATTCAGAGACCAAAGATATATAAACATAGTGCTTTTCAACGCCGTATAATTGAAGAGTTGGTTAAAAATCAAACAGTCGTTCAAACGGAGAAAGATAAAAGCCGTATGTTTGATATGATTAAAGAAAGGATTCAGAGTGTCGGACAAAAATTAGAGTATGATCAGAAAGAATATGTTATACCAATCAAATCTTTCAGTGTCACAGCCAATGGTCCTGTAGATAGTAAAAAAAAAATGGAATTAAGTTTTTGGTTACCGATTAATGAAGGTTATAGTATACATGTTGCTATAGACGTTAATAGTTTAACTGAAGAAGATAAGGGAAATATGGAAAAAGTAAACTTTCACGATAATTCGGGAAAAATTTGTAGTCTATATGAGTTATATTGTTATGCAAATGGTACTATGATTGAAGGTATGTTAAAAAACTTTATGACGAGTCTAAGAGATAAACCTGAATCCATGCATCGTGCATTAAAATGGGCTTTTTTTCATAGGACCCTAGTACTAACCTCGAGTGGTAACCAAAATTTTCTAGATATTATTGAAAAAGCGGGACGTCTTTCCGAAAACTATACCAATGTCGATATACCACGTATCTTTAATTCTGCAGGATTACGACTATCATCACCTCAAGGAGGACGAGGGCGGCGAAGGGGGCGAAGGGGGCGAAGTCTTCTGTCAAGGAAGAAAAGAAATACACGGATGAAAAAATCTAAAAAATACAATAAGTCTAAAAAAATAAAAAACTAATAAAAAAGTGTTAGTAAACAACGCACAATTATTATTACTTACCATTACTTACCTTTATATGCGTGTGTGCGTCTTCAACAGCTTCGTTCCTGCAGCATTAGAACCTCGCCCCCAATTCGTAGAACCTCTTGAACAACTGCGACGTCCCCTCGAGCCCCAACGGCGTGAATGCGAGAATTTCCATGTTGCTCTTGATCGACGAGTAGGAGGGAATGCCCATGTCGGACATTGTGAAGAAGCCACACGACCTGTAGATCTCGATGCTCTTTTGATTGTCGGCATTTGCACGCACAATTGCAATCTTGCCGTTTTTCACAACACACTCCGTGAACGACGCCACCAGGCGCTCATCCCACTGTTTGTCTGCATCGACGGCGTGCTCAGGAGCAACAATCAACAACTGCATGTAGATGAACGGACCGGCGCTCTTTTTCGCTTCTTCGGGTGACATATTGAGAAGTCCGGACACTTCGGTCTCGTTGTCAAAGATGAGGCATCCAACAATTTTTCCATCATCCGTCTTTGCAACTCGAACACGGCTTCCGTACTTCACCATGTGCTCCGTGACAAACTTTGTGATGTCGATTCCTTGTGATGCAAGGAAGTATAAGAGAGCCTGTGTATCGGCATTGTCGCCAACCTGAACACGACTGATGTTGGGGTCTTTGGGAGCCTCGGGAGCCTCGGGAGCAGGAGCAGGAGGGTCGGTCAAGGAAGCCGACTCACTTCGCATGAGAACACCGCCCTCATAATCTTCGGGATTAAGAGGAGATGTGGGAGAGAGAGAGTCGGTGGTGGGGCTGTAGAGATGACCGTCGTCACACTCGCGGACTTCGAACGTCAAACCTTCGGCGGCGGCAATAGGAGAAGCAACTTTGGTGGACATTTGATACTGATTCTGATTCTGATTCTGATTCTTTTTTCACTGCATTCAAATATATGCATTAAAATCATTTCAATTTTCCGTTCCACAGAATAGAAATAGAAATAGAAATAGAATTAGAAATAGAAAAATAAATTACTTCAAATCCAATTATAGAGACTTAAAAATCCTTGTACATCTACATAATTACTCGCGAGGCACACGCGGCATTGAACATTTCGCGCTGTTCCCTTTCGCTATACTTGTTGAGCGGGTCATCATTATTGGGGTCATATTCGTCATTGGTCTGGTCAACAAGTAGCGCATAATTGACAATATATATATCTCTCATCGGAACTAATTTAGTAATTCTAGCATTCTCCAAATCGAGCATATTTTCCCCTTCAATTTGCTCACAAACAAGACTGTACTCTTCATCGTTGACAACTACGTCGTTGTCTTCCGGCAAAACACGCGGGAAATCATGTTTGCGAGCCACCCAATTTATGATGCACCACTTCGTATAACGATATGGGGCATTTCCCTTCACTACGCGTTTCCCGCTTTCATCGCGACGTGTTCGCGCAACCCATATAAACGGCTTAGAAACTGAACCGCGCGATTCAATCCACGCCTCATAATTGTGGCGAAACTTAATAATCGGCGTAATTGTTTTGTGGAGCGACTTCAGAAAATAAGGCCGGCATTCAGTACAATATCTGTAGCCGTATGTGTGTTCGCCCGCAGACTCATAGTGAATATCATCATCCGACTTTTGAAATTCTCCACACAAATAACAGCGCAACATACAAATCATCACCAAGCGCATCGCGGGAGGAATGGTGGACTCGGGATCAGCATACCATTGCAATTCTTCTTCGCTATATGCTTTTTTCGAAATGTCCACTACGCGGTGCGGTAATTCAGTATTGCTACAACGATGCTGAGTCACGATAGATGCCGGGTCACACAAGTGAGGCGGTGTTTCGCTAAAATTGTACGACATGTAGGATGGCGACATACGCGCAGGATTCGCATATGGGTGTGTCGCTTCCGATACACTGCGAAATTCAGGAATATCTAATACTTTTGCAACCATATACGACATACCTGTGGGGTCTCTCGGATTTTTGGTAATAACGTATGATGCCGGGAGACCATTGATATCTGTAGCTGTGGACATTATTGCTATTTTTCTTGTTTGATTGGGTGTGTTTTCTTTTACAATATATGTACCTGTGTTACCAATAAAGGGATCAATTTTATAAAATAATAAATAATAAATAATAAATAATAAATAATAAATAAAAACCCAGAGAAAACATATTTAGAAAACATATTTAGAAAACATATTTAAAAAATATATGCTTATAATATAAAATGACTTTGAACCTCTCTTTTAACGCCTCCGCGAGACTCCCCGCTTTTAATGCTAAAGTTACGGGCTCTTACTCTTCGAATGGTGCCGCGCCATCTTCTAAGGCTTATATTTCCAACGGTTATGTAATGAATCACAAGGGATATCTTGCTAATCCTACGCGTTCCGCACAAGTTGCAGCCAACAATGCCGGTGCTCTTACTCGCGCCGAGGCTTCTCGCATGGGATTGCCTCTTGGTGGTCGCCAATAAATTCGTATTTGCAATAGATTTCGTTTCATTTCGTTTGCCGTGTTGCACAAGCACAGAATTATAACTGTTGATTTTATCAGCATTTATAATTGTATATTATTTTTTTCTATCAGCGTAACATACTCCACCAACTACTGCAGCTAATATTCCAAAAACGACTTCTAGAATAACAGGCATTATTTAGTAATTTATATTCTTTACGTTTACAGTTTATATTATCAACATAAAATAATTTTAGTATTTAGTATTTTAGTATATTATATATAGAATGGAAAGCGGTTTGACTATGTTGTTACACTCCGCCATAATTGGTATCGTTTTATACCTTATTATGGTGTATGTTCTTAAACAAAGACAGGTGGTAGCGGAAAATAGAAGCGTGCTTTTAGCTGCTGCTGTGCTGATATACATGATAGTATTTGGTCATGGTATGCCTAATAAAATTAATAAAGATTTGTAATTCGTAATTCGTAATTCGTAATCTGTAATTCGTAATCTGTAATTCGTAATTCGTAATTCGTAATTCGTAATTTACAATTTATAATATTAGTAATAAAAAATATATACCATATTATAAATTATATTTTGTTCTACCACATAACTATTATGAACTCCAAAAATAATAGTCCTATTATTAATCCGATGTCTCGTCAAAATGTTTATATAAGCCCAAGATTAAACATGGCCAATAAAAAATACTATCTCGACTCATCGGACGATTCTATTACCTTAAGCGACACCAATACCGCGCCATCTTTTTCGTCAAACGACTCTCTTAGTTCATTTGAAGACTACAGGGTACACTTAGACTATTACAAAAAAGAAGACGAAAATGTTGGTTCGTCTTCTTCTATGTGCAGTAGCGGATTTATATCATCTGTATGTTGCGGCTGGTGTAGTCGAAACTGAGAATAAATGTTTTATATTTAACGATACTAATTTAAAGGGACATATTGATATATATTTAATAATGTCTAGGCATTTAACTTATCCTGATGGAATTTATCAATATATTTTTAAAATTACATTACTCATTCATCCAACACATATATATACGGGATTTTACTATAAAATGAATATTTGTGGTTTAATGGGCTTATTATTATTTGCTACTTCACTTAATTATTGGAGAGATCCTTTAGTTAACTCCACTCGTAGAACGGTTGACATGGTTGTTGCAAAAAGCAGCATTGCTTATCACTTATGGTTATCTCTCTATACGTATAATAAACTTATTACTACATTACCTATTTCTGTAGGAAGTTGTCTTTATTTTTTTAGTTTTTATTTAAATGATAAAAAATATGTTAAATCGGCAGCATTATGTCACTGTTTACTTCATACATTCGTTTCAATTGGTGCTTCACTAACCTACAGAGACTATTATTTACAAAAAAATATGAATGTATCGGACGAGAATATATCGCATTTTTATCTCAACGTTTGTACTTTTTGATGGTTATCTTTACATTGTTTATGAACGAGCGTAAATTTTATATAATTAAAATATATAGCGTATATATATATATATATCCTATATATAAAATAGTATGTCTACCTCTTTTTTAAGTCACCCGTCGCCAAAGCCGTCATCTACTACTATAGTCTTTAATGCATCATCCGATAATACAAATACAAAAAGTAGTAGTGTTTTCACCACCCCGCCCCAACAACCGTCTTGTAGTTTACCTACTGTACCTTCTCACATGACACAGTCCTGTATAGTAAAGAATTTAGTTCGCCCATTATAAAACATCTAAACGTGAATACATTTCGCCGCCTTTGTCAGTATTACTTGTCCCGCAATTTCCGTACGTTTCACATTCTTAATCGGTAAATAATTTACGCTCACCTTTTGTAAATTATTCACTCCTTGTTTCGCATTGTCTTTCACAAGAGTCGCCGCGCGAATGATGACGGCACTATCATACTTGCCCGGTTTCGTTATATTTGTTACGACTGCATGAGCACTCGGGAAATCTTTGAGATGAAACCATAGCGCCGTTTGCGGAGATGTTCGGAGTATATTGTCATTCTCTTGTTGGGTTTTTCCTACCCTTATATGGTAGTCACCGTTGAATACTTCTGTGTACATTGAGAATTGTTGTCCGTTCGTTATTGACTGTTATTATATAAATTAATACATAAAAATATTTACAATCAATTTTATATTATATACTACTACACTAGCACATTCACACATTCACACATTAGTTATTGAACTAAACTAAATTATACTCGAAAACCATGAATAAAAATAATGAAGACTTGAAAATCATTCCATACACGGCAACGTCTTTGTCTGTTGTAGGTCGCTTTATATTTATGTTTTTGTTATATAAAAATAAAAGTACAAATAGTTTATCTCTTATTTTTTGTGTTTTAAGTATATTTTCCTCCGCTATGTGGATTTACTATAGTGTTCAGTCAAACGACACCCCCATGATTGTACGAAGTTCAATAGAAATATCTTTACTTTCATTGTCCGCTACATATATTATACGCAATAAAGTTAGGCAATACTATGATACGCTTCGCATCTTACCTTCTTGAAAGCACGGCGAACCTTTGTTCGTTTTGTGTAATGTCGTGTCGTGTCGCCGCAGTTAGTCCTAATCCGAGAGACATATAGGGTCGCCGCTGCAATCCGTTGTAGCAGATGACTCTGATTCTCTACGACCGTAATTCAAACGCGTCATTTCGTCCATATAGTTGAAAATTGTCGGGCTCATTGACTCCTGCTCTTCGCCATCCGATACCGCTTCAGGTGTTTCCGGCGATAGACGCGGTGTGTTTGGATTGCCGTGCTGCTCATGCTGTTCTCTCGGCGATAACGGCACCGACACCGGAGTCATTGGAGCACGAGCACGCGCTTCTTCTGCATACGTCCCAACCTGTGTGCGTGGTTCACTTTGCGCTGCTTCGAGTTGGTCCACGCGCCTTTTCAGTCTGTCATTTTCCTGCAAAAGTCGGTTAGCATATTTGCACGACTCACTGTGGTTGTTTCTTTCTTCGATCAAAGCAATTCCCATATCGGATAACTCTGTTTGCATCTCTTCTAACTTCTTCCCCAAGAAACAACTGCGTTCTTCAGCATGCGCTGTGTCGCATTTCTGTTTTTCCAAATCGCGCAAAGCTCCCTCGTACTTTTCGCGATACGCGAGGGTCTCAGCAACCTCCTTCTTAACATAAAACATTGCACGGTCATGTTGCATGTTGAGGAAAGTCACTTTGCTTTCCAAATCCAGAATCTTTCCCTTCAATTCGTACAGGTATTTCCAACTTACCTGAACCGGACCAAGCACACACAACCGCAACTCTTCCATTGGTGATATTTCGCCGGTTATTATTGGGGGCGACGTCGTCTGTGTTTCCTTCGATGCTCCTGATGTTGTCGTCATGTTGATGTTGATGCTTCTTTAGTTGCTCGCTTTTCTATGTTCCATTTACACAAATAAAAATATTTCAATTTTCTACTCTGGAAAACTCTTAATAAAACTCATATCCTGAAATGTTCGGGTTCCAAAATCCCGAAATACTAAACACGTTGTCGGCATTGTTGTTATCATAATCAAATGCAAGCGTTACATAGGTTTGACTCACGTCTGTGGTAGGAAATACTTCATGCAGTCGTTCGCGCATTTTTGGCGACATTTCATCCGGTTGGAAATTTACCAAACAGTGTTCTAATGTACATGTCTCCGCGTATATTTTATTTCCATTCACCGTCATATATATACCGCGGTTTGTTTTGGTTTTGGGGTCAATGGGTGATGCGAGTGTAGACATTATTTGGGCTGGGTTTGAGTACTATTTGTAAGCAGTTTATATTTATATATTTTACACAATATATATTTCAATTTTGTGTTTGGATGTTTGGATGTTTGGATGTTTGGATGTTTGGATGTTTGGATGTTTGTCGCGTAAAAAAAAGTGTTAGTATTATTACACATATGCTAACAAACTTACTTGTGATGTGGCGTAATGTGGCGTGTTGTCGTGCAAGCTCTCTAGTACCCGTACAGTTCTTCGTTCGACACCACGATCGAGCTCGAAATGGAAACGCGCGGCAATGGAACATTGTCTCTGATATTGTAAATCGGTTCCGCTTCTTCTTCTTCTTCTTCTTCTTCGTGGACAATACCTGCTTCAATCGCGGCCTTCATCGGATTTTCGGTAATTCCTTTGATGCCCACAGTGTTGTCAATCAGTTGCTGCGCTTCTTCCAAGTTATTGCGAATCCACATTTTCGCAATTTCGGCATGCATCGCTTCCTCCGCGTCCTTGCTCTTCTCGATTTCGTTCACGAGAGACTTGTAATTGCATGTCATCTGTCTGCGCAATTCGCTCATCTTGTTTTTATGGAGTTTTTCAATGCGCTCAGCCGCTTTCACCATCTCCAACCACCCACGCGTCGCTTCTTTCTCCAAAGTGAGGTTTTTGTCTTCTCTTGATAACGCGTGCGCGCCGTTTGCTTGCATACTTGTCTGTTCTTTCGATTCTCTGTTTTCTATTTATATCATTAAAAATATTTCAATTTTCCGTTTGTCGAATATGTCGAGTTTAATTCGCAACAAGTCTTACTACTATTTACACTTACATCTTAGACACTCGCATTTGTGTGTACGAAGTCTAGTTATCTGGCGCGAATATACATCATCTTCGTTTCCTTCCTTCATTGTGATACAGCAACAGTATAATATCAGGAATAATATCGGGGATAATATCAGGGATAATATTACTGCTGTCCATAAAACCCCACCATCTGTTGTCGGAACAACTGACGACATTACTTATTTTGATGTGCAAATGAGTACAGATTTGCGTTGCGTTGTGTTTATATTTATGTGTATCGACATAAATGATTTCAATTTTATGCATTCCCTCGAAAAAAAGTGTTAGCAATAATACACATTCATAATTTACTTACCTGTCTTATACTTACCTGGTTTAGAAATCATCACTGTCGCATTCGGAGTGGTTTTCGTAGTATTTTTCGTTGTTGTACCAGGGTCTTGGGTCGGGAAGGGTCGCAATATTGGTTCCGCGCGCCGCTGTTTGTTTCAGGTCTGTGCTGAGGCGCTTCCATTTTGCAGCATCGCGCTTCTTCATCTTGCGCGCTTCATCTTCCGTCCTGGCCACCACCTGGTTAAGATTTCTCTTCTTCGGTAGATTCACTTGCGCCCTACCTGTGTAAAGCACCTTTGCTGCTGCATCACTTTCATCGACATTTTCGCGATTCGTGTTCATCGTGATTTTGACGGGGACAAACTTCGCGGCAGCCTTCTTGCGCTGTTTCTTCTCGCGTCTGGCCTTCGCTGCACCTGCAGCCGCAACCGCCTTCTTCTTGGCGCACAAGACGCCGCCTTTCCCCGGTGCTGCAACCTCTGGTATGGTGACGGCTTCGGTAGCGTCGTTGTCGTTGTGGGCGTCGTTGTCGTTGTGGTCGTCGCTTCGGTCATCATCGCTCCAAGGGTCATTGACATCGCGCGTGTTTTCAAACCACAAACGGTCACTCTCCCGAGGGCTCATTTCTTCCCATCTTTTTTTGCGCTCCGCATCCTCTGCTTCAGCTGCCGCCTCCTCTTCCGCGCGTTGCGTGGCTGCTTGTGCTACCCGCGACGCTTCTTCGTCTTCGCCTAGGCAGTAGTCCTCGGGAAAGTAATCATCGTCACAGCAGCAAGCGACGCAATTCGGATTCACGCATCCCGGGACGTGGGCTGGACGTTCTTGGATCCGGTATTCATCTTCGCGCGAGTAGTGGCCAAATTCGGCGCCGGGAGTGTTGTCGCTGTCGTGGTCGTCGCCGTAGCTGTAGCAGTCGCTGCATTCAAGGTCCTCGCATCCCAGACATTTTTCGGATACATGGCCACCAGCTACCCATTCAGCCCAAGGGATTTCGCGGGGGTCCTTTTTGTCCACGAGTTCGCCGTCGACGTCACGCATGTTTTCCTCCCTGCGTTCTTGTTCTGCAGCAGCCGCTCGCGCTTCTTCTGCTACGCGAATCTCGCGTTCGTAGTTGTATTCACGTGGGTAGTAGCCAAATTCGGCGCAGTAGCTGCTGTCGTAGCTGTCGCTGTCGCCGCCATTGTCGCCGCCATTGTCGTCGCATTCACGTTGTTGTTTCCTCTCCTCATATTCCTGACGCCTCCAGCCGCAGACTTGACAACCTACATCGCCACAGTCAATGAATTGGTCCTTGTCGTCATTGATGTTCGCAGAAGAGCTTTGTCGTTGTTGTTGTCTGCACAACTCCTCTTCTTGCGTAGACACCGTCTCCACTCGATCGTATATTTCACTACGAGCGGAATCGCGCAACTCGGTATGCAACTCACGCAAACCTTGATAATACTTCTTGGGATTGTACTCTTTCAAGTCGAAGTGCCTGTCGTGAGGAAGCTCCACAACCGTAACAAGAGGCGCATTAATGTCGATTGAGCGGCGATAGGTAGGAAGTCCGGCAGCTGTCGTTTCCGAGTAGTATTCCTGGAGTTTTGATTCTGCATTGCGAAATGTTACTGCAGCGTTCTTTTGAAGTTTTTTTACCTGTTTTTTACGCGTCAGGTACTCGCGTTTGATGTCGGCGCGCATCCTTCGCAAGAGTTCTTGGCCATCGTACGCCTCTCTGACTTTGTACCTCAATCGGTATTCTTCTTCCACATGCTCAAAGTACGTCTGCGTGTGAGGGTCTTGAAAATTGTAGAAGCCGTATTCGCTCGTCTTTTCTTCAAAGATGAGGCTGTCGAGTTCATCTGAGGTAAGTTTGCGATTCGCGCTGATGCTTGAATTTCCGTACATTGATGCTTTCGGTCTTTCTTTGTTTGTTCACTGTATTCTATTTATTGGATTATTTTTGTTTCAATTTCCCGTTCCATGAAATAGAAATAGAAATAGAAATAGAAATAGAAAATTTATATATTACAAAAAATATTTAAATTTTTAACTTGTATATGTATAAAGAATATAGTAGTATTTCAGTAAACACAATATGAAAAATTATACGAGTTTAGGCTCTAGTCCAAATACAAGCTATATGCGGTTTAACGATAGAAGCAGCGGGGATGGGATCGGTAGTGGAAGTCCTGGAAGTCTCGGAGGATGGGGCGACAATGCTCCTTTTAAAAGATTTGAAACCTACATGACAGGTGACACGAGACAGAATAGCGAGATTAATCAAAAACTGCAAAGTTTGCCTATTAGTCAAAGTCCGCCGGAAAATATTAAATATGGTGCACATAATGCGCCCGACCTGTATAGGAGTGAAGATATTATTAATATTAATAGTAACAAGTCGTTCCCAAATAGTCCGCGCCATGACGAGTTTAGTATAATCGTTCTTCCTTTTTATATACCTATTATCGATCTTGTTATCGCAAATGGTCTTCATGTAGAAATTGTTGACCATAGTAATAAAGATGGCGCAAATAAAAATAATGTTATTTGTAGCGGGAAAATACGCAAATATCGTCTCAACGGAGTTGTAAAAAACTATGACATTTTTGTTGAAATCGGTAACGAGAATATTTATCATGTTAAGAAACGCGGTATTATGATGCGCGTACGCGTTAAGGACGAGTTGCGACAAGTTATTATTAAAACAATGGTAAACTATGTCGCTGATGGGGGCGATGTTGACCCGAAAAATAATTCTGTCGTCGTAAACAGTGGCGCGGGCGGAGGTGTGGGTGTGGGTGTGGGCGGAGGTGTGGGTGTGGGTGTGGGCGGAGGTGTGGGTGTGGGTGTGGGCGGAGGTGTGGGTGGAGGCGGAGGCGTGAAACGCGCATTCTCATGCTTTGGATGTTTTAAGTCCTGATATATATGTATATATTTTGAAAATATACATTAATATATACATAAATACTATTTGTTATATTTATATAAAATACAACAATAAAAAGCATACCATTATCAACATGAGTTACTTAAAAGAAGAACACGATATGGAAATATTTGAGGGAATAGAAGATATTGAAATTGTTGATGTTATTGATGTTGGTGATGTTGGTAGGGTTGATCGCGGTGATGAGGTTGTAATTATAGACACTATTGAAGGGTGTGATACACATGAGACGCAACAGATGCGTGAGATTAATCGAAATTCGGATGAAAATGAAAACTCATCAAAAGAATGTTGCTCTAGTTCTAGATATAAAATAAATAATATCAACGTACATTATCGCGAAATAGAATTGACTATCAATGCTTCAACGGCAGAGGAAGTTATTTTTAAAAAACATCGTGTTCAAATTATTAATAAACATTCGCGCGATTACATTATGGAAGGTATCGTTACTGGATATAAACTCGTCGGAGCTTCTTATGACCCCATCATCGTTCTCGACTTTGAAGATGGACGCAGTTTTTATAATGAGAATTTTGGATACCTTATGTTGTTCTATATTTAGGGTATAGGATTAGGCTACAGGTATTTATATTTTTTATTTGCATAATATATACAGTTGTTAGCTAAAATGTCCAGAATAACTCATACACAAAAAAGAAGAAAACGTACTAGAAATAAAAAAGGTGGTGAGCAAAGTGAACGAAAGATTTATATTAAAAAGAAACTAGGTATTTTTCACGGAACACCCGATAGTTATGACCCTAAATCTAGAGGTTTAAAATTTTACTATACAGAATTGCTGGATATATATAATACAATTTGGAAAGATCTTAATCTTAATGATAAGAAAAAGTTAATAAAAGAAATTATTGGGGACAGAGGATATTTATCAAAACTCAGGCACCCCTTACGAACACGCGTATACAATAATTTGGTTACCGATTTAGAAAATTTGACATTAATGACTGAAAAAATTGAGCGACACGTAGAGTTGGGCGATTTTTCAGGGAAGACATTAAAAACTGTTAAGAGTAGAAAAGGTGAAAAAGTTATAACATGCAGTTTTTTTAACTTTAAATACTGTCCGAGTTGCTCACCGTTGGCGGATAAAGATTTTTCGAACATAAATTCTAGTGACTGGCGCGGAGAATACGGTGTGTTTAGTCCATCAAAGAAAAAATCAGAACTAAGGTTTAGTAGAGAAAGAAGCAGTAGAGAAAGAAGCAGTAGTGCTAATAAGTTCGAACGACCTATGTCGCCATCGCTGTCACCATCGTCATCTCCGCGACCAACTTCAACTGGTGGTAAATCTAAACGCCGACGCACCGTAAAAAAATATAAAAAATAAGAGAATAATGAGGATGTGAATAACCAGGATGTGAATAACCAGGATGTGAATAACAACAATACAATACAATACTATATTTATTTAGAACTAATAACGGATTATTATATTATATTATGTAAGTTTTTATTTTTTATTTATATAATATATATTGAGTATTGCGGAATGGGAAAAGCTCGTAGTAGTCGAAGAATGAGGAACTGTAAGAGTAGAACTAAGAAAGTGGGAGGGGGGGTTCGTTGGTTTATATCAAAGAACAAAAAACAGTTTAAAGAATTAAATGTAATAGGTGGTGATGATGCTGAATTATTAAAATATGTCAATACTCTTTCGAACGGAGAACTAATTTCGCTTTATGATGATCTTAATGAATATACTGATAGACACGATCTTATTCGTTGTCTCGCTAAAAAATATATGGATACTAATATACCCGCTGAGTTTCCCCAAGCGATGAGAAATAATATTAGTGAGAGAAAAATTGCGGAAGCAGCGGATGCACCGGCTGCCGCACAACGTAAATTCGGTTCAACAACAGAAGCATCAGAAGAATCACCAGGGCAGGGATTCGGTTTGGGGGGAAAACAAGAAGCAGCACAATTCACAAAATTAGTTGGAGATACTCAGCACGCGCCCTCCTCAACACAGTACGAGCAGTATAATGGTTTTGGACGCAAAAAGAGAATTCCTGCACCTCCAATACCAGGTATGGATGCCTATGCAGATGCGGTTACTACCACCAGCCACGGCGGCTCGAAACGCAGACCAAAATCCAGTCGTCGGCATCGTCGCGTGCGTACTCTTCATAAAAGAAGAAAGTCAAGTAAAGTTCGTAAAATGAGATATAGACGTACTCATAGTCGTAGTCGTAGGTAATATTAGTAGTCGATATACTTGATAATTATAAATTACTAAAACTATAAACTATGAAGTTTATAGATTATTATATTATATTATATAA
>Ga0114974_10002310_pt1 | contig 14660 bp, 12 predicted proteins | sample S_130206_EF_Meta_FD_87318 | JGI IMG/M metagenome (GOLD analysis project Ga0114974, IMG submission 87318) | Freshwater microbial communities from Lake Simoncouche, Canada to study carbon cycling - S_130206_EF_MetaG | ecosystem: Environmental > Aquatic > Freshwater > Lake | place: Lake...
AAATCTTTTTTATAGATTTTTAGTTGTTTATAATGTTCTTCTGAATTAATCCACTTTGGACCCATATGAGTATTATTCCAGCGGTCAAGAAGTCTTTGTGCTTCCTTGCGTTTTGCATTTGTTGTTGACTTTACGAGTTCCTGCAAGTCATGCTTTTCATCCAAATCTTTTTGTACAACTTCATCCAGATTTATAGCAGTAATCTTTGTTTGTAGGTTATCAATTTGTTTTACTTCAGATTGGATAGCCATTGTATGTTGTTTGTGCCAATATGAATCTTCCAAGATATCTAGCCACTTCATACTTTGATTTTGCATGGTTTTCATAAGAAAGTCATAGTGAAAGTCCATACGACTCTGAACTTGAGGCTTACCGCCTTTTAGAATTGAACGCATTTCAGCAACACTAGGTGGTTCACGATCAGGAAGATAGATTACAGTTCCAATCGGATCCTTTCCACGACGACCTGCACGTCCTGCCATTTGAATATATTCATCTGTTCGCAGTAAACGCATACCACCTGTAGAATCATCATACTTACTTAGACCTGTAAAGATAACTGTCTTAGTCGGCATATTAATACCCACTGCGAATGTTTCCGTACAGAAAAGAACTTTGATATATCCCTTTGTAAACAAGATTTCAACCACTTCTTTCAGCAAGGGTAGGACTCCACTGTGGTGAAAGCTCACACCTTTTTGTAGCAACCTACGAAGACTATGATATTGCCGAATTGTTTCTAACTCATGTTTGTGGTGACGTAGATGGTAGTCAAAGACATGTAGTGCCGCAGAAACATCACTAGAATCAAGTAGATCTGCCTCAGTCTTCTCTGCATTTTGTTCACAACCCTTACGACTTAGAACAAAGACTAATGCAGGGAGAAGACTGCGTTCATGAAGCATAGTAATACATTGATTTAGCTGATGTTGAAAGGATACAGGGCGTACTTTACCACTTACAGGACCTTCATGACCACTGCGACGAGCCGCAACGACCTTTTTCTGAAACGCTTCATGTTCCTTATCAGTTCGCAGTCGTTCACGAACCCAAGTATTGTAAACATCATCATAAAATACTTCTTTTGCATCCATGATAGTTTTCAGATCAGTTCCTTGGAGAACAGTATGTGTTAGCGGAACAACTCTGTACTGTGTTTGAATTACATGGCAAGGAACTTGTTTCAATTCACCTAGCCATGATCCAAAGAGTTCAGGTTTATCCAAAGTTGCTGAAAGCAGAACTAGCTGGATATCTTTTGGTAGGAGAATCATAGTTTCCTCCCAAACCTTTCCACGATCACGATCATTAATATAGTGACATTCATCAAAGATTACTGCTCCTAGATTATCCAGTGATAACGATGCAGTTAACCCAAGATTTTCAGTAATTGTTCCTTTTTTGTAAAGTAGATTGCGAAGAATTTCCGTAGTCATGACAAGAATATCAGCGGTTGGACAGAATTTAATATCTCCAGTCATAATTCCAACACGACCAGGCTCTGGCCACATTTGTTTCAAATCATGAAATTTCTGATTACTTAGCGATTTAATAGGAGTTGTATAAAACACTCGCTGATATTTGCGAATGCACTGTGCAATCTGATATTCGGCTACTAGTGTCTTTCCACTTCCAGTCTTTGCACAGATGAGTACATTATGTCCTTGGTCAATTGCAGAGATTGCATGTTCTTGGAAAATATCTAGCGGAAACTTGTACTGAATTGCATAGTCAATAACCTTGTGTTCAGGTGACTTGGACAAATCTACTTGACGAAGCATTGTATGTATATTATATTTATATATGATAGAAGCCTAAATAATTATCAATTTTATTCATTAGGTCTACTAGAAACTATGTGGAGTGTATATTTATTAGAAGATTTGGATCATAAACGAACGTATGTTGGTGCAACACTAGATATTCACAGAAGATTACTACAACATAATGGGATTCAAGCAGGTGGAGCAAAGGCAACAAGTGGGCGTGAATGGAGTCGTGTATGTCATGTCACTGGATTTCCGCATCAGAAGTCGGCACTACAATTTGAATGGAAGTGGAAGAATTTAAGTAAAAAGGAGGTTGGGAAAACAGCGTTAGCAAGACGTATTCAGGCATTAATTGTATTATTGAATTTAGAACAATCCACATCAAAGGCAACAGATTATAAGGAATATGTTGACAATTTACAAGTTGTTTGGGAAGATAGTCGGAATGTAGTGGATGTATGATTAATCGCTGGTATAATATTTATATAAATATTCAAGTCTAGATGTTAATGGTTTTTGGAAATAAAATACAACAAAGGCTAGTATAGGAGCTTCAGAAAGTTCTTTAACTTTAAAATGTTGTAATCCAAATAATCCTTCTAATGGTGAAGGAATATGTTCAATAATATTTTTCATAATATATATTGCGACACCGGATAGCCATAAATACCACATAATTTTAACCACAATTTTATAAATAGGTTTTTTAGAATCTTTCTTTTCATCAAAATCTTCTTCATAATTTGTGAGTAGACATGCTATTGCAAATCCAGAAATAAAATGTAGGATAGTAATATATCCTATATCTACTATTTTAGCCAAACGAAATCCTATTTCCATCCTATATCTTATTAAGATATAAAAATGGGTCTATTTTCTAGATCTTCTGGACTTTTTAGACTTTCTAGACTTTCTAGATTTTCTGGATGTTCTTGCCTTTTTATTATGACGTTTGCCACCAGCTGCAGGGGCTGTATGAGGATTATTATTATTATTATTATTATTACTATTTGAATTAGATAAAGGTGAATTAGGATTATTATTTGAATTAGCATTTGAAATTGAATTTGAATTTGTTTGTTGTTCACTCATTTCATTTAAGGCTCGAGCAAGTTCATTACCCGCAGCTATATAAGCTTCTAACGCAGTATGATATTCATCATATAATGGAGATAAGTTTTCTGCGTTTGAATTTTCATATTGCATAGATTCTATTACTGCATTTTTTAATCTTTTTTCTATATTTTCAAATTTTGATCCTGCATCGGATAAAGTTTGTGTAAATATTTGTATTCTACTTTGGGGTATATTATTCACCATTCTATTATAAGCTTAAGAAATTCAGTCGGGTTGGGTTTTAGAACGTTTACGACGTTTATTTAATTTTGTTAAAAGACGTTTAATATATTGTATTGTCTCCTCTTCTAGAACCTTCTTGTATGATGGCTTTACATGTCCCTATTTCTTAATGGAGGTATGTAAAAATATTCAGAATCAATTTTTATATATTAAATATAAAAATCCAAAATAACAAAAACATGCTCGGTAAATTGGTATGTCCCCACATTTAGTTCGAGAATGCAAGTCCGCCCATACCTGACATAATGCGGAGTACGTTGTAGTTTGTGGCGTATACATATACAGTTGATGATAGCGTGGCACCTACGCAGTTATTGGTTACCGTTAGGAGGAGCGTGGTGTTATCGATACGAGATAAGTTGCACGTGCCGGAAGGTTGGTGTTGCTCGGGTTGTAGAGCGAAGGAGTATACGTTGATACCCGTGGCAGGGATGTTGGTGTGGTGTTGGTAGGGTTGTACTAAGTTGAAGTAGTCGCCAGGTTGTTGGGTGAAGCGGTCGTGGCCGTTGAGTTGGATGAGGCCCGTTACTACAGGGTTGTAGCCAGCCATGCCTTCTACGCGGGTTACGGAGTAGCCAGACTCGAGTACGGAGCGGTCCCACCAGTCTGAGTAGTTGAAGGGTTGCTGGCCCTTCCATTGGTTGATGATGGTGGAGTCGCAAGATACGAAGCTGTCGCGTTGTACTACCCATACAAGTTCCTTGCAAGGGTGGTTGAAGTTGAGCTTGATCTTGTTGGACGTGGACGTGATGGATTCACCGCCCGTGAATTGTAGCGTCTCGATGAGGTATTCGTGGGCTACTTGGGCGAACTTGCGGCGTTCGTCCGTGTCTAGGTAGATGTAGTCTACGTAGAGGGAGGCGGCTACTAGACCAGCGTTGGCTACACGGGTTTGGATCGTGTTGGGGGCGCCGCTTACGTTGGGCGTGAAGTCCCAGCAGAGGTTGCTGAGGGGGCTGAACTCTAGATTGATGCGTACCTCGTGGTATTGGAGGGCGATTAGAGGTAGAGCTAGGCCAGGGTGGCGATTGAACCAGAACTGTAGGGGGATATACATTGTGTATTCGGGAGAGCAAGAGCTGACTTCTTCGGACGTGTTGGGTACGTTGTATCCGCAGGCAGAGTCGCAGCCCTCGCCACCTTGTAGTAGGGTGTTTACAAGTTGGGGTACATTGCCAACCATCTTAGCGTAGCCAGCTTGCTTTCCAGCCTCCTGCGTGAGTTCATTCCAGATGTGTAGCCAGTCACCGTATTGCTTGTCGATGCGTTGACCGCCGATTTCGATTTCAACACTGTTGATGAGGTTGTGGCCAGGCCAATTGAGCCAGCGGAATTGGGCACCAGAACCGTCGCCTGTCTGTAGGGTTACAGAGGGTAGCGTGGCTACGAGGTACATACGGTAGATTAAGTCACCGTTGCGTTGGATCGTGCACGTTACCTTCTTGCCGAAGTTGGGGGCACCGTTGAAAGGATTTTCAATGGCTTCCATGGCGAAGTTGGTGTGGCGGCGGTATACTACCTTGAAGAAGGTGATCTGGGGATTACCGGTTAGGTAAACGTCTTGGGCGCCATAAGCTACAAGTTGCATTAAACCACCACCAGTCATCTCTGTCTATACCCCTTCCATAGAAAAAAATTTTGGCAAATCTACAAAAAATAAACCGGGAACATAATTTCTCTTATTGTCCGCAAAATTATCATCTGTGCTTAAACAAGCAGAGAACTTACAAGTTTAGAACAAAATGTCCGGGGGTGATAGTTTTTTTAAGATACGTCCAACAAAGCGAATAACAGTTGAAGAAAGAACAACACTAGATGTTATTCATCAACAGCAATTACAAAAGATTAATGAAGAACAAGAGGAATCAAAATTAATACAAGAAGATATGGAGGTTTTACAAAAACGTATAGAAGAAACAAGTGATGATTTAATTCGTGGACAATTAGAAAATAAATGTGTTCGTTTGAAAGAAGAGTTGGTTAAAAAACAAAATGATGAACGCGTATATGATTATTTATTAGATGCTGGTACAATATTATTTGATTATTATGATTTACAGACAAAGATATCACAGGGTCAAACAACATCAACATCACAGTGGACAAAACGAAAACCTGGTGATGTTCTAAGTGCTCTTGAAACGGCGGCATTTATTGATAATGAAAATAATACAACATCTTCTACAAATGATGTTATTACAAAAGATCTTATTACAAAAAAGAAGGGTGAACCGATAAATCGTGATATTTTATTGGATAAATATTTAATGCAAACGAATCCTGACTATGTGCGTAAAACAACCGAGTTAGATGATATGTCTGGCGAATGTTCAGAATGTGGATCAGATATGATGTTTAGTCAAAACGAGGCAATGTTGTACTGTGGTGAATGTGGAGCAACTGAATTTATCCTGATTGATAGTGATCGTCCGTCATACAAGGATCCTCCGCGTGAATCGTCGTATTATGCTTACAAACGTATTAATCATTTTAACGAATTGTTAGCACAATTTCAGGCGAAAGGAAGTGCTGAAATTTCACAGGATATTCTTGATCAAATTAAAAATGAATTGAAAAAACAGCGAATTACGGATTTTAAGATAATAAAATATCGCCAAATGCGTGAAATTCTACGTAAGTTAAAGATGAATCGTCAATATGATCATATTCCGTATATTATTAGTCATTTGAATGGAAGTATTGCTCCAGTCATGGATCGTGAAACAGAAGAAAAGTTACGTCACATGTTCAAAGAAATTCAGCCGAGTTTCCAAGAACATTGTCCAAAAAATCGTCGCAATTTTTTATCGTATTCATATGTACTATATAAGTTCTGTGAATTATTAGAATTAGACAAGTTTTTAGCAAGTTTTCCTCTTTTAAAGAATCGTGATAAGTTATATCAACAAAGTAAGGTATGGGAAGCTATATGTAAGGATATGAGTTGGGAATATATTCGTTCAATATAGATCTAATAACTGCCTAAAAATTGAAGTTAAATAATTGTATACTATTCATTATAATAAAGAAATAATAATGAATCTACTTATTCTTGGACTTTCAGGATTCCTGACTGGAATCTATGGTAACAATGTTACAAATCCAGTATTTCTTATGAATACACTGCCAATTCGTCCAAATGGTAATTATTCAATTGGATATCTTTCACCAACTTCTATGGGATTTCATTCTGTAAATTCTACAGGTTGTAATCGCATATCTATGTTTCAATTTCCTGCAGTTTCTTCAGGTTCAGCATTTAGTTTATCCCTCCATATAATTCCTGAACCAATGCATAAATGTAGTCTTGGACTTACTCTTTATTCATTTGTGAATAATACACAAATAGGCGCTCAAGTTGTAAGTTCATTTGTGCATAATCTAACCGAACATATACAGATTGATGTAAAAGATGCTAATTGGATTCTTGTAAAGGATACTCAGTATTATGTAGTATTACAAATGATTCAAGGAAAAAATAAGCAAGATCATTGTCATACGCGTTTACCGTATTCAAATAATTCATCTGTAGCTAGACTATATTCAATTATTATTCAGGATGAAAAGTACAATAATACATGTAATTCATCATCTTCTTGGAATACAACTATATCTACACAAGGTGAATTTATTGGTATGAGTATTATTGCAAATACATATGTTTTAAAAAATAGTACATCAGTAAATAACACCTCCATGGCAAGAAAGTTAAATTCAACTGCAGCAGTTAATGGAACTATTGTCAACGCAACTACTATCAATGCAACTACAACATCAACCACAACAACCACAACTTCAAAAACATCTACACCAAGTTATATAACACTTTCACAATCATTGACAATGAGTAAAAGTAAAAGTATAAGTGCAAGTCCTAGTTCTCAATATTCAAATACGCCTATTCCAACTTATACACTATTACCTAGTCCTTCAAAAACATCAAGTATATCTAATTCACCAAATTCTTCATCAATAATAATAGTAAGTCTATTACCTGCTTCAATTTCAAATTCTGATAATTTATCTAACACGAGTAAAATTATTATTGGTAGTCTAGTAAGTATATTTATTGGAGTTTGTAGTATAATACTCTATATTGTTTATAGAAGAAATAAGATGGAAATAAATAAGCTAATTAATTCAAGACTACCCGCAGAAGTAAAAATTAATCCTATAAATCCTATTAATCCGACGAATGATGAATTTATTACTACATATGATGGACGTCAACGTCGTTCAGGAAGCTTTGTATAAATTTCTCTATATGAAAATATAAGAATATATATTATATATTCTTATATAAGTTACTATACTTTTTTATATTAGTATTTAACGGCGCATGGGGAAACCAACGAGGTTGGCACCTAGACCGAAACCCGCACCTTGGCGAGCCGTTACGCCTACAGAGGGGGCTAGTACGTCGAGTAGGGCGAATACGGCGGCGGCTACTAGGGCTAGAGCGGCGATTTCATCTAGCGGGAGGGAACGCTTAGGGATATAGATGGCGGCGATAGCTACGGCTAGACCTTCTAGTAAATACTTTAGGGCACGATTGACAAAGTCAGCTACACTACCTTGCATACTTCTATACTATATAAATGGAAAATAGTTATATTGACCGGAAAGATGCGTAAAGAATTGGTGTATTCAAATAGTATATACGAGAAGAAATGTCTCAAGGTCCTGTAAAGGAAGATTTTCTTGATGAGGATAATGAAATCCCGGGACAACGTTTTTGCCTACTAAGTTTCTTAAGTCCTGAAAAAGTTCTTGCCAAAAAGGAACTCTATTTTTTTGACCAATTTCTAAAAAATTATGAAATTAATTGGAAAACAAAGAATCTAGAAAAGTTTCTAGCGAAACAAGTGATGGATTTCAATAAGAAACTAGATGCTGAAGCGGATCGTCTAATGGAAACGGATCTCAGTGGTGCCGCTGATATTTGCCGTCAAGCCCGTATTCGTATTGATAATGTTCTTGATAATTACCATGACTTTGTAAAGCAAAATGCTTCTGATATCACTCAAACATCCATCAAGGATTCTTACGATGATTTTGTATATGCTCATGGTAAAAAGCTAGAGGATGATTATCATTCTAAGAATAACTTCCAAACAACGGTTCGTGGACTGAAAATACGTGGAAGTTATAGTTCTCAAGAAGAAGCCACAGCTCGTGCTAAGAAGCTACAACGCAATGATGCAGTTCACAATATTTATGTAGCTACTGTTGGTAAGTGGCTTGCATGGGATCCTAGCCCCAATGAAGTAGGTGATCAAGAGTATGCTGAAGACCAGCTCAATGAACTCATGAAGTCTTATAAGAAGAATGAAGAAGACCGTGAAGAATTCTTTTCTAAAAATCCGGATGCTAAGAAGGCTGCTAAGCCTAAGATCATTGGTGAAAGTCTAGAAAATTCTGCTCCTGCTTCTGTAGTTGAAGCTTCTGGACCTACAGGTCAACACAACAGTTTATTTGAAGGCCCTGCTGACTTAGCCCTACAACGCAAGATGGAGCGTGAAGCGGCTGCAAATGCAAAGAAAGAGGAATCTAATACTAAAAAGGATTAAATAGAATAATAGAATAATAGAATAGAATAACTAAAAATCATATTTACCTTTATAAAATGTAAATATGTATTCTTCAAAAAACTATCTATAAAAAATTAATCATCTTCCTTGGGCTGTACATTGTTTATGTTATAGCGAGGTAAGATAGGAACACACGTGGTTTGTTCGCAGAAATATCCTTCGGGGCAAGGTTTTTCACCTTCCTTGCAAGTCATATCTTCAAATCCACTTACACTGGGAAAAAACGCCTTTACATAAGGTGCGGCGAGTAGTACAAGAAAAAATACCATGAAAAGACCTACAAGTCCTAGACCAACTTGACGTGCCATGATGTTTCTATTACATATTTTATATAAAAAATACAATCCAATTCCTAAGGAAATACAGGAAGGCCAGTATCACGAGGTAAACTAGGAGGTGTAGTTCCTATACAATAACCATTTGCACAGTATGTTCCAAAGGGGCAAGGAGGTTGATCAACACCGCAACGAGCACTATCGGGAGAACCAATGAAATGTTCATATTGTACAACCACAAATGATAAAGTTATAGCAACTAGTAATAATGCTAGCGATGTCCAAATTTTATAGGACATTCTTGTTCTTGTTTCTAATTCTACTGTATATCTAAAAATCCTTGCGTACATGAATGGAAGGACCGCGTAAATGTTTTGCAGAACTAGGATCATAAGAATTTACATCTTCTTCTTCACGATCACGATAGAATGTCGCATTATGTTGCCAGAATTGAGGTGCTCCTATACGGAAATCACCTTGAATCGCCGCCTTATACCAGAAAATCGCATCATCAAGCTTATTACTGCGTGTATTATTATTAATGACAAGACATTCAAAATTTTCCGTACATTGGTCCATGATTTGACAAAAGAATTCAAAATTCGGAAAGGATGCACCAAAATTATCAAAAATACGTTTGCGATTTGTAATATACGGTTCACGTAAAATAAATACATAGTCTACATTTGTACGTAGCACAGGAGGAATTCCAAGAGGATATTGCATTGTGATTAAAAAGAATACTTTTTGATGGCGACCGTTTAAGAATAAATAACGAATGTTTTTATCGTGAATCCATGAATCATCATATAAGCAATCATCTAAAATCATAAATGAACGAGGATCTAACTTACTTTTTACAATCGGTTGTCCAGCAGTTCTAGCATTTTCTTCTTGTTGAATCTTACTTGTAATAAGTTTCTGGCGTTTTACAAAGTTAGCAAGAATCGCAGCATTGTATTCACCATGAATAAAAATAGGCGGAATAATCTTACCGTAGAATGAATTGGATTCTTCTGTACCACTTATAACAGTTCCCATAGGAATATTTTGATGATGAAATAATAAGTCCTTTACAAGTGTTGATTTACCGGTACGACGACGACCAATGAATACACACACAGCATCTTGAGGAATCATCTTCATATCGAATTTACGTAGTCGTACACTCTGTGCTGCAAGATTATTGGCGTTTGCAGACATGTACCTTCTATTTAGAATAGAATTTCAATTATATATTTCTTTTAACGCAAAACCCGCGTGAAATTCATATATCTTTAATACTTATACCCGGAGAGAAATATGCCAAAAGCAGCTAATAATAAATCAAAAACAAAACAACAAGATTCAGTACAATGTACCGTAGATATTCGTCAAACAAGTACACAAAATCAACAATTTTTTGATTCATTAGCACCGAATTATATACATTGTGAAGATACAATTTCAATGTTAACAGCTATTTTACCGACAAAATTTCGTAATAAATCCTGTACAATTGATAATGAAACAACCTTAGTCAAGTGGACTTCTATATCTACAAAAAATGGAAAAGGAATTTTAAGAATATCAAAAAATAATATTGAACAAGAAGTACAAGCTTATGAAAAGAAGATTCCTCTTATTGAACCGTTTCATTGGATGAAATATAATGAACGACCCACTATGCCTTTTTTCTGGTCTACTCAGAAACCATCAATCTTAGATGCTGAAAATCAAGCTTATATTGATGTACTAGGAAGTTCTCTTGTTAGCAAATTAACAAAACTATATAATTCTCCACATTTCTGCAAGTTTTATGGATGTTTTCGTACAGTTCTTACAAATTTCCGTTTTAATTTACATGAAGATTTAGAAGATTTACGATTTACACAATGGTTTTGGGAAAAGGTTGATAAAGAAGAATTTACTATTCATGTATATGAAAAGAATTCTGGAAGAAAATTAACTCTTGAAGAACTTAAATCATTATTAAAACCTGATGATGAATACTTGGAAAATTCGGATGATGATACTGATAATTCTGATTCTGATTCTGATAGATCCACATCCACATCAGGTTCAGGATCAACAGAATCTACACAATTAACACAAAAAGAAGAACATCTAGAAACAATAACAACACACCAATCACAAACATTTATTGAACTTGAAGAAGCCGATTTTGATAATAAGAGTACTGATTCAACCCCGATTTTCCTAAATCGTAAGTCTACTCGTAATAGTACACAGTCATCTAACTTTTCCAATGTATCCTTTACAGATGATTATGAAATTTATGTTGACTTACCCAATATGCCCGCCGTTATTATGTACGCTGAAACATGTCATGGAACTATGGATGAATTATTAAGTCAAACTTCTTATTCTCCAGTATCATCATCTGAAAAAGAAGCTATTTGGTCTGCATGGATCTTTCAAGTATGTATGGCTTTGTGTCAACTTCAAGGTGGTCTACGCTTAACCCATAATGACTTACATACAAATAATGTCATGTGGAAAGAAACTACAGAAGAATATTTATACTACATGGATAATTCCAATCGTGTTTGGAAAGTGCCTACGTATGGTCGTATATTTACGATTATTGACTATGGTCGTGCCATTTTTACCATTAACAGTTTTTTCTGCATTAGCAGTGATTATCAAGATGGACGAAATGCTCATGGACAGTATAACTTTGGACCTTTAGAAGATCCTGATGAACCGAAAGTCTATCCCAATAAAAGTTTTGACTTGTGTCGTTTATCATGCAGTCTTCTTCGTGGACTATTTCCTTATAATCCTGCTGAAAAGGAAAATGGAAAAGTCATTACGAAAGAAAGAGGATGGATAGTTAAAGAAACAAATCATTCCTTATTTAATTTACTCTGGTCTTGGTTACGTGATGATGATGGTGCAAATATTCTTGAATTACAAGATGGGAATGAAAAATATCCTGGCTTTGACTTATATATTGAAATTGCTCATAGTGTTCATAGTGCTGTTCCACAACAACAATTAGCACATCCCGCATTCAAATCCTTTTTATTGTCTACACCCTTGCCGAAAAATATACAATACATAAAAGTTCCTATATAATAGGATGGCACAACAAGTGGATGAATGGACTCCGAATGTATTAAATAGTTTAAAAAATGCACTTGGAGAAAGATATGTTAAACCCTTGATTAATGTCATGAAAGAAACTGGAGCAGTTTTAGCTGGTGGGTTTGTATTAAAATCTATTCTAGAATACGATGAATCTGTACCAGATTTAGATATATATGTACCATATCAAAATGTGAGAACTTTTCTTGAAAAATGTGTGTTAAAAAATAATCCTGATGGTTCTTTTAAATCAAGAGACAAATATATATTACAGAATTATATTACTCACTATAAACGCTATTATGCAACAATTTATTGTCGTTCATTTTTAAGAAAAAATGGTATTCGTCGTGTACATACATTCAGTGAACTAGGAGATAATAGGGATAGAAATACAGGTGAATTTAAAAAAACATTATTTTCTTCAGTTGATATTATGTCAGTAAGAAAAAGAAGAACGCCTGTTGAAGTATGCTCCAATTTTGATTTAACATTTTGTCAAGTATGGTTTGATGGTACCACAGTATTTGCAACACATCCTGAACATATTCGTCAAAAGTCTGGATTTTTACAAGGTGACTATGTACAATCCTTACTTTCAGGAAATGAATTTTTGAAAAATCGTATAACAAAATATAGAAAGCGTGGATTTAAAATTACATATGATCCGTCAGTAACAAATCATTCTATTCCAAGTATTGATGAAATATTAACAAATAATTATTGTGCACAAAAAGAATCTATTGAAGAACGTTTACCTATATGGTTTCAAAGAATAGCAACAAAATGGTTAGTTATGAATAATGAAGCACGGAAAAAATATTATATACCATTTAATGAAAATCCAAGATATTCACAAATATTTTTAGATTCAACAAATAATCAAACAACGATTATAAAAGGGGCGAAAATATTTACAGGATCATATACAATTCCTGAGGATGAAGGATATGATAGTGAAGATATGGACGGTCCTAAATTAGCTCAATTAGCTGTTGAAAAATATGTTTCCAAGGAAAAAGAACTTGCTCCAGTTCCTATTCAACCTGATATTGTATTATATCGTTCATTATTCTTATTATTAGAAAAACAATTTTCAAAACATAAAAAGGATTTTGCTTTCTTTGAAAAAAATAAAAACTTTATTGATGAAATGTATGAAGATTATGACTTAGAAGAAAATCATGCAACAAAAGATTCTTTTTATGATGTCTATAATAATTTTCGACTTATGTATCAAGAAGGGAAAGAACATAAACGTGAATATATAGCTAAACTATATAAACATGTAAAAATTTTTGGTGATTATTTACTAGACCGTTGTACAACTCAAGGCGATGATTTTGGTGGTAATACAGGTAGAATTTATCATATCCACAACCATCCTATTGAACTAGGAATTACTAGTGAATCTTTAGAAACATATTTAGATCAATACAAGCAATTAACAGATACTACAAAAGGAATTCCATGTTATTATACTCCTGATTGTAAACAATTAATTTCATTACGTACGATTGAAACAATTGTTTCACCAGGATATTTTAGAACATTTGCAAAACGCATACCTCCTAAATTAGGTCTAGATTTATTAATACCCTTCTATGACTCAACAATAAAAAATACAAAAACAACTGATCCACAATGGGGTGATGAATATAACGAAACAATTTGTCCATTTTGTTTAGACCCAGTTTCTCGCTCTTCAGGTTGTACGATTATGGTACATGAGAATATTAATAAATTACCTGAATCTCAAAAGCCTTATTGTAAAAAGGAAATTGTAGTACAATCTATATTAGATAATTATAGAAAAAAGGGACAACGTTTATTAGAACATCCTGATCTCCCTCTTAATATTGAATTTTGTATAGAATGTGGTCGCCCATGTAGTGGACATCAACATTTTGATATAAACTCGGTCCAACCTGCTTTATTACCTGATAATCATGATTATGGAAAATGTCCTGGTGGTGGTCGTCCTGAATTATTTGCTCGTATCATGGCTGTGCGTGAAGTATATAAATATGGTGGAATCAAGGATCTGAAACAAGAACGCCTAGTTGCTGCATGGGCTGCAGATGCTGCTGCAAGAGATCCTGTATATCTTGCACGTGGTGCTGCGTTAGCAGCAAAAGAACCTGCTGATAATCGTGAATTCAATGTAAAAGTTCCTGCTATAAAGAAATATAAAGAAAATGCGTATAAAAATGTTTCTAAAAATAAAGCAAATTCTGCTGCTAAAGAGGCAAAAAATACCATGGCAAATGTTAGTGAAGCTCCTTCAAAAACTGCAGCATGGGTAAAAGTCTGGGTTGATGCAATTAGTGCAGTAAAAGTATTTAATGAAGATTTAGCAAGGCAAACTGCACAACAAGCAATTAAGGAAAGAAATGATGCACCTGCACAAGAATTTGATATTCCTAATGCTCCTGACAATGCAAATAATGGGAGTATTATGGAAGAAAATTACAAGGACGATATTAAATACTCAGAAGATGGTAAATCATTATTAGATAAGTTTATTGAAACAGGTATTTCTGAAGGTGAATCTGAAGCTAAAGATGAAAATGAAA
>Ga0114974_10002312_pt1 | contig 14653 bp, 8 predicted proteins | sample S_130206_EF_Meta_FD_87318 | JGI IMG/M metagenome (GOLD analysis project Ga0114974, IMG submission 87318) | Freshwater microbial communities from Lake Simoncouche, Canada to study carbon cycling - S_130206_EF_MetaG | ecosystem: Environmental > Aquatic > Freshwater > Lake | place: Lake...
CCGTCGGTCGAACTGGGCGAGGAGCAGATCGAGTCGCTCCGCCAGCGGAAGCGCCGGCAAATCGGCGGCTGCAAGATGATCGTGGGGAATGTCGTCGAGCCCAGCGAGGTCGATCGCCGCTTCGGCGGCGATCGCCTCGAGAAGGTCGCGTGGCCGGGCCCCGTCTTCCCACGACCAGGGCGCGCGGCGGCCGGCGAGGCGCCGCGGGGCCGGCGGGAGTGCGGAAATCGTCCGCGACCGTTCGGCATCGGAGGCGACGAGCCTGACAGCCGCGCGACCGGGGACGATCCGGATCGAGGTCGGCAGGACCGCGCAGCTCGCCCCCAGCGGCGTGGCAATCTGCCCGAGCACGTCGACCAGCGGCGCCTCGCGGGCGTCGAGCGTGACCGGCGTGTCCGGATCGAGGCGGCGGTCGAGGATCACCGGCCTCCCCGCCATGTCCCCCAACCGCCGACAGACCGTTCTCACCGGAACCCCGCTCCACGAAGCCGTCACCGTGGGGAGGCGCTGCGGCGGACTCCGATCGGATTCCTGCCCGATCGTCGGGGCTGCGGCGAGGATCAGGAACACCGTTCCGACGATGGCCGATCGCCACCTCGAAGTGCCGAGGCGGCGACGGTGGCAGAGGAACATGGCGGGCCGGATCGGTGGCATGAAGGGGGCCCCTTGGAGGCACCGTGGGGAGAACGGGGACGTTCACGGTCGATCGCGCCCCGACGGATCGCAGTATAGTGGCGGGCGTCGGCGGCCTCCGGCGTGAGGCGAGGGTTCACGTCCGTGGCCGTGGACCGATCGGCGGACACAAGTCTGGAGTTCGATCGATGACCATTGGCACGGACGTCGGAGTGGAATCGACGCCGATTGCGGTCGATGTCGTGATCCTCGGGGCCGGCATCAACGGGGCGGCGCTGGCCAGGGAGCTCGTTCTCAACGGCCTCTCCGTCGTCGTGGTCGATGCCGACGACATCGCCACCGGGACGACCCGCTGGTCGACGCGGCTGGTTCATGGTGGCTTGCGCTATCTGGAGTATGGGGAGCTGGCGCTTGTGCGCGAGAGTCTCGCCGAGCGCAACCGACTCCTGCGACTCGCGCCCCACCTCGTTTGCCCCCTTGGATTCGTCGTGCCGGTGCGCGGCTGGTTTGGCGGGCTTGCCTCCGCGGCAGCACGGATTCTCGGCTTCGAGGCGTGTGCTCGTCGCTGGACGGGGGAACGCGGCCGCGGCGGCCTCACCGTTGCCTGTGGGCTGTGGCTCTACGATCTCCTCTCGACCGGCTCGGTATGGCCGCGCCGTTGCCTCGTCCGCGGCGGGGAGCCCGGGATGCCCGCCGTCGATGCGGCCCGCTACCCGCTCGCCGGGGTCTACGACGACGCGCAGATGGTGTTCCCGGAGCGGTTCACTGTCGAGCTCCTCGTCGATGCCCGGACGATCGCTGCGGAGAAGCAGGTTTTTTTCAGCATCTTCACCCGACGGACGGCCCACCTGGAGGCTGACGGCCGGCTCAGGGTCGCGTCGGTTGCCGCACAGAACCGAGAGCAGGGCAGCGAGCTCGTGTTTGTCCCGCGGGCCATCGTCAATGCCACCGGAGCCTGGGTCGACCACACGCTCGGCGAACTTCTGCCGGCGGGGGGCGGAGCGGCGGGAAAGCTCCGGTCTGGTGAACAGCAGTCCGGTGAACACCTGACCCGACAACGCCTGATCGGCGGGACGAAGGGGAGCCATCTCCTCGTCGATCACGCCGGGCTCCGGGAAGCGCTCGGCGCGCGGGGCGTCTACGCCGAGGCGGCGGATGGCCGCCCGGTGTTCGTCCTTCCCTTCGGCGCTCGATTGGTGCTCGTGGGCACGACCGACATCCCCTTCACCGGGGATCCCTCGACGGCGCGGACCGATGCCGACGAAATCGACTACCTCGTCGCGGCGGTGCGCCTGCTGTTCCCCGCCGTGGCGCCGTCGCGGGGCGATGTGGTGCAGCATTACTGCGGCGTCCGCCCGTTGCCGGCGCGACGTGCCGACGGGCGTACGCCCGCAGGGATCACGCGCCGGCACATGCTCGTGCGGCTCGATGGCGCGCCGTTGCCGCTGTGGTCGATCGTGGGGGGAAAGCTGACGACCTGCCGCAGCCTTGCCGAGGGGGCCGCCGCCGAGGTGCTCGCGGTCCTCGGCCTGCCCGTCGCGGCGACGTCGCGGACGCGTCCGCTGCCGGGGGCGTGTTCGCTTCGCGAAGGGGAGCAACTGGCCGAACGCTGTGCGGCCAGCGGTCTCGTGGCCGGCGTTCCCGATGCGGCGGCGCGGGCGATGGCCCAGGCTGTGGTCGGCCTGTTCGGGGCGCGGGCCGGGGCGGCTGTGGGAATCGATCCGACGCGGTCAGACGCGGGCGTGGCCGATCGGGAAGCTTTCCAACCGCTCGGTGACAGTCCGCTGCCGCGTGGGGTCGTGCGCTTCTGCCTCGACCAGGAGTGGGCGGAAACGCTCGCCGACATCGTCGAACGCCGGCTGCTCCTCGCCTTTGATCCCGAGCTTTCGATGGCCACCCTCCGCGCCGTCGCCGGGGAGCTCGTCCGAGCCGGACGACTTTCGGCCGAGAGAAGCGACTCCGAGATCGCGTCGTTCGTGGAGATGATGGCCGAGCGGTATGGCAAGCGGCTGCAGGATCAGAACTGAAGCTTCACGAAGGAGAGAACGATGGCAACCGATCCGCGGCAGGGCGACCGGGTTCTGGCGCTCGATCAGGGCACGACGTCGACTCGGGCGGTGGTCTTTGACCGCGACGGCCTGCCGGTGGCGACCGCGCAGGAGGAGTTCCCCCAGCATCTCCGTAGCGGGGAGCAGGGGGGCAGCGCGGAGGTCGATCTGGCGATCGTCGAGCATGATCCCGAGGACCTGTGGCGGACGACGCTCGGCTGCGCTCGAGAGGCGCTCGCCCGGGCCGGGGGCGGGGGCGTGGCGGCGATCGGGATCACCAATCAACGAGAGACGACGATCCTCTGGGACCGCTCGACCGGTCGGCCGGTCGCCCCGGCCATTGTCTGGCAGAGTCGGGTGTCGGCGCCGATCTGCCAACGCCTCCGGGCCGAAGGACTCGAGGGGGAGATCCGCCGCCGCACCGGCCTCCTCCTCGACCCCTACTTCTCCGCGACGAAGATCGTCCACCTCCTCGAGACGATGCCGGGACTGCGCGCGGCCTGCGAACGTGGAGAGGTGTTGTTTGGCACCGTCGACAGCTTCCTCATCTGGCGACTGACCGGAGGGAGGGTCCACGCCACCGACCCGACCAACGCCAGCCGCACGCTCCTCTACGACATCGATCGCTTGGCATGGAGCGACGACCTCTGTGGGATGTTCGGCATCCCGCGGGCGATCCTCCCGGAGGTGCGGCCGTCGAGCGGGGATTTCGGCACGACCGACCCGGCCCTGCTCGGCGGCGCGGTGCGGATCGCCGGTTGCGCCGGCGACCAGCAGGCGGCCGCCTTCGCGCACGGATGCGTCACGCCAGGGGCAGCCAAGAACACCTACGGCACCGGCGCCTTCCTGCTCTTCTCGACCGGAGAGCGCCGGGTGCAGCCGGCCGAAGGGCTCCTCGCGACCGTCGCCTGCGGTGCCACGCCGGGGAGCGTCACCTGGGCGCTCGAAGGATCGGTGTTCATCGCCGGCGCGATCGTCGGTTGGCTCCGCGACGGCCTGGGGATCATCCGCCACGCGGCCGATGTCGAGGCGCTCGCCGCGAGCGTGCCCGATTCCGGCGGGGTGGTCCTCGTTCCTGCGCTGACCGGCCTCGGCGCGCCCCATTGGGATCCGTTCGCGCGCGGCCTGATCATCGGACTCACCCGGGGCACCACTGGCGCCCACATCGCCCGGGCGGCGCTTGAGGCGGTGGCTTTGTCGGTGGCGGACGTCCTCCGGCTGATCGAGCGCGACGCCGGGGTGACCCTGGGCACGCTCCGCGTCGATGGCGGCGCCAGCGCCAACGACCTCCTCCTCCAGATCCAGGCCGACATTCTCGGCCGCCCCGTGGAACGCCCCGTCGTCCTCGAGACCACGGCGCTCGGCGCCGCGCTGCTGGCGGGATTGTCGGCGGGGGTCTATCCAACGCTCGATGCGGTGCCGGCCGCGACCCGGGTGGAGAAGCGCTTCCACCCGCAGATCAACGCAACGACCAGGCAACGGATGACGTCGGCTTGGGAAGACGCCGTCGGCCGGTCGCGGCAGTGGGCCGTACCGCGCGGCTGACCGATCGCCCGCCGCCGATCGACGCTTCAGGCCCAGGTCGGGGGCCAGGTCGGGGGCCTTGCGGGAACCTTGTCAGCGCACGTTCGTGTCGGCCGGCTGCTCCGCGACCTGAACCCGCTGCGAGTACTTCTGCGGATTCGCCTCGAACGCGGCCTTCGTATCGGGGGACGAGAAGAGAAAGACTTTCGATCGGTAGGAGACGCCGTATTGGCGCTGGCCGGGCACCTTCCGGCCGAGATCGGTGGCGAGCACCGGATCATCGCCGGCGAGGCCGGGGGCATAGCGATCGGGGTTGGCGAGGAAGGCCTTCTGCTCCTCCGGGCCGGCGAACAGATACGTGCGGCCGCGGTGACGTACGCCCCACTTGGCTCGCCCTTCGACCCACAGCCGTTTGTCGACGAGGCTCACCGCGCAATACCCCTCGAGTCCGACCGGCATCGATTCCCCCGGCTCACTTCCAGCGACCCCGGTGGAGGGCATCTCGCTCGGCGCGGCGGGTTCGGTGGCGGGCTTCGGCGACTTGCCGACGAGGCTCGTGAACGGTTTTTGGACCGTGGCCCAGAAGCCGGTGGTCTTCTTCCCCGCCGGTTCTGCGGGCGCGACGGCGGTGGGGGGGGCTGGTTCGGCCGGCTTCGGGCTGAGCCAGTTGGGGAGTGCCGAAGCGAGACCGGACGGCGGGGGAGCAGGAGAGGGAGCCGTGGGGGCCGACGGTTCGATCGTCGTCGTCGGCCCCGTGGCGACCGGCGGGCTCGGCGCGGACGCCAGCGGAGCTGCGGTCCCCAGTGGCGCCGTGGCAACCTCCGCGGGCCACTGCGGCGGAGTCGTGGCCAGGGCCGGAGCGGTGGTCGCGCCCTCGGTGGTGGGAGGGACTGGCGCGCCTTGGGGCGCAGCAGGCTGACTTGGCGTTGCCAACGCAGCCGGCGCGACCGCGGGCTGGGCTTTTGGGAGTGGGCCGGCACAGGCGACTGCGGCTTCCTGCGCGGCCCGTCCGGCGGCGGCCACGAAGGCCACCGAGGATGGGGGGCAATCGAAGCGGGCAAGAACGCGCTCGTCGGGATCGATGACGCAGACGCAAGGGAGATGGACGACCTGGAGCCGGCTCATCGTCGCCGGATCGGCATCGACATCAATCCGCACCGGCTCAAAGCAGGCGGTGAGGAGGGCGACAGCCTCCTCCGAGGCGAGGAACGTCTTGTCGTGATTGATGCTCGCCTCGCTCCAGGCGGCCACGAAGAGGACGAGGACGGGCCGACGGCTGACCTGCGAGGCGGTTTTCGCTTGGGTGAGATCGGCATGCCAGGGGACGGCGGCGGCGGCGACGACCGGCACCCACACCGCCAAAAGCGCGACGGCGGAGGCCCGGATCACCTTGTGGAGCGGGTTGAGAGACCCTCGTTGAATGTGGGTTGCCATGGGACACGGCCTCGGGGCGGAGGGACACCTGAAGCGGGGACGGTCCCTTCGTTGGTCTCTATCGGTCGATCTGGTCGGAGGAATCGCGTCGATTTTCAGGGCTGGGGGAAACGGGCCAGCGGTGCCTCCCCAGATTTCCCCCGTTGCGCTCTCGAAGCCGCCGGAAGGCTGCTCCGTGAGGGGCAGGGAACCGCGGCTTGACATCTTTGGCCGCGGTCCGGATACTTCTGCAATCGATTGTGTCCTCGGACCGCACCCCGTCTGGCGAGTTTTCGCTGGAGCTTGGTGACGCAGGGCACAGGGATGGTCCCTGTCGGGCGGGTCCCGCGGGATCGGGTGGGGGTGGTTCGGAGGCGGGGCTTTTTCCGGCTTTCGGGCTCGGCCTTTCCTGGGAGTTCCGGCAGTTCCGGCTCCCTGCTTTTTTTCCGCATAGGAACTGTGTTCCGTCTTGGTCCAAACGGTGGTCCCATCGGGGGCCAAGCGTCGGCCTTGTTCATCGGGGGCGTGGGTTGAGCTTCGGCTCCCTCGGCGATCTCCCCGAACGATCTGCCTGCGACGAAGGTTTGACCGCGAGAATCCTCGCGTGCTTCTCCGCCGTTGGTGATGTTGTTCGGGAGGCTGTCCGGGTGGTTTTCCGGGGAATGGCCACGGCCCAGTGCGTTCGCCGTTGATGGGCCTCGTGCGCCCGGATGGCAGGCGGTGGCGGGGCCACCGCTCGTTTTTGTTGCTCTTGCTGAACACTCCGGCTCTGAGGATTTCCCCTCGAAGACTGAGCTTTCGGTCACTTCGGTCGACCGACTTCATCGGGGGCTTATTGGTTCTGTTCCTCCGCCGTGGGTGGGGGCTGTGAAGGTTCCTCTGAAGGGTTTGGTCGCGTCTATGGCGAAGCGCAGGAGATCAAGGTCGCACGGCCGCCAAGGGGGCGGGTTCGGTCAAGGAGGACAGCCGGGCGGCCAGCAGGGGGGCCAAGGCGGCTATGGCGGTGGCGGTGGCGGCGGCGGTGGCGGCGGCGGCGGCGGCGGCGGTGGGCGCCGCGGGCGCGGGCGCTACCGACGCGGTGGTGGTGGTGGTGGTGGCGGTGGCGGCGGCGGTGGCGGCGGCCCTGCGGGGAGCATCGCCGGTGCCGGCGCTGTCGGGATGGACGGCGAGGGAATGCGGCCGCCCGAACTGGAGTCGGAGATCGGCGAGAACGGTGAGCCGATTCCGCTCGAGGCCGGCAATGGGGTGCTCGAGATGCATCCCAACGGTTATGGGTTTCTGCGCACCGTTGAAACGAACTACACCCGTGAGCGGACTGACCCGTTCGTTCCCGGGACGATGATAGAGCGATACCGGCTCCGCGAGGGGGTGTTCATCAAGGCGATGGTCCAGCCCGGTCGCCGGCAGCAGGGGCCGCGCGTCAAGGAGATCGTCGAGGTCGAGGGGATGGCCCCGGACGACTACCCGAAGGTGAAGACCTTCGACCAACTCACTCCGATCAATCCCGAGCACTGGCTCCGCCTCGAGACCGGCCAACAGCCGCTCACGACTCGGATCATGGATCTTCTCACGCCGTTGGGGAAGGGGCAGCGGGCCCTCATCGTCGCCCCGCCGCGGACCGGCAAGACCGTGCTCCTCCAGCAGGTGTCGCAGGCGGTGTCGACCAACCACCCGGAATTGTCGCTCGTCATGCTCCTCGTCGACGAACGACCGGAGGAGGTCACCGACATGCGGCGGACGGTGAAGGGGGACGTGATCGCCAGCAGCCTCGATTGCGACGTCGAGAGCCACGTGCGGCTCTCGCAGTTGGTGATCGAACGCTGCAAGCGGATGGCGGAGTCGGGCAAGGACGTGTTCCTGCTCATGGACTCGATCACCCGCATGGCCCGTGCCTTCAACAAGTGGGTCGGCAACACCGGCCGCACCATGAGCGGCGGCGTCGATATCAAGGCCCTCGACATTCCCAAGAAGCTCTTTGCAACGGCCCGCGTGTTCGAGGAAGGTGGCTCCTTGACGATCGTCGCCACGGCGCTGATCGACACCGGGAGCCGGATGGACGAGTTGATCTTCCAGGAGTTCAAGGGGACGGGGAACATGGAACTCGTGCTCGATAGGAAGCTGTCTGATCGGCGCGTTTGGCCGGCGATCGACATTTCCCAGTCCGGCACCCGCCGTGAGGAAAAGCTCCTTGATCCGGACACACTCCACGCGGTGAACATGCTTCGTCGGACGCTCTCGAGCATGCACCACGTCGATGCGATGGAGCAGCTCACGAAGCAATTGGCGAAGTTCAAGAGCAACCGCGAGTTCATCTCGCTGATCGCCAGTTCCCGGGAGTGATGTCGCGCCGGCCGGGGCACCGACCGGCCGGTCGCGGGCGGAGGTCCGGGGAGCCGCTGCGACTGACCGTCGGCGGCGCGGGCGTTGGTGAACTCAGGAAGGCGCGGTGAGCGTTGCTGGGGGCGGCTCCCTGCAGCGAGCCGTCATGGGCGACCGTCGGCCCCCGCCTGCAGTCGCGCCAACCAGTAGGCGTACTGGGGATCGCCGCAGCGGAACGAGAACACTGCGTCGGGCAAGCGGGCGTCCCCTTCGCCTGTCGAACGCACACGGACGACGACGGCCCCGTCGCCGCGCTGCTCGATGCGCACGTGGCTCTCGGGGATGCCCGAAGGTTCCAAGGGGGAGGGCATGGAACGTCGTCTCGTTCGGAAGGCAGGTTTGAGAAACCGACTGCCGCAACCGACGCGGACGCCGGCTGCGGGGAACCAGGTGCGGAACGGGAGATCAGGAAAAATCCCCTCCTGGAGGGGGTGCTGGCTCGGCGGGGCGTTGCCGCTGAGGGCCGCGATCGGTGTGGCGCTGGCGAGGTAGGAAGCGATTATGTCGATCCTGTCCTGGAAAAACCAGCAGGACGACGCAGCGAAGGGGCGAAATGGTGCTATTTTGACAGCGTCTTCAAACGAGCCGTATATTTGGTTTTTGATTTTCCGCCCGGGAGCACACGTGCATGACGCCCTACGCGTCGTTGGCTGACGATTTCTACGTCAACATGAACCTGGCGACGGAGATGGAACTCCCCTCGCAACGCGAGACGATCCTCCACTTCTTCGAGTGTGTCCAGAAGAAGTACCCGGTGATGCGGAAGTTTTACTGCCGCGACAAGCGGGATTTCGTGCTCGAGGAGGACAAGGACCAAGGGCGGTACCGGTGGGCCGCGGTGGAGTCGAAACGGCTCTGCTCGGGGCAGGTCAACCCGTCGACCCTCGATTCGGTCCTCGACCAGCATCGGCTGGTGGTCGATCTTGCCCCGGCCCTCCTCTCGGTCAGCCCCCTCGACTGCGAGGCGCTCGACCTCCTGTTCGGCTTCGATTTCGCCTACCGGGGGAATCACAACGCACTTTTGGCCGAGGCCCTCGGGGTCGGGCCGGCGCTCGACCGGGTGGCCGAGATCCCCGGGGCTCGCGTGATCAACTTCGAGCCGTCGCTGACGGTGGCCCTCGACGAGGATTGCCGCACCCAGGTGCGGATCAGCACCGAATCCCGAACCAACGCGTTCCAGGTGCGGACCGGGGAATTCGCCGAGGAGCAGTTGAGCGTCTACGTGACCGCCCGTCAGTATGGAAGCCTCGAGCCCCAGACTTCCTATGTCGACGCGATCAATCGCCTCGCGGTGATTGCCCAGGAGGTCGTCGACAGTTGTGTCATCGAGCAGATCCTCAAGCCGCTCGCCCGGACGATCTCGATGAAGTGATCGGCCTTGGGCCCCTGCTTCGGTGTCGTCCGGCCCGCAGATCGCGGATCGGACGACACCACAGGTCAGCCCAAAAGGTCTGAGCCCCAAAGATCTGTGAGGGAGTGAGCGATCAGCCCCTACCTCCCCGGGAGCCGTCGCGGCGACCGCGATCCTGATCATCCCCGCCCCGCGGGGGGCGGTTGCGGGCATCGAGGTTGCCGGCAATGACGATGCCGATGGCTTCGACCCAGCTCGGCACGTCGGTGACGCTGCTGAGACCGCTTTCCGCCAGGAGTTCATCGTCGTCGCTCCGCCGTGACTCCACTTGCGGCGTCTCGCGGCCAGCCTCCTCGATCCCGAGGAAGTCGAGCCCTTCGTCGTCCTCGTCGTAGCCGCCCGCAACCGGGGCGAAATCGTCCCTCCGGCCACGCGCCAGACGCGACGTCGCACGGAGTTCCGGTTCGGGGCGGCGACTCCGTCCAGCGGTCCCCCGCCTCGAGGAGCGGCCCCGGACCTTCGGCTCCGCCCCCTCCGCGGCAGGCTCGCCCGCAGCGCCAGCGGCGCCGGCAGCACGTGGCGTCGAACTTTTCCGGTCGCCCCGTCCCCGTCGTCGGCGTCCGCGTGCTTCCCCTTCGCCGGTGCCGTTGGCAGCGGGGCGGGGAGGAACGGGAGCCCGGCCGTAGCCGGAGGGGAGAGGTTCGTCGTCAGCGGCGTTATCGCCCCGGCTCACCGGGGCCGATTCGTCGCCGGCTTGTTCCGAGGTGGGACGTTCGTCGCCGGTCCGTTCCCGGCCGCCACGACGGCGGCCACCACGACGGCCGCGGCGGCGGCGGCGGCGGGTCTGCTCGTCGCCAGCGTCGCCACTCGGTTCACCATCGATCGGGGCCCCGTCTCTCCCGCCGCCGGTGTCGCTTGCCAGCTCACGGGGATCCAGGTCGATGCCCCCCCAATTGTCGTCGTCGCGTTCGGTCTTCCGGGGAGGCGACCGATCGCTGCCGTGGGAGCGGGATGGGGTAGAAGCCCGTTCGCCCGGTGCATCCCAATCAAAACCGGCCGCGGGAGCCGATGGCTCGCCACGCGGAGGCTGGCTGCGGGGCTCGCCGTCCCGGTCTCGGGACGACCGACGTTCGCCGTCGTCCTGACGTCGCGGGGGAGCAGGACGCCGCTCCTGACGGGGGGCTTCCTCGGCAGGCTTCCGCGGCTGGAAGCCGAACTCATCATCGGCGCTGTCATCGGCCTGAGGAGCGCTTCGAGGAGCAGCGTCGTCGGCCCGGCCCGGAGCCGCATCGTCCCGCGGTGCGTCGTCGCGATCCCTCCCGCCACGTCCCCGACCACCACGGCGTCCCCGGCGGCGACGGCCACGTCGCGGCTCACCGCTGGTGCGGTCTCCCTCGGGGCGATCGCCATCCTCGAGAATCCGGCCTTCGGACGAATCGCCGTCTGCAATCAGATCATCCTCTTCGCGCCGACTGGGAGCACGCTCCTCGCTCCTGGGGGACGGAGGGGCTGCATCGCCGCGCCCCGACGACCGGAGCGAGTCTGGGCGTGGTTGGTCGGTTCTGGCGTCGGCGGGCCGCTCGGCGCTGGGCCGATCCCCGGCCGTGCCCCGCGCTTCCCCCTGCGGAGAGCCTTCGCCCCGCCGGCCGTCACCGCGGCGTCCGCGGCCCGAGGACTGTCCGCCATCCCGTCGCCCGTCGCGGCGGCCGTCGTCGTCTCGGCGGCTGGCGACTGGACGGTCGGAGGAGCCACGGTCGGATGAGCCACGGTCGGATGAGCCACGGTCTACGACCGGACGATCCTGGAAGCTGAGATCGTCAACGCCCCGATTGGCCCCGACGTCGCGCGGCGGGAGATCGCGAGGGGATGGCTCTCCTTCCGGAAGACGTTCGGGACGTTCAGGCCTGCGTTGCCCTTCCGGACGTCGCTCGAACGACTCCGGTGGGGGGGAGGGGGCCCGTTCCCGGGCCGCCGGCGGCGGCGGGGGAGCCGCAGGACGGAGCGGAGCAGCGTCCGGCTGAAGGCCCAATCCGGAGACGATGTCGGTCCAGTCGCCCCCGGAAGTCTGGGGAGCGGGCTTCTTCGGTTCGGGACGCCGCGTCTCGACGGCGCGGGGGGGAGCAGGCTGAGGAGCGGGGGTGGGCTGGGCAGCGGCCTGGTCAGGCGCTGGACCGGCGCCGAGGTTGTCGGCGAGGGAGGCCCACGGATCGTTTGCTTCCGGCATGGCAGCGATGGATTCCTGGATAGCGGGGGTGGCCCGAAAGAGGCACCCTGGAACCGGCAAGGATAGCAGAAACCCGTCGGTGGGCGGCAGGGGCAGGGGTGGCGAAAGGCCGGGGCCCGATCGAGAGGGCTGTCGCCCTCGAGGCCTGCCGCGGAGGCGAGGCCCGTCCGGTCGATCCCGCCGACGGTCCCACGGCCACCGGCCCCTGTGAACCGCTCAGGCCATGGCCGTCACCGCCACAGTGCCACCCCGCGGCGGCAGTCGGCGGGGCATCACCACCCGGGGCGACGCCCAGGCACATGAAGGCTCAACGACGCACGGGCCGGTTCACCGACACCGTTCCGATCATGCTGCCATTGTCGGCCACTTCGAAGAGCGGCCGGTAGGGACTGGCCAGGCTGCGGCGCGACCGGCAGGCGGGGTACCAGACGAGGTTCGTCGACACGTTCCACGCCTGCTCGGCGTAGGTCAGGCTGCCCTTGTTGTCGGGCAGCTGCACGGTGTTGCTCGAGGAAGGGATCAGGTAGGTGAACGTCCCCTCGAGCGCCAGCGACCGCGACATCGGGGCCCGCACGAGCATGCCGGTGAGGTAATCCCCTTGGCCGCTGGCACCACCCCAAATCTTCATCTCGTTGGCATCCCCGAACTGGAGCCGGTAGAAGCCGGTGTAGAGATCGAGGGTGTCGAAGGAGGCCGAGTTGCCCCGGGCCCCGGTCACGAACGCGCCGTTGGCGTTGTAGGCGTTCGAGGCGCCCCAGAATCCGAACTCGTGGTAGCCCCAGACATAGCTCAGCTCGCCGCGGATCTGGGAAAGATCGGTGGTGTCGAACCAGTTGTCCTGAAGGTAGTCGTACACGGCTCCACCCTGGAAACCGCGCCCCTCGAAGGCCCGAGTGAAGAACCCGGTCGTGAGGAACACCTGGTTGCGGGAGTGGGTGTTGAGGAGCGTGCTGCCGTTGGCGGCGGTGATCTGCGTCCGCTGGAAGTCGGCTTGGACACCGCGGATGCCGATCTGCCAGCCGAGGCCGATGGCGTTCCAAAATGGCATCGACCAGTTGGCATATTCATTGAAGCCGTAGTTGCCGCGGAGGCCGAGGTTCGTGGTGTTTTGGAACGACGTCACGCCGGCCCCGACGGTGAGGTCGCGGTACCACCGCCAGCCGTAGTAGGGGCGGCCGAAGCGGCGGAAATAGGCGCAGATCCGTCCTTCGGGATCCCACATCGGGGAGCACCCCGGGCAGGCTTCGCCATCCTCGCAGGCGTACGGGTCGTCATAGAACGACGGAATATGGAGGTAAACCTCGCCGGTCCAGGGGGCTTCCATGCCCTCCATGCCTTCCATGCCCTCCATGCCCATCGGCATGCCGTCTTCGGAGAGCATCATCCCGTCGTCGGGGAAGCCACCGTCGAAGGCATCCATGCCGGGGGCGAGTGGGCCGTAGTCACCCGAGTCGAGCGGCATGCCGCCGAAGCCGACGTCGCCATCGGGGCCACCGAAGGTCAGCCCTTCCTCGTCCATCGGCATGCCACCGGGCAGCGAAGGATCGGCTGACATCGATTCCATCGGGGTGGGCCGACCGCTACGGCTCGGCGCGACAGGGGTGGCGCCAGGGGTGGCCGCCACGCCAGCGGGCGGAGGAAGCTCACCGGCGGGCGTCGGCTGATTGGCAACTCGGCGGGCCTGAACGCGCGGGCGGGGCATCGAGGAGGTCGGCATCGACGAGGTGGACATCCGCGACATCATCGAAGGCTCGCCGCCGGGCGCCATCGCGATCCGCTGGCCGGCAGGTGCCATCGAACGCTGGCCAGAGCGGGGGAAGTCACCGGCAGCCGCCGCGGGGCGAACACCGTCCCGCTGTGGAACGATTTCCGCGCCGAACATCGGACGGCCCACATCCCCCTGTGGGGCGCGGAACAAGTTGATCCCGAAGAGCGACGGCTCAGCGCTGGCGGCGCGCGGGGGAGCGGCGGCCGTACGTCCGTCGTTGGCCCGGCGAGCGGGCCCAGCGGGAGGAGCCGGTGCCCGATTCACTGCTGAGCGCGCAGAGGGGGCGGCGGGCATTTCGGGAGGAAGTTGCCGCGGCGGGAGCATTCGGGGCCGTTCGGCGGCGGCAATCGCGCGGTCGTCGCGGCCTGCATCGGCGCTTGCATCAAACGCCGGCGAATCGTTTGCCTCGGGCAAGCGGGCGGCGGCGGCGCTGGGCTGGGGCGAAGCGGGGGCAGCGGGCGGCGTTGCGGCCGAGCGGTGGGGTGTCCACTGGAGGGAAGAGTTCTGCGCGGCCGCCGCGGCTCCCTCGTCGGCGAAGGCTGGAACGGAGCCCGGCTGCATGGCCCACGTGAGCAGCGCCAGTGCGGCCAGTCGGCGGATACCATTCGCGACGTTCATGGACACTTCTCCGAGAGCACCCGCGGTGGACGGCACCTGACGGGCTTCTGCAATCGGAAGAGATATCGGCAACCTCGCGACCGGAACTTCCGTGAAAATCACCGCGACCGGCAGACCCCTCCCAGGTCGCCCTGTTTGCCTGGGAGGCAGCGGAGATGAGGCATCTCGCGCCGAGCCGGGCCCGTCGCAGCTTGCCCGGCCTGCGCGATCGACGCTCCCGCCGCATCCAGCGGCGGCGACGTGATCTCCAGCGAGCGCGCCGGGGAGACCACGCGTCAGGCCTCGAGCGCCCGCCCTAGATCGGCGATCAGGTCAGCGGTGTCCTCGACGCCGAGGGCGAGACGGATCATGTTGTCGCCGATCCCGAACGTCTGCCGCTCCGCGGGGGAGTAACTCCAGTAGCTCATCACGAGCGGTTGCTCGATGAGCGATTCCACCCCCCCGAGGCTCGGCCCGATGCGGAGAATCCGCGCGGCATCGACGACACGCGACGTCTGCTGCCAGTCGGCGTCCTTGACGAGGAACGTCACCAGGCCGCCGTAGCCGCGCATCGACGCCTTGGCGACGGCGTGGTAGGGATGGCTCTCGAGGCCTGGGTAGTAGACCCGCTCCACCCGCGGGTGGGATTCGAGGAACCGGGCCACCGCCAGGCCGTTGGCGTTGTGCCGCTCCATCCGCAGGGCGAGGGTCTTCAG
>Ga0114974_10002313_pt1 | contig 14649 bp, 19 predicted proteins | sample S_130206_EF_Meta_FD_87318 | JGI IMG/M metagenome (GOLD analysis project Ga0114974, IMG submission 87318) | Freshwater microbial communities from Lake Simoncouche, Canada to study carbon cycling - S_130206_EF_MetaG | ecosystem: Environmental > Aquatic > Freshwater > Lake | place: Lake...
ACGTACCATAACAATACGTATGCTCTTGAGATGGAGGGCTGGACGGGTCTGTCCATTGACTATCAGAATTTTGGCGAGGAGTTTGCTACGAAGAGGAAGAACCCCTTTCTTTGCACGGACGTGACGAACGTGAAATGGCATACGGTTGTAGGAGATCACCCTTTTATGCAGAACACGATTGACTACATCTCCTTTGATGTCGACGAGGCAACCATGCCAGCGGTGGCACACTTCCCTTGGGACAAGATTCGCTTTGCGACCATGACGATTGAGCATGATCAGTATCGGTTTGGCACTGCGACTCGCGACTACATTCGCGAAGTTCTGACAAATCACGGATACTCGCTCATTTGCGCAGATGTGGTCATGCCCGAGTACGGCGCGTTTGAGGATTGGTACGCGGACTTGGACCTCGTGAACAAAGCGGCGGCTGAGCAAATTCGCTGCGATGGACTGACATATCTTGAGATCTTCAAGAAGATTGATCCTGCGCCGTATGCGTTTTACTGTCCGCCACCATCATACGAATAACTTCGGTGTATAATAAAACATGTTAGCGTTTTTGCGAAGGAAAAGCAAAGCCCTCGTAGTTGGTCCGGGTGGATTGGGCGATCAAATTTGGATGAGCGGGGCTGTTCGGTATATTGCGCAGCAGCATGAGGAAACCCATCTTTTCTGTTCATATAGAACGTTTGCAACTCTTCAAACACTCTATAGAGATAGTCCTTCGATCAAGCTTCTCATTGTTACGCAGGAAGCTAGTGTGTTACGAGAATGGGCACGATCTCGGTATAGAACCATCTATGCGTGTGCATTCACAAAAGATCTCTATGTTCGGCCTGTAGATATGAACGCCCTGCCCGAGATCTTCTATGATCAGATGGAAATTCCGAGATCTGTCCGACACAGTCATTTTGTGCTTCCTGTAGTCCCAGAGTCCACGATGTTATATAAGCTTGTCGGATCACAGCCATATATTTTTGTCCACACAATGTCATCCACAAACGTAACACCGCTTGTGTCGTGGGATATAAATACGGTCTTGACGATTGATCCAAATGTAAGTCATTACCCCTTGGATCATCCTTGGCGTGAGCTATCTGAGGCGTTTGTAGACAAAGCATTTTTTCATTACTGTGACCTGATAAAACACGCAGACGAGCTGCATCTTACGAACAGCTCATTCTATGTTCTTGCGTCACAGATCTCCCCACTTGATGCAAAGGTAAAGGTATGCTATGAGCGAGAACATGGAACAGTCATTCAGAGGTATACTTTTTCTTGATCATTCTTGACCATTCGACTAACGAGATTGGGGAATGAAACACGTGGTGTCCATCCGAGAACTGTACGGGCTTTGGTCGGGTTTCCAACGAGCAGATCCACCTCAGCCGGGCGATAAAACTTTGGATTCACGCGAAGAACAACTCGTCCTGTCTCATCTGTTCCGATCTCGTCTACACCAGATCCGGACCACGTAATCGAATGACCCGCTGCCTCAAACGCAAGCTCAACAAATTCACGAACAGTATGCGTAACACCTGTCGCCAAGACATAGTCATCCGGCTTGTCTTGCTGAAGCATCAACCACATGCCGTATACATAGTCCTGTGCGTGACCCCAGTCGCGCTTGGCATCCATATTTCCAATCTCCAGCGTGAAGTTGGGATCCGAATAGATCTTTGCGATTGATGTCGTTACCTTGCGGGTGATAAAGTCCTCACCACGGCGCTCTGACTCGTGATTGAAGAGGATCCCATTGCACGCAAACATTCCATAGCTCTCGCGGTAGTTCTTCACGATCCAAAACGCATAGAGCTTGGCAACACCATACGGACTACGCGGGTAAAAAGGGGTGGTCTCCGACTGAGGAACTTCGACAACCTTACCGTAGAGCTCAGATGTGGACGCCTGATAGAAACGCGTCTTCTCTGCAAGGCCTAGACGCCGGATTGATTCGAGGATCCGAAGGGGACCAAGACCATTCACCTCTGCAGTGTACTCTGGCTGTGTAAAGGATGTATGGACCTGTGACTGAGCGGCAAGATTATAGACCTCAATTCGCTCTGCGTCGCGAAGAGGGATAAAGACGTTCATAATTGAGGTCGAATCACCCATATCCGCCTGGACGATCTGAAGATTCGGGTGCTCAAGAAGCTCTGAGATTCTCCCCAATGTAGGAGTGGACGATCGGCGCACAAGACCGATGACCTTGTAGTTCTTCTCCAGCAGAAGCTCGGCAAGGTACGACCCATCCTGACCCGTAATACCAGTTACAACTGCAGTTCGCATCATTGTGGTTATATCGGTGTGGCGTTTAAGTAATGTAACTGCGCGCGTTCAAGGAATAGGGTGTGGATGGAGTGTACAATGTATCCGTCCACTTGTTCACAATACACACTGGTAACTTAGAATATAAGGTATCAAGTGCTCCGTGAAGAACGACCGGAGTGGCTCCACATGCAAGCGCTTCGTAGATACGATGGGTATCCATCCCCGTTCCCTCGGGACATAGAACAAACTTTGAGTGACACATGTCTTCATAGTATTCAGGCTGCGCTCGACCTTCTGGTTCTTTGCGGACAACTCGAGGATCGCCTTCAAACGCCTTCAGACACTCTGCTCGGGCAACTACGTTTGTCCCGGCTGAAAAGTTGGAGTAGATCTCAATGTACCGATCGCTGGATGGCTTGATTTTATCCAGATGCTTCAGTCCACTATCTGGGAATCCAAGCGGGATCGTGGTTACCTGTGGATGTTGAACGATCGTATTGATGGCGTAAATCCGAAGAGCACGCGGAAGTGTGCGCCTGAGTCTATCTGCATCAAACGGCGCATCCGAGTTATGGATGATCAGATTGAACTTCTTAGGTGTAGCGAGGCGGATACTCAAGAACTGATTGAGATGATCACCATTCACAAAGACCCAGTCCCCCGCTCTAGAACCCCACTGCATAAAGGGTCGTTCCCGATACCTTGGGTCATAGTTCCAAGCACAGAGATCCGAAAACGACTTTCCTGAGATCATTATAATGGTAAGGGTCTTTTCTTTTTGTATTTATGGACCGCCGAACCCTCGGTATTATCCTGCTCCGATGATCCAGAATGTTCAGTTGATTAATACATACTTTCCCGATTGGAAGATCTACCTGTATATGTCGCCCGATGTGGATGCTGGGTTTGTTGACCATATCCAGCAGTTCCCCAATGTGGTTGCCAAGATGACCGGAAAGATGGGTGGCATCAATCGACTTGAGCGCCTATTTGCAGTTGATGAGCCAGACGTAGACACAATGTTTGTCCGTGATGCAGATAGCCGTGTCCACTGGAAGGATCGGTGGGCGATCAACGATTTCTTGAGTAAGCCACAGTTTGTTGCTCATGCAATTCGTGATCACCCAGATCATAAGGCTCGGATATTGGCTGGGATGTGGGGCATGCACAAATCAGCAGGCGTCGGTGTCAGAGACTTGTTTGAGATGTTTCAAAAGAATCCAATTGATCTTGGATATGGCACAGACGGAGCCGATCAGAGCTTTCTAGGGTCATATATTTACCCGTGTGTGAAAAGCCGAATGCTCGTTCATTACAGCAATAGGTTTGTTCTTGGCGGCGAACATGTGCTTGAATTCCCATTTCGCTTCACAGATCAGTTTCACTGTGGAAAGGTAGAGGGCCCTACCTTTGTGGACACACAGAAGACGATGCCGCGGATTGCTCTCGTTAACGGTAGGTTTAAGTTATGATAACGTATACAATGGCACGGCCCATTATCTTCTGTCTCGACAACACCAATGGCTTCTTTGCCCTATTCTTCATCATGTGTAACGCATACATTGCTTCAAAAAAGATGGGATCGCCCTTTTACATAACCCAAGCAGGCTGGTCCTATGCGTACAAGGAAGGCTGGCACGACTACTTTGTTACACTTCGAGCGCCACCACTCTTTCCAAAATTGACCGATCCTATTCGTGTTGGATGTGATCTTGCTAGGTTTTATGCGCCGGATTTTCCCCTCGCCGAATACGTAACAAGTATCCGTGAACTATTTATATTGAAGACCGAACTCCAACAAAGGGCAGATGCGATCATTTCGCGGATGTCGTCGAACTATATTGCTATTTTCGTCCGCCGTGGTGATAAGCTGATTGAAGAAGCTGGATATATTTCATTCGCTGACATTCTTGCAAGGATCCCTCATACGGAACAGACTGTGTTCTTCATTCAGACAGATGATTACGGCGTTGTCGAAGAAGCAAAAAGAGCCTTGCCCACATCACGAATTGAATCCACGGTTCCTCCTACGAAGCGCGGTTCTTTTCATACACGGCGCCGTTCCAAACAACAGATCAAAGAGGAAACGGAAGAGATGTTAGTTGGACTCTCCGTGTGTCTCCGAGCCCCTGCTTGTTGGACGGATTCTACGTCAAATGTTGGTCGATTCTTGAAACTGGCAAGTCCAAGTGTCCGTGTATACCCAGAGGACTTTGCTGTGGATCTATCGTATGTAATGTGCCCTGCATGGTCTATAAAAAGATAGTATGAATACACAAATGCACGCAATCGGATCTCGCGCCCAAGTCATGCACGGAACAGCCCACCATACAACGGGCGGTCTCACAAAGGCCGACCTGAAGATGAACAAGTGGGGTCGTATCGTCTCGCGTAAGAAGTCGGCCCGCATGGCGCATGGAAAAACCCAGCGTAAGAAGTAATGCGTTTGATCTCTCTCTTAGCGGCGGCAACATGGGTAGACTTTGTCGTCATTGTGATCGCCAAGGTGGCTCCGGGTCAACACGTTTCGTTCCTGCCTCCCACAGGTGCTTTAACGCTTTGGTACGATAAGTTTGGGCTCGCTGCTGTAGCCGCTGATGTGTTCAGTCTTATGATCGGTGTGTTGATCGCAACTCTTCTGTTTCCGAATGCGCGTGGTCTTGCCTTGGTGGCGGCTGCGATTTTTGTTCAGCTACTTCATGATATCTTCTTTTACCTTGTCGTTATCCGAGGTCTCCCTCAGGGTCAGAACAAAATGATTGATGTCTTCAAGAGCTACGCAGATGAAGGTGGGTGGACGATCCTGCTCGCAGATTCCCTGATGATGACGTTCACTGTTTTGCTGGCTGAACTGAATGACCTAGTTCTGCCGTATAGTGTCATTGCGTTAGAAGCACTGTTGGGCATGTACTCCCTGATTTATATCACGTATACTAAGTAATGGGCGGCGGATTATTTGGAACACACCTCACACTTAACCCCAAGTGCTTAGTGTTTTCCCTGTTTGTGTTGATTGTGTACTGGATGCCCCATTTTAAGCCCCTGTCTCACCGTATTCTCATGGCTTTCCTGCTGGCGTGTGTTGCGTATGTTTCCCTTGCGTGGTACGATATGATCTACGATTGCAAGGACCGGCTCAAGCCTACGTTTCTGGGCTGGATGTGGGGCTGGGCTAAGCCGCCGGAGTACATGAAGGCCTTTATGGAGCTGCCAGAACGTGAGCAGAAGCTCGTGCGCACCATTGACATTGTGGTCCTGATCGGAATCGTCGTTCTCTTCTTTCTTCCTTTCCTCGTGAAGAAGTAATGAAGGACTTTGTGGATGGAGTCATCAAATCGGTGAACTGGACGGTGGGCAAGTTTGATATGCTTCCAATCGTCTTTGGAACCGTGATGGCTCTGATTGATATCAGTATGATGGGGACACTGAAACTGGTGGACCAAGGAAAGCTGGCGTATGCGGTTGGACTTCCGGTGGCTACGTTGCTGTATGCGTTTGAACCGTATGTCTTCCTGAAGGCGATGACGCATTCCAACATGGTCACAACAAACTTGATCTGGAACTTGGCATCCAACATTCTGGTCACTCTGACAGGCGTGTTCTTCTTTAGAGAGAGCATCAAGGGTCTCAAGTGGTTAGCGATTGCACTCAGTCTCTTCTCTCTAGCAATTTTTGCCTACAGTGAGTAATAATGAGTGTCTACGTGATTGAAGAGGGAGATACTCTTGCCCCCATTGCGTTTAGGACGTTTGAACAAGCCAAAGCGTATCTCACGGCCAAGGCTGCAGAGGAGGGCTGGGAGATCGTGAACGACTACGACGTACCGGAAGCCGACTTTAAGGAGGATAACGTAAACCGATACGCAGATGGACGTGCGAGACCTGCCGAACGACCGATTGGGAAGACTTACATCTGGGCACAGAGAGAAGACGCGCCCGAAATCACTATCATCATTCACAAGTTGACACTAGAAGAATATGCTGCCGGAGATCCTATGGGACCTGAAGGAGGACGTCGTCGCAAGACCCTCAAGCAACGCCTCGCAGCTGCGAAAAAGAAGTGCTATCCGGGATATGATGTCTACGATTACCGCATGAACGCCAAAGGGGAGTTCTTTAATTGCCTTCCGGCTGGACTGAAGCGTCGCAAGACACGTCGCCAAGGCTCCTTGAAGCGGACTGCGTAGAAGAACTTAGACACCGAGCCTCAAGCATACATAAATGAGCGACGACCTAGTGATTGCCAAGACTGTGCAGACGTCGCCCATCCGCACCCTCGCCGAGGGTCTGAAGTCTATGCTGGTGGAGATGAGCTTGGTCTTTGATAAGGATGGCATCCGCATGATCGCCATGGACAATTCCCGTACAGTCCTGACACACATGAGACTGTATGCGAACAAGTTTGAGCAGTATGAGTACAACAACAAGGCCCCGAAGCTGAGTGTGGGCCTGAACACGGATCACTTCTACCGTATTGTGAAGACGGTGACGAACGACGACACGATCACGTTCTCGGTGTCCAAGGCTGAGTCGAACCACCTGACGATCACGATTGAGAATGGAGAAAAGGGCCGGCGTATCAAGTATCGCCTGAATCTGCTGGATTGTGACGAGTCGGATATCACAATGCCGGAGACGGTGTTTTCAGCCCGCGTTACAATGCCCTCGCTGGACTTTCAGAAGATCTGCCGCGACATGACTCTGCTGTCGGCCAAGACGGTGGACATCAAGAATGTCGGCAACACGCTCACCTTTTCTTGCAAGGGTCCGTTTGCGTCGCAGACGGTGACCATGGGTGACGCTGCCTCGGAGATGTCCGTCAGCAAGAATGAGTCCACGGAGATTGTGAGCGGGTCCTTTTCCCTGCCGCACTTGGTCCTGTTTACCAAGTGCTCCAATCTGTCCAACAATCTGGAGGTGCATATGAAAAATGATTGGTTCATCATGATCCGCTACGTGATTGCGAACCTGGGTGACATTAAGCTTTGCCTGATGCCGCTGCCGGCGTCGTCTACTTAGGACGCTCGGAGGACCTCACTTGGGACGCGTGTTGTGCGCCTTGTAAACAATATCATCCGTGGTCTTCATCTTGAGGCTTGGAGCAAAGAGCTTCTTGTCCGTAATGTTGGTGGTGGTGTTCCAAATCTTGATGATATGAAACTGTCCCTTGGGGGACACAGAGACACCCACAATCGCCTCTTTGTAGTTGACTAGAAAGTCATTCACAAAGCAGTGAGCCATGGCGTCAATGAACACCTCGCAGGTGTCCTTGGCATCCACCTTCTTTGACCAAGCACCTCCGCGGATGTGCTCAGGTGCCTCCCACAGAGGACGGTATCCCTCCCGCATGAGGAAGAACATGCCCGATTCCCATGCATCCTTGGAAATGGCATCAATGACGGTCCAGAAATCAGCTGGAGTGGAGAGAGTGGCGATGTTCGTGTAGGATGCCTCCGAGTAGTTGTTGTCGTTAGGATCATGATACCAGAGGATCCACGTCATGGGCATAGGAGTTGTGTCAGACATCTTCGCCACTCTACCTATAGTAGTGGGTGAACAATCCATTTTGTTCTACGCATCCACAATGGGATTTCCATCATGGCCCAGCTTTACCATTGTTCCGTCCTCCTTCACTTCGTAGATCCACCATGCGTAATCGGGAAGCATACCCCTAAACTGATAGACCGACATGACATCATTCAGCGCATCGGAGAAGAGAGTGTATCCCGAATAAATATCCCACTTTGCCTTGTCCTCCTCTAGCGTGCTACGGTATACGATCGCAAAGGTCTTCATTGTATCTAGGTTACATTGTCTCTGTGAAAGCACAACTACTTGCCGTATAGCTTTTTGATAGGAAGGGTGGTCTTCTTGTAGCGAACTGCGTCGGCAAACTGGAACTTTGTGTACGCAGGTGCAAAGAGAATCACGTCATTCCGAAAGATGGTCAAGCTCTCGTCGTCCGGAACAATGTGTCCCGCCATTCGCAGGGCATCCTTGTAGGTTTTGATCTCCTTGAACTTGGATGCCCGAATCGTTTTTATGCCTATCGTCATCATAGGTTGATCAATGCCAAAACAGTTGCCCATTGGTAGAAAACGGATACGATTGTCTAAACAGAAGAGAAGGGGAGAATGGACATTGCTACTCTCTATTCTCTTCGCGCAAACCCCCGCCCTGCACTCAGCGATGCCATTCGCACGATCATCTCCACCCTCAAGATCTCCTTCAAGCCGTCCTTCCGGCGCCAAGTTATTCGCAGAGCCCCAGCAGAAGAGGCCTCCAATTGGCGAGAGCTCGCGCTGCTTGCAGTTCACCGAAAGGTCCGTGAGAAGGACGACGCAGATTACGATGCCGTCAATGCGTTTCTCAACAAGCTGACCAAGCAGACGTACGACAAGATGATGGTCTCCATCATGGAGAAGCTTGACAGTCGGGATTCCATGTTCCGACTTCGGGTCACCACCTTGCTGTTTGATCGCGGCATTCAGCAGACCTTCTATGCTCCGCTGATGGCGGATGCCTACAAGGACATTGCGTCGGCCTATCCTGATGCTCGTCAGGATCTCATGGTGCAGGTGATGATGTTTGATACGCTGTATGCGGATACAAACGTCACCATTGTCCCTCACCACACAGACCCTGGATACACCGATGCGATTATTGCTTGGACAAAGCAGAAGGAGAAGAAGCGGACGTTCGCGGTGTACGTGGCTGAGCTCTTTGCTCGGGGCCTGCTTCCATCGGAGGTGATGTCTGCGTTTGTCAAGACAATCGTGGATGATCTGAAGGAGTGCGTTCGGCATCAAAAGACCCCCGCGGGCGAAGAGCACGTGGATGCGCTGGTCCGCTTCGTGTTTGCGGTGGCGGCCAAGGTGCCTGAGGTGAAGGACCCAGTCCGAGCTGTGTTGGCCATCCCGAAGGCTGAGACACCGTGTCTGAACATGAAGAGCCGCTTCAAGCTGGATGATTCTCTGAAGTTATAAACAATGGCGCCACAAATTGATCTGACAAAGGAAAACCTCAGGGAAATCTTCCGCAAATTCTATACGTATGGAACACGCGAGGATATGTACGATGTTATCTACGATCTTGACCGTATTGACCCTGAACTTTTTAGAGGCGTACGAGGGCACGGCGCGGACGCAAGGCAAGTATTGGACTATCTGATCGAGCAGAAGGATAGGATGTCGGACGATGAAATTAATCGGGAGCTATTCCTTATATTTAGGTTCTTGAGGATAAGACGATTTGAACTTTTTCCAGACTTGTGGGACGGATATCCAGACTGGTGGGACCAGCCGCAGCCGCGGCCGCCTGCGCTTGCGCCTGCTGCTGCGCCTGGGTGGGACGGAGGACGCCGCCGCAGAACCCGTCGCGGTAGAAAGAGTCGTCGGAAGTCTCGCAGATCGGGATAGACGATTCTCTGAAGGTATAAACAATGCTTCCAGAGGGATCCCCGACGATTGCGCAGATTAAACGCCTGCAAGAAGAGGTAAAGACACAGATACAGGCAAATAAAGCCGACCCCCCCAGTGCTGGATGGCCTGACAACATACTTGCCATCATCCTCAACATGATAGAGCGTGATCCATCTTTTTTGCCGGATCAGCCCGGTCGCGCAGCCGTCGTCGACAATGCTGCAGTGCGCGATGCTAGGGATAATGTGGACATCGGCCTAGTTCAGCTGCGCAAAGATCTGGAAAAACGAGACGCGAAGGATAAAGGACCGTCTTGGGCGATAGCGCATTGGACGCTTGATCAGATGAGAAAGGTGCTTAAGTACAGAGATGACCGTGGTGGTCGTCGGTCCACCCGCGGTAGAAAGAGTCGTCGGAAGTCCTTGCGTCAAAGAAAATGAGTGCCGTCCCCTCTGCCACTGTAATGGCCGCTGCCGCAAAGATTGCGATTGAAAATGACAAGCCGATCTACCTTGACTATTACAACGATAGCTTGGCAAAGTCGTGCTGCATCGGTGTTCAGGACACTACCAAGTTTCTGGTGAAGTCGGATACGGAGTACACCTCGCCGATTGAGACCATTTCTCGCATCAAGGAGGAGAAGATCTTCATTGTTGCCACGGAGAACAGCATCTACATCGTGTCTGCTGAAATCCCTGTTAAACGGATCGTGGGGTCTAGTGACAAGACGGAGTAATGTCATCCCCCTTTCCTCCACAGTCGCCGGTTGGCTCCTTTCCTCCACAGTCGCCGGTTGGCTCCTTTCCTCCGCCGCACCGTATTTTGTATGAATGCTTGAACGACAGAGAAACCAAAACACTTTGGGATGCTTACAAGGCTAAGTACGCAGACCAGTGTGAATTTGAAGAAGTGGATGCAGCTGTGTCCAGTTCAATTGATGACTTTGCGAAATGGTTCGCCCAGTGGATTGCCTTTGCACCTGCTCATAGATCCACTCGTGTCCGTATCTTGCTGATTTGGCATGCTCATTTTTTGAGTTTGGCTTGTCAGCAGATGCTTCGTCGCTCGCTGGAGCAGCGCTCGTTTCGTTGTCGCGTGTGGTTTCACATAGAAGAAGCTCTTTTGCAGTCGGCCATTGTCAGTCGCTGTATTGTGACCACGGTCCCCGAGTATGTTCATCGCCCACAGATCAGTGGCGCACTGGACCCTGCGTTGTGGGATGACCCGCGGATGCTTGAAATGGAATTAGAACGAACGAACAAGTAAGAGACATGCGCGTATTTACAGATGGATCTTGCACTGGCAATGGTCGCAAGGGTGCAAAGGCAGGATACGCGGCTTGGTTCCCCGATCACCCCACCTGGTCATCTTCTCACCGAGTTCCCGACGATGAAGACCAAACAAACAATCGGGCTGAGCTCTCAGCGATTCGGCTTGCTGTCAAAACACTAGAGGACCGTGGAGAACTTGATTGCGACTTGGTTGTCTATTCGGACTCCGAGTATTCCATCAACTGCTTGACGTCGTGGTTGACGGGCTGGATGAATCGGGGCTGGAAGACAGCGGCTGGCAAGGACGTTCTTCATCAGGACTTGATCAAGGAGATCACAACCACGCTCTCCAAATTCAAGTCCCATCGGTTTGTTCACGTAAAGGCGCACACAGGTGGGTTGGATGAACTGTCCAAGCAGAACGCCGTGGTCGACAAGATGGCTCAGGACATTGTAAATGGCGTTACGTCCAAACCCGATGTTCCCGTAGTCGTAGATGAGTTGTTTCCGGGCTGCCCTCTGCGAATTATGGGTGGCCCTACGCAGCAGAAGGATATTGTTGCGTGGATTCGGTCTTCATTGGATACGCTGGACAAGGAGTTGATTGACAAACACTTGTACAAGGCATTCGTGGAGCTCTGTAAAGCTCGTGACGTAAACCTGACCAGACAGGTCATTTCCAAGACACCGGTGATCCGCGCCGAGCGGGGTCATTTACAAATAGACACTGTAGATAAAGCAGAATGAGTGTTGAAGCGTTTCATTTCTGGTCTCCGTCGTGCACCCCGTGTGCCGTGATCAAGCCTGCACTTGACGACCTGAAGGAGGAATTTCCGGATGTGAAGTGGACGTCAGTCAATACTCACGTGGATCTGATGGGACTGGGAAAGAAGATGGGTATTCAGGTTGTGCCGACAATTGTGGTGTTCAAGAACGGTGCCGAAGTGGGTCGCCATTCAGGGGCAAGTATGATTTTGTACTATACGCTTATCAGGAAGGCCCGCTCATAGCGGATTCAATGAAAGACTTCAAGATCGGCCGGCCATCGGGTCCAACAATGTACTCATTGCCTGCGTCGTCCTTGTAGGTACCGTCGGCTTGCTTTTTCAGAGAGGTCACATTGGGGCCTTGGGGAAGTATAGCCGACGGAAGGCGTGTGGGGATCGTTGATTGAACAATGCCGTATCCAATGCCACCAATGATAAATCCCTCAACGAACGAGATGAAAGTCTTGATAAAGAAACTCGGTCCCATATTGTCACAGTCTTTCAGCTGCATTGCCTGAAGACCGAAGAACAGAATGAATGCGAGCCAGCTGAGCACGCTGTCAAGCGGGTTTCGGTTGACCATGAGATCCAGAATATAATACCAAAATATAGTTGCGGTGACAACAAGTCCTTGAGGAGCATACTCGCTCTTGAAGAATTCAAACCCCACAACTTCGCATCCATCCCATGCACTCATTCCACCACCGCCGCGAAGTCCACTAGATGTTGCCGGAGCTGCCGCCGCCACCGCCACCGCCACCGCCGCCCCGGCTCTCCGAGTTTTGACGATATCAAGCAAATCATTGAACATGACATTCAGTCCATCCAGTAGCTTGCCCATCAGGAAGTTGATTGGAATGGAGCAGATACCCACGAGACTAGGGATTGAATATGCACCCTGCATCGTGAAAATATCTGCAAAAACTCCGAACAAGATCAGAATGTGGGGTAGAAACGTGATTGAGTCGTTTAAGAGAGTTCCAAACCCAGCGGGTTTCGCGATATTCGGTGGCCTCGTTGCATATAAGGTACCTATGACAGAGACGATGGACACGATGATCGCCACGAGAACCACGCCCCACCACGGGGTATCTTTCGCAGGGGGCAACGGTTCTGTTGCCGGCGGAGAAGCAAGTACAGGCGGCGGTGGCATATTGTTACTTCGTGATACTTGTTTTGTCTGCTAGAGACAATGGGGTCCGGCGATTTGGCACTAAGTGTTCAAGATTCCGGCACATGTGCCGGATGTACGATTGTGTTAGGTGACAACATCTCATCTACCTCCACATTGACGAGAAAGCTGTTCCCGACGCAGCAAAAGATGTGGGACCCCTCCGATGACCCCAATGACTTCAATGGAAGTCAGATGGTTAACCGGAAAACACACGGCGGACTGACAAAATTTTTTCTATTTCCATCTATTCCGTTTGCTCTCAACCTTTCAGTGACGATCAAGGCTTCAGGGGCCACGCTTCCTCTTGCATCCGGCAACATGACGCACATGAGTGTCTACCATCCGTTTCCACTTCGTATAGAGGGGCAACAATACGATGCGTGCTTTCAGATCGGCGAGTTTGGAGCACGTAACAAGCATAGAATGGGGCCTCCACTTCAGCACATCGTTTACGATTTGGGCCCGTTGGTGATAGGAACGGGGGTTGTTGTGCTGATTCCTCTGGCATCCGGATCGAACCTAAGTGGATCTGGTGCGAAGTTTGTGAATTCGTTTGCAGGGTTGATGCCTGGTGCTGCAAATGGCGTGAGTATTCCCAGTCTCAAGATTGCAGACATGCTGGACGTGAGTCGCCCGTTCTACACATGGAAAACTGCGGATGGTACGCGAGTGATTGTGATGGCAGAACCCGTGATCATCTCAGACTCCAATATGAGAAGTATTCAGACGAGCATACCTGCGACGCCCACTGCAGATGCGATTCACGAGATTGGTCCTACTCAATATAAACCAGTGGCGCCTCTACCAAGACCGCCCGCTCGTCGAATCCTTCAGCCTCCGGTTGATCTGACAATAATAGGAGAGAGCAAGAGGGGTCTATTCATTGAGGTCTTGAAAACAACGGGATATGTAGTTGCTGCCTTTTTTGTGATTTGGCTGGCAATCAAGTTTGCAAAAAGTGATACCGGGAGGAACATTGTAGAAGGAATAGGCGCTGGACTTTCAAGACTCTGGCGTGGCCTTGGAGGTGCGTCTGCTCGTGTCGGTCAAGGAATCCGAACGGGCGTTGGGGCTGCTGGATCTGCCGCAAGTGCCGCTGGGTCCGTAATTGGGTCCGCCGCGAGTGCCGCTGGGCAGGGAATCCGGTCGGACATTGCCGCCGCTGGGTCCGCCGCAAGTGCTGCTGGGTCTGCCATAGGGTCCGCCGCAAGTGCCGCTGGGCAGGGAATCCGATCGGGCGTTGGCGCCGCTGGATCTGCCATTGGGTCCGCCAGTCGGGGAATCCGATCGGTTGCTGCACGTGGATTAGGTGTAGGGCGTGCCCCTCTTGTAGGACGACTTCCAACTGCAGACGAACTGAAAGCAAGACGAGCCACACGGGACGCCACTGCAGCCGCTGACAGGGAGCGTACGGCCAGGCTCGTTGCTGCAAACAAAGCGAAAAGACTCGCTGCGAAGAACGGTACCTTTCAAGTACAAAACCCCCTTCTGGCAAAGCCAGCCGATAATGCGGCCGCGGCGGGGGTTGGGTTCCTGAAGCCCGGACCAAAAGTAGGGAATGCACCCCGCAGTCTCCTCCCGTCCAAGAAAGACGTAGACGGCAACTTCTCTCAAGAAAATACAGTGCGAAAGGCCTTGGCAGCAAAGAGAGCGGCGGCGGCGGCGGCGGCGGCGGCGGCAAAGCCAGCGGCAAAGCCTAAACGTTTTGTCGCGGCGGAACCAGCAGATGGCGAAGAAGACACT
>Ga0114974_10002315_pt1 | contig 14638 bp, 13 predicted proteins | sample S_130206_EF_Meta_FD_87318 | JGI IMG/M metagenome (GOLD analysis project Ga0114974, IMG submission 87318) | Freshwater microbial communities from Lake Simoncouche, Canada to study carbon cycling - S_130206_EF_MetaG | ecosystem: Environmental > Aquatic > Freshwater > Lake | place: Lake...
ACGATCTCGCCTATCTGACACGTCTAGTTGTGGAACAAGATGTTACATTGTTTGAAGCAGTGAAACGAACAGATCAACGCGCCCGTGACCGTCAAGCACAAGCAATGCCACAAGGCGCACCAGAAACAATGCCAGGACTAGCAAACCCAGGTATGGGAGCAGAAGCACCCGTACAAGGACCGCAGGGCGCGCCACCGTTAGAAGCATTACTCGCACAACTAGGGGGAAGATAAATGGCTGAAGCAAAACTGCCTGTAACAACAGCAACAAACCAACAGTACGGTATGGCGTTAGCGCAACAACAATCCCAACAAGCTGTACCGATGGGGCAGTCACCTGTATCGGCACCACAACAACCAGCAACAACTATAGTGAAGCCAGGTTCGTTGACCCCGTTGACAGCACCAACAAATCGACCTAACGAACCGATCACAGCTGGCGCAAACTTCGGTCCAGGACCTAACGCTATGGGTGCAGGTATTCCTATGATGCCGTCGCAAGGAATGATGGCAGCACAAGAGTTACGTCAGATAGCACAAATGTTCCCCACCGATGACCTATTAGATTTGTTGGACACCTACGGAAACGAACTCTAATGTCATGGGATACAACCGTTGATGCCGCAACAAAGAAAGCTTTGTTTGAAAAAAAAGTTGCTACACCGCAACCGACCCTTGACCCAAATGTTGCAACAAATTTAAGTAATGTCAAACAACGGGCATCTTGGGTTCCTGTTGAAACACAAGTTGCTTTAGCGAAAGCTGGTGCATCAAATCAGGCGATAGATGCTGTTGGAAAAATGGCAGCACAAAAAACTATAGACGTGCAAGGAACACCCGAATCGTCAAATTGGTTTGATCGAAACATATATTCTAAAGCTAAAGCTGCTTCACGTTGGTTGACAGCCGGTTTAGATTTTGTTCCAGAATTTGCACAAGGAGCAATTGCACAAGGCTTTGATGATAACAGTTCTATTGACGGCTGGTTTATTTCAACCAAACTTGGTTCAATGGTCAAATCAGCACAAGGCGACATTGACCCAAACACAGGTCTGGCTGTTACCGCCGGCGAAGGCTGGTTTGTTGGCGAAGATTTACTGAAACGACAAGGCGAACGTGCAAGACGTTATCGTGGCACAATTAACGGTTCAGCTTTCACTGTTGGTCGAGCAGCAGCTAACACCGTGTTCAAAGCGAACACTGTTCCGTACAACGTTTTTTCTGGGATAATTGACGGTTTAATAATGATTAAAACCGATCCAACCGGCCCAATCACAAAAGCAGTTAAAGAGTTCAGAGACGTTACAACTCTTGTTCCAAGATTAACGCAACTACAAGTAACCGATCTTAGAGCAGCATTGTTGGATGGTGCCGGAATAATTCCAGGGTTAGCTGATGTCGGCTTAAATGAAACCAAATATGCACAGTTCATGGAACGTAATGGTCGCGCTCGACAACTTGTATCCAATTTACGGGAAGAAACTGATGCAGTAAAAATTATGGATCAATTTGACCAAAACCCAAATATTTCTAACGAGATGTTGGATTTGCTTGCTAAAGCTAAAACTGATGACGAAGTTAAATCAATATTAGGTGTCGCATTTTCGTTGACTAATGGAGCGTTAACAGATGAGATTCGTACTTTACAAGCAGGCAAAATATCTAGTGGTTTACGCAGCATCGGCGGGAACCTTATTGAACGTACCCCGTTGGCTGGAAGTAAGTTGCTTAAAAAAGGTAGCCAACTTGTTGCACGGTATTTAACTGAAAAACCTGAACAGGCTTTAATTATTAGTGGCGATCAACGACAAAACTCTAATGCTGTTAAATCTATTGTTAACTATCTTCGCACTGTTGGCGCATCCGACGAAACTGTTTCTGCTATAGGAGCTAAAGCAATTAAAGCATTTACGGCAAACGGAACACGTGCGGATCAAAAAGCAACTTTAGATATTTTTGATGAAACTATCCGAGAAACATTACGGATGAACAAAATTGCCCCAGAAATTATTGACGAAGTTATGACCAGAGGCAAAACAGGTGTAAGTAATTTGCGAGCATACATGTTGGATCGTTTAGGTTTTGCCACTGATAACGGGTTTGGTAAAGTGTTGCTAAACAAATCTAGAGATTATTTGCCAGCCGAAGAAATAGATAGCATTTTGTCAACTATAGGCAAAGGTGGAAATGCTGAAATTATTTCACCATTGCACATATCCGAATTGTTGCAACGAACACAAGTATTACCAGATGTAAGAGAACTGCGGCGTTTAACATCTAATCGTTTTTTTGGGATAGGTGAAAAAGTAGGTTCTATTGCTGGTAATACTACTAGCCGTTTAGTTACAACAATAACTGATGAAAAAACATACGACTTACTTTCAGAACAAGTAGCAGCATTAAAAAAACAAATAGTTAGCACAACACTCAAGGGCGAAAATGAAGCGATATACGCAGAAATAAAAAAATTAAATGCAGAGAAAGAAGCATTGAAAGTAAACGTGCTTAGGCGTGTTCGCACAGGCGAGCAACGTGGTGCTGTTGCAGCAATGGATTTGTTACAAAACGAAATTTGGAAACCGTTAAGTTTAATGACTGGTGGATACGTTGTCCGTAACTCGATTGATGCTCAAGTGCGTATGGCTTTTTCAAATTTGCCGTCAGTTTTTGTTCACCCAGGTGAATACATACAATTGGTATTGGGAACAACTAAACGGTCAACATTGAAAGGTGAATTACTAACAGATTTACCTTTAGAAGAATATGTTAAAGACGTTAGAGAAGCAATGACATTTGGGTTGCGAGCAGCAGGGATGACAGAAAAAGATGCTTTTGACCATCTAGTTCACACAAATGATTGGTCTGTAGTTAGCCGTGAGAAACCTAACGGCCTTCAATTACATACCGATGCGGTATCACAAAATGGGGCGCAAATATATTCAGATCCGTTAATGAAAATTGCTGCACAAACATTTATTGATTTTGGTGGTGTTACTAATGAATCACGCAAAGTTGCTGCGACACGCATGAGAACTGCAATTAAAGATGACCCTGAACTTTATAACCAAATCAAAAGAAACTTTGCTAACGGCGTAACAATGGGTGACGTTAAAATGCAAAACGTAGGAGCCGAAGTTACAAGCCCAATATTGTTTGACAATTTACAGCAAGATGAAGTAGATCATTTGTTAAATCAATACATATACAGAGTCAATATTGACCATGTGCAAATGATGACAGGTGGAGTTTACGATGTTGAATTTGCGTATGCTTTCAACCGAATACCGTTACGCGACGCAGAAGGCAATCTTTCTCGGCCAATCAACATGGTTATGTCCGATGTGGAACCAATAGGGAAAGAACAGTCAATACGTGCAGGTTCGACTGTAATAACAAACGCCGACCCTAATAACCCTACGTTTGGGGTAATAACTAAACTAGAAAACCCAGACACTTTAGAGCGTTACACAGGCAATGTAAAACAAAACCCAGATGATTTTGTGGCAACAATACAACCGGTAGTCCATGAAACAGTTAAAGATGGACAAAATTTTGTTACCGCATTTGGTGACAACGGTTTAGGTTCAAGGCAGTTTCGCAAAATAGTTATCAATACACCAAACTGGGATGGCAAAACAGGTTTACCATTTGCGCTGAAACGTGAAAGATTGGCTGTAGAACGCAACACAAAAGGTTGGCGCAAGTCAATGGATGTTGTAACAAACAAATTTTTTGGTGATCTATACGGTTCGGTAACACGCAAACTTGAACGTTCACCGGTGTTCAGAAATTTCTATTACAAAGAAGTCGGCAAATATGCTGACGAACTTTCGCCTGAAGGCGCACAAGAAGCATTGGATTTGATAACTGCCGCTGCTAAAGAAGCCGAAATGTCTGTTGAAAAATATGTTGGCAACAAAAAAATCTTGACAGATTTAGATAAAGCTCTTAAAGGCAAAGGTACAGCATCACTGGAAGAACTTGACTCGTATGCGAAACATGCTTCATTGGAGCAAACTAAAGGATTGCTATATGACGCAAGTGCTAAATCAAACTTGGAAGATGCTATGCGTATCATTGCGCCGTTTGCGTCAGCGTGGAAAGAAATTATTGGAACCTACGCTCACGTTTTTTCAGAGAATCCGTTAGGTGCGTACAGGAATACAACAAGAATTTATAACGGTTTAGCAGAAGCAGATCCAGATAACGATGGTCGAGGTTTCTTTTTCAATGATCCGGTAACAAACGTTATGTCGTTTATGTTCCCAGGCTCCGGAACTTTGGCTAAAGCAGTAACAGGGTTAAACGCACCATTGAAAGCACCAGTTTCAAGACTGTCTCAAGGGTTGCAAGTTTATCCTGCATTGGGGCCGTTTATGCAATTGGCGGCATCTACGTTAATTCCCGATACACCTAAAACAGATAAAATTGTTTCGTTACTTTTGCCGTACGGCAAAAAAGATATTATGGGTACTGTCGGTGCTGTTGTTCCTGGTTATTTACAAAAAACGATTCAAGCACTTACGAGGAATGAAGGCAAAATGGATACCGTGTACGCCAACACTTATGTTGAAACGTTGCGTGCATTGTCGGATTCTGGTGATTATGATTTGAAAGATCCTGATTCTGTAAAAAAACTACAATCAGATGCTAAAAGCAAAGCACAATGGTTGACAGGCTTTCGAGCTTTATCACAATTTGTTGGGCCGACTGCTGGTTCGACAGAATTCAAAGTGCCAACAAAACAAGGCGATATTTTTGTTAGCGAATTGATTAAAGAATTTTATGCTTTGCAAACAAAAGATTACGACAGTGCCGTGTCTATATTTTTGGATCAATTCGGAGACCAAGTTTCACTATATATTTCATCTAAATCAAAGTCATCTGTACAAGGTTTAGAAGCAACCGAACAGTTTGGTGATTGGGAACGCAGCAATAAAGGATTGTTAAAAGACTTCCCTGACGTGTCAGCGTATCTTGCTCCTGGTGGGGATGATTTTTCTTTTACTGTATGGGAACGCCAAATTCGTCAAGGCAAACGTATACGGCTATCAGATAAAGAAATTATTGATTTGGCTCAACAAAGAATTGGTGCATCAAAGTATCGTTGGGCAAGACAGCAAATAGGGCCATATCCTAATGAAAGTAACCGTAATTTGTTGAAACAATATCGAGCTGTTCTGCATAACCAATATCCTGGTTTTCCGTTGGTGGCTGAATTCAAGGTCGGTGAATACGAGAACCAGATTGAGCAGATGCGTAACCTAGTTAATGATTCACGGGTTGCTGATAACGGAACGGCTAACAGTATCAAGACTTATTTGGAGTTACGAGATTATGCTAAAAAGGCTGCTTTGGCACAATTTGGTTCAGACAATATTAAGCAATCTAAACAAACTCAACCCCTCAGAGACAAGTTGGCTAGTATGGGCGAGATGCTAATACAACAGAACCCTGAATTTGCCCGCGTGTGGCAACGTTTCCTATCGTACGAAGTTGAGGACTAATGGCCGGCACCGATCCTGTTAAACCTGCTGCGGGTTCTTTGGAACAACAATTTTTAGATATGGTCGCTGCTTCCGGCGGTGCGTCAACAGGCCAATATTTGTCAGGTTATGGCTATCCGGCACGGACAGTAATCAATGTAGACCCAACAGTTGTGGTCAACGATTCAGATTACAAAAAGATACCTGCTCTCGGTGGGGTTAAACGTTCGTATACGGGAGACAAACTTGTTGACCAATATCAGACTATTCGACGAAACCAATATGATTTGAACCCGAACACGGATGCGAATACAATCTTGTTGGATTTAGCAAAAAACCCTGTTGCCTTAAAAGAAGTTAATAACTTGTTAGCAAGCCGTGGGTTTTATGGTGGCTCAAAACCATCACGACTTGGGTATGATTCAGTAGATCGTAGTGCTATGGCAGAGTTTTTGAATTTTGCTAACTCGCAAGGTGTAACTTTTGAAGTGGCGAAAAGAATCGCTGAAACAATACCGGCGGTTCAGGGTGGCACAAAAGCACCGTCGGTTCGTTTAACTTCTAAAGATGATTTGAATGTGGTGTTTCGTAAAACTGCACAAGATTTGTTAGGTTACGAATTGCCGGATGATGTGGCTCAAAGGTTCTCTAGAGCTTATAACCAGTTGGAGTTAAGCGAAGGTCAGCAGGCTGCTGCTGGTGGCGCGTATCAGGCTGCTGCTGCTCCAGGTACGGTTGCTGAACAGCAGATCCGTAAACAGTTTGCACCTGAAGCACAAAGTTTTGCTGCCGGTAATTATGCTGAGATCATGGATCGACGCATTAAAGAGTTGGGTGCATAATGGCTACCGCTGACGATTTCAAAATACTTGATGAAGCGGTCAAAGCAGGTAAACGGTCTGTAACGCTTCCTGATGGTAGAACGTTTACTTTAACTGAAGCACGTACCGAACGTGACCGTTTGGGTCAGGAAATTCAGAAAACAAAAACTGCCAAAACGTCTGAAGAATCATCAAAAGAAGCAGAAATAAAAAACGCAGAAAAATTAGTTCAACTTTCAAAAGATAGACTTGCTGCAAATTTAAGAGCTTTTAATAAGGGTAATACTAGTGAGTCAATAGTGGTTCAATCTCAACAAGAACTACAAACTAGGCAAGAAGGTTTGGCTCGTTTAACAAGCGCAACAGCTGTTACAGCACCCGCTACTGCTGCAACTACAACAGCCACAACTAAGCCTGCCGAAATGGGGCCATTACTAAGTGATGTTCAAGGCGGGTTTATATACCCTGCTACAACCGGTACAGGCGCAGGTGGCGGCACAGGTGGTGCTGGCGTTGGCGCATTTACACCTGGTAAACCTGGTAAACCTGGTAAACCTGGTAAACCTGGCAAAGATACCAAACCTGTTGACACCAGTTGGGAGCCGTTGTTCAAACAGAACTATCCGCAATACAACTGGATGTTCACCGACTTGGATCGCACTAAATATGCTGACGTGTTTGATTTGTTCAAACGCGCCCAACAAAATAAGATGCTCCCCGAAGAATTTGATCGACAATATGTTGGTACTTCGTTTTATCGTGAACTTCAATCCAGCAAGAAAGGTCGAGAGTTATCGGCTGCTGTTGGTAACTTTACTTGGGGTTCAGGCAACTTAGCAAAGTTTCTAACAAAGGCCACCCAGTACGGCTATGAGGGCGAGAACCTTAAACAGCAGGCGTACAAAGAGTTGTTTACTAAAGTTGATGGCAAATATGTGAACGATCTTGCTGTTGGCGAAGTTAAAGCATCAACGCCTTATTTGGTGTTGAAGCGTATCGGTACACAATTTTTGTCACCGGTAACAGACGAAACTGTAGAGTCAGCTTTAATCGGTGGTTCTTCGCCTGATGATCTGTTGCGTTTGGCGAGAGAGAAAGCAAAAGTGATGTATCCGCATTTGGCTAAAAGTATTGATGCTGGTTTGTCTTTAGAAGAATTGGCTGCTGATTATAAAGCTATTGCTGCTCGAACTTTGGAACTTGATCCGTCGCAAATAGATATGGGCGGGATCTATAATGTTGCAATCAAATCTGGTGAAGGTGGTAAAGAGCGTATGTTGTCTACTTCTGAGTGGGAGACTTTGTTGCGTACTGATTCAAAGTTTAAATATTCGTTTACTAAGCAAGCTAATCAGGATGCTACGAATATTGGTTTGTCGATTGCGCGTGCTTTTGGAAAGGTCGGATAATGTCGTTGATGGAGATTCCTGCTGAGGATGCGGCTGCGTTTGGTGTATCAACTACACCTGTTATTAGTACCGCTCCGACACCCCCTGTTGTACCTGATGCACCTGTTGCTCCTACTGCGCTACCCGAATACGCCGCACTAGCAAACCAAGCCGCGGGTCTTTCAGGCGATACTGCTACTGCTGATTATATTCGGGCTTTAGCGTCAGGCAGTTTAGGTGGCGCAGCAGATACTATAGCTGCATTTGGCAGACTTATTGAAGAAGGCCGTTTACGAGATGTTGCTGCTGGAACAACCGGCACTGGCGGCGGCGGCGGCGGTGGCGGCGGTGGCGGTGGCGCAACGACACCAGTTGATCCCGTACCTGGCGGTACACGCAAAGATGCAAAAAACACGATCAAAGGCGTATTGAAAACTTATTTCAATGAAAAGGATGCAGAAACATTAGGCGAGTTTTTGTACGGTGTGTACAGTCGTGGCGAAGTAGATATCAATAATCCTGACGCACTAATTTTTTCTTTGCGTGAACAACAAGCATACAAAACAAGATTCGCCGGCAACAAAGCACGCGCCGACAAAGGTTTATCAGAACTAGACCCAGGATCATACATAGCGTTAGAAGATAACTACCGCCGGCTCATGCAATCAAACGGTTTACCGTCAGGGTTCTACGACCAGACCGACGACTTTACCAAACTTATTGAAGGTGACGTATCGGCACAAGAACTACAAGACCGTGTACAAAACGGTTTCCGTGCAGTACAAGATGCCGACCCTGAAGTTAAACGGCAAATGCAAGAACTGTACGGCGTGAACGAAGCAGGGTTAGCAGCCTACTTTCTTGACCCAACTAAAGCCGCACCGATCCTCACCCGTCAAGCCGAAGCTGCGAAAATATCTGCCCGTGCTAAAGGTTTAGCCAACGTACAGTTAACAGCTTTGACAGCTGAAGAACTAGCTGCACGAGGTATCACTCAGGCTGAAGCCGAAGCAGGGTTCACTAAGCTCGGTTTGCAACAAGGTCTATACACCGAAATGGCTGGCGAACAAACTTTGACTCAGCAACAAAAAGTTGGTGCAGCGTTAGGTACCGACATCAATGCCCAAACAATTTTGGAACAGCGCAAAAGCACACGTAAAAGCCCGTTCATGGGTGGCGGTAAGTTCACGTCGACTACTGGCCAAACGTCTGGCACAACGGAATCTGGGTTGAACGTAGCACAATAATTGATACCCTTGACAACTACCCTAAGTGGTGGTATCGTCACATCTATCCCATAAGGGATAACCGTCGGACCCCCCGATTTCGACGTGTAATACACGGGTGAGATTGCAGCCATTTTGATCCCTCTGGTCAAAGTGTGGGCAGAAGGAGTGGGTCATGTCAGATGCGAACTACGAGTTTGAGGATGATGTTAAAGACCAGGTAGAACGGAATCCAGTACGCGCACAGCTTCGCAATCTTGAAGCCAAGAACAAAGAACTGGAAGCCAAACTGTCAGAAGCTACAGAAGCACAACGCAAGTTAGCATTTGTTGAAGCCGGAGTTGATATTACTTCGCCTGCTTCACGCTACTTTGTGAAAGGCTACGATGGCGAAATGACGGCAGACGCTATCCGCCAGGCCGCTCAGGAAACGAATCTCATTGGTGCTATGCAAACGAAACCCGAAGTACAAGCAGAACAACAAGCTTGGAATAGGGTGTCGAAAGCTAAAAGTCTTGGTGAGAACAGTGAACCAGAGATGGATTGGAATGCCAAAATCCGTAACGCCAAATCTCAAGACGAAGTGATGCAGTTGTTGGCCCAAGTAAGTCAGACATCACAAAACATCTAGCCCCTTAAACGGGGAGAAAGACCCCAAAGGTCATGGCAATTACACAAGCAAGTTCACTATCAACAGATCAGGTAGCGTTTGACCAGATCGCATATTTTGCGCTTCGCGCAGAAATGCTTTTTGACGCAGCAGCAGACATTCAACCTGTTGCACAATCAATGCCAGGTTCTTCAGTTAAGTTTACGATTTTCTCGGAACTTGCTGACGCAATTTCAACACTTGCAGAAACAACCGATTTGACTCCGACCACAATGGCGGATAGTCAAGTTGAAGTAACTCTCGCAGAGTACGGCAACACAATCAACACGACAGCGAAACTTCGTGGAACTTCGTTCCTTGACGTTGATGCTGTTGCAGCGAACCTTATCGGTTACAACGCAGGATCGTCACTCGATACTATTGTTGCTAACGTTTTGAAGGCTGCAACGAACGTGATTTACGGTGGTGGCGGTTCAACAACCCCAACATCAAACGCCACTGTTCAAGCAGAGGACATCATTGAAGCCAACGATATTCGTATCGCTACAGCACAGTTGCGTGGAGCAAAAGCACAGTCATTCAACGGAATGTACATGGGTTTCATTCACCCAGACGTTTCGTACGATCTTCGCCGTGAAACCGGTGCAGCTTCGTGGCGTGACCCACACAATTACTCCGATGTGTCAGGTATTTACAATGGCGAAATTGGCGCATTTGAATCCATCCGTTTCATTGAAACACCTCGCGCACCATTGGACTTGACTGGTGGATCAGCTTCAACAGTTGACCTCTATCAGACAATCATCATGGGCCGACAATCATTGGCGAAGGCACACTCGATCACAGACGGCAACGGAGCATATCCGAAGGTTGTGCGTGGTCCAGTGATTGACTCGTTGATGCGGTTCAATCCAGTCGGTTGGTACTGGTTGGGTGGCTACGGAATTTTCCGTCAAGCAGCTATCCGTCTAATCAACTCATCTTCTTCACTCGGCGGCGCATAAGCCTTCCCAGTCGAAGTAAGTTAATAAATGTAGGGTCAGGCAGTTCCCCTTCTGCTTGGCCCTACTTTTATGTTATGATTCTTTTATGCCAACATTTAATCCACCTACAGATGAGCTGGTTCGTTGGGCTGATCCGTTTAATACTTCGATAGAGCATCGGTTGTTCAGATATTTGCATCCTGGAAATCGTGGTCGTAACGTGTATCAGTTGACTAATAACAGTTTTACTGAGAACCAACCTGGTGATATGACGACAGTAAAACTTACTTATCATGGCGGCCATGTGCATACTATTTCTGCTGCTGAGGCTTCTGCTTTGACTGCGGCAGGGTATGGGGCGAACATAACATGAGTTTTCAAAGAGAGCTAAATCGTCTTGCTGGTACTGATGGGTTGGAAGCGCAACGTGTTGCAAACATTTTGGCTGGCACTACTGGTAAAGAGTTGTTGTTTGCGTTGAATGTTCTTGCCGGTACTGATGGTAAGGAGTTCAATTTTGTTGTCAAGTTGATTGATGAAAATGCTGGCGGTGGTGGTACGCAGGATGCTAATATTGCGTTTGACGATCTTGACACGCTTAGTGGTTTAGATTTGTTGTGGCTTGAAGTGTTTGGTTTTTATACTACAGAACAAGAAGTTCTTTACGACTAATTAGGGGTTTATGATTCATCAAGAAACACATCCAGGGTTAGATGTTGAAGGCTGCTGGAAATGCAAGATCGCCCATGTGCGGGTATCTGCCGAGGCTATGCCGACACGTAAAGCAGAGTCAGCCAATATTATTGCTAAAGAGAAAGTCCTTCACAAAGATTTAGATGCTTACCATAGGTTGCGTCAAGATGGTCAGCAACCTAAACATATTGATGGTGCTGCGATTGTCGAGAAACGTGCTGACGAAAATTGGCAGGTTGCTACAGGTATTTTACCTGACAAATCAAACATTGTTGGCTAAATGAATTACCAGTACTGGTTTGGTACTGACGACCCCAAGTATGGGTACGGTTCAATGCTGGATGGTTTCAAGTCAGGGTTGCCTGCAACGGCACAGATGCACGATCACGCTTCTGTCGGGGTGTTGATGTATGACCCGTCTAAGCCTCATTCGTTTTTGCGTGGGCAACATCGTGCGCTATATACAATGTGGGAAACATCGGCATTGCCTTTTGGTTATTCTCGGCTGCTAGGTAACTACGATCAGGTCATTGTTCCGTGTGAACATAACCGTGAACTGTTTGCACCGTACACAAAGAATATTTCTGTTGTACCGTTAGGGGTAGATATAAAGTTTTGGAAGCCAACATCTCGACCTGCAAACAAACGGTTCAGGTTTCATGCTGGCGGATCTATGTGGCTGCGTAAAGGTTTGGATGTTGTTGTGGAAGCGTTTGAGAAGGCTGGTGTTGACGCTGAACTGCATATCAAAGTACCGTTGAAACGTTTTATCCCTGATCGACAGTGGCCGTCAAACATTGTGATTCATACAGGGTGGATGAGCAAATGGGATCAGTTTGAGTGGTACAACAAAGCCGACTGTTTTATTGGGGCGAGCCGTGGCGAAGGGTTTGGGTTGATGCCTTTGCAGGCTATGGCTTTGGGGATACCGACGATTATTACTGCAACTTCAGGTCAGGCACAGTACGCGGATCTTGCATCTGCCGTTATCCCTACTACGCCTAAGAGATGCGATGTGCATGAGATAACAAACTTTGCTGGCTTTTGGGATGAACCTGATCTTGACGCGCTTGTAGAGGCTCTCAGGAAGGTATACGCGGGTTCTGATGTGTACAGGTACAAGGCAATGTTTCACGTGAAACATGTAGCTGAGTACAGTTGGGCTAGGTCATGCGAGAAGCTGCTGGCTGTTCTACCTGAAGGCGACATCATCGAGAACCCTATTCAAGAACCATTTGTTTGCCATCTAAAAATTCGGGTTAAACGTAAATGCGAAGCAGGGATAAACAACGACCATTGGGATTTTAAGCCAGGGGTTGACTACATTGTCAACCATGTTGTCTATGATATATTGGCTAGAGCAAACTATATTGAGTCTTTCGAGATTCTGGAACGGAGCAAATAAGATGTCAGCAAAAGGTGAAAAGTATGCCTCTAAAGGTGCGATGAAGAAGCACGAAAAAGGCGAAAGCAAGAAAGATAAGATGATGGAATACGGCAAGCCTAAAATGAAGGGCATGAAAAAGAAGTAGATGTCAACAGCTGGCGCACTCATTACGAGAGCCAGTCGTCAATTATTGTCGGGGACCGTTGAAGAACGGAACAAGTTAGCGACGACGGTTACTTCGGCGGATGGTCAAATAGTAATGACCTACGACCTTAACGGGTTTCGTGAAGGCTCAGTAATTGAAATAGATTCAGAGTTGATGTATGTATGGAGTTCGGTTCCGTCTACTAAAACTTTAGTTGTTGAACGCGGGTACGATGGCACTACAGCAGCAGCCCACACGTCTGGAGCTGTTTCTATAGTTAACCCTCGTTTCCCGCGTCAACAAATGTTGGATGCTTTGAACGCCGATCTTGACGATCTCAGTTCAACAATGAATGGTTTGTTTCGTGTCGTTGCACAAGACATCAGTTACAACGGTTCTGATCGCCAAATAAATCTTACTTCTGCTTCTAAAATTATTGACTTGTTGGATGTACGGTTACGTTACTTGGCTGACGATTATCCGGTGATTCGTAAAGTCAGGTTGCAACGCGATCTTCCTACAGCAGATTTTGCTTCCGGTATTGCAATAGTTTTTGACGAAGCAGTGATGGCTGGTACATTGCGTGTGGTAACTAAACGTGAGTTCACCCGTGTCACTGCGGAAGCGAACGATATGCAAACTGTTGCGTTCCTGCCCTTAACTTGCGAGGACATCGTTGAGATGGGTGTCATTTTGCGGATGATGAATGGTCGTGAAATTAAACGTAACTTCATTGAATCACAGGGCGACACTCGAAGATCCGATGAAGTACCACCAGGTTCTATACGGGATTCGTTAACCAATATCCAAAGGTTACGTCGTGAACGTATCACCGCAGAAGCAGCAAGATTGAAGCAGCAGTACCCACTCGTCTTTAGGAAGTAACGTGGGAACGCTTATAGACTTTAAGAGTCCGTTTCGACCAGCCGCAGGATTCTTTACTGGCACTGGTGCAACGAACCTTGTTCCTAACGTTTATCCGGTTGCGTTGAATGGTAGACCGTATGTGATTGATTTGAAAGCTAATGCTTTTCAACGGCAGTATGATGCGCGTGTTCGTGATTCGGTTGACCAATCTGCTGAACCTGGTGAGGCGGCTATTAACTCTCAGGGTTTGTGGCGTAGATCGCAGTCGTCTTGGCATTATGGTGCTGGTCAAAAGTTTTCTGATTCTGCTGATGCTGAGGCGTTCAGGTTTAATACTTCTAAAGGCATAGATGTTTGGGAGAAAGGTGAAGCATCTTTACTGAAAGATGTGACGCAGGTGTTGGCGGATAGTGCTGCTACTTTGCGGGCATTAACTGTCGGCACACGGCTGTATGTGGGTACTGGTGGTGATGTTAAGTTCACAACCGATTTGTCAACGTTCACTAATTGCACTGCTGAACCTGGTGGTGCTGTCGGCGGGATGGCTACTGACGGGTTCAATATCTTTGTTGCGTTCGCAGGTCATGGTATCCACAATGCGACTACGAGTAGCAATGCGTTTAGTTCGTATATAACAGGTACGGGTACGTTTACGAATTTAAGTTATGTTAAAGGCCGTTTGATGGCTTCGCTTGACAACGCTGTATACAACTTCACTTCTAGTGGCGGTCCAGGTTCGGCGTTGTTCACACATTTGAATACAGGGTTTCGTTGGGTTGGTTTTGCTGGCGGTCAGAACCATATCTATATGGGCGGGTTTGCTGGCAACTCGTCGTTGATTTATCGAACAACTATTAAAGCCGATGCAAGTAGTTTGGATACACCTATCGTCGCGTTGGAGTTACCTGCTGGTGAAACCATTTCGGGTTTAGGTTCATATCTTGGCTACATTCTGATCGGGACAACTACAGGTATCCGTGTTGCTTCATCTGACACTGACGGCAACCTTGTCGTAGGCCCGCTGATCGAGACT
>Ga0114974_10002319_pt1 | contig 14608 bp, 14 predicted proteins | sample S_130206_EF_Meta_FD_87318 | JGI IMG/M metagenome (GOLD analysis project Ga0114974, IMG submission 87318) | Freshwater microbial communities from Lake Simoncouche, Canada to study carbon cycling - S_130206_EF_MetaG | ecosystem: Environmental > Aquatic > Freshwater > Lake | place: Lake...
CAATGTCGCCTTCTTCGGCACCGCCGGGCTGGGCGCCGACTACCTCAAGATCGGCGGCAAGGCCGTGGAGAATACGTATTTTTCGATTGACTTCAATGACCAGTCGACGGCTCCCCTGAACGCAAAATTCCGCGAGAACTACAAAAAGCGATTCAATACCGAGCCTGACAACTGGGCCGCAGTTGGCTATTCGGAAGCCCTGCTGGCCGCCCGTGCCATCAAGGATTCCATGCCCAACCCGACCCGTGAAAAAGTGCTTGATGCGATCATGAAAATGCGCGATGCCGACGTCGTTCTGGGTGGCGGGAAATGGACCCAAAAAGCCGACCGAATCCCCGATTACGGCCCGGCTGTGATGGTGATCCGCAACAACAAACCGGTTCCAGCCAACTGACAACAGGTTCAACTCATCGATGCCTGACCACGTCCCAGCCACGGCTGCGCGTGGTCAGGTCCAGCGGTGTCCGTTTGCTGTGACCCGGTTCACCGGCCCCCCTATCCTATTCCGCGGTGCCTAAGGCCCGCATTAAAAAAATGGCTCACCCATGATCGCCCAGCAACTTGTCAACGGACTTGTCACCGGTTCGGTGTACTCGCTGTTTGCACTCGGATTTACATTGATTTTCGGCACCTTCAAGATTCTCAATCTTGCGCATGCCGGTGTCTTCATGTCCGGGGCTTTCATCGGCTACTTTGCGGTGTTGAACGGATTGCCGCTGTGGCTGGCCCTGGTGCTGGCCATGATTGGCGCAGGGTTGGTGTCTTACATTGTGGAACTGACGGCCTTTGCCACTATCCGTGGCAGTGGCCAAATCGAATTTACAGCACTGATTTCATCCATTGGCGCCAACCTCTGCCTGATGAGCGTTGCGCAGCGGTTGTCGAATACAAAAGTACTGCGTTTCCCGTTTGAGACCTTCCCGGTAGCTTTCTACGAGCTGGGTCCAGTGCGGTTTTCTTTCTTGCAGATCATCATCCTGCTGGTGGTGGTGGTGCTCTTGGCCGTGATGATGCTGTATCTCTACAAGACCACGTTTGGTCGGCAGATTCGCGCTGTCAGCGGCAATGAGCGGGTCGCATCGCTGCTGGGCGTTAACCCGGCGCTGGTGTACTTCCAGACCTTTTTCATCTCCGGTGCGCTGGCCGGCGTGGCCGGCATCCTGATCGGACTGTCCTTCAACTCCATTCATTTCTACATGGGCGAGCCCTACTTGTTAAAGGCCTTCGTCGTCGTGGTGCTGGGTGGACTCGGCAGTGTGCATGGCGCGGTCGTTGCAGGCATGCTCCTGGGTATTTTTCAGAACCTGGCAGTGGCCTACCTGCCCAGTGCCTTGACAGACACCATCATCTACGGCTTGTTGTTCGTGGTGCTCCTGGTGAAGCCGAGTGGACTGTTCGGTAGTGAGGGTGTGCAAGTGGGAGTAGCGCGGCGATGATGAACTTAATTTATACCTATCAGCCCCTGTTCGACTATTTTCTGTTGGCGGTCGGCTTTGCTTACAGCCAACAAATGGTGTTGCGTGCCGGGGTTTTCTCCATCGGCTCGGCAGGGTTTGCCTGTATCGGGGCCTACGCGGTCGGGATTTTGGTCAAAAACCAGGGGGTTCATCCGCTGTTAGCACTGCTGCTCGCGGTAGTCATCGGCTGCGTCGGTGGTTTTCTGCTGTCGATTCCGCTGGCGCGCCTTCGCGGTGTCTTTCAAGCCATCGCGACGCTGGCCTTCGTCCAAATTGTGGTCTCCTTGTGCCTGTATTTTGATGACTTGACCGGCGGCCCACAGGGGTTCAACAACATCCCCAAGCTGGTGCAAACCTGGCACCTGCTGCTGGCAGTGGCTGTGACCATTTATTTCATGTACGTGATCAGCCGCTCGTCCATCGGCCGTGCATTCGATGCCTTGCGGCAAGACGAGACGGTGGGGGCAACCCTCGGCATTTCCATCCGAAAGTACCACATGATCGCCTTTGTGCTGAGCGGGGCGCTGGCTGGATTTTTTGGCGGCATGCAAAGCCTTTACACCTACAGCATCGAGCCGGAAATGTTTGGCTTTGCCTTCCTGGTGGCGGCGCTGACCTACATCATTCTTGGGGGCAGGGGTACCGTGACAGGGCCCATCATTGGCGCCGCCATCATGTCGGTGCTGCCCGAGCTGGCGCGTCCGCTGGCCGACAACCGCCAGTTTTTCCAGGGTGCGTTGATGATGGTGATGGTCGCCTTCATGCCCCATGGTGTGTTTGACGGGCTCGTGCTTTATCTGCGTAAACGGCGTGCCGCAGCCCGCGACAAGACTTTCAAGGAGGGCGGCCATGGCAGCACTGGTTCTTAACAATGTGTCCAAGCGCTTCGGCGGCCTGTTAGCGGTGTCAGACGTCAACCTTGAGGTGCCGCCAGGCCGGATCACCGGTCTGATCGGGCCCAATGGGGCTGGCAAGACGACCGTGGTCAACATGATCACCGGCCTGCTGAAGTTGACAACCGGCAATATCTTGCTGGGTGACCGCGACATCACCACGGCCGAAGCCCACGAGGTCGCCTATGCCGGCGTGTCGCGCACTTTCCAGAATATTCGGTTGTTGCCCGAGGCGACGGTGCTTGAAAATGTGGTGATTGGCTTTCACGTGCACGTCAAGTCATCGCTGTTTGCCCAACTGCTCGGGTTACCGTCATCCTTGCGGGAGTCGCCCAAGCTGTTTGAGCGTGGCTGGCAATTGCTGGAGCGTTTTGGCATGACCCGTTTTGCCGATCATCCGGCCGGGAGTCTGGCCTATGGGCACCAGCGCCGGGTCGAGATGATGCGTGCGGTGGCGACGGATCCCCAAATCCTGTTGCTGGATGAGCCGGTCGCAGGCATGAATGACGTCGAGGCGGCCGAGCTTGGTACGGTCTTCAATGAATTGGCAGCCAGCGGCATTGGCCTGCTGTTGATTGAACACAACATCCGTTTCGTTAACCAGCTGTGCCAAAAGGTCTACGTGCTGGATTCGGGGGCCATGATCGCCCAGGGGACGCCGCAAGAAGTCATGCACAACCCGGCGGTGATTGCAGCTTATCTGGGTGGAAAAAAATGATGCTTGAAGTCAAGGACCTGGCCGCCGCATATTCCGGCATCGAGGCGCTGCGTGGCGTCAGTCTGCATATTGAAGCCGGGGAGATGGTGGCATTGATTGGTGCCAACGGCGCCGGCAAGTCGACCCTGCTCAATTGCCTGTCGGGAACCGTTCGCGCAAGACGCGGGTCAGTTCATTTTGAGGGCCACAACATCACCGGGATGAAACCGCATCGCGTGGCGCGCGAAGGCTTGCTCCAGGTGCCCGAAGGGCGGCAGATTCTGGTGGAGCTGACGGTTGAAGAAAACCTGCTGCTGGGTGAACTGGCGCGAGGCTCAAGAACTTCGAACTATGGCTTGAAGGACGTCTATCAGCTGTTCCCCATTCTTGAAGAGCGCCGTACCCAGAAGGGTGGCACGTTGTCCGGCGGACAGCAACAAATGCTGGCCATTGGCCGCGCCTTGATGGGAGGCCCGCGCCTGTTGTTGCTCGATGAGCCCAGCCTTGGGCTGTCGCCACTCATCACCGACCAGGTGTTTGAGGCATTGCGCAGGCTCAATGGCTCTGGACTAACCATCCTGCTGGTGGAGCAAAACGCACACCGGGCGCTGCAGGCGACCCAACGCGCCTACCTCTTGGAACATGGCGAGCTGGCGTTTCAAGGCAAGAGTGCGGACCTGATCAACGATGAAAAGGTCATCGCGCACTACCTCGGCCACATGACAGCGGCCTGAGCAGAGCTACTTTTCAACCATCAGGATTTGTCCATGAGCACACAGCAAGCAACCAGAGAGTCTTTGATCGCCGAATTCACCGCAATGGTGGAAGGCAGCCCAGCGGTAGATCGCCATGATCTGTTCGCGCGCTTGCGACGCCACGTGCCGATTTTCCACAGCAGCCGGCTCGACGCCTGGGTGATGACACGTTATGAAGACGTCAAGACAGTGCTGTCCAACGACAGTCTGTTTCAGCCGCCGCAACAGGGTGCCGGCGCGTCACCTTTCGGCCGCTCCTTCATGCAGATGAGCGGCCGTGAGCACAGCAAGAAGGTAGGCATCGTCGCGCGCGAGATGAGGACCCAGCGCGCCATGCGCGAAAGGCTCAGTGAGGTGGTGCTGCAAATCGCGAAGAGTCAGGCAACCAGCCTGGTGATGGGCGAACCCATGGATCTGCGTGAACGCTATGCCACCTGGGTGCCTCTCCTGGCCATCACGGCCCTGACCGATTTGCCAGATGCGGCACGCTTTCGCGACTGGTACCGCACCATCGTGGCCGGCGGATCTTCCAGCATCACCAACCCTGGCGCACGCGATGCAGCGTTCCGGGCTCGGGAAGAAGTACGAGTGTTTCTGGAGCCGATCATCGAGGCGCGGCGCCTCAAGCCTGGCAATGACCTGCTGTCCGATCTGGTGACGGCCGACTACGATGGTGAGCCGATACCGCATGAAGAAATCGTGTCCAACATCATTTTTTTGCTGGCCGCCGGGGTAGAAACCACCGAGCGCGTGCTCACCAGCGTCTTGCGGCACGTCGCACTCGATGCCGAAGAATGGGCGTGGCTAAAAGCCAATTACACCGACCCTGAGGCGCTGTCAGCGTTTTGTGCCGAGGCACTCAGAGTCTTTCCGCCGGTCAGTGCCAACGTACGCACCGCATTGCAAGACCTTGAAATTGCCGGGATCAAGATCAAGGCCGGCGAAAAAGCAGTGGCGCTGAGTGTGTCGGGCAACCATGATGAAAACCACTTCGCCAATCCAAGGCATTTTGACCATAACCGCTTCATGGGGTCCAGCGAACGCCAGTTCACTGCGGGTGGCGACATCCTCAGCTTTGGCGACGGCACGCACCATTGCGTCGGTTCACGCCTGGCCAAGGTGGAGATGGCCCACGCACTGACCGAGTTCCTTGATCGAGTGGCGCGCATAGAGCCCGTGGGCAATTTGCCGGCAGGCGAGGGCTTCATTTTTCACTCACCACCCAGGCTCCCGGTGATACTGCACCCTGAAGAATTGACTTGACCATGCAAAAAATGCCCCTCAGCGCGGACCGAGCCAAGGGCCACGGTGAGGGCTCGCCACACTTTCAGATTGCGGCAGCGCGGCGAATGCTGTACCGGGCAGGGCTTGACAGCCAGGTTGGTGGGCATGTGAGTCTGCGGGTTCCTGGGGAGGCGGCGTTTTGGGTCACGCCATTTCAGTACTTTGACGAAACCCTGCCCGAGCATGTGTCCAAAGTCGGTTTCGATTTGACCGTTCTGGAGCCTGGTAGCTTGCCAGCCTCACCCGGAATCAACTTCCATGCGTCAGTGATGATGGCCAGACCGGACGTGAATTGCGTGATCCACACCCACGCAAAGACCATCGCCACCTTCGCAACGACTCGCCGAAAATTTGGGGTTTTCTACGTTTACGGCGCCATGTTTGCAGACTTGGTGACAGAGTTTGTCGACGATCCAAGTTTGACGCCCGATCAGGAAGGGGCCGCCATTGCGTCCGCCTTGGGCATGAACAAGGTGGCCCTGATGCCACACCATGGCTCGGTGCACGTGGGCGCCAGCCTGGAGCACACCACGGTCGAAACCATGGTGTTCAACCTGGCCTGCGAGTATCAACTGGCAGCCTTGGCGTCAGGGGGTCAGCCCATGCAGGTCAGCACCGCCCTGGCCTACCGTGACGCTTACTACAAATATGGATTCCGGGAACAGATGTGGCTGGCCAACTACCGCCGGCTTCGGGCCAGCGACCCGGACCTGTTCAATTCGCTCTCTCGGTAAGTGACGACTCAGCTGCGGCCAGGCCCAGTGTGGCACTGACTGCACGGCGAGCTACTGCCAGTGGGTCATCTTGCTGGTAGTGGTCATTCATGATCTCGACCGAATACACACCGCGATAGCCCATCCGCTGGAAGTATTCAAAAAAGGCTTTGATGGGTCCCACACCCTCGCCCGGAAATAGTCGGTAATGGCGAGCAATTTCGAACGGCGGCAAGCGGGTCTGCGGCCAGTCGCAGAGCTGCACCAGAAAGACTTTGTCCGGGTCGATGGCGTCAAGGCCATCGAGCGGCAGGCCGTGTGCGGCCACATGCAAGCTGTCCAAGGCCAAGCCCATGCAGGGATGGTTCACCTCCTGCACCAGGCGCCAGGCCTCTCGGTAGTCAGAGAACCATCGGGCCCAGCCGATCGGCTCATAGGCAATGCGCATGCCGCGCGACTGCGCCAGCTCGGCTAAACGGCGCAAGTCAGCCACACAACGCGGCCGATCGGGACTGGCCTCAGGGTGGATGTTGGCACACAGCACCAGCAATTCTGCGCCGAGCCAAGCCATCTGATCCATCATCTGCTCAGCGATGCCCAAGACATGGTCACGCTGTTTGACCGGCATGCCCTCGTAGTCCCGCAAGGCCTGATAAGCAGAAATTGCAAGCCCGCTGTCCCTGACCATGTCAACGCAGTAGTCGGGGCCACGAGGATCTTCAAACAGGTCGCGGGGAAAGAACTCGGTAGCCATAAAACCAGCCTGTTTCATCGCTTGCAGTTTCTCCGGCAAGCGGCGGCCAAAGGTGGCGGTGGTGCAACCGAGCCTGGATATCAAGGGTAAAGTCGAAGAACGCATCAAGCCGCCTTTCAAAATGTTATCCGCCCGGCGCTATTCCGGCTTGATGCCGGCGGTCTTGATCACCCGCACCCAGGTGTCGAGTTCAGACTTGACGAAGGCGGTGTAGGGCTTGCTGCCCTGCGGTGGCACGACAAAGCCAACCGAGTTCATGCGCTGGCGGATCGTGTCGGACTGCATGGCCTGCGAAATAGCCGCTTCGAGCTTGTCCACCACCGCCTGCGGTGTGCCTTTGGCCACCGACATGCCCGACCAGGACAGAGCCTCAAAACCTTTGTAGCCAGATTCAGCGATGGTTGGCACATCAGGGTAGAGCGGGTTGCGCGCCACACTGCTGACCGCGATGGCCCGCATCTTGCCCGAGCGGACGTGGGCCAGCGCCGCATCCTGGTTGATGAACATGGTGGGAATCACACCGGCCAGCAGGTCGATCAGCATGGGGCCGCCGCCTTTGTAGGGAATGCCAGTGAGCTCAATGCCGGCGGTTTGCTTGAACAGCTCCATGGCCATGTGGCCAGAGGCTGCATGGGTAAAGCCGTAGTCCAGCTTGCCGGGGTTCTTCTTGGCGAAGTCGACCACGTCGGCGACCGTCTTGTACGGTGTGGCGGGGTGCACCACCAGCACATTGGGGCCCGAGTGCACTTGTGACAGGTGGATGAAGTCGCTCATCGAGTTGTAGCGCAAGTTAGGGTCGAGCCCGTGGGCCACGGCACTTTGGCCGACGCCAGTCTGGATCAGGGTGTAGCCGTCGGCCGGCAATTTCAGGGCCCGCTCAACGCCAATGGTGCCACCAGCGCCACCAATGTTCTCAACCACAAAGGGCTGCTTGAGGCTCTTGCTGAGTTCGTCGGCCAGCATTCTGGCCATCACATCACTGGTCCCGCCGGGCGGAAAGGCCACGATCACCTTCACCGGCTTGCTGGGGTAATCCGACTGAGCCCAGGCCAATCCACTGTTCGCTATCATAAATAGAGCAATAAACGCAGACTGAACAAGGCTTCGGGTTCGATTTGGCATCTCTGTTCTCCTGAATAGTTAGGCATCCATGTTAATCGGACTCGGGCACTCGCGGACCTTCAATGCGAGCATTGCCTGCGACAATTGGCGCCGCCCACCAACTTCCGAAAAACCTCACCATGAGCCATCCCTTGCAACGTGCCGCAGTCGTCCTCGGACTGACCCTGGCCAGCCTGCCCGCCGCCTGGGCGCAAAACGCTGTCACAGCCGCAGCCGCCAAAGAGGCCGGCGCCGTGGTCACGCCCTCGGGCCTGGTCTATCGTTCGCTCAAGGACGGCGCTGGCGCCAGCCCAAGCGCCAGCGACAAGGTCAAGGTCCATTACCGGGGTACCTTCCCGGATGGCAAGGAGTTCGACAGCTCCTACAAACGCAATGAGGCGATTGAATTCCCCTTAAGCGGCGTGATCAAGTGTTGGACCGAGGGCGTGCAGCGCATGAAGGTCGGTGGCAAGGCCAAGCTGACCTGCCCACCGGCCATTGCCTATGGCGAGCGCGGCGCCGGCGGCACGATTCCACCCAATGCCACCCTGCTGTTCGAGGTGGAATTGCTCGCCATCAACGGCAAGTAAGCCGGCCTCACCGGCATGGACCTGGCGCTGGTGCTGCTGCTGGGCCTGGTGGCTGGCACCGTGGGCGGAGTGGTCGGTTTTGGCACTTCCATCATGCTGATGCCGGCACTGGTGCTGGTGTTCGGCCCGCGGGAAGCCGTTCCCATTATGGCGGTGGCGGCCATCATGGCCAATGCCTCGCGGGTGGCGGCCTGGTGGCGCGAGGTGGACTGGCGCACCACCGCCGCCTACAGCGTCACCGGCGTGCCGGCTGCCGCCCTGGGCGCCCACACCCTGCTGAACCTGCCACCCGGCATGGTCGAGGCGTCGCTGGGCCTGTTTTTCATCTGCATGATCCCATTGCGCCGCTGGATGGCCCAGCAGCGCTGGGTGCTGAACCTGTGGCACATGTCAGCCGTGGGGGGTGTGATCGGTTACCTGACCGGCATCGTGGTCAGCACCGGGCCGATCAACGCGCCCTTCTTTTTGGCGCACGGGCTGGTCAAGGGCGCTTACCTGGGCACCGAGGCCATGGGCTCGCTGGCGGTGTATGGCGCCAAGGCTCTGACATTTAGGGCTTTCGACGCCTTACCCATGGCCACGTTAATGCGCGGCCTGACCATTGGCGCGTCGCTGATGGGGGGCGCGTTCATTGCCAAGCGCCTGGTGCTGCGGCTGGACGCCACACGCTTTCAGTTGCTGATGGACGGCCTGTTATTGGTGGCCGGGGCCACCATGCTGTGGGCGGCGTTCAGGCCTGCCCCTCTCTAAGAGCGCTCACACCACCAGCGGCTCGTCTTGCATGGCCTCCAGTTGGTCCTCCAGCATCTGCACCTGGCCCTGCCAGTAGTCGCTGGAGCCGAACCAGGGAAAGTTGATGGGGAAGGTCGGGTCGTGCCAGCGCCGTGCCAGCCAGGCGCTGTAATGGATCAGGCGCAGGGTGCGCAGCGGCTCGATCAGGGCCAGCTCACGCCGGTCAAAGTCCCGAAACTGCTCATAGCCATCCACCAGCGCGCCGAGCTGGCGGCTGCGCTGCTGCCGGTCCCCACTGAGCAGCATCCACAGGTCCTGCACCGCCGGGCCGGTACGGGCGTCGTCCAGGTCGACAAAGTGCGGCCCGGGCCCGGCAGCAGCCGGCACGTCCAGCGGTGTCCACAAAATGTTACCGGGGTGGCAGTCGCCATGCAGGCGCAACAGCCGAATCGCCGAATCTTCAGAGTCTTCCGAGCCTTTTTGGCCTCTAGCCCCCGTCAATGCTGGATAGTTAGCTATTAAATCAAGAGCGTTTTGGGCGGCGTGGGTCCAGGCCGACTGCACGTCCAGCGGCACCTTGTCGTGCGCCAGCAGCCAGTCGCGTGACGCGGTGCCAAAGCTGTGCAGGTCAAGCGCCGGGCGGCTGGCAAATGGCCGTGCCGCACCCACGCTGTGAATGCGCGCCAGGAAGCGGCCGATCCATTCCAACACGTCCGGGTCATCCAGCTCAGGGGCGCGGCCACCACGGCGCGGGCTCACACTAAAGGCAAAGTCGCCAAAGTTGTGCAGGGTGCGGCCTTCCAGCAGCAGCGGCCCCACCACCGGGATTTCGGCCGCCATCAGTTCGGCAGAGAAGGCGTGCTCCTCAAGGATCTGCGACTCGCTCCAACGCTGCGGCCGGTAAAACTTGGCCACCACCACCTGCCCGTCCTCAAGATGGAGCTGGTAGACCCGGTTTTCATAGGAACTCAGCGCCAGCAAGCGCCCGTCACCATACAGGCCGACGCTGGCGAGTGCGTCCATCACGCCGTCCGGCGTGAGGGTCTCAAAAGCGTGGCGTGGGGCGGTCAGGGGCGAGGTGTCAGACATGGCTGCATTGTCGGCCCTGTGCCATCAGCGCCCGGTGCCAGCCTAGTCTGTGAACTCAAGCAGGTCTCATCAGTGACACACAAGTGACTCGCCGGCCCTATCGCCCGGCTGCCAGCTTGCCAAAGCCGCCATTGAGGGCGTAACATCAGTCCAACTAAGAAAGTAAGCGTGGAGACGGTTTTGGGCGATACGGGCAACCCCCTGGTAGGAACTTGGCATTTGGTGCGTTGGGACATCAGCTACGACGGTGGCCGCGCGCCTTCGCTGCCGTTTGGCGCCTCAGCCACCGGGATGATCCTCTACACCCAAGACGGCAGCATGAGCGCCTGCATTGCCCAGGCCGATCGGGCCAATCTGTCGTCCGACAGCGTGCGCAGTGCCCCGGTGGCGGAGCGGCTGGCCGCTTTCGAGAGTTTTTTCCAATACGCCGGTCGCTACCGTGTCCAAAGCCAGGACGGCCGGCTGCAGGTAGTTCACAGCGTCACTCACTCGCTGAACCCCAATTTTGTCGGCACCGAGCAAGTACGCTGGATCGACTGGCCGGCGCCCGGCGAGCTGGCCCTGTCGGCCTCAGACATGGTGCCCGGCACGGCAATAGCCCGGCATCATCGGCTTTTGTGGCAGCGCAGCCCCCAACCATGACAAACAGCTTCTTCGAAACCCACCAGGCGCGGTTCAAGCGGGCGCAGGCAGCCTGCGCCCAGCGCGACTGCTGGAGCCCCTTCCCAGAACTGCCCGGCAAGTACCCGGACGCCGAAACCGCACAGGCCAAAGGTCTGGCTGCCTTCAATGCCCGGCTCGGTCAGGACCAGCCCCACCACTTTGCCCTCGACCAGCCTGGCACCGGTGGCACCCTGGGCGAAGAAATTTCACCGTACACGCAACGACCTCTCGGCATCCTGTACCCGCAGGCAGATCCAAACCAGTTGTTCGAAGCGGCAAGCAAGGCCATGACCGACTGGGCCCAGGCCCCGATCGACGAGCGCATCGGCCTGCTGCTGGAGGTGGTCGACACGCTGTACCGCGAGCATCTGTTTGACATCGTGAACGCTGTGATGCACACCGCCGGTCAAAGCTTCAACATGGCCTATGCCGGCTCCGGCGTGAATGCGCTCGACCGGGCCATCGAAGCCCTGGTCTATGCCCACCAGGCGCAGCATGCTGTTGCGCCGCAAGCCCGCTGGGAGCGTCAGTTTGGCCCCTCGACCATCGTGCTGGACAAAACCTACCGGCTGGTGCCGCGCGGCGTGGCGGTCTGCTTTTCATGTGCCAGCTTCCCGACCTGGAACGCCTGGCCCTCGATGATGGCCAGTCTGGCCACCGGCAACGCCGTCATCGTCAAGCCGCATCCGGCCACCGTGCTGCCCATGGCACTGACCGTGCGCGTTTTCCGCCAGGTGTTGCAGGCAGCGGGCTTTGACCCGAACCTGGTCACGCTGGCCCTGGACAGCCAGGCCGCGCCGATTGGCAAGCAACTCGTCAAGCACCCGGCAACGGCGATGGTCGACTTCACCGGCAGCGTGCGCTTTGGCCAGTGGGTTGAGCAAAACGCCCACCCGGCGCTGAGTTTTACCGAGACCGCCGGTTGCAACACGGTGGTGCTGGCGTCGGTCACCGATCTGGACGCGGTGCTGCGCAGTCTGGCCACCACGCTGTGCCTGTTCAGCGCCCAGATGTGCACCAGCCCGCAGAACATCTATGTGCCGGCCGCGGGGGTGCAAACACCACAGGGCCTGGTCAGTTTTGACGAGGTGGGGCAGCGCCTTGCCGATGCGGTGGTGGCGCTGACGCGCGACCCGAAAAAAGCCGCCATGATCTTGGCCACGGTGCAGTCGCCACAAACGCTGGCGCTGCTCGCCGAACTGAAAAGCCAGGGGGCACAGCGCGGCACCGTGTTGTTGGCACCGCAGGCCTACCCGCACCCGGACTGGCCAGCCGCCCGCACCAGCACACCCTTGATGTTGCAGGTCAGCAAGGCCGAGCGCGACCTGTACGGCGAAGAGCGCTTTGGCCCGGTCAGCTTTGTGATCGCCTGTGACGACGCAGATGATGCGCTGGCCCAGGCCACGCGCGATGTATGTGAATTCGGCGGCCTCACGGCTTTTGTGTATGCCACCGACGAGGCCTACATCACCCAGGCCGAGGACGCCTACGCCCGCGCAGGCGCCCAACTCACCATCAACCTGACCGGCGCCATGCCGCTCAATTTTGCCGCCGCCTACAGCGACTACCACGTCACCGGGCTGAACCCCGCCGGCAACGCCGCCCTGACGCACCTGGCCTTTGTGGCCAACCGCTTCTGTGTCACCCAATCGCGTCGGCCCGCCCGGGCTGATGCCACAGTTAACTCCAAATAAAGGAATCAGCCATGGGCTACAACGAAATCCCGGTCCTGAATGGTGGCTTCGCGCCGATCGACCAAGAACTAACGATCGACCTGACCGACATCGAGGGCGAAATCCCGAAAGATCTGACCGGCATGTACGTGCGCAACGGCCCTAACCGCCGTTTCGAGGCACCCGGCCGTTACCACTGGTTTGACGGCGATGGCATGCTGCACGCAGTGCGCTTCGCCAATGGCAAAGCGCAGTACCAAAACCGCTGGGTCATGACCGACAGCCTGAAGGAAGAACTCACCGCCGGATCGGCACTGTGGCAGGGCATCAAGGACCCGCCGCGCAAGGACCGGCCCGACATGCCGATCAAGAACACCTCCAACACCGATGTCAAGTATTACGCTGGCCACCTGGTCTCCATGTGGTACCTGGGTGGCTCGGTCTACCAGTGCCGCCCTGGCGACCTGTCCACCGTGGGTCGGCTGCCGGTCGATCCACGGCTGGTGGGCCTGCCGATCTCGGCACACTCCCGGGTCGACGAACGCACCGGTGAGTTCCTGTTTTTTGCCTATGGCAAAGAGGCGCCGTACATGCACTACGGTGTGATGGACCGGATGGGTCAGCTCAAGACCTTCATGCCGGTGCAATTGCCCGGTCCGCGCCTGCCGCACGACATGGCGATCACGCCCAACTACACCATCCTGCATGACCTGCCGCTGTTCTACGATATGGACGCATTTGCCGCCGGCCGGCACAAGCTCAAGTTTCACCACACGCTGCCCTCGCGCTTTGGCGTGGTGCCGCGCCATGGCTCGCCTGACCAAATCCGCTGGTTCGAGGCCAACCCGACCTATATGTACCACGTGTCCAATGCCTGGGAAGAGGACGACGGCCAGGGAGGTACCGAGATCGTGATGACCGGCACACCGTTCCGGCTGCCCACCGACATGCGCGGCAAGGTTGATGTGGAGCGCTTCCCCAAGATGCTGGCCAATCTGGAGCATGACTTCATGTTCTACGAGTGGCGCTTCAACCTGCGCACCGGGCAGACGAAGGAGCGGGTCATTGACGACATCATCAACCAGGAGTTCCCGGTAATCAACTCCTGGATGCAGGGCCACAAGACGCGCTACTCCTGGAACGTGCTGATGGGCCGCAGCAACCGCGCTGAAGACCCGCGCTTCTGTGGCATCGCCCGCTATGACCTTGAAAAAGACAGCTGCAGCACCTACCACGCCGGTGTGCACAAGTGGTTCAGTGAGGCCCCCTTCGCACCCAAAGACAACTGGCAAGCCGAAGACGACGGTTACTTGGTAGGCTTCATGTGGGATGACCTGAGCAAAAGCTCTTGGGTCACCATCCTTGACGCGCACGACGTGGCCCAGGGCCCGGTCTGCCGTATCCGCCTGCCGCAACGCGTGCCCAACGGCTTTCACGCCACCTGGGTCAGCGGCGAACGCCTGGCGCGCGGCTACTGAGATGGTGCTGGTCAAGCCGGAGACCATCGCCTCTTACACCGAAAAGGGCTGGTGGGGCCAGCAAACGCTATGGGATTTGTTTGTGCAGCAGGTCAGCGCGCGCGGCGACGCGGAAGCCGTGGTCGACGCCTGCAACCGCAGTGATTTCGCCCATGGCGCCCAGCGCCGCCTGAGCTGGTGCCAACTGGCTGAGGACATCGACAAATTCAGTCTGGTGCTTTTACAACAGGGCCTGCGTCGCGATGACATCGTGGTCGTTCATCTGCCCAACTGTGTTGAGCAGTACGTGGTCTACCTGGCCTGCGCCAGGCTGGGTTTGGTCGTGACACCAGTTCCAGCCCAGTACCGCGAACATGAGCTGGCGCACATTCTGACGATCACCGCAGCGACTGCCGCGATCACTTTCACGCACATCGGCCGCGTCGACCATAGCCATCGAGCCGCCGCCATGTACAGTGCACTGGGCGCTGCACACGCCAGCCTGACCAAGGTGCTGGCCTGGGGCCCCGACGTGCCGGCTGGCGTGGTCAGCATCGAAGCCGTTTCGCCTGACGCACTGTCCCCTGCGCACCAGGCACAACTGGCGCAGGCCGAGCGGGACGCTGCCGTCACCGCCAACGATGTGTTCAGCATTTGCTGGACATCAGGCACTGAAGCCGCGCCAAAAGGCGTGCCGCGCAGCCACAACGAGTGGCTGATTGTGCCGCCCAGCATCATCGAGGCAGGCCA
>Ga0114974_10002321_pt1 | contig 14604 bp, 13 predicted proteins | sample S_130206_EF_Meta_FD_87318 | JGI IMG/M metagenome (GOLD analysis project Ga0114974, IMG submission 87318) | Freshwater microbial communities from Lake Simoncouche, Canada to study carbon cycling - S_130206_EF_MetaG | ecosystem: Environmental > Aquatic > Freshwater > Lake | place: Lake...
CAATACCCTTGATTTAATTGTATGGGATTCCAAAGTTGAAGATGGAGATAAAATCAACCTTTATAATAATGATGTGTTGATTTTAAAAGAATACGTTTTGGTAAATAAGAAGAAAAAAATCACGGTAAATGTTGACAAAGGAAATAATGTGTTTAGAATTGAGGCAGTAAATCAAGGAGAATTACAGCTTAACACGGCGTCAATTCAGTTAACTGATCAAGAGAGAACTTTTGATTTGATTTCTAATTTAAAGAAAGGGGAAAGCGCTTCAATTACGATAATCAAACAAGAGGAGTAAATTAATTTGCTTTTATAAATTCTAAAGTATTTTAAGGAAAAACCCCCAATTCAACTAAATGAATTGGGGGTTTTGTATGAAACTAAGACGAATTTAATTCGTCTAGTTGATTTAAGATTCTCTTGGAGGTCTTGGTAATAATGCTTTTCTAGAAACTTTTTCTTTTCTAGTTTTTGGATCTACACCTAAATATTTAACCATAAACACGTCACCCATATTCACTACATCAGAAACGTTTTCTGTACGTTCCCAGGCCAACTCAGATACGTGAAGCAATACTTCGTTTCCTGGAACTGCTGTGTATTCTACTACGGCACCAAAATCTAGCATTTTAATTACTTTCACTTCGTATGATTCGTTCATTTGAGGTTTGAAAGTGATGGATTCAATTTTAGCCAATACCGCTGCAATTCCAGCAGGATCAGTTCCTAAAATTTCGATTACACCTTCTTCGTTTACCTCATTGATTACGATAGTTGTACCAGTAGCTTTTTGTAATTCTTGAATCACTTTTCCTCCAGGTCCAATCAACGCTCCGATAAAGTTACCAGGTATTGTTCTTGTAATGATTTTTGGAGCATACTCTTTAACATCCTCTTTTGGAGTTGCAATTGTAGCTGTTAAAATTTCAAGAATATGCAAACGTCCATCACGAGCTTGAGCCAAAGCTTGCTCCATGATTTCATATTTCAATCCGTCAATTTTGATGTCCATTTGACATGCTGTAATACCTTCTGTAGTTCCAGTTACTTTGAAATCCATATCTCCCAAGTGATCTTCATCACCTAAGATATCAGATAAAACTGCAAAACGATCTCCATCAGTAATCAATCCCATCGCTATTCCAGAAACTGGACGAATCATTTGAATACCAGCATCCATTAATGATAATGTACCTGCACAAACGGTAGCCATTGAAGACGAACCATTAGATTCTAATACTTCAGAAACCACACGAATAGTATAAGGGCAATCAGCAGGAATCATGTTTTTCAATGCTCTTTGTGCCAAGTTTCCGTGACCAACTTCTCTTCTTGAAGTTCCTCTCAATGGACGCGCTTCTCCTGTAGAAAATGGTGGGAAATTATAGTGCAAGTAGAATTTTTCTTCTCCTTGTTCAGATGGGGAATCAATTTGGTTTGCTTCTCTAGATGTTCCTAAAGTAGCTGTTGCCAATGCTTGTGTTTCTCCACGTGTAAACAAAGCTGAACCGTGAACTGATGGTAAGTAATCTATCTCACACCAAATTGGTCTTATTTCGGTAGTTTTTCTTCCGTCCAAACGTGTTCCTAAATCTAGTGTTACATTACGAACTGCTTCTTTATTGGTTTTGTAGAAATATTTAGAAACTAAATCTCCATTTTCTGCCAATTCTTCATCTGTAAATAATGCTTTTACTTCTTCTTTTACAGCATCAAAAGCTGCAGAACGTTCGTGTTTAGCCGAACCTTTGCTTGCAATTGCATAGATTTTATCATAAGACGCTGCTTTTACTTTTGCGTAAATTGCATCGTCAGATTTTTCTTTTTCGTAAGTACGAACTTCTTTTTTTCCAAAAGCAGTAGCCAATCTTTCTTGAGCTGCAATTTGTACTTTAATATGTTCGTGAGCAAATTTAATGGCTTCTACCATTTCTGCTTCTGAAATTTCTTTCATTTCACCTTCTACCATTGCGATAGAATCTGTTGAAGCACCAATCATCATATCGATATCAGATAATGCTAATTGTGCACGAGATGGATTGATGATGAATTTACCGTCAATTCTTCCTACTCTAGCTTCAGAAATTAAAGTTTCAAAGGGAATGTCAGACAAAGCAAGAGCTGCCGAAGCCGCTAATCCTGCTAATGCATCTGGCATAACTTCATCATCGTGAGACATTAACTGAATCATAACTTGAACTTCTGCGTGGTAATCATTTGGGAAAAGTGGACGTAAAACACGGTCAACTAATCTCATTGTTAGCACTTCGTTATCACTTGGACGCGCTTCTCTTTTGAAGAAACCTCCAGGAAAACGTCCTGCGGCTGCAAATTTTTCACGATAATCTACCGTAAGTGGTAAAAAGTCGATACCTGGACTTGCTTTTCTTGATGATACAACTGTTCCTAAAATAACAGTTTTACCAATTCTAACTACTACAGATCCATCAGCTTGTTTCGCTAAACGACCTGTCTCGATTGTGATGTTTCTTCCATCACCTAAATCGATACTTTCTACAAATAATTGTGGAATCATAAATTTTCCTTTTTTTAATTTTACATTGGTTTCCTGCCTGTCGACAGAATCGTTGTGTTGTTTGTCCCGCCGAGGCGGATTGCGTAGTTAATGCTTAAAATCCAATGAAAAACCAAACTTTTTTTATTCTCTATTTGCCCAAAGGGCTAAAAACAAAAAGAGGCGCGTAGGCACCTCTTTTTTATTGATTATTTTCTAATATTCAATACTTTGATAATCTCACGGTATCTATTGATTTCAGTTTTCTTCAAGTAATCAAGTAAACTTCTTCTTTTACCTACTAATAATACTAATGAACGCTCAGTATTGTAGTCGTGACGATTTTTTTTCAAATGCTCAGTCAAGTGGCTAATTCTGAAAGTAAACAAAGCAATTTGTGCTTCTGATTTTCCAGTGTTTGTTTTTTCTCCGTGTTTAGCGAAGATTTCTTCTTTAATCTCTTTAGTTAAATACATTCCAATATTTGTTTAATGATTTTTATGTATGTCTTAAATCTTTTATAAGACCGTGCAAAAGTACTATTTATTTTTTAAAATGCAAGATTATTATAATTATTCTAGCCATAAATCTCTGAAAGCTTTATTTTTATCGTAATCATTGGCTTGTTTTTCGATATTAAAAAAGCGATGTGTTCTAGGGTCGTTTCCAACTCCAGCTAAATAAGCCCAATTTCCCCAGTTGCTGCAAACATCATAATCGATTAGTACTTCTTCAAAATAAGCAGCTCCAAATCGCCAATCCATATTAAGTTCATTACAAAAATAGCTTGCTACATTTTGGCGACCTCGATTGCTCATAAACCCCGTTTTCTTTAATTCTATCATATTTGCATTAATAAAATCGGATGGTGTTGCTCCATTAATCCATTGTGAAAGTAGTTTTTCGTTCAGAGATTTTGAGTTTTTATTTTCGGTTTTTATTCCAGAGTACAAGAAAAACTTTGTTTGGTGTTTTTTGAACATAAACCGGAAAAAATCACGCCATAATAATTCAAAAATTAACCAATAAGTGGAATCATTTGCTCCATTCTCATTTTCATATTTTCGTATTTCTTGATATATATATCGTGGTGATATACTTCCAAGTGCCAACCAAGCCGAAAATTTTGAAGAATAATTTGCGCCAACCATTCCATTTCGGGTTTCCTTGTAAATTGATAAACTCTTTGTTTCAAAGAAATAATGGTTCAATCTTTTGATAGCTTCTGTTTCTCCTCCTTTAAACTGGATTGCAGCACGAGAATCTATAGCCGTAAATTCTAAATTTAGTTCTTGCAATGTTGGCAGTATTAGTTTTGGAATTTCAGGAGAATTGATTCTTGTTGGTTTTGGCAATGCCTCTTTTATCCTTGCTTCTTTTTCTGTCTTTTTTCGGAATACGGTAAAAACATCTGGAATGTCTTTAATTGAGAAGGGTAAATCTTCGGCGCAATATAAGGTGCTGGTGCTGAAAGTTTCTATTTCGCAACCTAATTTAAAAAGCGCTTTCTGAACTAATTGCTCCGTTTGCTTTTCTTCATATGCGACTTCTCGTTTTGCAAAGACTTTTTTGGATTTGTATAAATTCACAACTTTAGCCAATTCTTCTTCTGGTTTACCTTTCAAAATTAGCAATCCGGAACCTAATTCCCGTAAATTTTTATCCAAATCGATTAAAGATTCTAGTAAGAATTGTGCTCTGAAACTCCCCGTTTTTTTGAATCCATAAGGTGTTGTTTCAAAATGGGATTCATCAAAACAATAAACGGGTACAATCTGTTCACTTTCCGCAATTGCTCTGCAAAGTACTTCATTATCGGTTACTCTTAAATCGGTTTTAAACCAAACTATTGCAGTTTTCATAAATCATTTATACTTTTCAAATAAAAATCGGCTTGCTCTAACAAGGCTGTTTTGGCATCGGGATTCATTTTGCGCCAGACATTATACATCATTCCAATTCTGGGGTTTTTGCCTAATTTATCTTCGTTTTTATCATAAAAATTCCAATACAAACTATTGAAAGGACAGGCTTTATCTCCCGTTTTGATTGCTTTTTTGTAGAAACATGTTCCGCAATAGTGACTCATTTTATCAATATAGGAAGCCGAACTTACATAAGGTTTTGAGCCCACAATACCACCATCGGCAAACTGACTCATTCCTCTAGTATTGGTAATTTCGACCCATTCGATTGCATCAATGTAAATTCCTAAATACCATGCATCAACTTCATCTGGATGAATTCCTGCCAAAAGCGCAAAATTTCCCGTAATCATCAGTCGCTGAATATGATGGGCGTAGGCGTAATTCAAAGATTGATTAATAGTGTCTTTTAAACACAACATTTTTGTGTTTCCAGTCCAAAACCAATCGGGTAATTTCTCCTGATTATTAAAGAAATTCATTGTGGCGAATTCAGGCATTTTCAGCCAATAAATCCCTCGCATGTATTCTCGCCAACCTATTATTTGACGAACAAAACCTTCCAATTGGTTGTATTCTATTTCTTCAGGACGTTTTCTCCACTCGGCAATGGCTTTATCAACAACTTCTTGCGGTGAAATCATTTTTAAATTCATCGAAAATGAAATCCGAGAATGATAAAGCGACCACTCGTTTGGCGTCATCGCATCTTGGTAGGAACCAAATAATGACAAACATTCAGTGACAAAAAAATCTAATAATTCTAAAGATTGCCTTCTGTTTATGGGCCAAACAAAATTTTCAGCATCAATAGTTCCAATGGTTTTAATATCAGTTTTATGAATTTCTGTAAGGATTTTAGAGACATTATTCTTGAAAACTAATGGCGTTATTGGTTTATGATTTTTGGGTAATTTCTTCCGATTGTCTTCATCATAATTCCATTTTCCAGTTAAGGGCTTGTCATTTTCCATTAATACAGAATGCTTTTTTCGCATATTTCGATAGAAACTTTCCATTAAAAATGTTTTTTTGCCTTCGAAAAAATCGCCAAGTTCATTCCGACTTGAATAAAAATGTTCCGAATCTACCACTGAATTTTCAATTGATAATTTCTCGCAAAAGTTTTTTAGAATCTGGTCTAATCGGTATTCATCTGGAAATTGGTATTCGAAATTGGTAAATTGGTGTTCTGAAATCAGAGTTTCAATATTTTTTTCGAAAGATTGTAAGTTATTTTCGTCATTTAAACCAATATAAATTACGTTGTGTTTTGCCAATTGTAAGGATGCAGCAAAAGAGCGCATGGCCGAAAAGAAACCAACCACTTTTTGAACATGATGTTGGGCATAATCAGTCTCGGTGCGAACTTCCATCATCACATAAACCACTGAAGAATTTACTTTAGAAAACCAAGTATGATTGCTGTTTAATTGATCGCCAAGAATCAATCGTAAGGTTTTTGACATTTTTTTATTTACTTTAAGTATTGGAAAAGATATAATTAAACTTCAAACTTCAATCGAAGTCTTTGCCATTCTATTTTCACCGAAGACCCTTCGGCAATAAACACTGCTTCTGGTTTTGTTTTATTTAAAACAGAAAATGAATTGCCATACATTGCTTTAAAATCGCAATCAATTTGGGTGTCAATAACGGTATTAATTTTCCAACTTGGATGCTGCAATCGGTATTCTTCCGTAATGTTTTCGTCAATTTTAGTGTAGCCAAAATAGTGTTCGTAAATGAATTTTTCTAAAGTATCCTTTTTCATACTTTGCGACTTTTTCGACGCTTCGACATAAATACTATTCCACTTTTTATTCAATAACCATTCGAATTTAATTTTTTTGGAATCGGCTTCCTCGGTAATAGAATTTTTTGTAGGAACCACGGTGTAATGTTCCTTGTATAATTTATTGGCTACCCAAGCAACAATTCGATATGGGATGGTTTCGTTTATAAACACCACGCCACGTTTGGTAATTCCGCCTTCATTTCGTTGTACATAAAAGCGCAGATTAATTTCTTCGAAAGTACCTAATAATGGAATTGGAACATTAAATAACTTGGTTTTTTTGAACATAAAACCAACTAAACTTACATAGGCTTTTCCATTGTATAAATCCAAGGAGACTCCTTTTGGTAAAAACGGAATTAAAATTTCGGGGTCAATTTCGTAATTGGCCATTATGATATTTTCCCAATTGGCTTTTAAAAACGTTCCCATAAAATAGACGTATTAGTTTTTGATGTCGATTATTTTGAATGTGTTTTGATTTTAAGTTTCTCAAAACCCATTATTTAGTGATGAAATACCATCAGAGACGCCTGTCTCTAAGTCTTTTATTAAATAGCAATGTTTCAATTTATATTCAAAAAAACTTATAAAATTTCTAATTCTTTATTATGAAAAGAAGGAATCTTTATGATTTATAACAATCCACTTTTTATCACTATTCAGTTTAAAAGAAGCAATGTGTTCTTTGTTCCATTCTTGGGGAGAAATTAAGGATAAAAAATTAACACCATCTGATCCAGTGTATAAATGATAGATTTCGCCAATTACGGGTTCAAATGAAAATTTAGCGTTGTATACCAATTCATTCCATTCGTATTCTTCCATTAATTTTTGATATTGCAGTTTCAATTCGTTGAACTTGTTTTCAAATTCTTTATTCACATTATGAATTCCTCTGCTTTTCCAAGCCACAACATCATCTATTTTAATAACTGGTGCGCCAACATTTGTTGAATAAGGTAAAACACTTGCGTTATATCCTTTTTCGTTTGAAAACACTACATTATCGGGCTTATTTTTTTCCATTTTTTTTAATTCAATTTTATCGCTAATTATTTTTGTTTAACTTAAAAATATAAATATTAAACAAAAGTAGCTAAAAATTATTACAATTCAGAGATAATTTGAAAATGAAATATTAATTTGTATTAAAATATTACCAAGAAAAAAGTGGGCAAATTTTCACAACCCCTATGCTACCATTTTAGCAGAATTTTCACTATTTCTAAGAAATTCCAGTGTTTTCTTGTATTAATTTCTTCTTCATGTATTTAAAAACAAGGTTTTATTTAAGGTTAAAAATTACTGATGCTGAAATTAATCCATTTGATTTTGCTACCAATGTAACGGTTCCATTAGTTTTTTTTGATTGAATAATAACTTGACATTTTCCGTTGAAGGCACTTCTTTGCCAAGCGGTATCGGAACACTTATCAGTTTCATGAGAGCTTGGGTCGCCATTGCCAACACCTATTATTTTTGCATTTCCAATAAGGGAAAAGGAAATTATATTATCAGCGTTTGGAACTTCCCTACCATTTTCATCTACTAAAGATATATTTACTACGGTTCCATCTTTTCCATCGGCAAGTATCAGGTTTTTTTCAGGAGTAGCAACTACCTTAATTGCTTGCCCTGTAGTTTCTACTTTTGAAGTTAATTTTCTTCCCTTTTTAAAGGCAATTGCTTCTAAAATTCCAGGTTCATAATTGACTTCCCATTGCAAATGGCTGTTTCTTGGCATTACTTTTTTGCCTAAACTTTTTCCGTTTAAAAATAATTCTACATCATCGGCATTTGAATTTACCCAAACATCAATTGGTTTTCCCACCTTTTCAGGCCAATTCCAATGTGGAGAAATGTGTAGAATATCTTTATCTGTCCACCAACTTTGATAGTAGTAATAGATATTTTTTGGAAATCCGCATGTGTCCATTATTCCAAAATGAGAGTTGATATTTGGCCAATGAAAGGGTGTAGGTTCGCCTCGATAATCAAAACCAGTCCAAACAAATCCTCCTAACCAATACTTGTTTTCGGCTGCTAATTTCCACCAAACTTCAGCTTTGCTCGCCCACCAAGGCGCTGTAATGTCTTGGTCTGGAACATATCCTCTGATTGAATCTGTTACATAAATACCTCTTGTCGTTACGGTACTCCCCATTTCTGTCCCTAAAAGGGGTTGGTTTGGATGATCCCGATGATAATCGGCTACTGCATATTCCCTGTAATTGAATCCCCGAATTGGAATTACTTCGTTTACTCCTTTGAAATCGTTACCCATATCTGCAGCATATGTACTTGTTCTTGATGGATCTAAATCTTTTTGAATTGACAACAGCGTTTGCGCAATTTTTTTACCATAATCATTTCCCTGAATGGTTTGTTCTTCATTTCCAATTGACCATAAAAATACCGATGGATGGTTTCTGTCCCTAGCAATCAAACGTTTAAATTGATCGGTATATTCTGAACTACTATTCAACAAACGTTGTTCATCTAAACTAGCATTCCTAAACTATCACAAGCTTCTAAAAGTTCTGGGGTTGGTGCGTTGTGACTTGTTCTATAGGCGTTTGAACCCATTTCTTTCAATAATTTTATGCGGTAATACTGCATAAAATCTGGCAATGCACTTCCAATTCCAGCGTGGTCTTGGTGGTTATTTGTTCCAAGAATTTTAATGTGTTTCCCGTTTAAATAGAAACCTTCATTAGCGTCAAATTTTAAGGTTCTTACACCAAAACGAGTTTTAGATTCTTGTATGGTTTTATTTTCTGATCTAATTATAGTTGTCGATTTGTATAAATAAGGATCTTCTAACGACCAAAGGCGTGGATTGTTTACATTTATTTTTTGTTTAACAACTGCATTTTTGTTCGGATTTAAGCTAATTTCTTGCTCGTTGGTTTTTCCAATAAATTTTCCGTTTCTATCGGTAATAGTTGAATGAATTTTGAATTTTGCTACAGATAAAGTATTGTTTTGAATAGTAGTTTCAATGCTTATTTCGGCATTTTTTCCTTTTATTTCTGAACTTATAAATAATCCATCTTCTGGAATATGTAATTTTTCAGTAACGTTTAACCAAACGTGTCTGTAAATACCAGCGCCTTCATAAAACCAACCTTCATTTTGGGTTGCATCAACACGAACGACAATTACATTTTCGGTTTCAAAGTTCATATAATCAGTAATGTCATAAGATTTTCCAACATAACCGCTAAAATTTGTGCCTACATAAAAACCATTTAACCAAATAGCAGCATTCCTATAAATCCCATCAAATTGAATTTCAAAACGTTTGTTGATTGCTTTTTTATCAACTTCAAAATGCTTTCTATACCAACCAATACTGTTTTGTGGAAATAGTCCGCCAACCGTTTTGAATCCGTGTGCTTCAATTTCAAATAATGGAGAATTTTCAAATGGAAGTCCAACAACCCAATCATGCGGAACATTTATAGATTCCCAAGTGGTATCACTATATTTTGGATTCACAACGGTGGTTGCAAAAACATTTGATTTTGCAAACAAAGAGATTTTACTGTAATCGAAATCTTTTTCAGGGTCAGATGAATTTCCCAAATGAAACTTCCAACCTTCATCAAGATTTATTTTATTTTGAGCATTTGAAGTTGTGCAATTTAATACAATAGCAGAAAGTAGTATTGCCAATTTGCAAAATGCAAAAGATGATGTTTTACGCATACATGTGAATTTAATTTCTAAAAGCATCTAATGCTGTTGATGGCTTTCCGTTTGATTGCCAACAATTTAATTGATAGCCACTCCAGCTTTTTTCTCCTTCGGGCTCCCAATAAATTACCCCAATTCCTTTGTGATTGGGAACATTTTTCACTGCAGTTATTGTGGCAGCAAGCATATTATAAGTATTTTGAGCCAATGTAAAATCACCACCAACTTCCACAACCATAACTTCTTTGCCGTAGCGAGAAACCATGTCGTTGAGGTTATTTTGTAAATCTGTGATTGTAGCTGTATAATCGCTATTAATCCAATAGGGGTAATATGAAAGTCCAATTACGTCATATTTTACACCATTTGTTCTGGCATTATCAAAAAACCATCTGAATCGGGCATTATCATTTCCTTTGTCAATGTGAACAACCACTTTTATTGAAGAATTTATTGCTTTTGTAGCCTCATATCCTTTATTTAATAATTGCGCTAATTGGCTAAAATTAGTGTAACTTCCATCTGGCCATAACATTCCACTTGGAATTTCATTCCCAATTTGAACACATTCTGGAGTTACTCCTGCCGTTTTTAACGCAGTAAGAACTTCAAAAGTATGGTTGTAAACATCCGTAAGTAATGTTGGAAATGTATGATTTGCCCATGCAACAGGTTTGGTTTGGTGTCCGGGATCTGCCCAAGTATCACTATAATGAAAGTCAATCATAATGCGCATTCCCATGTTTTTTGCTCTCAATGCCATTGCAACAGTTTCGTCTTTACTGCAATGTCCATTAACTCTATTATTGGAAGGATTTACAAAAACTCGTAATCGAATTGTGTTTATTCCACGATCTTTTAAAAGTTGCAAGCAGTTTTTTTCTGTTCCATCAGTATCATAAAATTTATACCCTGTTGCTTCCATTTGTGATAGCCAACCCACATCAGCTCCTTTTGCAAAAGTATCTGTAATAATTGGCTCTGTGGTTTGAGATTTACTGCATGAAGAAAACAGCAATGATATTAATAGTACCAATGTAAGTAGTGCTTTTGATTTGGAATTTTTCATAGCTTAATAAATTTCAAATTTATAAATTGTTGTATGCAAATAGGTTTCGTCTTTTTTCAAAACTGCAGTTGGAAAATGACTGTGATTGGGAGCGTCTGGAAAATTTTGAGTTTCAAAACAAATGCCACTCAGCGAATGATAAGTTGCGTTTTCTTTGCCTTTTATTTCCCCGTTACAATTTCCCCCAACATAAATATGAACAGAAGGCTGATTGGTATAAACAGCCATTTTTAGATTATTTATTTTGCTAAAAAGGGTAGCTGCCGTTGCATTTTCCTTGTTTAATACAAAAGAAGTGTCAATTTTAGACGGACATTTTTGTTTAGATGAAAAATCAAGGTCGCTTTTTTCAATGTTCAACATAACACCCGTAGGAATGTTTTCAGAATCTGTTTTTAATATTTGTGTTGAATTAACATATAAATCTTGATTCGAAACCGTTTCCGTATGTCCATCAAGGTTAAAATAACTGTGATTGGTTAAATTAATAATCGTTTCTTCAGTTGTTGTAGCTTTATATTCAAGAATCAATTCGTTTTCTTCAGACAGCGAATATTTTAATTCCACAGTTAAATCTCCGGGGAAATTTTCTTCTTTATTTGGACTAAAATAGGATAAAGTGATTGACGGGTTTTCATCATAAGAAATTTTTTTCACTTCCCATATTTTTTGACTAAAGCCGATATTTCCGCCGTGAAGCGAATGATTGTTGTGGTTTTTTTCTAACTGGTATTTTTTATTATTTAAGCTAAACAAACCTTGATTAATTCTGCCTGCATATCTACCAACTGTTGCTCCAAAATAGGGTGAACCACCAATTTCATAGGATTTAAGATAAGCGTCTAAAGTGTCAAAACCCAACACAACATCTATAATTTTTCCATTTTTCAAAGGAGTCTTTATGGAAGTAATAGTTGCACCATAATTGATAATTGTAACTGAAAATCTATTTTTATTTGTTAGTTCATAAGAATATACAGCTTCGCCATTTGGCATAACACCAAATACTTTCTCGTGAGAATTACTATTGAAATCAGTCATTTTTGCTTTATGTGATTCTTATTAACAAAAAAATAGTTCTTGATTTAAGAAATTCAGTATAATTAATAAAGTTTCGAAACCTCGCTGTTTACAAACTCCAAAAAGCGTTCGTCAGCTTCGGTAAAGGGATTTAAAACATTGGAATCAATATCAATTTGACCAATATTTTCTCCATTAACAAATAACGGAACTACAATTTCTGACTTCACTGTAAAACTACATGCAATATAATTGTCTTGTGCTTGAACATCAGGCACCACAAAATTTTGATTAGAAACGGCTACTTGTCCACAAATTCCTTTTCCAAAAGGGATAACCGTGTGGTCAGTAGGTGCGCCAACATAAGGCCCTAGTAATAATTCCTCTTTGTTGCCGTTGCGAAAATAAAAACCAACCCAGTTGTAATAGGCAATATTCTCTTCAAGCATTTCACAGATTTGCTTTAGTTTCTCATCTCTGGAAGCCATTTTATTAGAAACTAGCTCAATTACCAAAGGTTTTAATTCGTCAAAAGTCATAAATTTTATTTTTACAAAAGTATTTAATTGTTCTTGTCTATTTTTATATAAATTTGTTAAAAAAATAATTTTGAATAAGTACTGGACTCAATACAAGCCGTTTTTACTTTTCTTGGGGAAATTTGCCCTGACTTACCTAGTTTTGACATTTGCCTATCAGTATTATTTAAATCAATTTGATGCCAAAGAACATGAAGTGGATGGTTTTACAAAATTGGTTACGGAGCAAGTGGAGCAAACACTTCTTTTTTTTAACAAAGATGCGCACATTGAATTGCATCCACAGCAACCTTGCTACAAGTTTTTTTATAACGGAAAATACATTTCAAGAATCGTAGAAGGCTGCAATGCACTAAGTGTGATTATCCTTTTTATCGCTTTTGTAATTGCTTTTACTGGAAAATTTAAGCATACTATTTTGTATATAATTGCAGGAACTATTATTATTCATATTCTGAATATTACCAGAATTGCACTTCTTATGATTGCTTTTTATAATTTTCCTGCTGCCAATGTAATTTTACATGATGTTTTATTTCCGCTAGTGATTTATGGAACTGTTTTTATTTTGTGGGTAATTTGGGTCAATAAATTTTCTTTGTATGCTAAAAAAACTGCTTAATCATAAAACTCAATTTATAGCAATACTGATTTTAGTGGCCGTATTAGCTATGATTAGAATTTTTGAGAACAGCTTGTTTTACGATCCACTACTTTCGTATTTTAAATCAGATTATGTGAATTTTCCCTTGCCGATAGTTAATAGAGGACAACTTTTTATAGGATTGTTTTTTCGGTATTGGTTGAACACAATAATTTCAATTGCAATCATTTATACCGCTTTTAAGGATTTTGGTCTTGCCAAATTTGCTTCGGTATTGTACCTTGTTTTCTTTGTAATTCTAATTGTAATTTTTTTCATCGTTCTTTCATTGTATGGTGAATCAAGCAAAATGACCTTGTTTTATATTCGTCGATTTTTAATTCAACCCCTTTTATTGTTATTGTTTATTCCAGGTTTTTATTTTCAGAAATTAAGCAAATAACAGACAATTTTCCTTACCTTTAAGATACCCAAAATCTCTTTAATTTATAAATTTAAAGAAGATGAAAATTGTAAAACATTCTGGAGATATCGTCGCTTTTAATCCCGAAAAGCTAAAAGCATCACTTTTAAAGTCGGGTGCCAATAAAGACGTTGTTCAAAAGATACTTTTTGCTATAAAAAAAGAATTATACGAAGGTATTTCTACCAAAAAAATCTATAAAATGGCATTTGCTTTGTTGAAAAAAGAAGCCAATGCCCATGCCGCAAGATATAATTTGCGTTCAGCATTACAATTATTAGGACCTACTGGTTTTTTCTTCGAGAAATATATTGCAAGACTTTTCGCAGCTGAGCTATATGAAACCAAATTAAATCTGACCTTACAAGGAAAATGTATTTCTCATGAAATTGATGTTTTAATCAAAAAAAACAATGTCATTTCAATGGTTGAATGTAAATTTCATCCTGGAAGAGAAGCTGTTTCAGATGTAAAAGTTCCAATGTATATTCTGTCTCGTTTCAATGATTTGAAAGAAAAAGAATATGCAATTTTTTCTAGGAAAGACACTATTTCTAAATGTTGTATTGTTACTAATAATCGCTTTACATCCGAAGCAATTGCTTTTGCAAAATGTTCCGAATTGAATTTATTGAGTTGGAATTACCCTGAAAAAAACAATTTAAAGACCAAAAACGATTCCGATTATTTATATCCAATTACTTGCTTGACCACGCTATCACTTACAGAAAAAGACAAATTATTAATATTAGATGTGATTTTGGTTAAAGAAATAATCAATAATTCGGATTGCCTCGAAAAAATTGGCATAAGCCCCAACCGAGTAAAAAATGTGATGAAAGAAGCCTCCGAATTGTGTAATTTTTTATAAGTCACCCTAAAGTTCTTAATCTTAAAACAGTACAAAATGAAAGTAAAATTTATTGGTGGAGCGGGAACAGTAACGGGTTCAAAAACGTTAATCGAAAG
>Ga0114974_10002326_pt1 | contig 14591 bp, 13 predicted proteins | sample S_130206_EF_Meta_FD_87318 | JGI IMG/M metagenome (GOLD analysis project Ga0114974, IMG submission 87318) | Freshwater microbial communities from Lake Simoncouche, Canada to study carbon cycling - S_130206_EF_MetaG | ecosystem: Environmental > Aquatic > Freshwater > Lake | place: Lake...
GATGGCATCTGCGCCTGTGTTCAAAGCAGCAGCAGCGCCTGTTGCGGCAACTGCAGCATCTGCGTTTGATGATGAAGATGAGGATCTTTCATTCTTCAAGAATCTTGCGAAAGATTAAGGATAAGCTTCCCACGACTTGCCTAAGGTCATTACATCCCATGGACCTGGCATTCTAGAAGGACTACCAGCACCGCCGGAAGAACCACCGGCGGTGTTATTCGTTATATTAGTAATCGTATCGCCGCCTTGGTTAGTTACAATGATTGGTGCTTTGCTGCTTTCATCACTTGCTGCTTTTTCTGCAGTTTTTGCATTAAACATCTCTGCAAGTCTCGAAATAACAGCATCTGTCTGTGTATCGTCAGGTGTAATATCTTTAGTATAATCTTGATTCTCACCTTCAAGTTGTTTTGAAGTGATACTACCAATATCAAATTTCTTTTCTTCTGTAACAGGTGCTACTGTTGCTTCTGCTTTGCCTATAGCACCACCCATGCTACCAGTATCACCCATTGCTGTGACACCTACATTTGCATTGCTTTCTTGCATGAACCTTTTGAATTCTTGTAGTTTCTTTGATGCTTCATCTATCTTACCGTCTTTCACAAGTTCTTGAATATCGTGGTATACTGCTTTAGTAACGTCAGTCGTAATAACATCTCTACCAGAAATCTCACTTATCTCATGTTTGTCTGCACCAAGCAATCCACCTGATGTTCTTTTACCAAGAAGCTCAGTCATCTTGCTTTTGGATGCTTCTTTGCCGCTTTCATCTTGTGTAGTTTGGTAATCAGATCCAGTGCCCAAGAAACTTCCTGTTTCCAATCCTTTTTCAGCAACCAACGAACCAAGTGCAGTGCTACCAAATAATGATTTTTCTAAAGCAACACCTGATCTCATAGAATCAGTTGATGATGTTTTTCCGCCTTCTTGAGTTACGTTCTTTTCATAATTTCTAGAAGCAGATAACATCTCTGTACCAGAAGTCGTTGCTCCTGTTTTATACGCTTCTTTTTGCTTTTGATCATAATAATCCATAAAGCCTTCAGTATCAGAATCTTCGCCGCCCATCTGGCGCCATTCTTCTAATGATTTTTTGCCAAGGTTCTGACCTTCAAGTGTTCCTCTGTTTCCTCTGTGATAGGCATCTTGAACCTCATTAGCAACACCTTTTATCTTATCACCAATATCACTGAATAATCCTCTACCCGTTTCTTTAGCAGGCATCATTATACCAGTGATATCAGGAGTTACTCCGGGTATTTGTGCTTCTTTATTTACAAGAGCAGGATCAAATTCTTTTCTTCCGGTTGCTTCTGGCATGATGCCCGTAATATCAGGAGTGACCCCAACAGGGAGAATTGGTTGAGATAAAACCTTTTCTTTTTCTTTTTCAGATCTTGATTGAAACCCGTTGGCATTTTGTTCTGTAAATAATCCTCTAGGTCCTTCTTCGCCAGTTACATTTGCACGCTCATCACGTCCAATTTTTTCTTCAAGAGCCTTATCACGTTGCTCAATAGTCTCTTTATTCTTGATATGTTCTGAAGCACCAATCCCGTATAATCTTGTATACCAAGGAGCATCTTTTAATTGTTCTTTTTCTTTTTGTTGTTTCTTATTTAATCTTTCAGTTTCGTCTGGAGTCAAACCAGAATCGCCAATTTTTGTATTCATGCCTGACGGATCTAATCCGCCCATTATATTTTGAGTGGTTTGTTTAGCACCTTCAGGTGTTTTGCCTGTTTCTTCGATGCCATTTAGTACGCCATAACCTAATGCGCCATAAGCCATTGCACCTAATGCAGGTGCACTAGTCAACCCACCCAATAAACGAGAACCTAAACTTCTACCTGCATTTCCAGCAGCACCTGTTCCTATAGATCTTTTAAATCCTCCACCAGCAGCACCTGTTCCTATAGATCTTTTAAATCCTCCAAGGTCAGGTATCTGAAATCCACCGCCACCATTAGGGGCGTTTCCTCCACTAGGAGCACCACCTATTGATCTAGAAAATCCTGTAGTATTAGTTTGTGTATTTGATTTATCTCTATTTTGTTCTTGTAAGCTATCAAGCAAAGAACTCATCGTTTTTTCAAGACGACCAAATAGTTCAGAATTATCTTCAATTGATTTTTGATTTAGTTTAACTAGACTCTTAAGGCTCACTGATTGATCTTTTGTCTCTTTTAAAAGATCTTTAATGTCTACAGCTACTTTATCATCTTTTACCGAAGATGCGCCTTCTTTTAATTTTTCAGCTGCTCCTAATGAACCCCCAATTTGTGCAGTAATTTCTGCTTTTCGTTGAGACATTTCTGCTAAAGCAGCTTTTGCTTGCTCAACGACCTTTGGGTCTTTAGCTTGTTTGATAAGTTCCTTAAGAACATCTGATTGGTCTTTAGCCATTATGCTTTGCCTTTAATTCTTCGATATGTTGGATAATCATATCAACATAGATATCTCGCTCAAAAGGATACATATTCTCTACTTCAGTTAATGAATATTTATGATGATGAATTAAAGAAAAGATAGTTTTATAATAGATCGGAATATTAGAATACCCGATCAGAAGATAAAAAAATCCTTTAACCCACGTAGCACAACTTCTTCAGTTGACCCGTCCTTGTACTTGATTGTTTGCTTGTGTTCTAGGACTGGCATCGTGTCAAGGAATTTCTTGATCTTATCAATACATTCTCTTGGCAGTGAAAGAATAAACTCAGACATTTCTTCTTTAGTAAATTCAGTATACACCTTATTATCATCAAAGACATTATCAATGCAGTCAACAAACATATCAAAGATTGCATCGTCTATGTTATCTGTTTGTGCTTGTTCTAATCTAAGCATTGATTCAAATGTTGGATAACTCATAGCAACGCCGATGTTGTCATAGATGATAAATTTTGTTTCATGTTCAGGATGAAATTTAACTTCTACCTGACTTAAATCAACAACAAATTCTGTTTTCTGCTCACCCTTTCTATATACTAACTCAATGATAGAACCTACGGATTGAGATCTCAATTTGATGAATATATACTCAATATCAAACAATGATAGTTTTGATATATCAATTTCTTCTACACAACAGTTATTGATGATCTGTTTAATCGTATCAAGAACTTCTGAAATATTATCATTATCCTTCAAAAACAAAAGAAGTTTTTCTTCTTTCACAGTATAAGGTCTAAACCCATATGTTTTCTTTGTAGAAGGAATAGTAATCTTAAATACAGGATGTGTTATCTTAGGTAGTGCCATTTCATGTTCTCCATTGTATAATAATTATTAAACACCTTTTGCAATTGCTGCTTGAGCAGCTGCTCTTTGTTGTTCTAATTGCTGTTGGAAAGGTGATGGTGATTGATCAGTTGCTTGTGCTGGAAGATTGTTTCTCAATGATGGGAAATTTAATCCTTTTGGAATTTCAGGTGAGTTATATGGCAATGCGTCTGAGTGCCACAGGTTATATGCAAAGGTCACTGACAGTTTACTAACTTGATCATTCATTTCCCAAGCAAGATTTAAATCACCCAATGTTGAAGGCCATGCATGATCCAATGTATATACAGTAAATTTGTTTCCACGAGAATCATATACATAGATTTGAACTTGTCCTTCATAGTCCTTAGGATATGCAAACTCATAGTAATTTAGCTTTGTTCCGTCAGATGACTTGCGGATGTCACGTGAGAAGTTAACAATATTACCCATCCATTTTTGAAAATATTCAAGAACCTTTCCTTGATTGTCTACAAAGAAATCAAGACGAATTTGACTAGGCACATAATCAGTTGGTCGAGATTCTGGATTACCATAACCCAAAGGACGCACTTGAACAGAATCAAGATGCATACCAGGAAGTGTTGTTGCTTCACAAAGAAATTCAATGTCTTTATTATATTCAGCAGATGCGGCACCCATGAATCCTGGAGGTGTAATACGCACAAGGAAGTGTGAGGGCTTATGAAATCCTTTATACTTATCTATTGCGCTTAAGATTTCTTGTGTATCAAATGCCATTGTTATCTTCCTGCTATGATGTTCATTGAATCTTTGAACACCTTGTTCTTGTTTACTGTAAATCTTTCTAATGGTAAGAATAATGCAATGTCCCATTCAGCAGAAGGAACAAGAAGAAAACGTGTCTTTAGTTGCGACTTCAAGTATTTCTTCACACATGGTTCAAAGTAACGATACTTTGCAGATGAGTTTAATAGATCATAAGAAATTCTTAAGCGTGTTTTCTCGTCAAACTTTTTGTTAGTTGTGATTGAATACAAAGCATCCATTAGACGTGCTCTATATTGCAATGGTAGATAGTGCAAGTTGATTCCCATGAAGTGATCAGCAGTTACTTGAAAAGGAAAGATTAATGGGAAGCGATCATAGTATGGCAATGTGTCTTTATGCTTTGCATCATAGCCAAACATATACATAAACCCAGGCAAGATTGCAGATCTCTGCTGATCTGGATGCTTGTTAATCAAGGATACTGTATTGATTGATCTAACAGCTGCTGCTTTCTCACGATACCAATCACGAGAATCAACGAAACCAGGTCTCATCATTCCTGTGCGACCTTGACTTACTAGATCTGTAAATAACGGCATTTATACGCCTATCTCTTTCTCTGTCATAATTTTAAACTGCCATTTGCGATCTGCACAAAACTCTTGTGCTGCTTTCCATTTGGCAATGTTGATTCCGTAGGTCATAACTTCTTTCAGGTATCTTCTTGGATGCTTTGGATTATTCACAGGTTCCTTTGTTTGCACTAAAGGTTTAACCTCAATCATTATAGTATTTATATTACCATCCGCACCTCTTGTCTTGATAACAAAATCTGGGAAGTATCGATGGATCTTTCTATCCTTTGGTGAGCGATAAGGAATGACGACTTCCTCAGACGACCATTCAATGATCTCATCTCGAGAATCAAAGTAGCGCATTAACCTAAGTTCCCACAAACTTCTATAAATAATCTTTGTAGGATCACCATTATATTTTTGTGGATTTTTTGGTCTAAAAGGACCTCTGTATGCCATGTGAGATTCACCATAAATAGATATATAGAATATTTATCAGGAAACAACAATGGCTCTAGGCGCAGTACCATCACAAATTAATTATTTAGAAGATGATACAGGAGTTAATACTCGTATTAACATCTATAAGTATCAGCGTCCTAGACCTAATGCACCTCTTTTGAAAGTTCCTATTACATATTTGACTTTACCTTTACCTATAGCAATGCCTAATGATCATTACAGTATGCAGATTGGCGCAACAGATCTTGGCGAAATTGGAAATCTTACAGGTGGTCGTTCTGGTGAAAGTATGGGTCAATTAACTGATACATTAACAGAGCGTTTAGGTGCTAGTAGCACTGCTGGAGGTATTGCTGCTGCATTAGGTTTAGGTGCTGTTGCTGCCGCACCTTCAATTGCAGATATGGCAGGTGGGTTATCAGCTCTTATGGGTAAGGGTGTTGGTGGTGCAATTGCTGCAAGTTTAGCAGGACCTGCTTTGCAACAAGCACAAAATAACTCTCTAGCAAATTTAGGTCTTGCAAGAAATCCTCATACTGCATTATTATTCAATGGTGTTGATTTAAGAAATTTTACATTTAACTGGAGATTTTCTCCTCGCTCACAAGCACAATCACAAAAGTTAAATACTATCATTAATACAATCAAGCGTGCAATGCATCCAAATCTTACATTAGGTGGGTTTGCTCTTGATTATCCAAATCTATTTACTATCGAATTTAATAATGATAAAGAAGGTATCATTACATTGGGTATGAGTTTCTGTCAAAGTTTAGAAGTAAATCCTACACCTTCAGGACATGTTTACTATAGAAACGGATATCCGTCAATCATTGAGATGTCAATGACTGTCAAAGAATTTCAAATCAAAACTGCAGAAGATTTCCCACCTGATTTTGGTGCTGGTCCCATGGGTTCAGAATCACAGAGAATGGATGCGAGACAAAACTAATGGCTTTTTTCTTTAACTTTCAAACAATCAACTACGCAACTAAAGATGCAAAAAATATTATTGCAAAGGCATCGCTGTTGCCTTCTATTTTAAGCAAGATGGACGGATTCTATCCTTATATTATTAAAGATTATGAACGACCAGATATGATTGCATTTAATGAATATGGCGATGAGCAATTAGATTGGATCATATACTTTGCAAACAATATCACAGATCCTTTCTATGATTGGCCTTTATTCCCGGAAGATTTCAATCGCTATATAGTAAAGAAATATAGTAAATCATTATATGAATTGCAAAGTCAAATTAATCACTATAAGTATACAGGTATTACCAATGAGAGCCAAGAAGACATTGACAGAAAATCATGGTTTATGTCTACAACCACCCATTCACTAATTGATGATACTTCTGGATGGACACCTGTCTATGTTTATGACTATGAGACAGAATTAAATGATGCAAAACGTGGTATTAAACTTTTAAATAGAATCTATGTCCCGCAATTGAAAAGAGAATTAAAGAAAATTTTCAATAATGAACAACTCCAGTAATCCATTTAATGCAAAATTAGAACAGGTTGCTATAACCAAGTTCAATGGCACAGACAAGATGTCTATCATGCCACAGGTTGCAGAATTTACTTTACATCAATCTATCTTTTCACCTATTATGAAAGCTGATATGGCTATCATTGATGGTATCGGGTTGATGGATAATTATCCTTGGTCAGGTGAAGAAATTGTAGAAGTTGAATTGGTTCAAGATGGTGAAGAAACTGCAGGAACAGGTCAAAAACAATTTCATAGAACACTTACATTTGTTATAAGTAGTATAAGAGAAATTTCCATTGATAAAGATGGACGCACCATGTCTTATATTATTGAGCTTGCATCTTATGATGCGTTCATCAATGCAAAGACACGTGTATCTCATGCATACAATGAAGATATTGAAACTATGATTGATAAGGTTTATAAAGATTATATTGTCAAGAATAGAACTACACCAAAACCAAAAGAACTAAAGATCTTCAAAGACACAGAAAAAGTTCGTAAGTTAGTTGTTCCTAATATCAAACCTTTCGACGCTATTGCATGGTTTTGTAAATATGCGGTATCAAGCAATCCTGAAAAATATTATACTCATATGTTTTATGAGACAATAGATAACTATACATTCAAGGCATTACAGAAAATTACTTTCAGAGATCTAGAAGATACTACTGCATTGCTTGCTGCAGCAAAAGAAAAGTATATCTATGTTGGCGATATCTCTTTGATTAAAAACAATCCAAAAGCGCTTCAACAATTAGAGTCTAGAGGATTTTCTGATTCTCGTATCATCAATGATATGAAGATAAACAAAAGATATTCTGCTCTTGAAAAGATTGTTGGCGGATATTTTGAAAACGAATTAGTCGAAATTAATATGCTTAAAAACGACTATAAGATCACAAGAAAAGAATTAAAATATAAAGATTATGAATTCAACACAATCAATCCGGGCAAAGGTTATAATACTGCAGAGTATATTGAAAATGTAAAAGATGAATATAAAGAACCTGAAACTTCCGCTCGTATTCGATATATAATCAATAACTATGATGATGAAAATCAACCAAGTTTTAGAGACAAATTTGGTCGTTCTGCTATGTCATTCATTGCATTTCAACAAGTAGATCTTTCTATTGCAATCAATACTAACTTGCTCATGCGTGTCGGCGATATGATTTTCGTTGAATTGCCAGAATTTCATGGATTCAACTTGAATGATGCTGATCAATATCTTTCTGGTTTTTATATAGTATCGGAAATTAAAACTATTATGAAACAGGGTGGGCTTAGTGCTTCTTATGTTAGAATCAACCGTGATTCCTTCACTAGAGATCTCGCACTAAAACACAACTATGTTTTTTCATCAAATGATCCTCAAGTATCAACAACAAATCCGATGGGACCTAGATAATGATAGTAGATGATCTTTACGGTTCTCAGCAATATAGATGGTTTACAGGTATCGTAAAAGAAATTGCTGACAACGACCGAGTAAAGGTTCGTATCTTTGGTATTCATAAGATGGATGATACTACAGATGTTTCTGACGGCGATCTGCCATTAGCAATGGTTGTATATCCAACAAATAGTTCAGGTGGTGGACATGCGCTTGCTCCTGGCAAATGGGTTGTTGGATATTTTGCAGACGGTGATGATTGTCAGCAACCAGTCGTTACGGGTGTTTTAAAGGGCGGTTCTGGTGCAGGAGATAATTCATCTTCGTCACCCTCTGGCACAGCAACTCCTGGTGCAGATGGGTCTGCAACAGACACAGGAACACCCACAACAAATTCTAGTGATAGTCCTGCTGCAACAGCCTCGCCGACCGATCTTAAAGGCGGATCTAATGTTCAAAAAGCATATAACTTCTTGTATGAAAGAATTCAACAGTCAGGCAAATCAGGCGGAAGTATTCATATTCAGACAAGCGCCTTGTGTGCAGCGCTTCTAGCAGAATCCGGATGTAATCCTAGATCAGCAGTAATGGATTCTAACAAATGGCCTTCAAAAGGTATTTGTCAGTGGAACAGAGAACGTCTATGGAAATTAGAAAGATTATACGGTGAAACAAGTTCTCAAGAAGATAGAAACACAAAGCCAATGAACTGCACACTAGAACAGCAGTTAGCATATCTTTATGATGAATTAAAGGGTCCTGAAAATCGTGCCTTCAATAAACTATTAGCATCAGCAAACCCATCAGACGCTACAGATGCAATGATTGCTTTTGAGCGTCCAGGTGGTGTATGGAAAAAGCAAGGTAATGTATGGGCAGCAGATCGCTCACACCCTGAATATAATAAACGTCTTAAAGGCACAATGGATTGTATGTCTAAACTGAAATATGAGGCTAGATAATGGATAAAGTAGGACCGGGTAAAGTCGCACAAGCGAAGAATCTTTATTTTAAAACTTCTAACGATCCCCGAGGAACGAAAGTTAATATTCAAGGATTGGGCGGGAACTATGTAATTGATATTGATGGTTCAGTATATGAAGTATCTGCATCATCAGGTGAATCTGCAGCAATCACTATTGTTGGTGGCATAGATACATTTGTAAATGAAAAAGAATATAGACCTTATAGTTTCTACATCACTCAAAGACAGAAAATTTCAATATATGAGATTTTAAGAGAACTATCACAAGTAACGGTAAAAGCGCAGTTATCTGCGGGTGATAATGAAATACTTGACTTTTTAGTAACCAATACTTACTCAAACTATTGTGGATAAAAATAAATGTCACTAGGCGATTTTAATTTAAATAATAAAGAATCAAAAGCAATAACGAATCCTGAAGCTAACGGATTAGGTCCGGGTGGGACTGAGATTCAACATGCTACTCCTCGTATTCCTACATTTGCTGTGTCTGTCAAAGAGGGTGCGGTTCATCAATCAGATGTCCAAAAGACATTCTCAGGACCTTTTGCCGGAACAGGCACAGGATCAGGATTAGCATCTGGTGCAGAAGATTCACATGGGTTTTCTACACCAACAGGAAATAAGATTCATATTAACGGATCTGCAGGTTCAGAATCAATTGAGATCGTGCACCATACAGGTTCAGCAATTATGATTGATGCCGATGGTGCTATTTTCTTGATGCCAGCAGGACTTAAAGGATTTGGATTAAACGCTGCTCAAGGTGATGGCGTCATTGCTGCAGGACAGCGTATTGTAATTAAGGGTAGTTCGGGTATTACTGTTGAAACAGAAGGTAATCTTGAATTTAATGTTGGCGGACATCTATATATGGACGTTGGTGGCGATTATGTTCTCAATGTTGATGGTGCAACAACATTTTCATCTGACGGCACACTAAACTTTGAAGCAACTAAAGATCTTGTTGAAACAGTAGGTGGCATCAAAAGAACAACAATTGCTGGTGACTTGAGAACACAGGTTGTTGGACAGACACGATTTGACACAGGCAAGACATTTGAAGTTCGTGCTAATGATGATATGAAACTAAACTCACAGCGTGCAATTGACATCCAGGCAAAGGAAGCATCTGCATTTGAAGTTGACACAGGTAGTTTAAATCTATTAGCAAAAGATGATTTACATATTTCTTCACAGAAATCAATCTATACAGTTTCTAAAGAAGACACAACACTCGAGTCAAATCAAAATGTTGCTTTCAGAACAAAAGGTAATGCCATCATTAGTTCACCTGGCAGTTTACACTTTGATGTATCAAATAACATTGATATGAGAGCAAATAATGTGTCTCTATCAGCAGCAAACAATTTTATTATTTATGGTGATGAGTTCACACTTAATGCTGCAAATTGCTATCATCTTAAAGCTGATCAGGCAGGATATATCGATGCGGATTCAGCTTTATATATTACTACACTTTCAACAGATATAAGTTCTCTTAATAGAATTGATTTAAGAACTCTTCACTATCATACATATCCAAGTATGGTATCTACAGCAGATGCTGCTTTTCCTGAAACAAGTACAGCAACACCTGCATATCCTTTACCGATTGAAATTACAGACCCTCGTGCAACACCGACTATTATGTCACCAAAGGCTGCTGAATTCCCAGACGCAAATACAATCTTAAACACTATGACAACAGAAGTTGAAGCACCAGATTTTCCTCAAAATGCAAAGAAGATGAACGCTGAAGAGATGTCTCGTTATGAGAACGAAGGCGGTACACCAAACCCACGTGCAAAAGCAAGAGCACAACCAAACCAGGGTGCAGGTTCACCAACAAAGATGGGTGAGTCAGCAGGAGCAATTCCTGATTCTTCAAACAAAGATTATGAAGGATCAAACAACAATCAGAAAGGTGAAAAGAATCCGTCACCTCTTCCTTCATCAGTTCAAAATGCTAATGACAAATTGTCTCGTGTTGTGACTGTTGGTATGTTGCCTGGATTAATGAGATGTGGTGCAACAAACAACGGATTGTCAAGAGCAGAAATTTTAAAGAATGCTGCTCATCTTTCATATAACGTGCTTGATCCTATCTTAAGACAATGGGGCGGCAAGATGAAGATCACGGATTATCTTCGTATTGGTTCTGGCGGTTCAAGACACTATTCAGGCAAAGCAGTTGATATTGCATCAGCATCTCGTAATTTTGCAGAAACAGCAGAATGTGCTAAATGGGTTCAAGAAAATGTTGCTTTCGATAGATTGTTCTTAGAGGCAAATCATGCAGGAACTGTTCATATGCATATTGAAGCAGCACCTGAAGGACAATCTGGTGCAAGAACAATTTGGACATGTCAAGATCCAAAATGTAACACAAGAAAAGATGGATTAGATTTAGCATACGCAGTTCAAGGTCTTAAGAAAATGGGGCTAGCATAACATGGGTGATAATAACGTTAATCAAGCAGAGATTGATGCTTATAATCAATCGTTAGATTTTACTAAGTATCCAGAAACAGGTATACCTGTTGTTGTTGAAGATCCGCCTAGTACTAATATTGAGATTCAAGACAATCCCGGAACACCTGCACCTCCTGATCTTGTTCAGACATTCGATGATCAAGGAATACCACAACCAAAAGAAATTGACTCTGAAGCACAGAGACAAAGCAATTTCAATAATGCATTTTCTGGCGGACAAACAACACCTCCAGAAACATCTAATGGCGGATCTGAAACTGTATTAAGTCCTGACATGGTTGCCTTGAAACAAAAAGGTTACCTCCAGGAAAAAGGATTTGCTGGCGATCAGTCATTAACAAATGAAGATAAAGCGTTTAATATGGCAGTTAATATGGCTGCAAATATTACATCAGTTGCAAGAAACGTTGCAGCAATCAAAGCAACATCATCGAGACAAAGACAAAAATATTATGATTATTTTTTATATGATCCTGAAAAAGAATTACTTCAAGCTAAAGCAAGACAATTTGCATCACTAGGTATTATTCCTTATGATGTATTAGAAGAATTTCTTTATATTCTTATCACTATAGACAATCCTACGGATCTTTATCATATCGCCTGTGTTGTTGGAATTAGAGAATTAGAAAATCCAAACCTTGTTAGAGAACCTATACCAATATTAACATTGAAAAATCTTTATAAAGTTGGGTATCTTGCTAATGGTGTTGCATCAGTCAATTTTCAATATAGCAAAAAATACAATGCAATTTATGCAATGGATCACCAATCTAGTCCTTTTAGTTCGCTACAAAATCTTGCAATGATTTCTGGAAATGTGGATGCATTGGGTGGTGCATATTCAGCGGCACAAAATGCTGCAGCAATATCTGGTCTTGCAAGTTCTGCAACAATGGTTGGAGGCAATTTGCTTAATGCTGCTCTAGGCCAATTTCCTGTAGTAGGAATCATAACAAATCAAATTACAGATGTTATCTCAGATATTGCTACAACTGTAGCATTAACTTCAACATTTGCTGCATTACCATCATTACCAGATACAGTTCCCGGTAAGGTTGCATATCAACTAGCGATGAGTCAACTACCAACAATTTCTGGTAATATGTCTAATATCAATACAAATCTTGGTGCAACAGTATCTACAATCAATATGTCTGGAGTTTCTTCTATGATGAATATTGCAGGTCCTCTTATGTCATTGACAAGAACAATCCGTGATATTCAAAGATTGACAGATAGCGTTTCTGGTATCTCAAACATTGCAACATCTGCTGTTAAGAAAGGTGATATTTCTACAAACATGATTAAGATAGCAACTCAAGGTGCCTCATTGTTATCTGCAGCAAATAGCATCTTAAGTTTAGTCAATGCGCTTAAGAGTCCAGGAAACATTGGATTGGCTGCTGGGATGCAAATGGCAAAATTAGGTGGAACGTCACCTTCAGGAATTATTTCTGAGTTAACACTTGGACAGCGCATACCACCATCAGTCTTATATAAGAACCCACAACTACAACCGCCATCATATGCAGGTAAAGCATTCTTCGGCGAAATGCCTGGCGCACATGGTGCAATGGATCAGATGTTCTGTAAAAGAATTGGTGCTTTCCCGAATAATCCTTCTGGTGCAGGTGTTTCATCTTTTGGTATGCAAAACCATGCATCAATGGGCGGATCTACATCATTGGTTAACATGGTTTCAAGAATTCTTATTGGCTCACCTATTGCTCCAACATCAGGTGTTATTGCAGATATCATTAATACAAAAACAAACAATCTATGCAATATTCTTAATGTTCCAACAAATTCTGTTATGGAAGCAAGACGATCAGATAATTCTATTCCGTTTATGATTGCTATGGCATCTGTTATTGTTGATGATACAACAAGTCCTTTCCCAACATCTATTCATAACGATGGATGGAAACTAGCATCAAGTGTTGGAAATGAAGTGCAAAGATATAATCCACAATACCTTTCTGTTTGCGCTACATCATTATAAATACTATTATGACAATACAAACCCAACGCCAAACTGCAAGATACAAAGATTTTTATATCAACTTTGACGCCCATCCGGTTCGCAAAGATCTCTATGTGCTAGAAGATACAGATTCTATTAAGAATGCTATAAAAAATATCTTGTTTACAGATCCCGGTGAGCGTTTCTTTGCTCCATACTTTGGTGGTGGTATTCGTGCTTCATTGTTTGAAAACATTACAAATAACACCGCCTATATCATTCAGAAACAAGTTGAAATTTCAATTGAGAACTTTGAACCTAGAGCAAATTTAATTAGGGTGGTTGTGACTCCCTATGAAGATCAAAATGCTTATGCTATTACTGTGGTCTTCTCAACAATAAATAATCCTAATCCAACTACATTCAATACCATGCTAACTAGAGTAAGATAATAATGGCAAGTAACACAGGATTCTTATCAACAACAGAATTAGACTTTACTGCTATTAAGTCTAACTTGATTACATATCTTAAATCACAAGATCAGTTTGCAGATTATAACTTTGAAGCATCAAACTTCAATGTGTTGTTGGATGTTCTTTCATATAATACATATCTCAATTCATTCTACCTAAACATGGTAGGATCAGAAATGTTTTTGGATACAACCCAATTAAGAGAATCTGCTGTATCACATTCTAAAGAATTAAACTATCTTCCTCGTTCTAAAACATCTGCTGTTGCATATGTAAATATCTCAGTTGATCCCGGAACTCGCACACCTGATTATATAACTATTCCTAAATTCTATGCGTTTTCTACACAATTAAACGGAACAACAATATATTATACAGTCCCAGATGATATTCTTATAAGACCCGTAAATGGTGTATATGCTGCAGCAAATGTTGCAATTTATGAAGGTTCTGTAGTTGAAGAATACTTTAACGTTGCAGCAAATACAAATACATTTACTCTACAATCAGAAAATCTTGATACACGTTCTGTGACAGTATATGTCTATGAGTCATCAATAAGTCAAACGTCTTATCTATATACGATGGCAGAATCATTGTTTGGGTTGGATGGAACATCTAATGTATACTTCATGCAAGGTTATGCAGACACAAAATATCAAATTGAATTTGGCAATGATGTTACAGGTAGACAGTTAACTAA
>Ga0114974_10002330_pt1 | contig 14570 bp, 17 predicted proteins | sample S_130206_EF_Meta_FD_87318 | JGI IMG/M metagenome (GOLD analysis project Ga0114974, IMG submission 87318) | Freshwater microbial communities from Lake Simoncouche, Canada to study carbon cycling - S_130206_EF_MetaG | ecosystem: Environmental > Aquatic > Freshwater > Lake | place: Lake...
ATTGCTTGGGAAGGTGAAGGATTGGATGAAGTTGGTATTGATAAACTTACCAAAAAAACAGTCATCCAAGTCAATCCTAAATATTTTAGACCTGCTGAAGTAGAGACTTTGTTAGGTGATGCCTCTAAGGCAAAGGAGAAACTGGGTTGGGAACCCAAAATCTCTTTTAAACAATTAGTTGAGGATATGTGCATTTATGGACAGTGAAAATAGAGTATATGTTGCGGGTAATACTGGACTTGTAGGATCTGCAATAGTTAGAAAGTTAAAAGAGAATGGATATAATAATATCCTTTCTTCCCCAAGATCTCATTTTGATTTGAGAAGTCAGTATGATGTAGAGAAGTTTTTTAACCTTAACAAACCAGATTATGTTTTTCTTGCTGCCGCACGATGTGGAGGAATTTTTGATAATATTAACTATCCAGTTGATTACTTACTCGATAATCTAAACATTCAAAATAATATTATCTCTACTGCTTATAAGTATGAAGTCAAGAAACTTATGTTTTTTGCTTCATCTTGCATATTTCCAAAGGAATCATTGCAACCTATAAAAGAAGAATATCTTCTTACCGGACCTCTTGAACCAACAAATGAATCTTATTCCATTGCTAAAATTGCTGGAATTAAACTTTGTGAAGCATATAGAAAGCAATATAGATGTAATTTTATTTCTGTAAATCCATGTAATGTTTATGGACCTGAAGACAAATTTGATCCATTAAAAGGTCATGTAATGTCTAGCTTGATTTATAAAATTTGGAAGGCACATAAAGAGGGACAATCTGAGGTCATTTGCTTTGGTGATGGATCTCCGGAAAGAGAGTTTATACACGTTGATGATCTAGCATCTGCTTCAATTTTCTTAATGAATAATTATAATGAGCAAGATGTTATTAATATTGGAACGGGTGTGGATTACACAATTAAAAAGATTGCAGAAACAATTAAAGAAATAGTTGGATATAATGGCAATCTTATCTGGGATACTACCAAACCGAATGGTATGATGAAAAAAGTTCTTGATGTATCTAAACTAAATTCTTTGGGTTGGCAATCAAAAACAAATTTAAATGATGGTATTAAAAGTGTTTTAAATTATTTGGAGAAAAATCCATGAAATGGCCTTTAATGATGAATAATATCACCTTGAGTGATAGATTAAAACTTGCTAAATTTGTTTTAACATCTGATAGATTTACTAATGGTAAAAAAGTTAGGGAATTTGAAAAAGAATGGAGTAATTGGTTAGGATCGAAATATTCTCTGTTCGTATCATCCGGAAGCACCGCAAATTATTTGTTGCTTTCTGCAGTAAAAGATCTTTATAATCTTAAAGATGGGGATAAAGTTTTAGTTCCTGCCTGTACATGGGTTACAAATATTGGTCCAGTGATTCAACTTGGATTGACTCCAATTTTTTGTGATATTAATCTTGATAATTTTAGTTTCTGTGAACAAGATTTAGAGTATATTTCAAAAACTCATCCAGATATTAAATGTGTCTTTATTACACATCTAATCGGTTACTCTGCTAATAATGAAAAGTGCAAAGAACTTTTTCCAGATGCAATTATTTTGGATGACATTTGTGAATCTCATGGATGTAAATCTCCAAATAGATCTAAAAGAGGATCTGATAGTTTAGGTGCAACCTTTAGTTTTTATTTTGGACATCATATGACCACTATCGAGGGTGGAATGATCTCTACAAACAACTATGAGTTGTATGATTTAATGAGAATTAAGAGAAGTCATGGACTTGCAAGAGAATCTGATAGATATGATTATTATGCAAAAAAACATCCAGAAGTTTCTAAGCAGTTTTTATTCTTAACTGATGGGTATAATTTTAGAAATCATGAAATCTGTGCCGTCCTTGGATTGTCCCAACTCAAAAGATTAGATAAGTACATTCAAAAACGTAATGAAAATTATAAAAAATTTGTTGAATTAATTTCTACACATACATCTAACTTTTATGTGCCATTAGTTCCACAAACTTGTAGTAATTTCTGTTTCCCTTTAATCTGTAAGACTAAAGAACTGGCAGATAAAATGAGGAGAATCTTTGATGAAGTTGGTATCGAACACAGACCAATTATTAGTGGAAATCTACTTAGACAACCATTCTTATCTGAATATGAAATTACCACTCAAAAAGATAATTTGAATGTAGATTATATACATGACAATGGGATTTATCTTGGTAACAATCAGTTTGTTGGAGATAAAGAATTAAATCTTCTTAAATCTGTTTTGGAAAATTGTAATGTTTAAAACTAAAATTAATTTAATAGGAAACACCTTTACACATCTAACTCATGGTAATAAAGGATATTCTGTTCATGGAAAAATTTCTAAAAACATTGAGTGGGTTTTTGATCAATCTATAGGAATTAATTTTTATATTGATAATTCTATTGATACTGCCTTATATGACAATGTGCAGGGCATTAAATATGGTTGGTTATTGGAGTCTACACCAGTAATAACAAACACTATTGAAAAGGTAAAACTTAATTATCAAGAGTATTTTCAAATTTTTAGATATATTTTTACTAATGATAAAGAACTCTTGGATTTAGATAGCAGATTCAAATGGTGTCCTACTGGAGGATACTGGATTAAAGATGCCAAAATATATCCTAAATCTAAAATGATATCTTTTATTACATCTAATAAGTCTTCTCTTCCTGGACATAGAAATAGACTTGAATGGTTTGAAATGTTAAAAGATCAGGTGGATGTTTACGGGAGAGGATTTAACGAAATAGAAGAAAAGGAACAAGGTCTATGCGATTATATGTTTTCGGTTTCTATTGAAAATGCAGTTTATAAAACTTTCTTTACTGAAAAAATACTAGATTGTTTTGCTACTGGAACTATTCCAATTTATTTGGGGACACCAGATATAGGTGATTATTTCAATACTGATGGAATAATACAATTAAAAGAAGAATTTTACATATCGGAAGATTTGTATTATAATAAAATGGATGCAATAAAAGATAACTTAGAAAGAGTTAAAAAATTTGAAGTATTAGAAGATTTTATTTTTACTAATTATGATATCATTTAATTATCTGGGTAATCATGGACATATTGGAAATCAAATGTTTCAATATGCAATGCTCAAAAGTTTATCTGTAAAATATAATCGATTATTTGTAATTCCTCCAAAGGAAGCATTTGGAACTTTTTATTATACAAAATTGAGAAGCAATATTGATCGATGCTTTAAAATTGACTGTGAAAGAGGAATGACGGATTTTCCCACAATAGAGGAAAGACAATTTTCTTTTGATGAAGATTTCTTTAATAATTTTCCAAAACATGATGTAAATTTACTTGGTTTTTTTCAGACAGAAAAATATTTTAAACATATTGAGAATCAAATTCGTAATGATTTTAAGTTTATTCCAGAATACTTTGATGAATCTTCAAAAATAAGAGAAGATTTTGGGAAAGAAATTGCTTGTATTCATATTAGAAGAACTGATTATGTAAACAATCCTTCTCATTCCTGTCCAGATACATCATTTTATCAAAAGTCTTTAGAATTAATACCTGACAATTGTGAAGTTTTAATTTTTTCGGATGATCCTCAATGGTGCAAATCTCAAGAAATATTTTCTTCCGAAAGATTTTTAGTTTCTGAAACTAATGATCCATATATTGATATGTGTTTAATGACTATGTGTCAATATAACATTCTTGCCTGTAGTACTTTCAGTTGGTGGGGTGCATATCTTTCAGATGCAAAGAAAGTTATTGCACCATCTGTTTGGTTTGGTCCAAATAATTCGCATCTTGATACTTCTGATATATACTTAGAAGATTGGATTGTTATTTGAATATTATGAAAGTTGGATTAATTTATGTACCTTGTGGATTAGGTGATATTCTTTTTTCACAAAAAATTGCACATCATATTAAAAGTTTAGGATACGAAGTCTATTGGCCAGTTTTACCTCAGTTTAATTGGTTAAATGATTATATAAAAGATTTTACTTTTGTATCTGATCCTCAAGGAAAATATATTCCATATCCGGGATTGATTATGCCCGATAGCACTATTTTTCCTGGGAAAGAATTTTATTCGATTAATACTGAAACAATAATCTCTGAAGATTTATTTTTCTTTCAGGGATTTAGATCTTATGATCCAATCATGAGTGGTAAGTATGATAGTATTGGACTTGATTGGGGAGATTGGAGGGATTACATCAAGTTTTCTAGAAATAAAGAAAAGGAAAATTCTTTATATTATGATGTTTTGGGATTGAGAGATGGTGATGAATATGTTTTTGTAAACAAAAATTTTTGCACTGTTCCTAATCCGGAAGTCTATACTAATATTTCAGTTGATGAAAATTATTATGGATGTAAAGTTATTGATATGAATCTAGTTCCTGGATATTCTCTATTTGATTGGTGTAAAGTTTTGGAAAACTGTAGAGAAATTAACATGATTGAAACTTCTTTAAATTATCTTTTAGAAAGTTCAGTACTCTTTGATACAATAAAGACAAAAAAATTAACACTACATCATCGTTGTACTGGAAAATTTGGACATGAAAATCTTTGGAAAGATGTGGAATATCTTCATAAATTGCCATGGAACTATGTTCCATGGAATTAATCTCATATAAACTAAATTTGGAGAAATAAAAATGGGAAGAGTTAGAAACCCTGTAAAATTACAAGAACTTATTCAAAATTTTGATATTAAAAATTTTGTTGAGACTGGTAGTGGCAATGGCACAAGTATGAATGACGTATTTCAATTAAATTTAGTTGAAAAATTATATGGCATTGAATTGGCTATTCCTTTATACGAAGACCTAAAAAATAATTTTAATGGTATTCATTTTTATAATGGATATTCTAAAGACGAATTGCCAAATCTATTGAATGACCTTAATCCTAACCCAACACTTTATTGGTTAGATGCTCATTTTCCCTTTTCAGAATATCAATTTAATAACCCATATGATTCTGAACCAGACGTAACAAAAAGGATACCTTTAGAAATTGAATTGAGAATTATCAAAGAAAATAGAGATGTATCTAAAGATATTTTCATAATGGATGACCTCAGGATTTATGTGGATAGACCATATACTGCAGGAAATTGGGATATGAGAAATATTGCTGGATATGAAGGTTATGATTTTGTTGAGGAAATCCTAGGAGATACTCACGTAATTATTGAACATCATGGAGATGAAGGTTATTTACTTGCATATCCAATTTTATATTCTGAAGAAGAAATTAAATCTACTATTAGGTTCTTATGATTAAAGTTGTTGAATATAAAAATGGGATCTATCCATTTTTTCAAACTGAGGGAAATGCATCTCAATTTGCAATTCCTTATGCTCAAAAAGTCTGCCAAGGATTTGGATATGATATTGGGTGTATGAAATTGGAATGGTCTTTTCCGGGATCTGTCCCAATTGATTTATCATTTGAAGATCCTTGGGATGCTAATAATTTACCAGAAAAAGATCCTGATTATATTTTTTCAAGTCATTGCTTAGAACATGTTGATGATTGGGTTCATACTATGAATTATTGGCATGAACGCCTTATAAATGGAGGTGTATTATTTTTATATCTTCCTGATCACAGTCAGAAATATTGGCGACCTTGGCATAATCGTAAACATAGGCATTCCTTTACGCCACAAATTATTCATGATTACATGACTGATAATGGATATAAAAATATCTTTGTATCTGGTATAGACTTAAATAATTCTTTTATGGCAATGGGAGAAAAGTGAAACTAATTTTTGTAAATGGATGTTTTGATGTTCTTCATAGGGGGCATATTGAATTATTTAAATATGCCAAATCTTTGGGAACTAAACTTATGGTTGCAATAGACAGTGATCAAAGAGTTAATCAAATGAAGGGAAAAGAACGACCTTTCAATCATCAAGAAGATAGAAAATTTTTTTTAGAATCAATTCGTTATATTGATGAAGTTGTAATTTTTAACAATGGAGAAGAACTTGAAAATTTGACATATACCTATAAACCAGATATAATGGTGGTAGGATCAGATTGGAATGGTAAGAAAATTGTTGGATCAGAATATGCAAAGCAAGTTAAGTACTTTGAAAGAATCGGAGATTACTCAACTACAAAAATCCTTCAAGGTTCTTCTTATCGGTGAATCTTGTCAGGATATATATCATTATGGAGTTTGCAATAGATTGTGTGCAGAAGCTCCAGTTCCTGTTTTCGATTATATGTCGCAAGAAATACGTCCAGGAATGGCCGCTAATGTAAAAGAAAATCTTTTATCTTTTGGAATAGACGTAGATTTTATTACAAATTCTTCGAATGAATTGATCAAACGTAGATTTATTGATACCAAATCGAACCAATTACTCTTGCGTGAAGATGTTGGATGTCAGGTAGATGAAATCAAAATACCTGATTGTAAAAAATATGATGCCATTGTAATTTCGGATTATAATAAAGGTCTTTTAAATGATTTGCAAATACAAGAAGTTTGTGAAAATTTTGGAGGACCAATTTTTGTTGACAGCAAAAATCCCAGACTTAGGCACTTTAAAAATTCAATTATTAAAATTAATAATGATGAAGAAAAGAAAATGGAGTGTATTCCGGAAAATAGTGATTTGATTGTTACGATGGGTAAAATGGGAGCTAAGTGGAAAGATAAAATTTTTCCAGCTCCTAAAGTGGATGTTTTTGATGTAACTGGTGCAGGAGATGTATTCTTATCTTCATTGTGTTATTTTTATTTGGCATTTAATGATATATCGCTATCTATTGTGCGGTCAGTTTATCTGGCATCAAAATCTGTTCAACACATGGGAGTTTATATTTTGACCGAAGATGATATTAATGAGGTTTTAAAATGAAATATGTGATTGATATTGACGGAACTATCTGCGATAAACCTGAGTGTAGAGAAGATTGTGATTATGATACAAGTATCCCAAAACTGGATCGAATTGTTAAAATAAATAAATTGTATGATGAAGGAAACCAGATTATCTATCTTACCGCTAGAGGTATGGGAAGATTTAAAAACTCTAGAATACTATCACATCGAGAATTTTATAATTTGACTTATAATCAACTTAAATCTTGGGGATGTAAATTTCATCAACTCCATTTGGGTAAACCATCTGGTGATTATTATATTGACGATAAAGGAATTAATGCTAATGACTTCTTCTCAAATTAAATTTGTTTCTAAGGGATGGGGATTTGAAAAGTGGATAGTGAATACGAAAGATTACTGCGGTAAACTGCTGTATTTTGCTAAAGGTAGGAAGTGCTCTTGGCACTATCACAAACTAAAAGATGAAACTTTTTATATTCAATCTGGAAAAATTATATTATACTATAGTGAAGGTGATGATATTGAAAATGCTGAAAAAAAAGTTTTGAGGAGAGGAGATACTTTTCATGTTCCTGTAGGTCTTAGGCATAGAATGTATGCTTTAGAAGATACAGAACTTTTTGAATTTTCAACGCAACATTTTGATGAAGATAGTTACAGACTCATACAAGGAGACATTTAAATTATGGAAGATCTAACATTAAATTCTTATTTTGAAAAAATTTATTGTATAAATTTGGAGAGTAGAAAAGATAGGTGGGAAGAATCTTTAATTGAATTTAAAAAACATAATTTAACTGCAGATCGTTATGATGCAATTAATGGGAAAGAGGTAGGTTCCTTAGGTAGATTGAGCAGAGGCGAGCATGGGTGCTTATTATCTCACTTAAATGTTATTAAAGATGCTAAAGAAAATAATTTTTCTCAAATTTTAGTTTTAGAAGATGATGTTGAATTTTCTGAGAATATGACTAGAAAATTTTTTACATACATTAAAGAACTTGATGATTGGGATATAATTTATTTTGGAGCTTATCATTCCATAAACAACCCATATAATCCATATCCTCTTCTTCAAATTACAGATCATTTTTATAAAACAATTCATTCAGTCGCTGCTCATTGTTATGCTGTAAACTCTAGAGTTTATGATACGTTGATTGAAGAAATATCCAAAAAAACAAAACCATTAGATGATCATCATACTGAGATACAAAAAAAATTTAAATGTTTTGTTATTAGACCACATTTAGCTTGGCAAAAACCTAGTTTCTCTGATATTGGTGAACAATATGCAGACTATCAATTTTTAAAACTATGAAAGTAATAATTTGTTTTATTGGTACTGGGAAGTATTTGAACTTTCTTCCACAATACTATGAAAATATTTCTAAGTATTTTCTTCCAAATTGTAAAAAAACATTTCTCGTCTTTACGGATGGTGAAGGTGATTTTCCAGATGATGTAATTGCTTACCCACACGAACATCTTGAATGGCCTTATATCACTTTGAAAAGATTTGAAATTATAAAAAGAGCACAAAAAGAAATTGAACAAAATGATTGGTTTGTTTTCATAGACGCTGATGCTTTAGTGGTTGACAATATCAGTGAAGATGAATTTTTTGATAATACAAAATCATATTTTGGTGTTCATCATCCATGTCATTTCTTAAAAATGCCTCCTCATGATCAACCATTTGGAGCTTTTGAAACAAATAAAAACTCTACAGCATCTGTTAATAGGGATGATGATCTATCCGTTTATTTTCAAGGATGTTTGTGGGGTGGAAAGGTTCCAAATATAATTACTTTAATTGAAGAATTAGATAATAGAATTAATATTGATTTAAAAAATGATATTATTGCCGAATGGCATGATGAAAGTCATCTTAATAAATTTTTTATTGAAAATAAAAATGATGTGAATATTCTTGGTCCTCAGTTTGCTTATCCAGAAATGTTTTCTTCATATTGCAATTTTGATCCAAAGGTGGTACACTTAAACAAGGATAACTCAAAATATCATGTCTAATCCAATTACTATTGTTACTGCTCTCTATGATATTGATAGAGAAAATATGGGAGATGGTAGAAAATTTGAACAATATCTATCTTGGTTTAAGGATACTCTAAAAATTCAAAGACCAATGGTAGTCTTTGTTGATGAATCTTTAGTTTCTTTTGTTGAGGAGCATAGAGGTGAACTTTCAACAAAAATTATTATTCAGTCTTTGGGAGAAACTCCATATTATTCCCTTAAGCAGGATATTGATAAAATATTACAATCAGAAGATTTCAGATCTAAAATTGGATCTCCTGAACGAATAGAATGTAACCTTGCTCTTTATAACTCGATCATTTATTCAAAATTTGAATGGGTAAAAAAAGTTATAGGAGAAAATCCATTTAATAGTGAATATTTTATGTGGATGGATGCTGGATTATCCAGATTTTTCGATGGGATAGATTTTGTATATCCTTCTGAAAATGCTCTTGAAAGTTTACTGGACTGTAAAGATAAAGTTATTGTACAGACATCAATGTCTTATTACAGTGATTTGGTTCATAATGAAGTCTGTACAGAAGAGTATTTTTGGGATGCTAGAACTTGGATAATGGCTGGTCTTTGGGGAGGAGGTGCAAAAGTTCTTACAAAGTTTTGTGAAGTAATCGATGATGTTTTGAGAAATAAAATGATTGTAAATGGTGTTATAAACAATGAACAAAATGCAATGGCATATGTTTATAAAAATAATCCAGACATGTTTATTGCATTTGAAAATTATGCTGATAAGCACAAAACATATGAATTTATTCAGGAATTATCAAAATGAAAATAGCATTGATTGGTCCAGGAATTATTGAAATTCCTCCTAAGGGGTGGGGTGCTGTGGAATCTCTTATTTGGGATTACGCCACAGAACTTGGAGAACTTGGGCATGAAGGATGTATTATTAACACTCCGGATCCAAATCAAATTATTGAAGAGTTGCAATCAGATAATTTTGATTTTATACATGTTCATTATGATGTTTTTTATTCTCTAATGGATTCCATTCATTCGGTATGCCCTAAAGCAAAACTTGCGATAAGTTCCCATTATCCTTATATTGATCAATCTGAAAAACATAGGTATGATGGGTACGATAAAATTTATGATTGGTTGATTAATCGCAATAGTTATTATAATTTTTGTATTTCAGAAAAGGACTATAATGCTTTCTTAAATGATGGTGCTGATGAAAATAAACTTTTAATTTGTAAAAATGGAGCACAACACAGAGACTATTCTTATACAAATCATCCTACCAAATCAGATAGAACTTTGTATCTAGGTAAAATTGAAAAAAGAAAAAGACAATCTTTCTATCAAACTATTGACAATATTGATTATGTTGGTAAGTATGTGGATGGTACACCCTTTGATATTAATAAAAATTATTTGGGAGAATGGGATCATCAAACAAAACTTGAAACAGTAACTCATTATGGAAATATGCTATTATTGTCTGATGGGGAAAATGGGACTCCATTAGTAATTAAAGAAGCTTTAATTTGTGGACTTGGAGTTGTGATTTCGAACTATGCCTCTAATGATTTAGACAAATCACTTCCGTGTGTTACAATAATTGAAGAAGATGAATGGAATAATATTAATTTTATAAAAGAAAAAATTGAAGAAAATCGTATTATTTCATTAAAAATGAGAGAAGAAATTAGGGAATATGGCATCAATAATTTTTCATGGCAAACTTTAGTTAAAACATATGTAAAAAATATTGAAGATATGTAATTATGAAATTATCCATAATTGGTCCAGGTATTATGCCCATTCCTCCTCAGGGATGGGGTGCAGTTGAAATTCTTATTTGGGATTTGAAATGTGCTTATGAGGAACTTGGGCATGAAGTTCAAATTATAAACACACAAGATGGTAATGAAATTTTAAAACTTGTTAATGATTTTAATCCCAATTTCGTTCATATTCAGTATGATGATATGATCGGAATTTATCCATACATTACCTTTCCTAAAGCAATTACAACTCACTTTGCTTATTTACAATCTCCAGAAAAAATGGGGGGATATACATCTATATTTGAAGTATTTGGTAAATATTCTCCAAACATTTTTGCACTTTCTCAGGATATTAAAAATGTGTATGAAAATCTTGGTATTTCTGAGCAAAAAATTTTTGTAACACCTAATGGAGTTAATTCTAAAAATTTTAGAGTAACTGATTCTCCAAAATATTCAGATAAAAGCATTTATTTGGCCAAAATAGATTCAAGAAAACGTCAAAATTTATTCCAATCTATAGATAGTCTTTGGTATGCTGGTAATATTGCAGATGATAAATTTGATCGTAATAAAAATTATCTAGGGGAATGGACTAAAGAAATTCTTTATAATGAGTTGACCGAATATGGTAATTTGGTTTTATTGTCTGATGGTGAAGCGCATCCTTTAGTGTGTATGGAAGCACTTGCTGCAGGGTTAGGATTGGTAGTAAGTGAGTATGCAAAAGCAAATCTTGATCTTGATAAAAAATTTATTACTGTTATTCCGGAAGATAAGATTAATGATATTGAATATATAGAGACAGAGATTGTTAAAAATAGAGAATATTCTACATCTAATAGAAAAGAAATATTGGAGTATTCGAGACAATTTGAATGGAAAACTGTAGTTGAAAATTATTACATTCCATCTATAAAAAAACTTATTGAAGAAAATAAATCTAATCAACAATATATTCCGTTTGAATTTATGGACAAGAATAAAGCAGTATATAAACTCAAGGGACTTCCTCCCATTTATTATCTCAATCTGGATGAACAACCAGAGAGAGCACAATATATGGAAGATCAGTTTAAGTATTGGGAGATTGAAGATTATACTCGTATCTCTGCCTATGATGGTAGAGGTGATAGAGACCTCGGAGACATCCTTAAAGGGCGTTATCCAGATATGATGACTTCTGGTGAGGTAGGTTGCGTAACATCGCACCTGAAGGCACTCAAGTACTTTTTAGAGAACTCTGATTCTCCCTGCGCTCTGATTATGGAGGATGATTGTGACATCTCTACAGTATTTCACTGGCCTTTTAAATGGAAGGATTTCTTCTGCAAGGTTCCTTATGATTATGATGTAGTACAACTTGCAATTATCAATCCGGCACAGGTTCATGTGAGAATGCATCGTAGGTTTGTAAATGATTTTTCAACTGCTTGCTATTTGATTACTCGTCATCATGCACAGAAACTTATAGATCTTCATGTTCGTGGTGATAAGTATAAGTTGGATAATGGAGTCAAACCCAGAGCAGTTGCTGATGATTTGATTTACAATTCTGGTAATACCTTTGCAATTCCTCTATTCCTTTATAAGATTGAATTGGGATCATCTATTCATAATGATCATGTTGATGTATTTCATAAGTCAAGTTATGAAGGTCTTTGGAATTTTTGGAAAGTTGATGCAACCAATGTAACTGATTGGAATCCTATATTTGATTATGATCCATATTTTGGGACTTTGCCACCGGGTTTTTAGGGGAAATGACCTAGGGGGCTTGACACCTGCCCTGCTTTGCCCTATAGTACCAAAGGTTACACAATTTTACAATGACGATCACAACTAATGAGCGTGGCGAACAAAATATGTTTGCCAATGAACCTAAAATGTACATTACGGAGGAAGACATGCAACAAAACGAATTGGAAACTTATGCTGAACGTGCCGAAAAAATGAATGGAAGAGTTGCGATGGTATCTATCATCCTTGCTTTTATTTCATATTTCACTACAGGAACTCTCGCTTTTGGTATTTTTTGAATTATTCCCGGAGTCTTTTGATTTTCTTCCCCCTCTTCCGAGGGGGATTTTTTTTTTGACTTCTTGACAATATTTAAGGACAATGGTAGAATATAAATATCACATATGCGATCAAATAATATAAGTGGCACTTAGAAAACCATCAGATCTTTTTGATAAAAAACCTGAAGATCTTAGCATTCCAATTGTTGATTCTGATATTTCTTTTCGTGATGAATTGATAAAAGTAGAAAGTCTTTCGGATCAAATAACAAAACTACAACAAGAACTTTCTCAAAAAGTAGTTCAAACAGATCTTGAGAAAGTAGTACTTTCTCAAATCACTACTATGCAGGAGAATTTTGAGTACCTGCAAAATGATTTTAAAAAGTCAAACAAAAAAGATATTGTAGAGTTCAAAGAAGGAGTATCACAACTTACTCAAATTGTTGGAAATCTTGTAGAAAACGAACTACCAAAATACAAAAAACAAGTCACCAAGAATGAAGTTCGTATTGGTGAAAAATTTGATGAATTAAAAGAAGTTGTAGAAGAAAATATTTTTGGTATCAGAGAAGAATTGGATACCAAAGTAAATAATATTGCTGAAGTAATTGATAATAATTTGGAGTTCTTTAATAATCAACTTCAAGAGACTTCTTTTGAAGTAAAGAAAACATCAGATACTTATAATAAATTATCTAAGATTGTTGAAAATAGAATTTCAAAAGAGAATGAACAATTAGAAGAATATTCGAAGGTTATTCAATCTTTTTATGAAGAATTTATAGAACTTCAGAATTCTCTTCAAGAAGAAACTTTTGCATATAATCAAATTATTGAAGAAAAGTTTAAAACTATTTCTTCCGATGTAAAGAGTACAATCCACAGTATTGATGAAAATGTAAACAATAAAATTAATAGTATTGATGAAGATGTAGATACTTTTAAAAATCAAGTATCTTCTGATATTTCAAGTATCAAGGCAGATGTTGTAATCTTTGAGAAGCACAATAAAGATACTGAAAAAACTATTCAAGAGTTTTCTGAACAACTCTATAAGATTTCTGAAATTGATACAAATATTATTATTATCAATGAAGATATTGGTAAGTTACAAAATCAATATGATAGTATTTCTAATCAATCAATTGAAACCAAAAAGGATTTAGAAGTTGTTGAAAGGTATATTCAAAATCATCATCACAAACTAGTAGAACTCAAAGAAGAAGTATTTGGTGAGATTGAACAACTTCCTCTCGGTAATTTTCAAGAGAACCTTGAAAGACTAGAAAAGAAGATTGATTTCATTAAAGAAACTTATTCTAAGATTGAACCTGAAGTTATTGTAAAGGAAGTTATTAAGGAAGGTCTTTTAAATGAACCACCAAATACAAAAAATTCTGATCCCCTCACTCCATTAGATCAGAAGTTTGTAACTCTGGATCAACTTCAAGAACATTATCGTTTATTCATCAATCGTATTCAGCAACAACTCTCAACTCTTGGGGGTGGTGGAGAAACAAAACTTAAGTATCTTGATGATATTGTGGGTATTGCAACGAATGCAAGTGTTTATGATGGTAAGTTTCTTAAGTATGATCATAGTATAGGTAAATTTATTTTTTCTATAACTTCTAATGGTGGAGCAGGTTCTCAAACTCTTGATGATACTTTACAACTTGGTAATACTTCATCACTTGGAATGTCTGTTGGTGTTGTAACTGCAACATTATTTTATGGAACTTTAATTGGTTATGCTACAACAGCAGGAATTTCTACAAATGCTACTTATGCTGGTTATGCTACAACAGCAGGAATTTCTACAAATGCTACTTATGCTGGTTATGCTACAACA
>Ga0114974_10002331_pt1 | contig 14568 bp, 22 predicted proteins | sample S_130206_EF_Meta_FD_87318 | JGI IMG/M metagenome (GOLD analysis project Ga0114974, IMG submission 87318) | Freshwater microbial communities from Lake Simoncouche, Canada to study carbon cycling - S_130206_EF_MetaG | ecosystem: Environmental > Aquatic > Freshwater > Lake | place: Lake...
AAAGATGCGAGAACAGAATATTTAATTGAAGCAAAGCGCCTTGGACTAAAGGTTTTACTTCCGCATATCAATGAGTCTGCATTGTATTTCTCACTGCAAAAGGATTCAATTAGATTTGGATTGGCAGAAGTAAAGTTTATTTCGGATAGTATAGCCAATAAGATTATAGATCAAAGGCCTTTTTCAACCTATAAAGACTTTGTGGATAAGGCTTCTAAAAAGGGAAGCGGAATTAATAGTCGTGCAATATCAGCATTAAATACAATTGGTGCTGCGGCATTTGATGATAACCCAAGGTCTGGAAATGAAAAAGAAAACTATTATGAATACTTGGGCATACCTTCATTTAATTTAGAGGGTGTTCCACCAAGAATTAAAGCTCAGGCTAGACCAATTGAAGAATTTGATGATCTTGGATCATTCGTAATGTTTGGTATGGTTAAAAGTATCAAGCGTGGTAGTGGGTGGGCAAGAGTAGAGCTGGTAGATGAAACTGGAACGATTGGTTTATTCCATAATGAACAAACTCAAATTGAACCTAACCAAATGTATTTTATATTGGTGGGAGATAATAGAATTGCAAAGTATGTAAAGCTTTCTGATATCAAACCAGAAAGTGAAGACCTGTTTGTTCAGTATCTATATGCAAAAGAGTATGATATGGAAGAAGAACAGTATAAGGTAATTAACTTTACCAACTATACAACAAAGGCTGGAAAGACTATGGCTCACATAGTTATGGCAGATAAGGATAAGAATCTTACTAGAGCAATTGTATTTTCAACGTTATACAAGATGGCTCTAGGTAAAATGCGAGAAGGAATGATATGTAAGCCAGTTCTATCTAAATTAGATGACGGAACATTAATGGTTAAGGAAGTAAAATGACAGAAGAGCAAGTAACGGTTCAGATGGATGTGTCAAAAATTCTGGCATCCATATTGGTTCATCGTAAAGAAGTATCTGTGCCCACAGAAGTTTTTATGAATGAAACAGGAAAAGATAGACAATTAGAAATAATCTATGACGATGAAACAAAGTCATTTATATTTAAATTAGGAGAAGAAATTGGAAATACAACAGATGCCAACTGATTATGGCTTGGATGCACTCGCTGCAATTTTGCATGAAACTGCAAAAGAAAAAGGATTTTGGGACGGCGACTATACTAATGACAAGGTTGGAAATAAATTAGCCCTTGTTCATTCAGAGGTAACAGAAGTCCTTGAAGCAATTAGAAAGAGCCACGGTTCAGAAAAAGTAGTAGAAGAAATGGCAGATGTCATTATTCGTTTACTAGATATATATGCCGCTATGCGTAATGAAGAAAAGGTTTTGCATAGCCTAGATGAAATTCTACAAAAGAAGATGGATATAAATAAAGAACGTCCAAGACTTCACGGCAATTTATTTTAATGATATACTAAGCAGAGAGAAGAAAGAGTAATAATGACAATCGTATTAGATGATATATTAGCAAAACTAGATCCAAAAACTAGAGCAAGAGTTCAATCTGCTGTAGATGTTCAAATAGAAAAGCAGGTTACTCCAAGTATTGGATTAAATATGGCACTCAAAGGCGGGCTTGGCTATGGAAGACAGGCCCTAGTTTGGGGAAATAAATCAGCTGGAAAGTCTTCTTTTTGCTTACAAATGATTGCCTTGGCTCAACAAGAGGGCAAGACCTGTGCATGGATTGATGCAGAAGCATCATACGATCCAGAGTGGGCTGAGCAATTAGGAGTAGATTCATCTTCCCTTATTTACTCTCCAGCAAAAACTGTTAATGATATGGTAGATGTGGCAACTAAACTTATGGATGCTGGAGTTGACCTAATTGTTGTTGACTCTATCTCGGCACTGTTGCCAGCCATCTATTTTGAAAAAGATGGAAATGAAATGAAAGATTTGCAAGACACCAAGCAAATCGGCGCTGAAGCAAAGGATATGACCCACGCAGTCAAGATGTTAAACTATGCAAACAAAAACACACTACTTGTTCTCATCTCACAACAACGAAATCAATTTGGATCTATGCACGCTAGTCACATCCCAACAGGTGGCATGGCAGTCAAGTTCTTTTCTTCCACAGTCATTAAGCTCTGGTCGTCTGAAGCTGAGGCTAATGCTATTAAGGCTGGCATTAAAGTTGGCGACAAGATTATCGAACAAAAAGTCGGAAGGCCAGTTAACTGGATTATTGATTACAACAAACTCGGCCCCCCAAATCTATCAGGACAGTATGACTTTTACTACCAAGGGGAAGCTCTTGGTGTAGATAAAGTTGGAGAGGCACTTGATGTTGCAGAGATGTGCGGTATTGTAGAAAAGGGCGGAGCATGGTATACAGTTAATGGTGAAAGATTCCAAGGACGTGCCAAGGCTGTTCAGTATCTACGTGATAATCCAGAAGTAGTTGGAAAACTTATAGGTGACATAAGTGCCAAATCTTAATGAGTTTTTAAATAACAAACAAGAAAACTCTAAGCCATATGAGTTAGAACAGCTTAGCGGCATTCGTGCATGTATAAAGTGTGATGAAGATGTTTCTGGTGCTTTCTGGGACCCAATAGAGTTATTAATGTCTTGGAGATGCTCCAAAGGTCACGAAACAACATTTAAGGTTGGATAATGTCTGAGCGTTCAGAAGTAAAAAGAGATGGGGCCAAGGCTCAAAAGAATTCAGGGCGTGGCGACTATCAAAAGGGTGATGCTAAATGGAAACAGTTCTTAGTAGATTATAAAGAAGCTGGCAGATCTTTTACATTAAATAAAGATGTGTGGTCAAAAATTTGCACTGACACATTCAAGGTGAGCAGAGATATGCACCCAGCATTAAAGATTATTATAGGTGAAGATTCCAAGGTCCGACTTGGAATTATTGAGTGGGCAGTATTAGAAGAACTGATCCAATTTTATGAGGAGAATCATGATTAAAGAAGTATTATTAACCACACTTACTGGTATGGGAGTAGGAGCAATTTTTAGTTTATTCAAGTTGCCAGTTCCAGCGCCCCCCGTATTTGCTGGGCTAATGGGAATATTTGGACTATGGATGGGATACGGATTAGTTCAAAGGATTATGTCATGATACAAGATAAGAATACACTAGAGTTAATTAGCGATATTACAGAGTTCAATGATCTTCACGAGTTTATGAAAGATGAGCATCTAGATAGAACTCTGGCTATTGTTGTAAAAATGTTAATGAATCCAGATGTTCCTTCTGCAAAAGCTCCACAACTTATTATTGAATTACAAGCAATGTCTACTAAGTTTGCTATGCTTGCAGCGGTATATTCAACAATTGCTAAGGATAAAGCTGGAACAGCAAATAATAATAAAAAAAATATTTACTATTCTGCTAAGGAGTCTATAGACAAACTTGTAGATGCACTTAAGTATGTCGTTAGGTATAACTCATAATGGCTAGAGATATAGTAAAGAATCTTAAGTTTAAGAAACATACTGGAAAGTTTTTTGATCCAGAACGATTTGCGGCATTGCTTGATGAGTCATATCGAAATACAAAAAGAGCAGACGGAGAGATTACTAAGAAATCATTTAGTCCCAGCTCACTTGGCTATGGGCACGGAAGGTGTCCTAGATATTGGTATATGGCTTTTAGCGGCGCAATGTTTATTGATGACAATGATGCAGTTGCAATTGCTAACATGGCAAATGGAACTCAAGCACACGAGAGACTTCAAAAGCTTATTGCCACCATGCCAGAGTTTAGAGCAGAAGAAGAAGAGATTATAAATGAGTATCCACCTATTCGTGGCTTTATAGACTTAATTATGGAATATGATGGCGAAACTGTAATCGGTGAAATTAAGACGGCAAAGCAAGAGGTATGGGATACACGTCAGTCTGAAATGAAATCATCTGCAAACCACATGCTTCAATTGCTTACATATATGAAATTAAAGAATGCTAAAGAAGGATTCTTCCTGTATGAGAATAAGAATACACAGGAGCTGCTCGTTATTCCAATTTCAATGAATGAAAAGAATAAACAAATAATAGAAGATGCATTTCTTTGGATGCAGCAAGTGTGGGATAACTTTAAAGATGGCGATCTACCAATGCGCCCAGAAGGTGCAACTAAGTCTAAGATGCCATGCACATATTGTCCAATTAAAAAAGAATGCTACGCAAAGACCACCCCAATTGGAACAGTTGAAATTGATTTGTTTGAGATTCCAAAAATATGATTTGTGCAAATAAAGAATGCTCAATAGATTTTGAGCCTAAAACACATAATCAAAAGTATTGCTCAGATGAATGCTGCCGAATTGCCACAAATCGCAGGATTATGGAAAAGTATTATGAAAAGAAAGCTATTCGTAATGGTGCATATAGAGCATGTAAATGTGGAAATAAGTTAAGCAGATACAACGCTGGAAACCTTTGCTCCATGTGTGAGAAAAATAAAAATATTAAAAATAAAAATAATCTGATGGATATTATAAATGAAATTGGGTGAATTAGTAAAGACTAGGGCGGGGCGTGTTTTAGGCATAGACGCATCTACAAACTCCATAGCCTTTTGCCTTATGGAAAATGACGAGCCATTAAAATGGGGCAAAGTAGATCTTGTTGGTTCAGATATATATGAAAAAATACACGATGCTAAGATTAAAATGCATGCTATGTTAGATGAATTAAAGTCTGATTATATTGTTGTAGAAGGAGCAGTGCTTGTCAGATCACCAGATGCTGTGATAAAATTGTCTTATGTATATGGCGTTGTTATTGCTGAGCTTATGTCTACTGGAGCTAAGGTTATCACTATTTCTCCTTCCTCTTGGCAGGCATATATTGGAAACAAAAATCCAACAAAAGATGAAAAGGCGGCAATAAGGGTTAAGCACCCAGGCTACGCAGACTCTTGGTATAAAAATCAATTGCGTAACATGAGAAAGCAGAGAACTGCTGACTATTTTAATAGAAAGTATAATTTAAATGTGGTGGATTTTGACGTGGCAGATAGCTTTGGTATTGCACATTATGCTAACAAGGTATTAACAGAACGATGAAATTATATCAAAGCAAAGACTGGCTATATAGAAGATATATAGTTCAAAAGAAAACAGTTACAGAAATAGGTAAAGAGTGTGGAGTATCTGCTATGACTATACAAAGATACCTAGAGCAGTTTGGGCTGATTAAAAAAAGATGAAGTTTACACATAAAATTTTTCACATTGAAGGAAATGATGAAAGGTCAACATTAGTCAAATCAATGAATGACTATTTACACTCATACTCAAAGGTATTAGATACACCAACAATTAAAATATCAAGCCACGAAGATCTTGAGAATTTTGTAAAAAACAATCCTGGTTTTGTGCCAGATAAAAATGGATATAGTCTTCATGGAGAGCAAGGCTGGAGATATGGTGAGATTGGAATATGGGCAAGCAACTGGACAGCATGGCATAATTTCTTAAAATCAGACGCAGACTACCTGATATTAATGGAAGACGATATAGTTCATTCAGATGGATTTATGGATATTTTAATTAATTATATAAGTCAGCTCCCAGAAAACTGGGATTCGTTTCATGCGTTTTCTCCAGCAGATCAATTCGGAAAGCACACAAGCAGCCATAACTTTGGGGCTGACGATGTATGCTTAGCGTATCAAGATTGGTCATGCTTATGCTATGTGATCACAAGAACGGCGGCTCAGAAAATGATAGATAACTCATACAGATTTAATCTACCTTTAGACTGGTATATGTTTAGACAACAAAATCTGTTTAATGTATATACAGTTAAGCCTTCATCAGAATTTCCATGCACATTGTTTCCTACGGAATCAACATTTCAAGCAACACAGAAAAGAGAAATACTAAATGGGATACTCTAATCCAGAAAATAAGCCATGGGCTCAGCAAAAAATAATCGAGTTGTCTCCAACAACTGTATTAGACGTAGGAGCTGGTCAAGGAACATATCTTAATTTAATTAGGGAAGGATTAGGAGCTGGTGTCGTAGTAAGTGCCGTAGAGGTTTGGCAACCCTACATAGATCAATTTGATCTTCTGAATAGATACGATAAGTTATTTGCAATTGATGTAAGAGAGATGACAAATTTCAAATATGATCTAGTAATCCTAGGCGATATTCTTGAGCATATGTCAGAGTCTGATGCTGTTGATTTATGGGAAAATATATCAAAGCAGGCTAAGTATGCAATGATTTCAATACCAATCATTCATTACCACCAAGATGCAATTAATGGAAACCCATATGAGGTTCATGTAGAAGAAGACTGGACGATGGAAAGAGTTTTAGAAAAGTTTAAAGGCATTACAGAGTATAAGAAGTTTGAGGTAACTGGAACATTTATTGCGGAGTTTAATAATGACAATTCCTAAAATAATTTGGCAGACATATAAGGATCCATACGATCAACTACAGACATATATGCATGAGGCCATGCAAACATGGAAAAATTTTAATCCAGAGTATGATCATAGATATATGGATGATGCTCAGGCCGCCAGATTTGTCCTAGAAGAATTTGGTCAAGAATGGCACGATTTTTTTATAGGATTACCAGTTGGAGTTATGCGTGGAGATCTATGGAGATATATGATTATCTATAAGTATGGCGGAGTATATGCTGATTTAGATACAGAATGCTTAGAGCCTATAGATATGTGGATGCTTGATGATAAAGACTTCATAGTTTGTCCAGAGACCAATCATCACTTTTGTCAGTGGACATTTGCATCTACAGCAGGGAACCCCATATTAAAATCAGTATTAGATTTAATTAAACATAAGTTGTCAAATCCAGAATATGGATCACCGCATTTTGTGCATACGCATACTGGCCCAGCTATATGGACACAGGGAATATTAAAGGCATTGGATATAAGTGTAGAAGATTTAATTGAAAACTCAGACTTGTTAAACTCTTCTGATAATGCTAAGATGTATAAGTTCCACTGTTACGGCAAAGACAAGTGGCGCATATTTCATTTTGAATCCGTAAAGCATATTTATGGAAGCCAGTCATGGAATGACGGTAATTATATACAATGGATAGAAGATCCAATGGTGAAGGGAACTAGATAATGGCGGCAACAGATTATCCAAATAAAGATAACTATCAAGCATGGGTAACAGATTTACAATTAATAGCAACTGATGCACCATCAGGACATAAAATTATTAGAGAATGTCTTGATATTGCAGAGATGTTAATTAATAAAAATATATCATACGGAGACTCAGCCTTGTCACCAATTAGAATATTTTCTCAGGCGGATAATCAGGAACAGATTAAAATTCGTATTGATGATAAGATAAATAGAATTAAGAATGGCTCAGGATTTGCAGGAGATAACGATATAGATGACATGATTGGCTATTTAATCCTGCTTAAAATTGCTAAGAAACTTGCTATTTCAGTCGACTAGAAGTATAATGTATTCATATGGAAATTGAATTAGCTGATCACTATGATCGTATGAATAAAGTTGTAGAGGAATTACTTAAGGGTAACAATCCTACTACAATTGCATCAATTACTGGTTTTAAAAGAGCAGAGGTAGTTGAGTTAATAGATGAGTGGAAAAATGTTGTCCACAATGATGTTGGCGCTAGAGACCGTGCAAAAGAGGCTATCTCTGGTGCAGACCAACACTACGCAATGCTCATTAAAGAGGCCTGGAAGACCGTAGAGGATGCAGATCAGGCTGGTCAACTAAACGTTAAGGCAACCTCATTAAAATTAATTGCAGACATTGAAGGCAAAAGAATTGGCATGTTGCAAGAAGTCGGATTACTGGATAATGCAGAGTTGGCTGGACAGCTTGCAGAGACAGAACGCAAGCAAGAAATATTAGTTGGAATTTTAAAAGAGACAACCGCATCTTGCCCTAAATGTAAAATGGATGTTGCTAGAAGATTATCACAAATCACTGGCATAATTGAATCAGTCGTAGTAGAGGATGCAAGTGGACTTTGATTTCAATGATATTATTGACATGCTGGACGGCGAAGAATTTGATGAACGTCCAGTTGATCTTCGCACATTTGTAACAAGCCCAGCGTATCTTGGACTACCGTCACTTTCAGAATTACAATACACTCTTATAGAAAAATCATCACAGATTTATAAAGAAGCCACACTCGTTAAATTATTTGGCGAGGAAGAGGGCAAAAGAATGTTTAAACAAACAGCAACTGAAGTTGTGGCTCAATTAGGAAAAGGAAGCGGAAAAGATTATTGTTCAACAATTGCCGTATCCTATATAGTATATTTACTATTATGTTTAAAAGATCCAGCAACTTATTATGGAAAGCCGCCTGGGGATGCAATTGATATTCTTAATATTGCTATAAACGCACAACAGGCTAACAACGTTTTCTTTAAAGGATTTAAAACTAGAATTGAAAGATCCCCTTGGTTTGCTGGTAAGTATACAGATAAAGCCTCAGAAATGAAATTTGATAAATCCGTAACAGTTCACTCAGGCCACTCAGAACGTGAAGCGTGGGAAGGATATAACGTTATAGTCGTAATCCTTGATGAGATTTCAGGTTTTGCTATTGATAATACAACTGGTCACGATCAAGCAAAAACAGCAGATGCTATATATGATATGTATCGTGCATCTGTAGACTCACGTTTCCCAGACTTTGGCAAAGTAATACTTCTTTCTTTTCCTAGATTTAAAAACGATCCAATTCAAAAGTTTTATGACTCTGTTATATCAGAAAAAGAGACAGTGATTAGATATTATAAATTTAAAATGGATGAAGACCTTCCAAACGGAACAGAGGGTAATGAGTTTGAAATAGAGTGGGAAGAAGATCATATAAAGTCTTACTCTATACCAAAGGTGTATGCGCTAAAGAGACCTACATGGGAAGTCAACCCAACAAGAAGCATTGACGATTTTAAAACTGCATTTTATAAAAACAGTATGGATGCCCTAGGTAGATTTGCTTGCATGCCTGCAGAAATGATTGATGCATTTTTTAAGTCTAGAGAAAAAATAGAAAAAGCTTTTAATAAAACAGCATTTGCTGTAGATAAATTTGGTCGTTTAGAAGAATGGTTTAAGCCAGAAGAAGATAAAACTTATTTTATACACGTAGACCTGGCGCAGAAGCATGACCATTGTGCAGTAACAATGGCACACGTAGATCACTGGGTAAATGTTAAAATAACTAATGAGTATTCTCAGCCAGCACCAGTTGTCAGCGTTGATGCTGTAATGTATTGGACACCAACTCCAGATAAGTCTGTTGATTTTACTGAAGTAAAAGATTATATATTGTCACTAAAAACTCGTGGGTTTAATATCAGACTATGCACATTTGACCGATGGAATTCTCACGATATGATGCAGCAATTAAAACAATATAATATTAATACTGAAATTTTATCGGTGGCTAAAAAGCATTATGATGATATGGCCATGGTTGTATTAGAAGAAAGATTAAGCGGACCGCACATTTCCTTGCTTATAGATGAATTGTTGCAGCTAAAAATTATGCGTGATAGAGTTGATCACCCAAGAAAAGGTTCAAAAGACTTAGCTGACGCAACTTGTGGAGCAATATATAATGCAATTAGTCACACTAGACCAAATAGCAATAGTGAAATTAAGATACATACATACGATTCAATGTCATATGATAATGATTTTAATACAGATGCTGACGGAGAAGTAGAGCATAGACAGAATGTAATTAGACCGCCTAAAATGCCAGGCGAATTAAAAGAAGCTATAGACAGAATGATGGTAATATGAGCGAATATCAGATAAGAGCAAAAGACTGTAAATGTTGTGGTAAACATGTGCCTCTTCCAACAGTATTAAAAGAATATAACGGTATACCACTTTGCCCTACGACATTTTCAAACGTTGTAGAGTATAAAAGAATATGGGTATCACTTGGTGCTAGGCCTCATGGAAATATTAGAAAACATTTTTCTGATTATGTCCAGCAAATTGTTGAGTCTAATATTGACAAAAATGAAGACGGAACGTTATAATAAAACTAGGCAACAGTAGCTTAGTTGGTTAGAGCCCCGAACTCATAATTCGGTAGTCGTAGGTTCAAGTCCTACCTGTTGCACCAACAATAGTATAATTATCTTTATGGAGGCCAAATGGAAGACGAAGAGTATCAGTATAAGTTAGAGGAATATATAGCCTCTGGAGTAGTTGAGCTAGTTGGCATGGATGAAGATGGTGAATTAATTTATAGAATTACAGACAAGGCGGAAACTGAAGCTCCAGAACTATGGGCATCTCATAGAGAATATGTAGATAATGGATTGATAGCTTTGTTTGAAAAAGGTTTGATTGCTGTAGAATATGATGAAAACTTAGAAGCAATTATATCTTTAAGTCCAGAAGGATATGAAGAAGCAAAGCAATTAGGTTTAATTAACTTTGATATGGATCAGGATATACCAAACGATTAAGCCTTCGTAGCTCAGAGGACAGAGCAGGACTCTTCTAAGGTCTTGGCCGCAGGTTCGACTCCTGCCGAAGGCGCAGGCGGAACGTTTGAACAACAATAAACAATTTGATATAATATATATAGGCCGCCAATAGGGGCCTATAAATTAACTTATTCGCTTGAAGGAGGAATAAAATGGTAAACACATTTACACTGGATCTTTTTAAAGATCCATTTTTTATTGGTTGGGACCGCCAGTTTAAGGATCTCGAAAAAGTAATGCACAATTCTACAAACTATCCGCCATATAATTTGGTTGAAGTTAGTGAAGATACATATATGATTGAACTAGCTTTGGCTGGCTTTAAGAAAGAAGATATTTCTGTTGAACAAGAAAATAATGTCTTAACAATTAAGGGGTCTTCGGAAGAAGATGAAAACAAGTATATTCACAAAGGAATTGGAGCAAGATCATTTGCTAGAACATTTTCATTATCTGAGTATATGATCGTAGCAGGAGTAACTATGGAAAATGGAGTCCTAAGAGTTCTTGTAATTAGGGAAGTGCCAGAAGAGGCAAAACCTAAAAAGTTTGAAATTATGGATTCTTTTACTCCAGAAGAAAATGTATTTGCCCCGTCACTGCGTAAGAAAAAGAAAGAATAGTATAATATAAATCTGCACCCCGTCACTGGGGAGTCGCAGACGACGGGTCGCTACCCGTAGGATGGACCTGAGCATGTCTATAAACTGCTCATTAATATTAAGGAGAATCATGTTTGAGTATTATGTAAAAAAAGTTAGTAAAGTTGTGGACGGTGACACAATAGATGTAGAAATTGATCTCGGATTTGATATCTCATTTAGTTCAAGGGTTCGTTTAGCTGGAATAGATACTCCAGAAAGTAGAACAACAGACAAGATGGAAAAAGCACTAGGACTTGAAGCAAAAGCATATTTAAAACATGAAATTGAATCTGCTAAAGCTGTTGTAATCAAAACAGAAAAGATGGATAGTTCTGAAAAGTATGGAAGAATTTTAGGTTGGGTATTTTTAGATGGCGCAGCAGTATCTTTAAATGAAAAGATGATTGCTGACGGACATGCGTGGGGATATATGGGAGAGACTAAGGTCAAAGACTTTGATGCTTTAGCAAAGGCGAGGAAGAAAAGCGGAAAGTAATGCCAGTATATGAGTATCGCTGTATTGATAATGAAGAACATCCAATTGTAGAAATAACAAGGGGAATTATGGATACAGAATCTATATACAAATGTGATTCTTGTAAAGCATTAATGACAAGACATTTCACACCATTTGGTATTCAGTTTAAAGGATCTGGGTTTTACAAGACAGACAATCCTAAGTAGTTTAAACTAACATTCTGCTATAATTGCTATGTAAACAAAAATATTGTTTTACTTAGGAGATCCTCAGTTGACTAGAAAGATTCAATACTTTTTAACCAGCCTGTTTATTGTGGGCTGGCTTTTTCTTTTCGGGCCAAGTGTTGCTCATGCCGAGGATGTTCCTCCTACATCAGAACAAGTTGTAGTAAGCCCCGCACAGGTAGCAGTTAATACAGCCATTGCAACAGCCACTACTGAAGTTGCACAAGCAGTTTTAGCATCAGAGACAACAACAGCAACTATTGCGACTGCAGTAGCAGCAGTAACAACATCTAACACAGCCGTAGCAGCAGCAACTACCGCAGTTACAACAGCAGTAGCGGCAGTTGCAGAAGTTGCTAATACAGCACCCGTGGTTGCAACAGCAACAGCGGTAACGCAAGACGTTACTACCGCAGTAACTGCTGTAACCACAGCCGTTGCAGCAATACCAGTAACTGCAACAACAACAACTCCAGAAGTATCTGTTGCACAAGCTGCCGTCACAGCAGCAACTCCAGTAGTTGAAGCAGCAACTGCAACAGTATTATCAACAGCAACTACATTAATGACTGAAACACCAACTACAGTTACGCAGGTAGTAACAGCAATTGCAACAGAAGTTGCACAAGCTGCAACAGCGTCTACTGCAGTTCAAGCAGCACAGACGGCAGTAACTGAAGCAACAGCAACAGTAGCAACTGCAACCACGGCGGTAGCAGCAGTAACTACCGCAACTACAGAGGCGCAAACACAATTAACTCAGGCAAATGTTGCTATTAATACGGCACAGGATGCAGTAAATGCTTTGGTGGCTACAATTGGCACAACATCAAATGTTTTATCAAATACAGATGATGCTGGTGTTCGCATGAACCTTCCATTTAATTTACAGATGGGCGGAGTCACATATAATAATGTTTACGTTGGATCCAATGCAACTATTACCTTTGGAGTAAATCAAGGCAGCACTTATCATACTACTCCTAATGCACCTTCTATATCTATAGCAGGATACGACTGGACTACATGGAGTAATGGATCTGGCATTACTTATTCAACAACAACCAATACTTTATCTATTGCCTGGGATCTAAGAGTTTATCCTTTGCAAACAGCAGAAACACAAATGACACAGGTTCGCTTTAATGCAGATGTAAATCCATCAGATGGCGCATGGCAAGCAGATGTTAGCGTGACTGGACCAATACCAAATGGTGCTAGGTTTAACGTAAGAGAAACAACAGGAGGAACGTTAACTCCAATTGTTGATACAAATTCTGGCCCTGGATTTAATGGAACTATTAGTCAGGGTGCTGCATTTACTCCTGCCCCTGATCCAAATAATGCAACGGTGTTGGCAGCAATTGATACAGCAAATGCACAAATTGCTACATTAAACTCAGCAATTACAGCCGTTGTTGCAACAAATACAGCAAATACAACAGCCGCAACAGCAATTCCTGTAATTGCTACTGTTTCTGCAAATACTGTGACTGCACTGACAACAGCAACTACAACATTAACTACAAAAGTAGCAGATATTGCAGTTGTTTCAACAGCAGTTGAAACAGTATCGGCAGCACCAACAGTTGTTGCAGCAGCACAAACAGTAATTAATGCAATTCCTGCGCCTGCGCCAGCACCTACACCTGTAACAGTTGAACCACCTGCATTAGTTGAGCCACCCGTAGTTGTTTCACCTGTAGACACAACCCCTGTAGACACAACCCCTGTAGACACCACACCTGTAGACACAACCCCTGTAGACACAGAGCCTGTGGATACCACACCCGTAGAGACAGAGCCTGTGGATACCACACCCGTAGAAACAGAGCCAGTTGACACAACTCCAGTCGAAACAGAGCCAGTTGACACAACTCCAGTTGAAACAGAGCCAGTTGATACAGAACCTATAGAAACAGAACCTATAGATACCACACCTGTTGAAACGGAACCTGTAGACACCACACCTGTGGAGACAGAGCCTATAGACACAGAGCCTGTTGAAACAGAACCTATAGAAACAGAACCAGTTGAAACAGAGCCAGTTGATACAGAACCTGTGACGGGATCAGAAGAAGAAGTAAGCAATACGGTTGATGAAGCATTATTAGACGGGAAAATAGATAGCACAGAAGTAGAAGCAATTGCAGAGTCTATGTCAGCAGATGGAGAAATAGATGCAAAAGAAACTGATCAATTAATTGAAGCATTGGCAGCAGATGGAAAAGTTTCTACTGCAGATCAAGTAGCAGTATTAGCAGCACTTGCATCAGATGGAGAAGTTTCAAAAGAAGATGTTGCAGCAATTTTAGCCTTAGTGTCTACTGATGGGAAAATGTCTACCGCAGAAAAAGAAATTGTTGCTGATGCTTTGATTCAATCAGTTGCTCCTGGAGAAAATCTTACAAAAGAACAAGTAGTAGATGCTGGAATTAAATTAGCAGACTTGCCACCAGATACACCAGTAGAAGTTCGCACTAGTGAAAGTGGACAAGAAGTAGTTATTACAGCAGAAGTAGGTGCACAGATTGAAATAGTAACTAATGTAGCAGCATTTGCAGAAGAATTATTTAGTGATCCCGTTGCAGCATTACAAGCCCTTGGAAGTATAGGTGCAGATATGACAGAAGGCGAAAGAGAAGAGGCAACTGAAATGGTTGTAGCAACAGTTGTAGCAGCAGGTGCAGCAATTAACGCAGCAGCAGTTGCAACAGGAGGAGCCACAGGGGGT
>Ga0114974_10002332_pt1 | contig 14567 bp, 12 predicted proteins | sample S_130206_EF_Meta_FD_87318 | JGI IMG/M metagenome (GOLD analysis project Ga0114974, IMG submission 87318) | Freshwater microbial communities from Lake Simoncouche, Canada to study carbon cycling - S_130206_EF_MetaG | ecosystem: Environmental > Aquatic > Freshwater > Lake | place: Lake...
AAAGCCAGTGCTTGGCTTAACAACAAAGCCAGTGCTTGGCTTAACAACAAAGCCAGTGCTTGGGTTAACAACAAAGCCAGTGCTTGGCTTAACAACAAAGCCGGTGCTTGGCTCAACCACAAAGTCGTCGTTTTTACCGACCGCTGGGTTGGAACCCGCCCTTTTGTCCGCTGAGGCAAGACTCCCCGTGGTGCCCGCTCCCTCGGGCCTGCCTGGACGGCCTCAATATGAACCCGGTAGTGAGGAAGGCCCTCGCAGGGAGGGAGGCGAGGAGCCGACGTTAAAAATCCGGCCGATGGATCAACGGTGCTGGGTGGATTTAAAGGAACTGTGGATGTTCCGAGATCTCCTTTGGTCTTTGGCCTCCCGCGATTTAAAACTGCGCTACCGTCAGACGGCTCTAGGGGTTCTTTGGGTGGTTTTTCAACCGGTGGCAGGCGCTGGCATTTTTGCGGTGGTATTCGGTTGGGTGGCCGGTTTGGGGGCGGACAAGCAGTCCTATTTTCTTTTTTCACTGGCAGGGTTGCTTGTTTGGAATGCCTTCCAGTCAACGTTGGGCAAGTCCAGCATGGCGCTGCTTGGTAACGCCACGCTGGTCTCAAAGGTGTATTTCCCGCGTTTGTTGCTGCCTCTTTCGACCGTTTTGTCCTCTTTGGTCGATTTTTCGATCGGTTTGTTAGTCTTCGCTGTTTCGGCACTTTATCTGGAGGCCAAGCCCGCGTGGCCTGGAGTGTTGGCGTTGCCTGTTTGGCTGGCTGCGGCTCTCGCCGCAGGAATGGGAATCGGTCTTCTAGCCTCGGCCGTCATGGTGCGTTTCCGCGATGTACAACACGCCCTTCCTGTTTTGCTTCCCTTTCTGATGTATGCCTCGCCAGTCGCTTACGCGCTCGAGGCCGTCCCCTCGCAATGGAAGCCTGTGTTTCAATGGAATCCGTTGAGCTGGGTTTTGGAGGGCAGTCGTGCGTCTCTTCTCGGTGCAGAGTCCGTCCAAGGGCTTTGGGCGCTCTACGCTTTGGGATGCTGCGCGGCAATTTTCATGGCTGGGTTGGTCTGCTTCCGAAAAATGGAAAGGACCTTTGCTGATGTCCTCTAATGTAAAAACCGCGGTTGAAGTGCGCTCCCTCTCAAAGCAGTACTCCCTGGAGGAACAGGCGGGTGTTTGGTGGAAGCCCGCGAAGCGTTCCGTATTTAAGGCTTTGGAGGATGTCTCCTTCACGATCGCCCCTGGGGACGTCGTTGGAATTATCGGTCGAAATGGAGCGGGCAAAAGTACGCTGCTCAAAATCCTTACGCGTATCACCGCTCCCACAAAAGGCGGGGCTGATCTTTATGGACGCGTCGGCAGTCTTCTTGAGGTCGGCACGGGGTTTCATCCAGAACTGACAGGGCGTGAGAATATCTTTTTAAACGGAGCGATTCTTGGGATGAGGAGGGCCGAGATCCGCGCCGAATTCGACGCCATTGTCGCGTTCTCGGGAGTTGAGCGGTTTTTAGAGACGCCTGTAAAACGTTATTCCAGTGGGATGTACGTCCGTCTGGCTTTCGCTGTGGCAGCGCATCTGCGGTCTGAGATTCTGCTCATCGATGAAGTTCTTGCAGTGGGCGATGTCGAATTTCAAAAACGTTGTATCGGTAAAATGAGAGATGTTGCGCGCAGCGGCAGGACGGTCTTATTCGTAAGCCATCATCTCCAATCGGTAGCTGCTTTGTGCAACCGGTTGCTTGTGCTGGAAGCGGGACGTCTCGTGCACGACGGAGGAGTGCAGCCTGGCGTGGAACGCTACATTGCTGGCCTTCATGCGAAGGAGCCCGGGGGGCTGGTAAAAGCCAATCGCCCAGGTTCCGGAGAGTTGCGCGTGGTTAAGGCATCGCCTGACAGGGAATTCTACGAGTGCTCGGAGCTCAAGCGGGTCTGTTTCAGCATTGCACAAAGAAAACCGTTTGAGGGCCTGTTTTTTATTTCCGTTCATGTTGTCGATTCTGTCGGAACGGTTCTGGCTCAGTGCGACTCCAGGCTTTCTGGTCAGTGGTTTGGTTCTGCGCCCGCCCTGAATTTTGAATTCACAATCAGGACTCCCTGGCTCAAGCCCGGTTCCTATAGGGTAGACATTTTTATCTGTGCCGCCGGGGTGCTGGATCTGTGTGAGCATGCGTGTCTGATGGAAGTGCTTCCTCTGCTTCCGTATCCAGGGGCTGTAGGCAGCGAGGCAACGGCCAATGGGGTGGTCTTTGGGGATTTTGCGTTTCATCAAATTGAAGTTAAAAGTCCTCCGGGTGAGATGGAGCCCTTGGAAGAAATGAGCGCCCTACAAGTCGATTTGAAGACTCAGAATGGAAACGGCATTTAAAAATTTTCGAGGCCAGTTTGTGGGTGTTTAGTATCCGAGTAGGCCGAATCAGGTGAAGTGCCGGACGCCTTTCTCGGTGCTTCGAATCGGATTTGTGGCACTGCAGTTCAAGCGTTTAGCCATAGTGTCATTTTCCTAGGGTGTTGCTGTAGGCCCTTGTTGATACGCCCCGTTGGAGTTTTTGAGCGATCCGAAACTTTAAGTGATCTTGGGTGCTAGCCGCCTAAAAAATACCGTCTGGGTGCGTGTTTTCGAACCAGAAAAAGCGGCGAGTTACGCTGGAAGCTTTTCAACTCTGTCCAAGATTGGAGGAGTGCTTTTAAGGGATGGCAGTGGGGCGTGTGATAGAAAAACGGCGGCAGTTCATTTCTTGAAGTGTATTTGGATGAGGAGTTTTTATGAACAGCGTCAATGCGTATGTACTCGCTGCGGATCCGACATGGTTGGAACAAAGTGTGAGCGCTTATTATCCAAAGGTGAGGCAGATTGTGGTCTCGTACGATCGGGATGGGCGGGGTTGGACGGGAGCACCGATTCCGGTGGAGGAATGCCTCAGCCGTTTGAGGGCGATCGACTCAGAAGGAAAAATGCGTTTTGTAGCGGGACGCTTCTCTGCACCGGTGAAGGATCCGATGGAGAATGACACGCTGCAGAGAAACACAGCGCTGAGTCTTGCTTCGGAGGGGGCGGATTGGGTGCTGCAGTTGGACACAGACGAGTGGCTTCCATTATGGGAGCCTTTTGCCGAGGCGATGTCGCGTGCGGATGCCCTAGGGCTTTGCGCTTTGGAGTGGCCCATGCGGGTGCTTTATCGCAGGTTGGCGGACGGTCAATTTCTGGAGGTTTGTGCCGTTGGAGGTTACGATCATTTTGAATATATTGCCCCGGTGGCCGTGCGCTCTGGAACGCATCTCGTTCACTCCCGGAGGACGGACGGCACGTTCTTGCGCTCGGTTGTGCGAGGCGATCAACATAGTATTCAACTTCACAGGCCCTTGGGAAAAGGGGAGGTGCGGGAGGCACTCCTAGATTCGAGCGAGGCGATTCTTCACAACTCGTGGGCGCGGTCCCCGGCTGATCTCAGGCGAAAACTAGCTTCCTGGGGCCACTCAGGACTGCGCGCTTGGTTTTATTATGTTGGCCGGTGGTTGCCCTCGGTTTGGTTGTGGCCACGGATGCGGAACATTCACCCCTTTTTCGGTGAGGTCTGGCCGGCATTGCGTATCTACCCGCATTCGATGCCGTTAATGAGTGAACGAAGGGGTGTCCCCAGAGGGGGGGATCTACAAATTTCTTCCGACTCACCCGCACAGGCGGACGGTAATGCGATTTATTGAGCAGTCACACCTCCTCGCATGAAACCAAAAGTTGTCGTCATTATTGTTATTTGGAATGGACTGGAGGACACCCTTGAGTGCCTGCGTTCCTTGCTTCAAAATGAATATCCAAATTTCGAAATCGTCGTTGTTGATAACGGCTCAACCGACGGTTCTGCGGAGGCATTGAGGGAAAAAAAGTTTCCGGTGCGCATTTTGAGCGCGTCCAGCAATCTTGGCTTTACCGGAGGGAACAATCTTGGGTTGGCCGAGGCGCAACGAATGGGAGCGCGGTACGCGTTTCTTCTAAATAATGATACTACCCTCGAAAAAGGGGCTATAGGAGCCTTGGTGGAGGCGGCGGAGGCCCGCGAGGGAGCGGGAATTTGTGCTCCGGTAATGCACTATTTTGACGAACCTAGTAAAATTTGGTTCGCCGGTTCTCGTTTGTCACTAAATCGGGCTGAGGCCAGTCACGATTTGTCGATCCATCCAAACCGTTTGAGCGCGCCGTACCATACCCCTTGGGTGAGCGGTTGCGCGATGCTCGTACGGATGGTTGCGGTTGAACAGATAGGGGGCTTCGATGACAGATTTTATCTCACCTGGGAGGACGTGGACTGGTGCGTGCGCATGCGGGCGGAGGGCTGGTTTGTGATGGTTGTCCCCAAGGCGCGCATTTTTCACAAATGTGCCAGATCGGGATCCCGGTTGAAGGGGATCCGCAGCTACTATGCTGTCCGCAACAGCCTGCTCTTAGCTTCTAAACACGCTGGGTTAGGGTACTGTAGCGCTTTTGTACACGTGATGGCGCGCCACCTTAGGGCAGCGTTGCGAGGCAGAGGCCAGGTGCGGCGGGAGATTTTCAGCACCACTTTTGAGGGAATGCGGGACCACTTCCTGGGCCGGTATGGAGCCAGGCGTGTCTCTGCTTCACCGTCCAAAGGGCAGAGTGCTTCCGATTGCAACGATCAAATAAGTGCAAAGGCAAGAGAGATGGATGCAATCGGTGCTGATAAACCATAGGCGGTAAACCGTCTTCTCACCCCTCAGGGAAGTCATGTTTTATGTGTGTATTTGTGTGCCCCCGCCGGGCGAAAGCTGTTGTAGGTCTGTGAAACAGAGTGTGCCTGATAATGAAAGAAAGCGGGTGGAGCGACAGCGGTTCGGCGCTCGAAAGGTTTTCGACACTGTGTTTAGGTGCACAAAAGGGGCCCTAACCGTTGGGGGCGGGTCCTAACGCCTCGTCGCTTTACCTTGGAGCGCGTGCAAAAATTCTGTCGGAATTTGAAGCCTGTTGCCTCTAGTGAGCGGGTCAGTGGGGAGACGGGGGTTGCAGGGATGGGCGGCTGTTTTACTTCCCCGCTCATTCTCGTTTTGCAGATTTGGTCTGGAGCTCGCTCGATGGAAAAAAAACTCATTTTTGTGAATGCTACGGAAGAGCCGTTCACTCCGACTTGTGGGGGTGCCATTGCCACTTGGATATGGGAGATGTGCAGGGCTGCAGAAGGGCTTGGCTTAGAGCCATGGGTCGCCACTGGTCGCTCTTTAGCAGACCACTATCCTTGGGTACGCACCGTGGAAATCGGTCGGGCTTCAGCTTTCCCAGTCGGAGGTCTTGCGCTCTCAGCGTCGAAAAAACGTGTCAGCGAAGATCGGAAGCAGCTTGCCGGGAAAAAATGGAGCGGGGATCTCTTGGGAATGATCAGGCAAAGGCAATGGCAGCGCGGTACGTTTGTTTTTCACAACGCCCCAGAGATAGTGGCCGCGCTGCGACCTCGTTTGCCTGAGGCGCGATTGATTCATTTGTTTCACAATGCCAAGCCGTGTTCTCCTCAGTTGAGGGAGCGTTTCGCATCGAGAGTGGACGTAGCCGTGGCCGTGAGTGCCCATTGTGCACGAGGGAACGAGAGCTATTTCGGATGCGCCATTCACACCCTGCGGAACGGAGTCGATTTGAAGCGTTTTGTGCCATTGCCAAAGACTCAAAATCAGCGCCCCCTCATTGGCTTTGTCGGCCATACGGTGCGGGATAAGGGGCCCGATCTCCTCCTGCGTGCGGCATTGAATCTGGCTGAGGGATTTAATGGATTTGATATTCAATTATTGGGTGCCCGTATTTCTGGGGGGGCTCAAAATGACCCGTATCATGAGACGCTTGAAACCCTCATCGGGCGTCTTGAAAAACGGGGTGTGTCGGTGGATCGGCCGGGCTTTGTAAATCGCTTTGCAATGCCCCGGTTGTTGGCGAGAGCCGATATTCATGTGGTCCCCTCGCGCTGGGAAGATCCCTGCCCCCTCACGGTTTTGGAGGGGATGGCCACGGGGCAGGCTACGGTAGCGGCATCCTGCGGTGGCATTCCAGAGATCGTGGGTGGAGCGGGTTTTGTCTTTGAAAGAGATGATGTGGCAGGCCTTGAAGCACGGCTGCGTGTCTTGCTGCAAAATGAGGAATTGCGGCGGGCTTACGGCCGCAGGGCCAGGGAGCGTGCAGAACAGAGGCCATGGTCATTGGTGTTCCAGGAGTTGCTTGAGATTATTAATTTTTGAACATCATGCGTTTTTGTTTCGTGATGCTTCCCTTTGAGTACTACTCACCCGTAAGCGGTGGGGCGATAGCCACGGTGACCATGAACGTTGTCCGGGAGCTTTTGAAACAGGGGCACGAGGCTGTGGTTCTCAGTGTTGACGACGGCCAGCCAGGGTACGCCGCTGGTGAGGTAAGACAGATGCCGATGGAGACTCAGGGTCCGGTGGGTGGCTTTGTGTCCCATTTGGAGGCTCGGCTCCGTCGCTGGGATTGGCCGAACCAGGGCCGTTTTTGGCGGGCGGTCCATCAGGAACTCCAAATGGTGAACCCTGATGTGGTTGTTCTCGCGAATGATTTAGTTGGGGCTGCGGAGGTCCGCAAAGTTTTGCCGGGAGTCCGGGTGGTGGTTTGGGTGCACAATGAATGCCACTCCAGCGGGGACACCGCCGCAGGGCTAGCCTCGGCCGATGCCTTTTTGAGCTGTAGTCAATACATTGAGGAATGGCTGTTGAGAAACTGCAAGGTTTCACCCGCTCGCGTGCACAACGCTTACGCGGGGGTCGACGGGAGCCTTTTTTATCCAAGCAGCCACAGGCCCTCCGAGGGATTGAGGCTTCTTTTTACGGGGCGTCTGGATCCGAACAAGGGGGTGGATCTGGCGGTAGAAGTGCTCCGAAAGATGAAATTAGCGGGCTTGCCCGTTTCGCTTACGGTGGCGGGCCATTCTTGGTTTTATAGGCGAGCAGGGGTGGGCGCGGACCCTTTTTTGGCGAGCCTCAGAAAGGCCATGGGCGAAATGGAAGTGGATTGGCTAGGGCATGTCCCCCGGCGCTGGATACCAGCAGTGATGCGGGAGCACGATGTTTCCCTTGTGATTTCGCGCTCCCAGGAACCTTTCGGGTTGGTGGTGTTGGAGGCCATGGCCTCCGGGTTGGCGGTAATGGCCTCTCCGCATGGTGGCCTGAGTGAGGCATGCGGGGAGGCCGGGATTTTTGTGGATCCTGAAAACACGTCGCAAATCGCTCAAAAGCTTGGGGTGTTATGCGCGGACAGAAATCAACTCCGGAAATGGCAGCAGCTCTCCATCCAGAGGGCGGCGAGGGCGAGCTGGAAAAATACGGCGGATGTTCTCTTAAAGGCCTCCGGGCAAAATAATCCAATCGCTATTACTTCAGTCTAAAAAAACATCGAAGCCCCAGCGGGGCCGCTCAGGGTTGAAGGGCGTAAAATCTGGGACGTTGTAAAACAAAAGGAAAAGGGGGGGGAGTGAATATCGCGATGAGTTCCTTGTATCTGCCCGGTGGCAGTAAAATTGGCGTCGGCTATCAGGTGCATCACATGGCAAATCAAATGGTCTTGAGGGGTCATTGCGTCACCGTTTTTTCACAGTGCGAAGCCGGGGAAGGCCGGATGTATAATCTGGTTCAGGTGAAGGCGAAAAAGAGACTCCGCACCTTCGGGTTTGCGTGGGATTTGCGAAAGATCGATTTTTCAAAATTTGATGTTTTACACGCCCACGGGGACGACTGGTTTCTTTGGAGTAAACGCCGTCCCCATCATGTGCACACGTACCACGGTTCGTGTTATGCAGAGTTCCAGCACCAAAGAGGGATGCGTGAAAAGCTGCGGATGCTCGCGCTGGCAGTTTGCGAATACGGCTCCACGCACCTTTGCGACGTCACCGTTGCCGTATCGGAAAACACTCGGACGTACCTGCCCGCTGTCCGGCATGTTGTTCCAAATGGTGTGGATTTGGACCGGTTTTATCCCGGGCTGGAGAAATCCCCCGGCCCCACCATTTTATTTGTTGGAACAATGCGGGGGAGAAAACGCGGGGCTGCGCTTTTGAAGGCGTTTTCCGAGGATGTGCTGAAAACAATTCCCGACGCTGTGTTGTGGGTGGTTTGTGAAGAGCCTGTTTCAGGGCCGAATATTCACTGGTTTGGACGGGTTTCCGAGGACGTCCTTTGCGAACTTTACCGCAAGGCGTGGGTGTTTTGTCTTCCGAGCACCTACGAAGGGTTTGGTGTGCCTTATATCGAGGCGATGGCCTCCGGAACCGCGATCGTAGCCACACCGAATCAGGGCGCGGTGGAGGTGCTTAATGGCGGCGCGTACGGTGTGATTGTTCCGGAGGACCAACTTGGCCAGGGGATTGTCCGCGTTCTTTGTGATGAAACGCTTCGTCACGGATTGGAAAAAAACGGTTTACGGGAGGCTCGTCGTTATGACTGGGGGCAAGTGTGCGGCGCCTATGAAAAACTCTATCATATGCGCTCTGAAAAAAGAGCAGGGCACGAGGCCGGAGAGGTTGTGTCATGAAGCGCGTCGCATTGTTTCCAAGCGCATTTCACCCAAGCCTTGGTGGCGTGGAAGAGTTGACTGGGCAACTGGCGGTGCATCTCCAAAAGCGTGGTGTTAAATCGCTTATTTGCGTCAACCAATGGCCGCGAAGCCTGCCTGCAGTGGATCGTTGGAATGGTTTTGCCGTGAGGCGCTTCCCATTCCGTCTCCCTGAGTATGGAGTGAAAGCAAAAGTCAGTTTCTACTTGAGTCGCCACCGGGTGATGCGTGGGGTGGTTCGGGCCTTGGAACACTTCAGGGCGGAAGCGGTGCACGTGCAGTGTATGAGTTCCAACGCGTGGTATGCTCACGGTGCGGCAGCGGTTTTAAACTTGCCACTGATCGTGAGCATTCAAGGGGAACGGACCATGGACGCTCAGGGCATTTATGAGAAGTCTCCCCTGTACAACCGGATTCTGTGTCGTGTGCTTACACAGGCGGACCAGGTCACGGCGTGTTCAGCGGCGACCCTTCAAGACATTGAGTCCTTCGTAGGGGGTGGGATCGCTCAGAAATCTAAAGTTATTTACAATGGCGTGGGTGGAGAGGCGTTCGAAGACGGGGTAAAGTGGCCTCACCCGAAGCCTTTCTTGCTGGCAATCGGAAGGCTCGTTCCACAGAAGGGGTTTCGCCAACTTTTGGAGGCTTACGCCAGTGCGAATCTTGGGTTGATGGATCTTCTGATTGCTGGAGACGGGCCTGACGCCGGTGCGTTGAGGCAGTTGGCGGCAGAGTTTGGCATATCAGAGCGTGTGCACTTTCCCGGGAGGGCGGGCCGTGCGATGGTGCAGGCCCTTATGCGGGGGTGTAGTGGGTTGGTTGTGCCTTCTCTACGTGAGCCGATGGGGATCGTTGCCCTGGAGGGTATGGCGGCTGGCAAACCCCTCTTGGTGAGTGCCGTGGATGGCTTGAAGGAGATCGCCAAAGAGGGGCCCTGGTGCAGGCGTGTTCCTCCTGGAAACGTGGCGGCGTTGAGCCGGGGTCTGCAGTGGATAGAGGCACTGGGGGTGCTTGGACCCCTTGAAAAACAACAGGAGTATGCCCAGAAGTTCCTCTGGGAGCGGCTGACCGACGAATATCTGGGAGTCTATTCCACGGCTCTTGAGGGCTATTAAAAGCGCTTTGCCGCATTAGCCTCTTAGAAGCGAGGGGGGACGATTTATCGAAACGCGGATAGGGGATGACTTTCGATTTATCTGGCGTGTAGGCGGCAGAAACCGGGGTTGGGGAACAAAAAGGAAAGAGGATTTGAATGCATCTATATCGTGAATTACGGAGGAGGCAGCAGTTTGGGCGTGTGATCAAAGTGGCGGTGAGTGGCATCGGGTCCATGGGGCGGGGAATCGCACTGCAACTCCGTTCCATGCATGGCATGGAGCCTGCGATTTTGATTAATCGCACAGTAGAGCACGCGGTAGATGCCTGGCTGACTGCCGGCGTGGCTCGGGATGAGATCGTAGTGAGCGACGATCCCAGATTGCTGCAAATTGGGGTCGAGCAGGGACTCGCATGTGTTTGCAGAGAGGTGGGTTCCGCTATGGAAGTGAAGGAGATTGAAGTTCTGGTAGAAGCGACCGGCACTGTAGGACACGGCGCCCGGTCCGTTTTGGGTGCCATCCATGCGGGCAAACACGTTGTCGTCATGAATGCCGAGTTGGACGCCACCATCGGCTGCTATCTGGCGGAGCGAGCGCGCCAGCAGGGAGTGGTTTATGGTTATGTGGACGGGGATCATCCCGGAGTGCTGATGCGTATTTTAGAATGGGTGGACCTGCACGGGTTCGAGATTGTCGCAGCCGTGAGTTGTTGGGATTCTTTGGATGTACGGGCCACTCCAGACTCCGCCATGCAGAGAGCCGCGCGCATGAAAACAAGCCCGCACGTGGCGTGCTCCTTCATGGATGGAACAAAAATGAACCTGGTGAACGCCGTTATTTCAAACGCCACGGGATTGGTGCCGGAGTGCAGGGGCATGCATGGAGTTGAAACCACGCTTAAGAACGCCGTTCGCGATTTTGGAAGTCTTTTGGGTAAGCCCGGAGTCGTGGACTACACACTGGGCGGGGACTTTGGAGGCGGTGCTTTTGTGATCGGGCGTTGCAGCGACTGGGAAAGAGTCGGGCATTATTTTGATTACCTCAAACAGGAGCATGGGCCGGACTATCTCTTTTTCAGGCCGTACCATCTGTGTCATCTGGAAGCACCGCTCTCAGTGGCTGAGGCGGTGATCTATCGGGAGCCCACCGTGGCTCCGATCGGCGCTCCTGTGGCGGATGTCATTGCAATCGCCAAGAAAGATTTGGAGCCGGGGGAGGTGCTTGATGAGATTGGCGGGGTTAGTTTTTATGGCCAGATTGACACCGTTGAGCGAGCTCGCGAGTTTGTACCATGCGGTCTGGCCAGCGGTGCCGTCATCGTGAGGCCGGTGGCGGCTGACGAACCCATTCCGCGCGATGCTGTGGAGTTTTCCACCGGCAATTACGGGCTGAATTTGAGGTGCCTGCAGGAAACACTTTTCTCTACATTTCAGCCCACGCCTTCGCATGTGTACGCCGGAGCTTAGCATCATCGTTGCGGCCCATGATGCGGCGCCGTTTATCGGGCAAACTCTGGAAAGCATCCGCGGGCAACGCTTCGAGAATTGGGAATGTATCGTCGTTGATGACGGCTCTTCAGATCACACTGCCGCCGTCGTGCGTCACATTGCGGACAAAGATAGCCGGTTTACGCTGGTTCGACAGAGTTTTGGCGGTTTGTCCAAGGCAAGGAACCGCGGTTTTTTGGAAAGTGTCCCCGCGAGTAAATACGTTTCGTTCATGGATGCCACAGACGTTTGGGAGCCAAATGCACTGGTGTCTTTGGTGGAGTCTCTGGAGCAGAATGAGGCAGCGATAGGGGCGCATGGTCTTGCGGAGCTAATGGACAGGGAGGGTAGGCCGTTGGCCCCTGGTACTTTTTCGGCTTTTGGCCGCCGGCGTCTCGGCTATCGAAATGGAGCGATCATCGAATGGCCGGCGTGCGAACCCACGGTTTTCGAAACCTTGGTATGGTCGGATCCGCTTTACCCACCGGGGTTATGGGTGGCTAGACGGACGGCGTATGAAAGTGTCGGGCTTTATGATCCCGGATTGCAGCAGTGCGAAAATTGGGACATGGCGCTGAGGTTGAGCCGTCTTGGGCCTATCCATTTTACGGATCATGTAGTGCTGTATCACAGACGCTGTGGAGAAGCCGTCGCGGGCGGCGTGTGGTCTGATTTATGGGGAGTGCGACGGTTGCACCGGAAGACGTTTTTCTCGCGGGAGAACTCCCCTGCGCAGCGCCTGATGCTTAGGGAAGGTTGGCGGGCGTGGCAGCGTTTTAAAATCAGGGAGGTCTGGGGCAAAGCGGTTTCCAGTTGCGTGAGGGGTGCGCCGCTTGGGGTGATGGAAGCGGGCTGGCAGTTGCCTCTTCACGCCGTGGAATACGTGTGCGGAAAGCCTTCTCTACTCGGGCTCTAAAGTTCTATGCGGAAGCCGGGGGCAATCGCTGTGCGGGCGGCTATCTGGAGCGTTCGCCCAAGGAGACGATCGCGGCGAAGTCGGCGGCTTCCATCGGCATGACCGATAGGCGCGACTGGCGGATGAGGGGGATCGTCGACAGGGTGGGGTGCTGTTTAAGGGTCTCCAGCGTGACCGGATGCGGCAGCGCTTCCTCCGGAACCAAGTCGACGCAGTACCACTCGCCTTCGGTTGCCGTTGGGTCGGGGTAGGCCTCCTTCTCTACTCGGGCGATCCCGACCACCGCTTTGCCCACCACGCTGTGATAGAAAAGAACTCGGTCCCCTTTGCGCATAGCGAGCAGGTTTTTGCGGGCTTGGAAATTCCGTACGCCCGTCCACGCCGTTTTGCCGTCGGTGACGAACTGGGACCAGGAATAGGCGGTGGGCTCTTGTTTAACGAGCCAGCAGGCGGCGGTGGGCATGGGTGCGAACGTGGGTTGAGGGCAGTTTGGGAATGAGTTGCGGCGAATCCCCTTCAGGAGAAGGCGGTGTCGTCCGAAGAGATTGCCCCCGACCCCGGCGACGCAGGCCAGGGAAGGGGGCGACTTCGTTTGCCTAGGCCGAAGGCATGGGCATATCCGGTTCGACCTCGGCGGCGTAATCCACGCCCGGAAGGCCGAATCCAAACAGGCGTAAGAACTCCTCCCGGTAACCGACGATGTCGGAAACTTGGGGGAGGGTTTCCGTGCTAACGCCCGGCCAAACGGCTGCGACGGCGGCCTGGATTTCGGGGCGCATTTCCCAGTCATCAATCCGGATGCGGCCTTTTTCGTCCGGCTGCGGGGAGGCGCCGTTGTAGAGGTGCTCGGCAAAGAGCCGCTCGATCTGCTCGATGCAGCCTTCGTGCAGGCCTCTTTCCTTCATGACTTTGTACAGGAGCGAAATGTAGAGGGGCACGACCGGGATGGCGCTGCTGGCCTGTGTGACCAGCGCCTTGTTCACGGAGACGAAGGCGGCGCCACCGGTGGGGGCCAGTTTGTGGGTGAGACGCTCTGCGGTGGCCTCGAGGTCTTCTTTGGCACGGCCGATGGTGCCGTTGCGGTAAATGGCCCAGGTGATGTCCGGCCCGATATAGGAGTAGGCCACGGTTTTGGCGCCCGGGGCGAGCGCACCCGCAGCAGAGAGGGCGTCGATCCACATCTCCCAGTCCTCGCCGCCCATGACGGTGACGGTGTCGGCGATTTCCTCCTCGGAGGCGGGTTCGATGGTGATGTCGGTGACGATGCCGCGGTCAGTGTCCACGGTTTTAGCCGTGAAAGGGGCGCCGACGGGCTTGAGTGTTGATTTTGCGGTGAGGCCCGTTTTGGGGTTGGTGCGTCTGGGCGAGGCGAGGCTGTAAACGACGAGATCGACGTGGCCCAGATCCTCTTTGATGCGATCGATGGTCAGTTTTTTGATTTCCTCAGAGTAGGCGTCGCCGTTGATGCTTTTGGCGTAGAGCCCCGCCGCGTGAGCGGCCTTTTCAAAAGCGCAGGAGTTGTACCAGCCGGCGCTGGCGGGTTTACCGTTGTCGGAGGGCCGTTCAAAAAAGATGCCCAAGGTGGCGGCGCCGCCTGCAAAAGCGGGGACGATCCTCGAAGCCAGGCCGTAGCCTGTGGAGGATCCGATAACGAGGACGCGTTTGGGCATGTCGGCCAGCGGACCCTTTGCTTTCACGTACTCGATCTGTTGCTGCACGTGTTCGGCGCAGCCATCGGGATGCGCTGTGATGCAAATGAAACCGCGGACTTTCGGTTGAATGATCATGGGATGGACTTTGGGCAATCTCTCCCAACTTGGCCAACCCAAATGCGAGGGGTAAGAACGGACTTTTGCACACGAAGAACCGCTTTCGCTGATTTTTGTCCCTTTTATTATCATTCGCCAGGTGTTGTCTTAGCCAAGGCCTCCGTGAGTTAGATATCTCGGGGCGCCGTTAATTTACCCCCATCTGTATGAAGTACTCTGTTTTTGGCGCTCTTTTCTTTGGATTCGCAATAGGCCTTTGCCCGGCCGCCGAACCCGCCGAGCTTCCCCTGTCCTCCCAACCGTCCGGCCTAAAGTGGATTTGGTCCCAAGGGAAGGCCACGCCGGAGGCCTTTTTTGAGCGGGAGTTTCTTCTGTCCTCGCCCCCCGCCAGCGCCAAAATCCAGGTCGCCTGCGACAACGGGTGCAAAGTGTTTTTGAACGGGCAACTCGTGGTGACCAATCCCGATTGGAACCAGCCGAGCACAGCCGATGTAAAAGCCGGCCTCCTCTCCGGTGCAAACAAGCTCCGGGTCGAGGCGAAAAACGAGGGAGGCGCGGCAGGTCTCGTGGTTTCCCTGGAGGTCTCGCTACTTGATGGAACCCGCCGACGCCTGGAAACCAACGGGAGTTGGCTGGCCGCTCCGCTTGCCGGGGAGGCGTTGAAGCCCGCCCAGGAACTCAAGCCTTACGGGGAGGGGCCTTGGGGAAAAGCTTTTGAGCATCAAGCGGCCGCCGTCAAAGGGCCCGCTGTCATCAAAGTT
>Ga0114974_10002333_pt1 | contig 14565 bp, 5 predicted proteins | sample S_130206_EF_Meta_FD_87318 | JGI IMG/M metagenome (GOLD analysis project Ga0114974, IMG submission 87318) | Freshwater microbial communities from Lake Simoncouche, Canada to study carbon cycling - S_130206_EF_MetaG | ecosystem: Environmental > Aquatic > Freshwater > Lake | place: Lake...
CACTTAGGACTAAAGAATACCTATTACTGAATAATGTATCGTGTATTAAAGCTCTTTCATCCGTCTGATTTATGTCATCTACCGGGGTAAATGCTGATGTATTAGCAAAGAAAACTCCAGAGTACTCCCAATTTAAAGCTCCTGGTACAGTTTCATTATAAACATAAATTCCATACGGATTAGCATCATCTGCTCCTGCTAACCAATAATCTCCAAGTTCAGGCTCTCCCCAGGGTGTATGAAAAATATTTTCAGATGTTGGAGCGGTTACCTGAACATACCATCTTGATCCTTTTAATCCCTGTGGTCCGGTTGGACCTTGTATTCCTTGCGGCCCTATAGGTCCGGTAGCACCTCTAATGCCCTGAGGTCCCTGTGGTCCGCCGCCCGCTGTTAAAATCTGGTCAAAATTGTAGTTTACTTTGTCTACAAGTATTGCTTGTTGATCCCCAGCAAGAATATTTAATATGTTTATTTTCGGCATCTCTAAGTATTACTTTTTATATATATCTCCCTTATATTTTTCCGACTACAAAAGAGAACGCTACTGAGTAGTCAAAGGAAGGATCTTTTTGTAATTTATATTCGTATGCAAGAGAACCTCTCTTTTTAATATCATTATTAGCAGATTTGATAAACCCTGTAGATATCTTCTGATAATCAGTCAAATCCGTTATTATCGGCTGAAGATCTACCCCTGATGTTACCTTAATCTTCTTTACAAAAACCAATATTTCTTTGGCTTCGTACTGTGGCAATATGTTATTTTTAATGTACTCATCAGCATCGTCGGTTAAAATCGTTTCATTTCCCACACCAAATTCAGAAATTAGAAGTTCCGAGAATTTCTTATCTATTCCTCCATCCTGAAAATGTTTAACTGCTGTCCTATCTACTAACAATAATGCTTTTATCTCTGTATCAGTTTCTTCCCATAGAATTTCATATTTAGGATAAAGATCTGTATTAATATTAAAAACATCACTTAATGTAGAAGGATACTTTAATTGTATTGGTTGCTTTATAAGATTTGGGGTCTTCATAACCTTACTACCAAAGAAAGATTTTTGCTCTAGCATGTTCTTCACTCCAGGAACATATTGATATGTCGTAGGTGCATAGTATTCTCTGTATCTTCCAGCATCCCATGTACTTTCAAAAATAAACATGTCTCTTCTATCAATAGGGGTTTCTCCTATTAATGGATATTGTGGTTTATATCCGGATTGAGGATCTATTCCAAATGGATTATTCTTCGCATACTTATAAAAATTAAGATTCTTTACTTTAGCAAATGAATCCTTATTTACTCCAAGTGTTGTATTTTTATATTCGATAGTCTCAACAACTAACACCGCATCACCAGCAAAATTTTCGCTCTCTATTTCATAATATATTTTACCGGGTGAATCTTGAGGTACAACAAATAAAGCTGTTGTATCACTAGTGTAAGAAAACCCGTCAGTATAAAGGTTGTATGATTCTCCAGAATCTACAACATAAGATATAACAAAGTTTTTCTTAAGACCTGAATTAGAAGAAGAAAGTCTTGAAAAATTTTCAAATATAAAATTATAAGAATTTCCTTTAACTAATCTTAATTTCTTTCTTGTAAAACCGTCTATTAATATCTCATATTCCGATCCTATTCCATAATATTTTGAAGTTAGAGTTTTTAATTGTAGACTTACTGAAACGTCTAATACATTTGGATTTTGGGAAGTTGATGGATTTTTATCAGTAGAAAGTCTATCGTTCTTTATATTATCAAACATTAAAACATCTTTAAACTTAGGAACGTATCCCCCGCCATACCTAAAGAATTCGGTGATAGCACTTTGCTCTACTAATTTATAGCCTACGTTAGTATTTGAATATGATTCTGGTTTATAATCTTCTTCTATAGGGATTTTTCTAGCATCTTGTACAAATGATGATGGCTTTATGAATTCAAGAATAAACGTGCTATCAGTTACTATAGTTGTTTGGTTTGCTTCATCCCACGTAGATTTGGTATAGTTTATATAGTTATTGTCTTCAATAAATGTTCTATAAATTTCCGAGAATGTTATTTTATTTAATAAAGCTTCCCAATAATTTTCTCCTGATGCAAATTGATAAACAGCTCTGTCTTTCATTGAATTATATGAAGCACCAATAGGAACTTTTGTGTATCCATTAGCATATGGATATCCTAAGCTAGTAAAATCGAAGAAATATCCAACACCGCTTGTATAATTAACTTCGTTATAATTAACATAATTCTTCCCAACTCCGGTAATCCATGGTGTTCTAAACCAGTATCCCCCATTAACATCTGATCTTGGCGAGAATAATGTATATGGGGATTTAAACGTGCTAGCTCTTGAACCTGTTCCAACAACCGGAGTTGTTGGATCATAGAATTTAACTTCCTCGCGTAAATCTGTATTATAATCAGGATTAACTGCAATTGCAACAATTCCTGATCCTAATGTTGTTGTTTCATCAACTAAAGAAGAAAACCCTATAGTTGCTTTTCTTGTTACGTTTAATGCAGAAGTTAATTTTACATTTCCTATAATAGATGAGGTATATCCCCCATTATTCAATTTAGCATATTCCGTACTTCCTGATCCTAGAGTAACACTATGTCTGTACTTATTGCTTACTGAATATAAACCAAAATAATCAACACCTCCGTATATTCCTGTAGGGTTGTAAAACCAAGAACCCGTAGCAGTTTCAAAAACTTTATTTGCATCACTGTTTGAATTATGAATAATACCTCTGAATTTTACAGGATCTACAAATCTAAGATCGTTGTTAACAATAGTTATTATAAGTGTAACAGTCTTGAATTGATCATTATGATGAATATTAAAAGTTAATGGAGATGTTACATGATACGGATCAGGATCATCCACTGATTTTAATACGCAAGAAAATTTATATCCATTAAATTTTGAATCATTTAATTTAAAAAGATTTTTTTCTTTCGTTTCAAGAGAAGCATCGGTTCTTTCTTTGATCCTAACTTTAATCCCCCTAAAAAGAGTATCTGAAAATCCCGAAGCTGAATCGTAAGAAAAATATGTGTATAATTGATCGGAATTTCTATTTCTTACATCACTAAACTTAACATTATCCAAATTATAAAAATCTTCACCGTCTATAGTAAAATAATTTACAAAATAGTCTTCTAAAGAAGGATCCGCGTTTTTAATAGATTCTATATTAATACTTCCAGCACAATAGCTCGAACTATTCTTTAAAAGATTAGCAGGTGAATCTATTGGAGGGTTTTCTAATAAATACCATTCGTTAGTAAAATATAAAGGATCCCTATTTTGTCCAAAGAAACTAGGAGAAAAATTTAAAGGGGTAAATGCAGGACTAGAGTTAAGTCTATAATCATTACCTCTTACATCTATGCCGCCATTATAAACCCATTTAGTAATATATGGGGTTATTCTAGATACGGTAACAAGATTTCTTAAATAGTTCTCTTTTAAGACCTCATATTCATTATCCACCTTACCAAAATTCATTTGATCTTTCTTAGTATAAATAGAAGAAGCATCATCAAGAAATTTAATATCCTGAATACCTAGAAATCCCGGAAATTTATCAAGATCTATATGCGGATCATTATTACCCGCGGATATTCCCAAAGGGGAATTTACATACACGGTAGGAACAACATTAAATCTTGCATTATTAGATTGCTCAAGAAGTTTATAACTTGTTGATCCTGATACTCCTCTAAAAATAAAATCAGAATTAGGTCCGTATGTCGTACCGTTATATTCAATGCTTGTTCCTGCAGCTACTGCATAATCTATTCCGGGATAAATTGTAGATATTCCATCCGGCTGTATATCAATATATCTATAATATTCTTCTGTTGGGGTTTTGCCATACGTACTTGACCAAAAATCTATATCAAGATCCTTAACACTGTACATAGAAAATACACCAGTTTCTATCTGAACAAGCTCTTCAACTATAATAGTGTTACTTGTTCCTAATAATATAGTGTGTGTATTGTCTTGAATTTCTACTATTGCATGACTTGTATAGTCTTTAATAGTATGATATGATAATTCATCTTCTGTCTCGTCTATAAATTTTCCTACGAATTTAACCTTAGATAATCCAAAATTTGTTCTGATGTAACTTGTTTCAGTAGATAGCTTGTTTGCATCTTCTGCTTTTATTTTGACCCTTGTATTCTTATGCTCTGATCCGCCTGTAAAATTTAAATAATTAGTAAGATCTACACCATCAACTCCATTAAGATATATTTTTTCTCTTCTATTAAATTTTTCTTTAGCGTAAAAGTCTTTATAAACAAAAATTGAAAAAACATCATCATTTCTATGATCACTTCCTTCGGATCTTATAATAACTTCATCCCCTATATTAAAAGCCTTATATGATTTATAATTAACGCTATTAATAGCTCCAGCTAATGCTTTAGCTATTTCTTCATTAGTACCGAATGGATGGAAATAATATGCTCCACTATCATCAATATAACTGCCTGGACCCCATCCGCTTATAGCATATGTTAATTCTGACGCAACAAAATAATCATATCTTTTGTTACCTATTTTATTTTCACCAAAAGGATGATATAATACGATAGCATCATTAGGAAGTAATTCGTTAGTTATCTTAATAACCATATAAGATCTGCCACCAGTTTTTGCTAATATCCCTTTGTACTCTTTAGTTTTAGTTTTGTCTATACCAGCAAAATCTGAAATATCTAAAATCCTGTTCTTCAAAATTATTAAATCATTCTGATCTGTGTTTTCCCCCCATTTATTAGAGGTTGTCGTATCACTTATATAATTCTTTGACTGCTTGTATGAATAGAATTTATTGTTCTTGTCTTTTATATAAAAATATTTAAGTCTATCGTCAACCTGTATATTTTTAGAAGATGGTATGTGCCCCCATTTAGAATCGCTGTCTACAAAAAGTCTAATCCCGTTATTATTGCTCTGATAAAAAGAATTAAGCATTTGTTTAGAAATCTGTAAAGAAGACTTAGGCTCAGGAAAATTTCCTTTCTCTGTAGATTTATTATAAAAAAGATCCCCAGATAATTGGAATTTCCCGGTCGGAATATCATCTACATATAATCCGTAATACCTATTAATGGTATAAAGATCTGCATCATTATCATCAAATAAAAATTCTAGATTTAGGAGGTTGTATGATATAACATCATTTCTTTTAAATCCGTCAGTGATAATCTGATCAAATTCTATCATAGTAGAATCACTAGTAAAAAGAGAATTTAAATATTCACCCTTCTTACAATATACCCCATCAGATACAGAAACACCATTGTATGTGCTTAAAGAGTTTTTTTCAAATCTAACATCAATTAATGATTGGCTATATCCGGAATTGTTTTGTATATTTCTAATATATTTTCCTATCTTACTATCTTTCTGTAAAGAAAAAGTAGAAACGATAGAAGACTTAGGAAGTATATTTTCTATAAAATGTGTTTGTATATTTCCTATATTAGGAACGTTATAGTTAGCATCTAATAATACAACACTTCCTAATCCAGCTATTGTCGTAAAATCTGTTGATGTTGCAGTAAATATACTTCCTGATAAATATTCATTGCCATCAGTTTTTATTTTATATTTTTGATATGCTGCTGTCGTTGTATCAATCCCGTAATCTTCAAGGACCTTATAATTTTTTCCAACCTCCAGTGCTGTTACTTTTATAACATATGAAAAATCTATAGGGTCATCTATTCTGAAAATAACAAAATATTTTGGTATATCTTTACCAAGCCACAAGGGAGCTAAATATGAAAAATTTTCACTATATACATCAGAAACTAAAGGGGTTACACCTGTATGATAAAATCCATCATATTGGTCAACTAATGTTGAAACAAAATTTTCCTTAATAGTTTCTTCCCCCCTTACACCGAATATAAAATTAGTTGGGGTTTTTCCGTTATTGAAAAAAGAGTATACGTCATGCGCAAAATCACCATCAGAAGATAATCTATACCCTTTGTATTGATTCTTAGACATTTCATCATTTGAATCAATCGAATTCAGCCATATATTTTCTGACGAATCTACGCTAAGCTTAAGATTACCTGATATTCTAGGGTTAGCCCTTATAATACCGAAGGAAGATTTATACTTGTCTTTTTTCTCTGCCATTCTTAGTTATCCTTTTTAGTTGTTAAATCTCTTAACTCCTAACGTATCCTTGAAACTTGAATAAGTAGGAGAAGCTAAAGCAGATTTAGTATAGCTTCCTGAAACTGATAGGTCAAAAGAGAATATCTCTTCGTTACTTACCTTTATATCTATCCCTATCTTTTTAGTGTAGGTAATATTTCTAATCGTTCCGGTATTTCTAAATCCTCCAATATATCCTAGTTTGTCCTGACATCTCATTTGGAATAAAACTGGTATAACTATTGCATTTTGTGATCCTGGTGAAAGTACTTTGGTTGCTAGAGAAGTTGATCCTTCAACTTGAATAGGAGCGTGACTTGATGGTGCCATAAATAAATAAGAACCACATGAATATTTTCCTACTAGATACTCATCATTAGTTGAAAATCCTAATTTTTCTGGATAAGAGTGATTATCACCGCCTGTTCCATAAATATTATTTGTAATCTGTGTGTATCCTAATTGTTGATACGGTTTTGACTGATTTGAAGGATACAGATAGTTAACATCCGTTATTGCTGTTTCAAATCCAGCTGCATGTCTAAATTCCGGATATACAAATCCTTTAGATCCAGGAGAAGGCTGGGTAGGTTTAACTAGTTGTTTAAATGTTTTTGGAGATCCCTGTGTTGCTTCATAAATAATAGTAGGATGGCTTATATGAATACATAATTCATTTAATTTTCCACTGCCAATTGGTACACCAGCACTATACGTACCAGCCCAAATGCTTGCATTACTAGATCCTGGTGTAGTAGCACCAGTAGGATTAAATGGAAGTATAGTTCCGAAATGTACAGGCTGTCCAGCAATACCTGAATCTTCATTCCACGATAACCCCGTTACTGGTTGAAAAAATAAATCTTCATCATATCCAACCGATTTGTATCTTGTATAAACAAATTGAGAATTTGAATTAGCAGATTGGTGGGGAGCTGCATGAATGAAAGATGAAATTCCACTTAATCCGACAGTTACATCAGACGATTTAACGCCAGTTAAAGATATTGGAGTCAAATCATATTTTCTAAAGTTTTTATAATCTGCACTTCCATCTCCCGTTGCTCCGCTTGAAAGAGCTATAATACTTTGACCTCCTGGTATAGTGGAAGATAATTCTAAGGGAGAAGCCGTATCGTTTCTCAATTCTATTGTGTATAAAGTAGAAATTATTTTTCCCCATTTACTATTATCAGTAGTAAGATCTAATAATTCACTATAATATCCAGCGAATAATTCTACCAAAGATCCTCTTTTAACACTGATTGATGTAGAATTAGCTCCTGTACCGTATGTAACATAAACTGAAAGTACACCCTTAGCAACAGCAATTAAAGCTTTAAGTGATGCAATTTCTTGATCCATTGAAAGTATCTTTTGATAAAGATCTAAAGCTTTACCTGTTGTTCCATCAAAAAATCCTGAAGATATTGTATCAGAAACGTGTGCATAATATTTGTCTCCACTATTAAAAGCAGTAGATAAGTGAGAATCTAAGCCTTTAGCAGATAAATCTTGTTGTAAAGAAACTAATATCTGATCATTAGCATTTTGCTTGACATATTGCTCGTTTCCACTTGCTGTAGTTAATTCTTCAGGAAATCCAACAGTGATTGGGGTTGAAAAATCAGATTCTAACGGATTGGTAGGCCACCCAGCTTCTGAGACAGAAGCAACTTTAATTTCGACTTTTTCACCCGCTGTTATAGGAATATCTAATTGGTTAATATTAGGAACATCAGCATTCTGAACATCCTCATCTAACCAGTAGTATTTCTTAGTTGTTGTATTATAACCTTTCTTTCTAATATCGGTTTTAAATTCTACCCAGTTACTATACGTTGCTCTTCTTTCCGTTCCGTCGTTGTCCTTAAACTTAATTTCATCGGATGCTGTAGAATTTCCTTGCTTAGTTAAATATCTATATCTAACCCTAAATTGAATAACATCTTGGTTTCCGGTTTTACCATCAGTTATTGGTGAAGGTATAGGCCAAAATCCTCTAACTCTGTATTTTGGTGTTTCTGAGATTTCCGGAGATGTAGAAGATATATTATTTAAATCCTGAATTACTGTTTGTAGTAATGAGGTCTTTGTTGATTTTTCTCTTGTTAAACTATCGATCTTTGTTATTAAGCTTTCTCTACTAGAAGTATTAGAAGATGTAACAGACGTTGTAACTAGCTGAGCAACCTCATTTCTAGCTTGATCTATTGATTTATTAAGTGCATCTATTTCATTCTGTAGTTTAACCTTTGTTTGTACTGTACTTGAAAATTTATCGGATGTATTCGTCTGGGTTATTTGTTTATTGATCTGTACAACCTTGAAATTAGCAGAATCTACAGTTGGCGAATTTGGGGTTAATCCGTAAACAGAAGGTATTGTTTTTTCTTTAGTGTTAGCTAAGAATTGAGATCCAAAATCTGCTACTTGATTTTTATAAAATTCATCAAGGGTCATTGTTCCTTCTGATGTGTTAATCATCATTTCATTAGAATGAAAAACAACACCTCTACTATATGATGATCCTGTTACATGCTTTTCATCATTTATTGATTTAATAAAAATAGCTTGTCTCTCATCATGACCTATATTAACATTAACCTGCAATGGCGAAAGCATTTCGGATGCTAAAACAAGAGCATTGTTTCCAATTGGAACTGGCTCATATCCATTAAGTCTTTTTAAAACTACAGTAGACTCAGAAAGATCAACATTTGTAATTTCAAATTTACTTCCTCCTGTTGTCATTAATACGTCTCCTGTTTTAAGCTGACGGTCTGCATTTAATGAGCTCGAAATTAGATCTTTGTATGTAATTATATCTAATTTATATTTTCTAACAGTTTGACTAATAATTTGACCACTAACAGTTACTGGAAGTGTTGTATCAAAAACTCTAAGTACTGAAAATGTTCCGCTATATCTTATAACCTGTAAAGGAAGATCCTCTGGATTTTCATCTATTGTATACGTTATCCCCTGATTGTAAAGGGCATTCATAAAATCAGAATCTGAAATATCGTTTCTTCCCTTTAGGTTGGTATCAAAATAATTCTTTTGGGAATCTGTTGTTGTATTAGCAATTATTCTTTTTATAAAAACTCTTTTAGTACCAGCATCAACTTGACCATCTAAACTGAATGATACAAAAAGAAGTGGATTTAAAAAACTTTCAAAAAAGTGATTACTTCTAAATTTAAAATTAGAAGGAACCTGTAAATTACTAGGAGCTACAGGATCTAATAAAGGCTTTGTTTGGTAAATTCTGGAAACTGTACCATCTGCATTTCTAACATTTGCATTTCCATCATCTAGTCCACTTAAAGTCTTAATATTAGAATCTAATCTCTTAATCTCGTTTGTAATGTAACCCCAAGAAGGAATTGGAATAATGCTTGTAACATTATTATCATCAAGAAATTCCACATTAACTGTGTCTTGCTTAGAAGTAGTAGCATTGCTTAGCTTATTAATAATCTCCAGGGAATTTTTCTGAAGTCTCAAAAACTGAGCTAATAAAGAACTTATTGAATTTTTGGTACCTGCCATTTTATCTTATTTGATCTATTTCGAAAGCTAAATTCTTTTCGTCGACACAAACTATATCAAAGATAGGTTTATTGCCTGCAGAATCAAATATGCTTTGTGTGAAACCCCCAACTAGCTTGCTATAAGCAACCCCTGATGGTGAGCTCAACGGATATACTCCTTTTGTATCTGTATACATAAGAATATTATTACCAGCAAGTACTATTTTGTCATCAAAAACCAATCTAATAGTTTGGCCTTTTTTCCATTGACTGTTTGTGTCATCGATTCTTATGATAACATCATTGGTCAATGTGATGGTTAATCCAAAATTGCTATGCTTGTAATAATTGTTAAAAGGATTTAATACTAATGTGTTACCACTAGTTTCGTTTATTGTAAAATTATAATTAGTATCTTCTGTAATATTATAATGCTGTACGGTGTTATTAAGTATCAATCTATTTTGTACTGATCTATCAACATTAATGCCTTCCCCGCTTTTAATAAGATCAAGATCATAGGAAAGCTTAATATTAGTTCTTCCGTTTAAAAGATCATTAGTTAATGAATAATTTCTTTCTATCAATCCTAAAATATCCTGGGTATTTTTAAATAATGCCTGATTAGCAACCATTGCATTTTCCAACGATGTTAATCTTGCTCCTATAGAGGTATTATCATCCATAGTGACAACTAGATCCTCCAAAACAGTCACTCTATTAGCAACGCCTATCATTTCAAGCGATTGATCATTAAGTGTTCTAGAAGCCTCCTGAAGCACATTAGCTGCATCCATAAACATTGAAAGAGAGAATGATGAATAATCATTAACTGCTAGTTCAACACCTGTGCTATCTACATCAGTATCAAATTTAAGATTTATTTTTAAGCCGTATGAATTACCATTAAGCTTAGTTATCGGATCTGGTTTGTATTTTTTGAAAGAGGGAATTCTTCCTGCAGAATTTGAAATTGGTTCAATATCTTCAAGGAATAAAATACCGTAAAGATTTGTTTCTGCATCTTCTGGATTATTAGGATCGTAAACATCATAATAAAGAAGTATTGAATTAAATTCAAAAGAAGCAGAATCCATTGTCCCGTTGAATTCGTCTATTGTGCTAATAGAAGGATTATCAACTATAGGTTTATAATTATCCGCATTAAAATCTAATTGAATACCATCTAATCTATTTCTTTTATATCCTACCTCATATGTTCCATTTTTTAAATACTTGGTTATTGTATCGGTATCTGAACTGAAAAAAGAAGAATCTGTATAATATGAATTAGCTACATTTCTAGGATAATACCATTGATGAACAAATTGATTTCCTGATGCATCGGTTCCTGTTACACCCGGTTGACCTATAACATCCTGGTCAAAAATTGCAAGTGTAGGAAATCCATTAGGACCATATGTTCCAATACTATGACTTCTCCCCTGTAGATATTCTGTATCCAAAGGATCGTTAGGGGTATGAGTTAATATTTGTCCAGGATAATAGTTTTCATCAGCTTTGGTTTTAAACATAACCAATGGCGTATGTCCATCACTTGTCGGAACGTGTATATAAACTTCTGAGTAAGAATTGTTTTTATGCTGTACAGAGTTAACAATATCGCACTCTCCAATATATTTAACCATTCTAGAGTATCTCGGAATTGAACTTCCGTTTCCTGTAAAATAATCATCCTCTTCAGTCCATCTTTTATCTGAATACGGAAATCCCCCAGAAAGACCTGTGTAGTTTTGATCTAGTGTTGGAATAACCTCATTTGAATTTGCAGGTCTAAATCTAATAGCACCCATTTCTTTCATCCACTTCCAAAAAACTCTTTCCGACACATTTCTTTTTAGTGTGGGATTATAATTTTCGCTGGAAGCTAAAGATGCTTCTAAATTTAAACAGTAATTCTGAAATGATATTTCTAAATTAGGACTAAGATTATTAGGATCTACTATAGTAAAAGATTCCTCTGCAACGTCTAAAAATGAAGAATCAGTGGTATTAAATAAAATAGTATTTTCCCCATACAGAGGCTCTCTAAATTCAGGAATGTTCAAAAGAACGTATTTCGAAAATCTAAATTTATTTACTGTATTATTAAATGTTAACGCAAGATCCTCTGCAGCAGAACTAAATGTGTAAAAAGTTCCACCCTGTACTTGTAAGGGCCTAATAAATGGGGTTTTCGCCATTCGATTTTATTTTATTAAATATTATGCTCCAGTTCCTGCGCTAAAATCTGTTCCAACGTATCCTGCAGAAGATATAACAACCCAGGATCCGTTTTGTGATGTACCACCTTTTCCTATTCTGTTTTCCCATTGAAGAGTAACAGATGTTTTATAAGGAAGTGATGAAGGAACCAATACTGCTTTAGAAGCCCATGCTCCGCCGTTTGCTGATGTATTAAATCCTGTGTAATATGTGCTCCCTGTTGGTCCAGTAACACCGGTAGCGATTCTTCCACCTGCTCCGCTAGTATTGATTAACGTTAATCTAAATCCTTGTGGAATAGAAGGCGGGGTTCCTGATGGTGCAGTTCCTGTAGCAACATAGAAGAAAAATCCGGTATTAAAGCCAGAATCTCCTCCAGCTGAGCTAACGTAACCAGCATCAACATAAACTACACTCTCGTTGAAAGCTAAAGCATAGGGATTGCTAAAAGTACCAGTAATACCCCCTCCGCCTCCGCTAAGAGGTGAAATGAATGCATTGGTTGAACCTGATGCTCCTGTAGCATTCTTTTCAATATAAGAACCAGTTGGGCCGTTAGTAACTGATGAGTTAAAGGTAACTGCTCCATCATATCTAGCCGTAGAGCCAAAAACAGCTGGACCTGATGCATTTATTTGATTGAATGAACCTGTTGCAGACAGGATTAATTGTGTTGCTGAAACAGTTCCAGAAAATGAAGCATTACCTGCACTTGCACCTGTTCCATAAATATTTACGGTAGGTGTTCCTGATGCTGGAAAGGCTGCCTGGTTTGCATAAACTGTCTTAGCTTTAAACTGTCCGCTAGTTGCCTGGGAAATATCCATGGCTCCCGTAACCACATTAATATTAAAAATGTTCTCTATATCGTTGATTTCATTCTCAACTAATAGAAAATTTGAATTAATGGTCAGTCTCGAAGCTGCAATCGAATCTGTTCCTAAGATCTCCTGTATAGTAATCATTTGCTATTTTTTATTCTGAATATATATATCAAATAAGCTTGAACGAAGAAATAAATCCTTCATGCATAGATCATACACTAAAACATATATTAGTTTCTGTCAAAAAAACCCAAAACATTTATGGAAAGAGAATCCAAAGAGCAACCTATGAAAGGGAAAGTTAAAGGCCCTATTAAGTTCCAAATTCAATTAAACGAAGAACAAAAAGAAGCAAAATCGCTTATTTTAGAGAATCCAGTCACAGTAATAAGGGGAATGGCAGGTTCAGGAAAGACCCTATTGGCTTGTCAAATTGCTTTAGACCTACTTTTTAATAGGGAAGCTGAAAAAATAATAATTACTAGACCAACAGTAGCAAAAGAAGACATTGGGTTTTTACCTGGGGATCTTAAAGAAAAAATGGACCCTTGGCTAGCCCCAATTTATTCCAATCTTTATATGCTTTATGACAAAGAAAAGATAGACAAATTAGTAGAAAATAATGTCATAGAAATACTTCCCTTTCCTTTTATGAGGGGTAGAACCTTTCTTAATTCATGCGTTATTTTGGACGAGGCACAAAATGTGACCAATAATCAAATGGAGATGGTTTTAGGTAGACTTGGGGTAGCATCAAAGATTATGATATGCGGTGATATTTCGCAGATTGATCTTAAAGCTAAAAAAGATTCAGGGCTTGATTTTCTAAATACAGTTGCTGCTAGAGTACCCGGTGTTCAAATTATTTCTCTTAAGAAAAATCATAGACATCCTATCGTTCCTGAAATACTTTCAATTTACACCGAATACAACGACAGATAATTAGATTAACTGAGGATTAGAATCTAATTCATAAATTGATCTTTTTCTAAAAGTATCGCTAGTAACTGATATGACTGATTCTCCGGGAGGAGGGTTTTTATGATCTATAACCCTAATGTATCCGTTTTTATTGTGAATCGAAACGTTTCCGTTACTATCTTCAACTGAAGAATAAATGGTATAAAATCCTGGCTGATTGAATGTCCATATAAAAGATTGAGCATCTCTTATATTTATAATTTCTGATCCATCCCCGTCATATATTAATTTCCATACGTGATTTTTCTTGCCGGGTATTAAAGAATCTATCGGATTGAATACCACTGTTGTTCCTATTGGAATTTCAAATTCTTCTTTGAATATTTTAGATTCACCTGCTTGCCAAGATCCTGATCCAAACCAAGAAAATATATTCCCGTTCTTATTTCCTTTTTGGTATCTTAAATTAGATATTTTTCCAACAAAAGCATCTTCTCCTCCGCTAGGCGATGTTATCCAATTAGAGAATTGGGATTGGCCTGAAATATAACCTGTTAAATAAATATTATCGTCTTTATCTATTGAAAGAGAAATTCCTTCGTCTTTAGCTATTCCCCCAGCATCTACTACATCAAGAAGTGTTCCTCCATTAGAATACTTAAACATTATTAAATCAAGATTTCCCTTTGGAGAAGGGTAGTAGTTAGGAGATGATATTTCAGGAGATGCTATTAATTTAGCTCCATAAGATCCTAATATGAATATACTTCCTTCCGAATCTATATCAACATCCTGACAGTAATCTGCAGAAGATGATCCTACATTCTTAGCCCACATTGTTCTGTA